>Ga0070707_100003765_pt1 | contig 14297 bp, 14 predicted proteins | sample KBSK5502metaG_FD_65468 | JGI IMG/M metagenome (GOLD analysis project Ga0070707, IMG submission 65468) | Corn, switchgrass and miscanthus rhizosphere microbial communities from Kellogg Biological Station, Michigan, USA - KBS K5-50-2 metaG | ecosystem: Host-associated > Plants > Roots >... | reverse complement strand
GCCTCGTCGCCCAGATCGCCTTTGAGGAGTGGACGGCGGACCGAAAGCTGCGGCAACCCGTCTTTCTCGGGCTCCGAGACGACAAGCGGCCATCGGAGGTCGTGATGCCGGGAGCCACGCAGTGACCCGACGGCCGGCGAAACGGACTGCGACGCCACATCTGCCCGTCACCGTGACGCATCCCGACAAAGTCTTCTGGCCCACTGAGGGGTACACCAAACTCGACCTGGCCAATTTCTACGACGCGATCTTCCCCTCTCTGGCTCCCTTCGTGAAAGACCGGCTGCTCACCCTCGAGCGCTGCCCGGACGGGATGCGCGGCGAGTGCTTCTATCAACGCGAGGCGCCGCGGGGGATGCCGGCGGGCACCCCAACGAAGCGGGTCCGCGACGAGAAAGGATCGACGAATTACGTCGTCGGGGGGAGCCGCGCCACGCAATTGACGCTGGTCAACCTCGGCTGCATCGCCGTCCATGTCTGGGGAAGCCGGGCGCGTGCCCCTCGCCATCCCGATTGGGTCTGCTTCGATCTCGATCCGTCGTCGGGCGCCTTCGCCGATGCGGCCCGCGCCGGGCTGCTAGTCAAAGACGCTCTGGACACGCTCGGGGTCGCCTCGTTTCCAAAGACATCAGGGAGCAGGGGACTACACGTGTTCGTACCCATCCGGGTCGGGCCGGATGTCAGCGAGGTGCTCGGATTCGCCGAGACATTTGTCAGACGGCTGGCCGCAGCCCATCCGAAGGACCTGACCGTCGACGCTCACATCGCCGCGCGCCGGGGGCGAGTCTATCTCGATCCGTTCAGGAACGGGTTCGCCCAGACGGTCGCCGCGCCGTTCTCGGTCCGCCGGCGGCCCAAGGCGCCCGTGTCGGCGCCACTCGCCTGGGCGGAGGTGTCGCCGAGGCTCGTGCCGTCGGAGTTCAATCTAGGCAACTTCGTCGGGCGCCGGGGGGGACTCACACCCTGGAAGGACTTCTTCCAGCGACGCCAATCCCTCGCGGGCGCGATGAAGGCGGTGCAGCGATTGTAGGTCACCCCCACGAACGTCCCGGAGGCGGTGGAGATGCGCGCAGACATCGTGCCCGGCGCTCGGTTCCCCGACTACGAATTGACCGATCACGCGAGAACGAGGCGGCGCCTGAGCGAACTGCAGGGCAACGACCCCATGATCCTTGTGCTGTCGCGAGGGCATTATTGCCCCAAGGATCATCAGCAGCATCTCGCGCTCGCCGCATTCTATCCGAAAATCGCCGTGGCCTACACGAGGATCGTGACCATTTCCACCGACAACATCCTCGAGACGAATGAATTCAGGGACGCGGTCGGCGCGCAGTGGACGTTTCTGTCAGACGCGGGCCGGCACGTACAAAAAGATCTGGAGATCCAGGAGTATACCGACCCGCACCACGATCCGATGATCCCGTACACCCTCGTGCTCGAGCCCGGGCTGATTATCTACAAGATCTACAACGGCTACTGGTTCTGGGGCCGGCCCTCGCCGGAGGAGTTGTGGCAAGATCTCCGGCAAGTGACGCACAAGATTCGTCCGGATTGGGACCTGTCGGTGGGCGGCCTGCGAGAGAGTTGGGAAAGCGACAAGCGCCTGCACTACCCGTACACCCGCCCCAATCCTTCATGATGGGTCGCGGATGGGCTCGATCTTCGTCAGGCCTGCAGGACACCCGAGGCTCTCGTATGCGCGAGGAAGGCTTCAACGACCCTGGGATCAAACTGTGTTCCGCTTCCGCGCTCTACCTCCGCGATCGATTTTTCGATCGACCATGCTTTTCGGTAGGCGCGCACGCCCAGCAGCGCATCAAAGGCATCGGCGATCGCCACGATGCGCCCCGCGATCGGGATCGCTTCGCCCTTGAGGCCCGCCGGATACCCGGTGCCGTCCCACCGCTCATGGTGGGTGAGGGCAATTTCCTCCGCGCACTGTAGCAGTGGAGACGCTCCCTCACCGAGGATCCTCGCCCCGATCGTCGTGTGCGTCTTGATGACGTCAAACTCCTCGCGAGTCAACTGACTGGATTTGAGCAGGATCTGGTCGGGGATCCCGATCTTGCCCACATCGTGCAGCGGGGCCGCTTGGCGGATCAATTCCACGTGGTCTGTGGGGAGCCGCAACGTCTGCGCCAGCACCGCCGAGATCTGGCCGACCCGCATGGCATGCTTCCCGGAGGGGTCCTCTCGAAACTCGGCGACCAGCGCCAACCGCGTGAGGACCTCGAGATGGGCCAGCTCCACGTCTTTGATGGGTGTGTGTTCGCGCATCTTCGGAGCGATCCAGCGCCTCCCGGGTTTGTCTCGTTCGTGCCCCGTTCCCGGCCGCTTCAGACATCCATCATGCACGACGGGGACTGCGTCGCTTGACGCCGCGTGCTATAGTGGGCACCGATGATCGTGGTCATGGGTCCCCAGCATACGCCGGCCGATCGAGCAGCGGTGGTTCGCGAGATCGAAGTCGCGGGCCTTCGCGTGCACATCTCCGAAGGCGTCGAGCGAACCGTCATCGGGGTCGTCGGCGACAGCCACACGAAGGAACTGCTCCACGAGAGCTTGGAGGCGATGCCGGGCGTCGAGCGGGTCGTCCGCATCCTGCAGCCGTACAAGCTCGTGAACCGCGAGTTTCACGCCGGGCAAGACTCGACGGTCCGGGTCCGCGATGTGGCGATCGGGGGCGGCCGGGTGGTCGTGATCGCCGGCCCGTGCTCCGTTGAGAGCCCGCAGCAGGTCGCCAGCACCGCCCGCGCCGTGCAGGCGGCCGGAGCGCGGCTCTTGCGCGGCGGCGCGTTCAAGCCGCGAACGTCACCCTACTCATTTCAGGGGCTTGAAGAGTGGGGGCTGCAGATCCTGGCCGAGGCGCGCGAAGACACCGGGTTGCCCGTCGTCGCCGAGGCGATGGACGCGCGTCAGCTCGAACTCGTCGTCAAGTACGCCGACATGGTGCAGATCGGGGCGCGCAACATGCAGAACTACACCTTGCTCCGTGATGCCGGTCGTGCGGGCCACCCGGTGCTCCTCAAACGTGGGCCGAGCGCGACGATCGAAGAACTCCTGCTCGCCGCCGAGTACATCATGTCCGAAGGGAATCCGAACGTCGTGTTGTGCGAGCGCGGCATCCGCACCTTCGAGCCCTCGACGCGGTTTACGCTCGATCTCGCCGCGGTGCCCGTGCTCAAGGGCCTGAGCCACCTCCCGGTTGTCGTGGATCCGTGCCACAGCTCGGGGAAGTGGAAGCTCGTCGCCCCGATGGCACGGGCGGCGGTGGCCGCGGGCGCGGATGGGCTCTTGGTGGAGGTGCACCCCGAGCCGGATCAGGCCCTCAGTGACGGGCCGCAGCAGTTGACCCCGCAACACTTTACCGCCTTGATGGCGGAGGTGAGCGCTGTCGCGCTGGCGATCGGCAGGCGAGTGTAGTCCTGCGCAGCGGTGGGTTACGTGTCCCGGGGATTCGTGAATTTCACCGTGAGGCTTGGGGGGGCATCGCCGGACACACCCAACACGAGGACGAAGTAAGCACAATTGCACGGACGTTGGGGCTCACCGCGGAGCACGGCACAGCGCGTGGCGACCATGCCGGCCTGCCTCGTCTGCCTGTCATGGCACTTGTCGCACCGGTACGTGCCGCTGACGGGCCACGGCAGTCCCGCTTTCCCTCGCACATCCTTTGGAATCCGCGCACCCGCCGCAGTATGCCGTATGTTCAATCTAACAGGGTGAGTGCGCAATATCCAGCAAATATTTATTTGCTTTCTAGGCCGGTCTATGTCATACTTGTTCGGCATCAGCGGGCTGCAAAGTCGGTTGGTAGCATGAGCTAAAGGTGGGGATCGCATGGCAACAGGAACGGTGAAGTGGTTCAATTCCGAGAAGGGATACGGGTTCATCACGCCGGACGATGGCGGCAAAGATCTGTTCGTGCACTTCAGCGGCATCGAGGGTGAAGGCTACAAGTCCCTGAACGAAGGACAGAAAGTTGAGTACGAGGAGACCAAGGGGCAGAAGGGCCCGCAGGCTAATAAAGTTCGCGCTTTGAGCTAAACCTCACGTTCGCGAATCGTGTTCTACGCACGCAGGGAGGGGGGAACACTTCCCCCCTCCTTGCTTCTCCACACATGGATCGGAGGTAGGGTGATGCCATCGGAACCGTGCAAGGCGTGCGGAAGGCCAAGGCCCGTACTTGCCGTCGAGCAGGGGGATGACTTCTGTTCAACCGAGTGCGCGCGGCGCCATTATGGGACCGCGCTGACAGAGCGGGCTCGGGTTGCGGTCCTCCCGCGGCGAACGTCTGCCCGCGGCAGCTCGTGGAGGCGACCGTCAGCCTTTCCCAACGGCCGGAAACCGTAGCGGCACTCGTGTCGAGAGACGGGCTAGGGGATCCGCGCTTCTAGTCGTCTGTGAAGCCGCGACGGATAGTTGTCCAAATGGTCCCGGATCGTCTTGCACGCGGTGGGATGCGCGAAGCGAAGCTCCGCTCTTGACCCCTGCGCCGTCACCCGGCCTCCGGAAGCCGACCAGTGCCGTTGGATCATCGTGTTGAGTCCACTGAGAATGGCCGGAGTGCCCTGCAGCGTGAATCGGACATCCCTCTGACTCCCGGCGGAGTGGGGCGACGGCCAGTTCCCGTCCACGTATCCGCGCAAGAACGGGGTGGCCAGTTCCCTGGGGAGATCTTCGAGGATGGTGGCGTCGTCCCCGTGCAGCTCTGACGGGATTCCCCAAGGGAACAGCGCCTTGCAGAGGCTTTGGTCCCGGAGGTACACCTGCCACCCGACGACGCTGCTGCGGCAATACTCGCATCGCATGTAGTCCGTGGCGAGGTCATCCATGAAGGTCTCCATCTCTGGCTGCGACCGGTCGCCGAGGGTGATCACCAACGTCAACGAGGTGCCCTGGCCCCAGATGTGCCCCGCGGCCATCAGGAAGCCGAGCCAGTACACCTGAACGTCCGCCGGGGTCATTCCGGGCGGCTCCCGACGGGTTCGCAGCAGATGGACGGGATCCGAAAGCCTGGGATGATCCACAGGAACTAGTACGCGTTCGACCATTGCGACGGAGACCTCGTACAGCTCCGCGATCTCCTGCGCATTCTTCCCTCGACGAGCGGCAGATCGGATCTTCCCGATTTGCTCTCGCCATTTGAGGTCAAGCCCGGTCGGGCCCCGGACGCGCAAGTGAGCGAAAATCCTCCTTCTGCGTCGGCCGCGACGCCCGTGGCCGGCAGTTGAGACCGGCGGCCCATGCAAATGGTGCGGTGTGCGTGTTTAGTGTAACACGTACGCGCCCAAGTGTCGAATGCCCAGCCGCCGCGTGCATTCGCGCAGCGGCGTGGTATACTGCTTGCACCAACGTTCGGGCGCCCGAGAGGACGCGAGAAGGGAGTGTTTCGAATGGCCCGTCCAAACTACGGAGCCGCGAAGCGAACGAAAGAGCTGAAGAAGAAGGCCAAGCGGGAAGCCAAGCTTGCTCGTAAGCATGCGCGCCGAGCGGATCAGGGGCAGCCGGAATCGCCAGCGAATGAACCCACCCCGGAGTCTACGTCCCCCAGCGTGAGCCCGATCGAGCCAGGACCGACCTCCCACACCGAGTGACCCCCCGCCTTACGCGTCGTCGGGATTCAGCGACGTGAACGTCAGCGAGGCCGCGACACCGCCGGCCAAGTTCGCGACCAGGTAGATCCAAAAACTCGACCAAGGGACCAACCCCATCGTCGAGATCCCCACCGCCACCGCCGGGTTGAACACGCCGCCCGAGATCCCGCCCACCGCAAATGTGCCGCTCATCACGGTCATGCCGATCGCCAGGCCGTAAAAGGAGTTCCCGGAGGTTCCTTTGGCGGTCGTGGCGTTCAGCATCACGTACACCAACGCAAAGGTAAAGAGGAACTCCGCGACCAACGCGGGCCCCACAGCGAAGGTCATGGTTTTCACCGCGGCACCGCCCTTCAGGTATCCCACGAGGACCGCGGCGAGTAGGGCGCCAAGGAGTTGGAAGAGCACATAAGGGAGGACGTCCTTGGCGGCCACGCGCCCTCGGATCCAGACTCCGAGGGTCACGGCAGGGTTGTAGTGGGCCCCGGAGACGTGACCGCCCGCAAACACCATCACCATGAGCGCGGCCCCGATCGCTAGCGGCGGAATGACCCCTGCCGTGCCTACGATAACCGTGGTCCCTATCGTCAGCACGAGAAAGAACGTGCCGATGAGTTCAGTGACATACTTGTTCACGTAGATCCTCCTCTGTTGACAGGCGTTTGCCGACGGCTACCGGTTCGCTGACCGATCGCCGGCCCCCTTGCGCACCATCATCTGGCGCGACGCGGCCGAGGCCAATTGCGCGTTGAGCGCGAATGAAGATGTTGAGGCATCCATGGACGGTCTGATTCCAAAATCCGAATTCGTCGGCATCGTGAATGTCGCCCATTTGGCTGCGGGAGGAGAGACGCCCGCGCTGCGGTCGCACCTAGGGGCCGTTGGGGAGTTTCTGTGCGACAAGGGCGATGGGATGCCCGGCCGAGAGCGGATGGGAGACACGGTCCGCCGTGCCAAGGCGGCGATCGCACGGCTCGTCGGCGGGAGACCTGAAGAGGTCGCGTTCCTCGCGAATGCCTCGGAAGGCCTTTTCGTAGCGGCCGCGGGGATGAACTGGCGCTCCGGCGACAACGTGGTGGTTGAGCGGGTCGAGTACCCCTCCGTGCTCTACGCCTGGCAGCATCTGCCCGTCCCGGTTGAAGTCCGCACCGTGGGTGGCAGTCCGATGGCATCGCCGGCGGAGCTACGAGATGCCGTAAACTCCCGGACGCGCGTCATCGCGATCAGTCATGTCAGTTACCTCACCGGCGCGCGGCACGACCTGGCCATCCTGCGGGAGATTGCCGATTCGTGGGTGCGCGACTCGTCGTGGACGCTTCTCACGCGCTGGGCGTCGTGCCGGTCGACGGCGGCTATTGCGATCTTGTCGTCTCCTGCGCGTACAAGTTTCTGTTGGGGACCCACGGGGTGGGGGTGATGTATGTCAACGGCGCCCGGTGGCCCGATCTTGCGCCCCCCTGGGTGGGGTGGCATTCCACCGTCCGGGTGGATCGTTGGGCGGAGCGGAGCCGGCAGCGACCCGCATTGAAACCCGACGCCGAACGGTTCGAGATCGGCAATCTCGGCTTCCTCAATATCTATATCTTGGCGAATGCCCTGCGGATCCTCGAGCGCGTCGGCATCTCTGCGATCGAACGCCATGTGCTGGCGTTGGGGGGCCGCCTGCGGGAGGGGCTCCACGCGTTGGGTTGGTCCGTGTTAACCCCCGAGGGCCCGTCTCGGCGGGCCGCCAACATCTGCGTGGCCGCGGAGCGGCCTGAGCGTCTAGAAGCCCTGTTGCGCCAATCCGGAGTCCTCGTCTGGGGGAGCGAGGAGCGGGTCCGGTTTTCCCTGCATCTCTACAATGACAGTGATGATGTTGCGCGCGCGCTCCGGGTGCTGAAGGAGATCGCGTGAAGCTACCATGAAGACACTCGATTGAGCTCCCTCTGGCCGACGTAGGGGATCAGGCCGTACGCGCGCGCCCTCGCGATGGCATACTGGGCCAGTTCCTTCGAGTTCGCGTAGTCCAGCGTGAAGACCGTGAGTCCTTTCTTTCGCCACGCCGCGAGCGTGTGGAGCATCGCATCGCTCTGACGAAGCGGGATCTTCTGGTAGCCGCCTTGGTACGTCGCCGAGACCTCCTCGCGGGCAAGCCCCTGCACATACTGGTAGAACTGGCGCCCATCGGAGCCGCGTTCGGTGAGGACGCGTAGGTTTGACGATTGGGCGATCAGCAGGGTGCCTGGATGGCGCACGTGAATCTGCCGGACCAGCTCCACCATACCCGCCGTTACGTCCGGACGGCCGGTGTCCGATCCTGCATCGACGTTATCGAGGAAGAGACCGTCGACGCCCTTGCTGAGGATCTGCGGCACCACGGTTCCGACCAGAACCTCCCGGTATCCAGGCTTGGATGCGTCCATGTAGAACTCATCCCACCCGGGGTACTTCCTAAGGATGTACGGCTGGACCTGGGACCAGTAGGATCGAAATGGCTCGGCGGAGCCGAGGTTGATGTAGGAGAGCACGAGTTTGCCCTGCGACTTCAACTCCGCAACATCCTGCGGCGTGTAGTTGGCCGCACCGTCCTCGACATCGATATCCACAACGTCGAAGTGCAGAAGCTGCGGTATCTGCCCGGCGCTATAGTAGCTGACCCACGTCCGGGCCGCCCGCAGGCGATCGGCCGGACTGAGTTGGCCGCCTCGCGAAGAGGGCACGGAGCCCATCAGCATGAGGATGAGACCGCTCACGATTCCTGTGACCCAAAACCGCATCGATGGCTCTCCTCTCGGCCCGCCTCAGTGTAGCGGAATGACCATGCGCTCGCCGCGCTTGAGGGTGAGATAGGACGTTTCATCGGGCCCGTACCGCTCCACCGCCGTCCCGACGCGGACGCCGGTGACCGGGATGATCGCCCCCCCGGCCGTGGCGGTGACGATGACACGATCCCCGGGGATCAAGACGCCCACGACCCCCGCCTGGTTGTACGCCGCGCGCCGTTCCATCGCCCGGCCGATCTCCCCCATCGTCAGCGTCTTGACGGGCAAGGCGGATAAGGCTTCGTACTTCGCGACAACGGCGGCGAGGAAGTCTGCGAGCAGCGTATGCCCGCTCGCATACTGGCGCAGGTTGGACTGGTGAAACATCACGGGGTTGATGTCATACGTAAAGAGATACCCGAGGAGCGTGTCGCTCTCGAAGTCGAGCATGCCCTGATACGTAAGCGGGCAGCGGTCCGGAAAGAGGCGGCAGAAGTCCGGGTGTACCGCCATGAACTCCTCGAGCAACTCGCGCGGCTCGGTCACGTTGTAAAAGATATTCGTCGGGTAGCGGGGAATCTCGAGGATCCGCGGTTCGTGGATGTTTCGGATGCCCGTATTGAACCGCGGGGCCCGCTGGTCGCTGCGGGACCAATCCGACACCACGTAGCGTACGCCGCGCCGGAATGCGCCGAGCATCGCCGCGGGATTACTGAGGCCAGAGACGTCCGGGGTGACGAGGTTCTCGGGAGAGTACCTCGAGAACCCCAGATCGGTCGCGACCTTGTGATTCTGTGCCAACTCCCACTCGGTCTGCTGCTCGGTGGCGGCGTCGAGGTTCGTGTGCCCGTACGTATGGCTGACCCACTCGAACTGATCCTGCATGGCGACCACCCTGTCCGTCAATGGGTCCGCTGTCGGGGAGAGGTCCGCTTCGGGGTCGCCTTCCCCCGCGACAAAGTGATGCTCGCTGCCTTCTCCGTTGAAGGCCATGGCGAGCCGGAACGCGCCGGTCAGCCGCCGCGCGCGAATCGCCCGCTGCCAGGCCGCCGCTGCGTCGAGATCCGACACGGTCATGCGGTAAGGGGCCCCCCCAAACCGGTCGTCGTCGAAGAACAGGTCGTCCACCTGCGCATTGAGGTACACTCGCCGTTCGCCCAGGTATACTCCTCGGGTGGCCCAGATGATCGCCCCCGCCGTGAGGAGCCGCGTGTGCAACAAGGATGCGTTGCCGTCCATAGTAAACGCCAAATTCTCCCGGCCGTTTGGATCGGTCTTGATAACGGCCAGCGCATCCCCGTCCGGCGTCTCGATCAGCGGCACGGCGTCCGCGGTGGCCCTGGAGAGATAGAGCCAGGCGTTGCGGATCGGGATGTCGGCGTTGGGACTCAGATAGAAAAAGATCCGGCGTCCCTCGGCCGTCAGCCGGCCACTCTTGGCAAGCATGCCGGCGGCGGACGGGGGGTTAAGCCCATACTCCGGGTTGGGATACGTGTACATCGTCACCTGACGGATGTGAAACTGCGCCTCGAAGTTGGCGAGGGTCTCCCAGTCTTTTGGTCCGAATGCGGTGACGTGCCCCGCGCCATTCCAGTAGGTCAAGGCGTTCGTCGCCAGGATCACGGCATAGTACCGGGCGGTCGCCCCTTGGACCAGTTTCTCCGCTGTCAGCGGTCCATCGCGGCGGGTCACGAACGCCTGCGCCGGGATCCCGAGCTGGTCGAGCGTGGCCATGGCTGCCCCGAACGCGGGCTCCGTTCCATCCGCAGAGATGACGAGCACCCGCATGGTCATCGGTCCCTGCCCGCCTCCCGCCTGGGTCGCTGGCGAAACCGGGAGCGGATCCGGCGAAGCAGGTGTTGGAGTGATGGGCAGGGGCGCGGATCCTCCGGCGAACGGCAGCTCGCCCGGGAGGACGTCGTGCCGGTGGGGAGTGACCCCCGCCGCATGGCCAACGGCCAATGCGAGGACGAGTAGCAACCCTACACTGATACGTGCACTGCGGTACATGGCATCGCTCTCCTTCTGATCCCTAGAATGCGGCATAATAGTGCCGGTCGATGTTTCGAACCATCAGTTTTGCCCGCCAAATGGCCAACTCGCTCAGCATCGCGGTGGATCCGACAAGCGCAAGGGCGAGCCAATCGGCGGTCCCGCCCTGCGCCATGGAGAGTCCCGCGCCCAACTCCAGGATGAGGCCGCACATCAACACCCCGCCGGCGTCCCAGAGCGCCCCCAGACTGGTTAGCAGGCCGAAGGAGAACAGGAACCCAGGGAGCGTCGCGGTCAGCCCGACCACCGTGAGCCGGAATACCAGGAATGTCGGGGCGCTCATTCCTCCCCAGGGGGCCCCGGCGGTCGCCGCCAGGAGCCCGACGGCGGTCGCCACACCGAACCACCGGCATCCCAATAGCGTTCCCGTGAAGCGGGCGACCGCCCGGGATCTGAGCTCAGTCACTCCGAGGACGGTTGTGCTCTTCAACTGCTCCCGCACCCCCTCGTAATACCGGTGCATGGCCCAGGAAGCGGCGATCGCCACAGGGACGATGCCGAGGATGCCCAGATCCACGCCTGATTCGAACACCTGGCGTTCTGCCGGCGGGAGCATCCACGCGATCGGGCGTGTGCCAAACAGGAAGAGGTAGTACAGCACGCCGGTCGTGAACCATGGCGCCGCGTCGAGGCATACGACGAGCCACCGGGCTTGCGGGAGACCGCGTGACCCTTGTGGCATCCAAAGCTCCGCGCCCTGGGCGATCCCGACCGCCACTTCGCTGAGCGGCGAACCGCTCCGGGCCACGGTCCCCAGCCACAGCGCGATCATGCCGGTCACCTGCGCGACGACGATGGCCCTCGCGGCACCGGTCCCCGCGTCGAGGAGGCGCGTGAACGTCATCGCCAGCAGCGTCACCCCGACGCCCGTAGCGAACCATGGCGCCGCCTGGAGGCACAAGACGAGCCACCGGGCTTGCGGGAGACCGTGTGACCCTCGGGGCATCCGAAGCTCCGTGCCTCGGCTGAACGGCGAACGGGTCCAGCCTAGGCTCCCCAGCCACAGCGCGATCAGGCCGGTCAGCTGCGCAACGATGATGGCCCTCGCGGCATCGGTCCCCGTGTGGAAGAGGCGTGTGAACGTCATCGCCAGCAGCGTCACCCCGACGCCCGTGGCGAACCATGGCGCCGCCTCGAGGCACAAGACGAGCCACCGGGCTTGCGGGAGACCGCGTGACCCTCGTGGCATCCGAAGCTCCGCGCCCTGGACGACCCCGACCGGCATTCCGCTGAGCAGCGAGCGGGTCCGGGCCAGGCTCCCCAGCCACAGCGCGGTGAGGCCGGCCAATTGCGCAACGACGATCGCCATCGCGGCATCGGTCCCTGCGTGGAGGAGGCGCGTGTACGTCAATGCCAGGAGCCCCACCCCGACGCCCGTGGAGAGGATGATGCCGACCACATCGTTCAACGCGATGAGGGGCACCACGGCCACACGGTAGTTGCCGTGCAGCAAGAAATACGCGGCGGCAACCAGCGGGGCGAGATGATCCAGAGGATCGATCATCCAGATGCCCACGCCGACGGCCAGCGCCCCCACGGACATGACCAGGCCGCCCGTCCACAACGCCCGATGGAGGAACGCCTGGGCCTGCATGAGATCCCGTTGCGCAGTGTGAAAGATGAATCGCCGGGTGATGGCGTACTGGAAGCCACCGCTCACGATGAGGCTGCCCAGGATGCCGACGGCGAGGACCCGCGCGATCGCCGATGGGACGTGGTCCGCAGACCAGAGGGATCGCCCCCAGGCAATCATCAGCACCACCATGACGAGCCACACCGCCTGTTGGGCGACCACCGACATGAGCGGGGACGGCACTTCCGGACGCGCGGCCTGGGCGTCCGTGGGTTGGATGGGGGGGGCGACCGCGGTCCCCAGAAACTCGATGCGGTCGAAGACATCCCGCGCTAGCGCAAAGACGTCGACCCACCCGCCCTCCTGGGCCCGCCGGTCAGAGTACCCGAGAACTTCGAGGACGACCGCCACGGCGAAGGGGCTCCCCGGGCTGGGGTCGATCTCGCAGACGGTGCGCGCCAGGCGCTCCGGCAGGAGACGCCGCTCCAACCGCGGCGGGCTAATGGATGGCAAGATGCTGATAGACATCCTGATAGGCGTGAATCATCTGGTGAAGTTGGTACTGCTGCACCGCGCGATCGCGGGCGCGCGCGCCGCATTCGTGCCGCTGGGCGTCGTCAAGGAGGGCCGCGACGATGGCCGTACCCAATGACTTGGGAGAGCGCGGGGGCACGAGGACGCCGCACCCTTCCAAAGCCTCATGGACCCCCCCGACATCGGTGGCGACGATCATCTTGCCACAGGCCATCGCTTCAATGACCCCAAACGGGAACCCCTCGGAGAGGCTGGGGCTAACCACGACGTCGGCCGCGTGGTAGGCTGCCTCGGGCTCGTGCGTGGCCTGCTCCAAGGTGACCGTGGTCCCTAGTCCGAGGTCCGCTATCCGCGTGACGCACAATTGCCGGTATGCTGGATCCGTCGCCTCGCCGTAGATCCGGCACCGCACATCCGGGATGTGTCGGTGCACGTAGGCCATGGCCTCGATGAAATTGAGGGTGTCCTTCAGGCGATCCACCCGCCCCACCGAGATCACCGTGGGAACGGAGGGCTCAGGTTTCGAGGACGGCGAGAAACGCGTGGTGTCGACGCCGTTGTAGATGACGCGCACCTTGGCCGGCGGCACCCCCATCGCGACCTCCCACCGGCTGTTGAAGTGGCACACCGGCGTCACGAGGTCGGCGTATGCGTAGTTCAAGCGTACGAGCGCGTGCTCGAAATGGGCGAGAAAGGCCTTTTGCGGCGCTGCCCCCTCCTCGTTGATGAGGTCCAAGAGTCGCTCCCGATAATAGACGCCGTGCTCGGTGAGAAGGATCGGCGCGCCGTGCTCGATCTTGGCCAGGACCGCGGGCACGCCGGCGATTCCCGCGACCGCAACGTGCGCGACATCCGTCGGCTCGACGGGCGCGGTGAGCACGCGAAGATGACGTTCGAGGCGGCGGCAGAGCCCGATGGTGTCCATGACGGATAACTGACTGAACAACGGGTCGCCCGTCAAGACGCGGACAAAAGAATCCCACACTTCGGCGCGTCGCATCATCGTGTAGAAGTCATGGGTCCGGAAGAATCGCGCCATTGTGGCCAATGCCCGTCCGAACGCCCAAGGATCCGGGGCCCCGCGCATGCACTGGGTCACGACGGTTTCGTAGGGCGCCAGAAAGTCGCGGCCGAACTCACGCGCTCCGGCCCGGCGATACCGAACGGCGACGCTCTGCGGAGGCAGACCCGGGAACTCCTCGGGGCGGCCGACCCCCCAGAGGGGGATCGTGGTCAACCTCACGTTGCGTTGCTTGGGAAACCGCATGGTCACGTTGGGGTTCGATACAATGCTCGTCAAGAGGAACTCCACCGCGGGGAGACCGGTGACCAGTTGGTCGGCCCACACGGACACGCCACCGCGAAAGTACGGGTACGTCCCCGAGACCGACAAGAGGACTCTCATCACTACGCCACGGCGTCCTGTGGACGAGCGGGGAGGACGCCGAGTCCGTCCACCGGCAAGGCGAGGTGCAGGTTGAGGTCGGTCGCGCAGCGGCGCATCTCTTCCGCGTCCTTTGAGAGCCCGGCCCTCTCGTACTGCCTGGCGGCTCGTTCATACGCCCAGGCGGCCTCGCGGAGGGACCAGGCCATCGCCTGTTCGGCATGCTGGTGGAAAAGCTCGGCCGCGCGTTGTCGTTCCGACACCGCCAGGGTTTGATCGCCGAGGCGCGCCATAATCTCGGCAGAGATCGCGCGCGCCACCGCCACGCGGGCATGATGCCCCCGTTCGCTTTGTTGGTCCGCGTCCTGGAGATAGAGGCGCGCCGCATCGGCCAGGTGCCCCTGCTGCTCCAT
>Ga0070707_100003764_pt1 | contig 14297 bp, 10 predicted proteins | sample KBSK5502metaG_FD_65468 | JGI IMG/M metagenome (GOLD analysis project Ga0070707, IMG submission 65468) | Corn, switchgrass and miscanthus rhizosphere microbial communities from Kellogg Biological Station, Michigan, USA - KBS K5-50-2 metaG | ecosystem: Host-associated > Plants > Roots >... | reverse complement strand
CTCGGGCAGTCACGACAACACGATCAAGCTGTGGGATGTGGCGAGCGGCCGGCCGCTCGCCACATCCCACAGCTTGATCGTGTTGTCGTGACTGCCCGAGGCTATCGTCATGCCATCCGGCGAGAACGCCAGCGAACGAATCATGTTGCTGTGACCACGAAACGTCGCCAGCTCTTTCCCGGCGGCCCAGTCCCACAGCTTCACGGTCGCATCATAGCTCCCGGTCGCCAGGGTGTTGCCATCGGGCGAAAAAGTCACCGCCTCGACGGTGCCGGCATGGCCGGACAGCGTCACGAGCTCTTTGCCGGTCGCCGCTTCCCACACCCTGGCGGTACGATCATAGCTGCCGGTAGCAACAAACTTGCCGTCCGGCGAAAAGGCTATCGAGGCGAGCGCTAGCGTATGCCCGCTCAGGGTTGTTCGCACTTGACCAAATGCCGGGTACGCGACTGCGGCCATGACGGTAAGCACGAGCAGAACGCCGATTCGCCGCGTCCGTAACGGCGCGAGCCGCGCCAGGGCCCAAGCAAATTTCAAACGCAAATCGTCCTCCTGGTATATCGGCCCGGCGCCGACGGCGAAGTCAGCCCCGCGGGACCAGGTGAATAGCCGGTGCCTTGAGCAGAGCGGTAACTTGCTCTCCTTGGCGCAGCACGAGTTCCTGGCACGCCTGATTGGTGACCAGGGCTTTCAGCGAAAAGCCGCAATCAAGGCTGACCCGGACCATCGATCCTTCTCGAACCAGCGACTCCACACGCCCCGTCAATCTATTCCGGGCGCTGTTCTGGCTCACCGGCGCGCCCTTGTCCAGGATCACGTCCCCAGCATGAATGCAGACATAGACCTCCCCGTTGATGCCGGCCGGGGCCGAGGCGGCCAGTTGGGCGGATCCAATCTGCACGGTTGCCAGACCATCGCTCACGGCAACGATTCTTGCCCGCTCGACTGTGTCCACGCCGACGATGCGGGCGACCGTGAGATCGGTGGGTTTGCTGAACACCTCCTCGATAGGACCGCTTTGCCGGATGCGTCCCTCATCGAAAACGACCATGTAATCCGCCAGCGAGAGAGCTTCGACCCGATCGTGAGTTACGAGCACAGCGGGAATTCCGAGCTGCGCCAGCGAACGCCGCAGCTCGCGACGCAGCTGCTCGCGCAGCGGTATATCGAGCGCCGACAGCGGTTCGTCCAGCAACAGTAGCCGGGGGTGACAAACAAGCGTCCGCGCCAGGGCTACCCGCTGCCGCTCGCCGCCGGATATTTGCTTAGGATGGCGATGCTCGAGCCCGCCCAACCCGAGCAGTTCGATGATCTCCCTGACCCGTTGCTGTCGCTCTGCCCTGCCGACACTGCGCAATCCGTAGGCGATATTGTGGACGACGTTCAGGTGGGGAAACAGGGCGTCCTCCTGGAATAGATAGCCGATGCGGCGCTGCTGCGGTCGCAGGAAGATGTCGCGTTCACGGTCAAACCACGTTTCGTCACCGAAGCTGATACGGCCGAGCTCGGGCCACTCGAGTCCGGCGAGACATCGCAATGTGGTCGTTTTGCCGGAGCCGGATGGCCCGAATAGCACCGTCAGCGAGGAGGGGTTGGCTGGACAGCGCAAGCTAACCCGGATCGATGGCCCGGCCGGGAATTGTTTTTCAAACTTTGCGATTAGCTCGGCCGTCAAATCGCCCCGCCCTTCAGCGGTCGAAAATAGGCCACCGACAAGGCCAAAAAAGAGACGCCCAGCAGGAGAAGGGACGTATTTGCGGCTTTTGCGTAGTTGAGCGCCTCGACGTCATCGTAAATGGCGATGGAAATCGTACGCGTGACCCCTGGTATGTTTCCGCCGACCATAAGGACGACGCCAAACTCGCCGAGAGTATGCGCAAAAGCGAGAACGAGACCGGTTAGGATCCCGGGCCACGAAACCGGGCAGACCACACGGAAGAAGGTGCGAAACTGAGACACGCCGAGGCACCAGGACGCTTCGATCAAGCGCCGCTCTATCCCGGAGAATGCAGCAACGAAGGGTCGTACTGCGAAGGGGAAGCTGTAGATGACTGACGCCAGCAGCAGCCCCTCGAATGAAAACGGCAGCTGCCGTCCGACGATCGCCTCGTAGCCCTGGCCGAACGGGCTTTGCGGGCCGATAGCAACTAGGATGTAAAATCCCAATACCGTTGGCGGCAGGATTATTGGTAGCGCGACGGCTGCCTCAAGCAGGAATTTCAGCCGCCATCGCGTCTCGGCAAGCCAATACGCTAGGGGCAACCCGATGACGAGCAGGATCAGCGTGGTGAAAAAGGCCAGCCGCAGGCTGAGCCAGATCGCCTCAAAATCCATGCCTTATTCACCCGAGGAGCGGAACCCATATCGGTGTAGGATTTCCTTTCCTGAGCCACCAAGGATAAAATTACGCAAGGCCTCGGCTGTCTGCCGATCCTGCGCCCAGGACAATATCACGCCGCCCTGCTCGAGGGCGGGATACGAGTCGGCGGGGACCTCCCAGCTGCGGCCCTCGTCGCGCAGCGGCGCAGCCGTGGCGAGCGAGTGACTGATCAGCCCGATATCGGCGGCGCCGCTCTCGACGAACTGGGCCGTCTGGATGATGTTCTCGCCATAGACGAGTTTGTCCTTCACGTTTTCATACACCCCGAGCTTCTTCAACGCCGCCTCTGCGGCCCGCCCATAAGGCGCATGGCGAGGGTTGGCGATGGCGATTCTGCGCACCGAGTGATCGAGCAAGGCCTCGATGCCGAGTTTATCCACTGGGATTGGAGAAGCCTTCCGTACCCAAAGAACCAAGCCCCCCACGGCGTACGAAAACTCGCTGTTGGGAGTGGCGAGGCCTTGTTCAATCAAACGCCGCGGATAATCCAGGTCGGCCGAGAGAAACAGGTCAAACGGGGCGCGGCTCGACAATTGTGAGTAGAAGTTTCCGGAGGAACCGTAGGTAACCTCGACCTTGACATCGGGGTTTTGCCGCTGAAACGCGGCGACGATATCAGCAAGGGCAACCTTCAGATCCGCGGCGGCAGCGACGCGCAGCGTTCGGGTGTCTGCCGCTTGTGCTGGGCGCTGGCAACCCGCCGCGGTGGCAGACAAGCCCGCCAATATGACAAGGACGACCCGCACCAGCCGCGCCCGCAGGACAAGCCCCTCATCCGATCGCGAGCGCCCGGCGATCAATTGCGTCCATCGAATAATCATACCCCTAAACGCTGATAGGCTGTCGCCTATTCCCTCACCGGTTAAATCGCAACTCCGCCAGGGCGAGGCGTACCTCTTTGTCCTCGAGGAGCTCAACGAAGCGCCGGACTGGCGGCCGCTCTGCACGCGACCGGGGCAGGATGAAGTCGTAATGTTCCTCTTGGACCGGTAGAAAGCCCAGGCCGTATTGTCTCGCTACGCTCTCAATCGCAACCCCCCAATCAGCCCGCCGCTGGGCGACCGCAACGGCCACCGCGTTATGGGATTTCGGCTGAGACCAGTATCCCGGAGGCTTGGCACCTTTCAGCAATAGCCGATCGATGAGGATTCGAGTGCCGCTGCCGGAATTGCGATTGATCATCAGGTACTCGGGGTTCGCCACCGCTGCCGCAATCGCGTCCGGGGCGGAAACACAAGCGGAGAAGAGCGGATCATCGGGCCGGAATACGACGCCCTGAAGTCGCCGGTAGCCGCGGACCAGTTCAAGCTGCGGGGTCAGAAGCGGCCGGTTGTATTCTCCGGTCTCGGGATCCATCAGATGGACCGGGGCGATATCGCACTCGCCGCGTTTTGCAGCCGCGAGCCCGCCTGTGCTCCCCACATTGAGCACCTTCACCGAGAGCCCATCTGCCTGGAAGCGCTGCAGCAGCGCGCTCAGACCGACGCAGTCACTTCCGATCACAACCAGATCCGCTGGGCGTAGATCGCGGCTGATTAAGTGGACGTGAACCGCCTCGCCTGCCGGCACTGCCTCGACGTGCTGGTCGATCACGATGAACCCATCGGCCTGGCCGAAGGTGGTCACCGAGCCAGAGCCCTTGGCAATCGGATAGGCAGCCAGTCCTCCCCCATCCGCCTCGGCGCGTCGTACGAGCGAGACCATCGCGAACTCGGTGCGCCCACGCTCGGACGAGACGCGCATCGGCAGGGTAGCAGGGACGGTATCCCGCTGCGCCGCCGGCAACCCGGCAAAAGCCTGAATGATCGGCACGACGAATTCGTGGAACGTGAAGATCGCAGAGGTCGGAAATCCCGGAAGCACGACGACCGGCTTACCCGCGGTCACGGCGAGGCAAAGCGGTTTGCCGGGCTTCAGTGCGACGCCGTGCACGACAATCCCAGGATCGTCGGAGCGCGCAAGGACTCGGTAGCAAACGTCGCCCACCCCCTTCGATGTCCCGCCGGAAAGCAACACGATATCGGCAGAGGCCAAGCCCTTATCGATGAGCCGAGCAAGCGTTCCCTCCTCATCGGCGCCTATCCCGAGCGACACCGCCTCGCCACCGGCTTCTTCGATGGCCGCAGCAAGTATTGCGCCATTGGAATCATAGACACCGCCCGGCGTCAGCGGTCCCGGTGTGCCGGGCATCACGATCTCGCTACCCGTGGAGATCACGGCAACCCGCGGGCGCCGGTATACCTCGACCGTCCCCATGCCGATTGCCGCCAATGTGCCAATTTCGCGAGAGGTGATTACAGTGCCGGCACGCAGCGCCGTCTCGCCGCGTGCGATATCGCTTCCCGCGAAGGCGATGAATTGACCCGGAGCTGCGGAACGACGCAGCTCGACGATTGTCGTGCCCTCAGCGGTCTCCCGCGCCTCGGTATGCTCGATCATAACCACCGCATCTGCGCCGCGCGGAACCATGCCGCCGGTCGCGATCAGCGTAGCGGTGCCTGGCGTCACCGCAATTTTCGGCTCTGTCCCCGGAGTCAGGATCTCGCCGTTCAGTCTCAGCACGCGCGGCGCACCTTGGTTGGCATTTGCTGTATCGTTGGCACGCACTGCGAACCCGTCGACGCTCGCCCGGTCAAATCCCGGGACATCGACCTCCGCGACAGCGGACCGCGCTAGGACGCGGTTGCGTGCGCGATCGAGCGTTAGTGTTTCAGTCCCCAGTGGTGCGAGCAGGAGATGTTGATGAAAGCGCGCTGTTGCCTGGTCACGACTGAGTACCTCGAGGAACTGCTCCTGTCGCGCTAGCTGGCGCAATGCCGCAGTGATCTCCTCAGTCGGCTGAAGGGTACTATCCATCTGCGATCTCAAACGCTTTCGGGTCTGTGCGCATAATATAGGTAAACGGGCGTGCGGGTTCCCGACGGGATACCCTCGCTTGCTTCGGGAATAAGCACAAACCCGTCCGCCTCAGCGACCGTCGAAAAAAGACCGCTGGCACTGTCCGGGGCTGCTGCCAACACTGGTTCGACGCAATCGGTGCCCACGATGCATCGCACTGGCCAGACCTCCGCGAAACCGATGTTCGAGACGATCTTATGTGCGGTAACAAACTCGCTCTGTGAATAAGGCAGTTCGGGAGACCGGCCCGAGAGCCGGCGGACCGCGCGGCCGACCAACATCTCGTATGCCCAAAGGCACGCGACCGGCAAGCCAGGGAGCAAAAATAGCGGCATTCCTGCGATCCAGCCGATGCCACTCGACGACCCCGGCCGAAGAGCGATGCCGTGGATCGACAAGCCATCACCGCCCGGTCTAGCTGGCCGCCCCAGGCCCTCCAGCACGATCGCGTCGTTCCTGCCGAGCCCAGATCCGCCCACAACGATGACAAGGTCGGCATCACGCGCGGTGATTGCGCTGCGAATAGCATTTGCCGAGTTTCGATCTGTAATGCAGATGTCGACAGTGCCGCCATCGCGTTCGACAAGACCGCGCAACAGCGGCGTATCGGCGTCGAATACCCCACGCCTCGACAATTCGTTGCCCGCGGTGACGAGATTCGGGCCGGTGATGACAAGGCGCGCGCGCGGGCGACGGACGACCTCGACCGCTGCGATGCCGGCCTCCGCCAGCAGCGCCATATGGCCTGGTCCGAGCCGGATCCCGGCGCGTAACAATAACGTTCCTTGACGAAACGCGGCCCCGGCGCGCTCCACATTCGCGCCGACCGCTACCGGGTCGACGATTTCAAAGGTGCTGTCCGCTTCATTCTCTTCGACATGGTCCAGCGGCACGACCGCGTCCGCATTTGTTGGTAATGGGGATCCGAGCGCGACTGCCGACGCCTGCGGGTAAACAGCACCGCCGTTATCGCCCAGCCGAAACGTCAGGGGATTATAGGTGCTGGCGCCGAGGGTCGAACCCGCCTCGACCGCATAGCCATCGGCGACGGCGCGATCGAAGGGCGGAGAATTCTTTTCCGCTGCGACATCAAGTGCCAAGACGCGATCGCGTGCTTCGCGAAGCGACAGGCGCTCGACCCCACCCCATCCTGCGACCGCACGGTCGATCCAGGCAGTTGCGTCGGCCATTGGTGTCAGACGAGTAAAACCCACGACCGGACCGTTAAATTAGCAATTATAGCCCTTGAGCCACGAATTCCGAAGCGCGGTCGGACCAGGAGGCGCTGCCTTCTGTGTGACCTCATCCCCGTGAGATAGTGGGGTGATCTCAGCCCAGGTGCGGATAACTTCTTTTCCAACGCGCCTGCGCCCATAACCTGAACCGATCAAGATAAAGATAGATAACCGGTGTAGTGTAGAGGGTCAGCACTTGGCTGACCATCAGGCCGCCAATGATCGACAGGCCGAGCGGTCGGCGCAAGTCGGACCCCTCGCCGAAGCCGATCGCCAGAGGCACCGCGCCGAGCATCGCCGCCATGGTGGTCATCATGATTGGCCGGAATCGCATTAGACATGCCTGGTAGATGGCATCTCTCGAGCTCAGGCCCTTGCCGCGCTCCGCGTCCAGCGCGAAGTCGATCATCAAGATTGCGTTCTTTTTAACGATACCGATCAGCAGGATGACACCGATCAGCGCCATGATGCTGAACTCGGTATGGAACAGCATCAGCGTCAGCACGGCGCCAACCCCGGCCGACGGCAGTGTCGATAAGATCGTAATCGGATGGACGTAGCTCTCGTAGAGGACGCCCAGCACGATGTAGATGGCAAGCAGGGTGGCCGCGATCAGAACGGGCTCGTTCGCGAGTGATTCCTGAAAAACCCGTGCGGCACCATGAAAGTTCGCATGGATCGTCGACGGCATCCCGAGGGCTCGCACGGTGTCCTCGATGGCGCCCGTCGCTTGGCCAAGCGATATATCGGGAGCGAGATTGAATGATATTGTCGCGGCCACGAAGAGCCCCTGATGATTGACGGAAAGGGCGGTAGTGCCCTGGCCGAAATGGCTAATTGCCGAAAGCGGCACCATGGTCTCGCGGGACGTGCTGACAGCGGCACCGGTCGTGGGAACGCCGTGTCCAGTATTGGCCAAGGCGTTTGCGGCTTGGTTGCGTGCTGCATTGGATGCGATCTGCGCCGCTGTTAGGATTGTCCCGCCCTTGCCGCCGGTCGCTGTTTTGGCGGCGACCGTTCCGGCGAGCGCGCTCGTCGACGCGGTACCGGGTACCGAGCCGCCCGACGTACTGATAAAGATTTGATCCAGGGTTTCCGGAGATTGCCAAAACTCTGGCGCCACTTCCATGACGACATGGTACTGGTTGCGCGGGGTGTAGATAACCGAGACCTGCCGCTGCCCGAAGGAATCGTAAAGCGCATTGTCTATCTGACCCATACTGATCCCGAGCCGGGCCGCGCTCGCGCGATCGATGACGATTTCGGTTTCGAGCCCTTTTTGCTGCTGATCGAGATTCACATCGGTCAGCTCCGGAAGCCGCTGCAGAGCGCTCTGTACGATTGGTGCCCAGCGGTAAAGCTCCTGGAGATCGTCGGCCTGCAGCGTATATTGATACTGCGCATTTGCCTGGCGTCCGCCGCCACCCACCCGGATGTCCTGGACGGGTTGCAAATAGAGCCGCGCTCCTGGGATACGGGCGAGCTTGGGGCGAAGCCGCCCCATGACTTGCTGGATCGACAGCTTTCGCTCGGAGAGCGGCTTCAGAGCGACGAACACGAAACCGGCATTGGTCTGACCGCCGCCGGTGAAGCCGGTTACATTGGCGATTGACGGTTCCTGCCGCAGGATGGTCTGGAACTCCGCGAGCTTCTGCCGCATCAGCTGGAAGGAGATGCTCTGGTCAGCTTGGATACCCCCGACCATCAATCCGGTATCCTGATTCGGGAAGAAGGCTTTAGGAATGATCATAAACAAATAGACGTTGAGGCACAGCGTTGCGAGCAGGACCAGTATCACCAAGTCGGGGCGTTTCAGCGTCCAGACGAGGGAACGGTCGTAGCGATCGAGCATCCACCGAAAAGCGGCATCGGAGGCCCGCAAGAACGATCCCTGCTCGGGCCCGCTTCGTTGCCTGATGATGTACGCGCACATCATAGGGGTCGTGGTCAGCGAGAGCACGAGCGAGATCATGATGGCGACCGACAACACCATCGCGAACTCGCGGAACAGTCGACCGATGATACCGCCCATAAATAGGATCGGAATAAAGACCGCGATTAGCGAGAGGCTCATCGAAATGACCGTGAATCCGACCTCGCGTGCTCCCTGCAATGCGGCCAATCGGCGCGGCATTCCGGCCTCCATGTGGCGCACCACGTTTTCGACGACAACGATTGCGTCGTCCACGACGAAGCCGGTGGAGACCGTCAGCGCCATCAGCGACAGATTGTCGAGGCTGTAGTCGAACAGATACATCGCTCCAAAGGTGCCGAGAAGCGATACCGGCACGACAACGCTCGGGATCAGCGTAATGCGCGCGCTGCGCAGAAACAGAAACACCACTACAATGACGAGGCCGGTTGCGATTACCAACGCGCGCTCGACGTCGTGTAGCGAGGCGCGAATCGTCGTGGTCCGGTCGATCGCGAGGTTGACATCGATCGCGCTCGGGATGGATACCCGAAGCTGCGGCAGGACCGCCCTGACGCGGTCGACGACATCGATAATGTTCGAACCAGGCTGCCGGTACAGGATCACCAGGACGGCCGGTTTGCCGTTCGCAATGCCCTCGTTGCGGAGATTTTCGATTGAATCGATTACTTCGGCGACATCGCTTAACCGCACCGAGGCTCCGTTTCGATACGCGATGACGAGCGGTTTGTAATCGGCAGCACGATCTGCCTGATCATTGGTATCGATCTGATAATGCCGATCGCCGTCCTCAATTGCACCCTTCGGACTATGCGCGTTGCTCGCCGCGATCGCCGCGCGAACGTCTTCGAGACCGATCCCGTATTTGAATAAGGCGAGCGGGTTGAGCTCGACCCGTACCGCCGGCGGCGAGCTGCCGCTAATCGTGACCTGGCCTACGCCATCGACCTGGGACAGCGCCGGTTGCAGCGTCGTCGAGGCTACATCGTAAATCTGCCCGCTCGTCAATATGTCTGAGGTCAAGGCCAGGATCATGATCGGCGCATCGGCCGGGTTAGCCTTGCGATAAGTCGGGTTCTGGCGAAGGCTCGTCGGCAGGTCCGCGCGGGCCGCATTGATCGCGGCCTGAACGTCGCGCGCGGCACCGTTGATGTTTCGGTTAAGCCCAAACTGCAGGACGATGCGGGTCGAACCTACCGTGCTCTGCGAGGTCATTTCGCTGACATTGGCTATAACCCCGAGATGACGCTCGAGCGGAGCGGCCACGCTGGCTGCCATTGTGTCGGGGCTCGCACCCGGCATCTGCGCCTGCACCACGATGGTCGGAAAATCCACCTTGGGCAGCGGCGATACCGGCAGCTTGAAGAATGCCAGCACGCCGGCAAGCGCCAGCCCCACGGTCAACAGCGTCGTTGCAACGGGCCGCCGAATGAACGTACTCGACAGATTCACCGCTCGTTGCCTTCGGCGCTACGATGCCACCCGCCATCTACGCCGCTGAACGGCGAGCCGGGCTTATTCCGTGGAAGGTGCTCCAGCTTTTGGAGCCGCCTTGCTGCCTCCCCGACCTCCGCCTTCCCCCCGGCCTTGGCCGCCCCCTTGTCCCCGGTGGCGACCCTGAGTTTGCGGTGGCTCGTTAGGAGCGGCGTGAGTTTCACCGGCAGACGCAACGACCACAACTTTCGCGCCCTCATGGAGACTGTCGACACCATCAACGACGACTTGATCACCGGTTTCAAGCCCTGATACAATCACGCGGCGTTGGCCATCCGTCGGCCCGAGACGAACTGTTTGCGTTGCGACCGTACTATCCCCTCTGACGATATACACGAAGTCTCCGGTCACTCCTTGCTGGACCGCAATCGCTGGTACCAGGGTGACATCATGGAGGCTGTCTATTTGCATGCGGATGTTGACGAACTGGTTTGGGAAAAGGGCGCCTTGCGAATTGTCGAATACGGCTCGTAGCTTGACGGTCGCAGTGCTCAGATCCATTTGATTGTCGATGGTCTCCAGCAGGCCGGCCGCGAGTTCGGTGGTGCCGGCTCGGTCATAAGCCGCGACCGACAATTTGGCTTGCGTTTGGTGCCGCTCGCCGACGACCGGCAGATTATCCGCAGGCAATGTGAAAATAACCGAGATCGGGTGCAGCTGCGTGATGATAGCGATGCCGTTCGGATCGTTGGGCTGGATATAGTTGCCGGAATCGACGAGACGTAGCCCGATCTGGCCCGCAATCGGCGCAACGATATGGGCATAGACGAGATTGAGCTTCTGGGCGTTGACCTGAGCCTCATCGGATTGGACTATTCCCTGATTTTGGGTGACGACCGCGGCTTGGGTATCTCGCCTCTGCCGCGCTACGGAGTTCTGCGTAACCAAGGTGGTATAGCGCTGAAGGTCACGCTGCGCATTGTTCAACGCCGCGCGATCCCTGGCTAGTTGAGCCTCGGCTTGCGCGAGCGCGACCTCATAGGGGCGGGGATCGATCTGCGCGAGAAAGTCGCCAGGTTTCACGATCTGTCCTTCTTGGAAGGCAACCTCCGTCAGCTGACCTGAGATCTGGGCCCGGACGGTAACCATTGCGAGCGGGGTAACGGTGCCAAGAGCCTTTAACGTGACCGGCAGATCACCCTTGACCACGGGTACGACCCGGACCGGCATCGCACCGGCGCTCAGAAAACGACGGCCACCGCCTCCGCCACCACCTCCTCCGCCTCCACCTCCTCCGCCACCACCGGTATCCGGCGTCTTGGCGGGCCATGTGAAGTACCAGATGGCAACGGCAACCAACGCCAAGACAAGACACCGCCGCACAATTGTCCCCGCCCTTACGTGACCGATCCTGTTCAACGCTACTCCTGCCGGCATCCCGGGCCGCGTTCCACCGCAAGACACATTCTTGCAAGCTCACCGCGAAACCGCGGTTTTCTGAGGCGCCAAACCTCCTCGTGCCTAGTCCTAGCGTTGAAAGACCAGTCGCCTTCCAGCGAACGGTTGCGATCAGCGCGAGGTACGAATCGAGCCACGTGACGCTCGGTATCTGGCAATGGAGATCGATCTCAAGCTCGTGCTTATTTGACAAGAACTTGAAGCGGCTGCCCGAGTAAAAGGATGATCAAGGACACCCCGAGCGCCGGAATCGTAACGGGTAGACCCACTAGAACGAACTGGGATGGGCGGATGTATACGCCCAACATCTGCAGCGGATTGAGCCATAGCAGTCCGGCCAGGGACCCGATCGGCAGTAGGCGAGGTCCCAGATCGCCGCCTATCAATGCGGCCATCAGCTGTTCGTGCGAGCCGTGCGGCAAATTGAGGATCGCGAGAGAGTTGAGGGTCGCCATAGGGTGGTTGTTCAGGAGCGCCTCGCCCACCGCGGACGCGATCCCGATGACAAAGACCTGCGCCTCAGAATCATTGACAGAGTAGAATTCGGTAATCCGGTCTATCAGCCCAACGTTGCGCAAGCCGAGCGCGATGATGAATAACCTATTGATATAGCGGAAAGTTCTGTTGCGATTCATTTCCGCACCTTTTCGGCTCAGCATACCTCACTTACATGGGTCGAGCATCTTTTCAAAAGCTTCGGAGGACTGGGCACATGGGTTGACGCCCGGCACGCGGTGGGCCAGCCTACCGTTTTCCGGTTGGATTTCCTCGGAGCCACAATGCGCGTCACGTCAGTCGGGGCACTTGGGGATATCTTAGAGCCGGGCACCTTCGTCGTCGGATCGCGCTCCCTCCAGGGTAAGCATTGCCTGGTTCTCGGTGCAGGGGGATTTATAGGCAAAGCACTCTGTGAACGACTTTGCAAAAATGGCGCGCGGGTACACGGGCTCGTCCGGCGGTCGCCGCCAACGCTCGCGTCGCATCTGCCGGTCGCTTGGACCACAGGCGACTTCACCGATCAATCCGCATTGTCAAAGATAATTCGGGGGCAGGATATTGTTTTCCATCTGGCCTATGATTCCCTTCCGGAAACGTCGAATAAAAACCCGACAGCCGACCTATTGCATAACGTGGTGCCAACCCTGCGGCTTCTCGACCTGTGCTGTGCGCAAGGGGTAAGCAAGGTGATATTCGCCTCCTCCGGGGGCACCGTCTATGGCGTCACACCGCCCGAGTTAGTTATAAACGAGAGCGCCCCGACGAACCCGATCTCGGGCTACGGTGTCACCAAACTAACCATCGAGAAGTACCTTGCCCTTTACAAGCACCTTCATAATCTTGATTACCACGTGCTCCGCATTTCCAACCTTTATGGACCCAGGCAATCGCCACACAGACGGCACGGGCTGGTTGCTACAGTCCTTCATCGCGCGCTGACTGGGCAGGCGATTGAAATATGGGGCGATGGCGAGATCGTAAGGGACTATCTCCACATACGCGACGCGACAAGGGCCTTTTTATATATTGCGCAATATACGGGAGAGTCCCGGATAATGAATGTCGGATCAGGGGTTGGCTTGTCGATTAATCGAGTTGTTAAAGACATAGAGGTCGCTTTAGGGGGTGCCATCATACCGCGGCGATACGGACCCGGCCGGGTTGGGGACGTCCCCGGAAATGTTCTCGATGTTGCTTTGATCGCCAGCGAGACCGGTTGGCGACCTGAGATATCTTGGACCGACGGTCTTCTTGAAACGGCTTCCTGGATGCGCAAGCAACTCACGAACGATTCCGATCCTCGCAGCCCATTTCGACTCTCAGCATAGCTAACTAGGCCCTAGAACCGGCCAGAATCTCTGTGGACCGAACACATCAGCATGACTCCCCGATGAACCAGGCCGCCGCGAATGCAGCTAACGCAGACACGCAACCAACGACGCCGGCAATTGGAAGCCAGCGGGCCCAGCCGAAAGATGCTTTGGCTGAAACGGAACGGGAGCGACGCACGGCAAATGCGAAGACCGAGCTTTACCCGCCTCTTGTAGACGAGCTGCAATCCCGGGACGCCACGCTCGAACAGAGGCTCGCAGAGCAGTGCAGCATCATCGAGCGCCTCGAAAGCGACAAACTCGAGCTCCAACAGAGCCAAATACAGCAATTGGAGGCAGCTCGGCACCGGGCCGAGACCCAACTCTCGCAGATACTACTGTCGCGGTGTTGGCGATGGACGAGGCCCGTTCGAGCCGTAACAGGAACCCTCCGTCGTCTAATACGGCTCCTGTCTCAATCCCAATTTTCTAGACGAACCGAGGTGCTTTGTGATCGTAGCACTATAAATCTAGCTGCCGCTCCTATAGTTGTGTCTCCAATTGGCAGGGTCGTTCACTACATCGAACATGGCGCGTCGAAACCACGATTTCTGCTCCCCATCGCGCCCAAGATGGCGTTTTTGCCAAATATGTTGAAAGAAGACCATGAAACCGTTCTTGTCATTGCACACGAAGCTTCTCGGACCGGCGCACCAGTCCTAGCTTGGAACCTCGTCAAGAGACTTAACACCCACTACAACGTTGTAGTGTTGTTGAAGCGCGGCGGGGCGCTCTTTACTGCTTTTGAAAGGCAGGCAGCAGCTGTAGTCTGCTTGCCCGAAGGAACAGAGAACCTGCCGGACAAGGTTTATGGAATCGTCGAGCGGCTTGTTTCTACGTTTCGTGTGAAATACGCCATCGCCAATAGCGCTGAGACGCGACTTTTCATTGGTGCCTTGGAGGAAAATCGTGTCCCCGTCATCGCTCTCGTGCACGAATTCGCAGAATATACGGGACCGGTTGGCACACTCAATCAGGTCTATGAAGCCGCCTCGACGGTTGTCTTCCCCTCTAGCATCGTGGCCAGCTCGTCGCTTGCGAAATACCGGGTCTTGGCGACCCGCGGTTTCACAGTGATTCCTCAAGGCTTG
>Ga0070707_100003763_pt1 | contig 14300 bp, 5 predicted proteins | sample KBSK5502metaG_FD_65468 | JGI IMG/M metagenome (GOLD analysis project Ga0070707, IMG submission 65468) | Corn, switchgrass and miscanthus rhizosphere microbial communities from Kellogg Biological Station, Michigan, USA - KBS K5-50-2 metaG | ecosystem: Host-associated > Plants > Roots >... | reverse complement strand
AAGGTACCGGGTGTGCCGGCCCCGGTGCAGGTCCACTGCGTTCCGAGGCTATCGACCCAGACGTCTCCGACGCCATGCGCGCCCGTGGTCGGAGCGCCAGGTGCGCCCGCGGGGCTCAGGCTGATCGGCGCCTGTCCACCGGAGAAGATCCCACCCAGCCCGGAGCCGGAGGCCGATACCCCCGTCGCCCCGCTGGCGTTGACCCCGGTCCCGGATCCGCCGGTTGCGTTCAGGCCAATGCCGCTGGCGCTGGTCGCATACATGCCCCAGCCGAATCCGGCCTGCGATCCCCATACGCCGATGCCCAAGCCGCCGGTGCCGTTGTTCTTTCCGCGCACCGCAGACGAAAAGCCGCCCGGGGAAGTGCTCGTGATTGTCCCGATGATGGCGGTCGCGCTTGCGGCGGTGCTGCCGGTTGAGCCCGAGATAGCCGTGCCCGAGCCGCTGGTGCCCAAGATGCCCGTTCCCGAGCCGGATCCGACGTTGACGCCGACGACGGCGTTCCCCGCTCCGTTCTCAGTGTAGCCGTAGACACCGTTAGCAACGGTCGTCCCCGCCCAACCGGCCACAGCGGCGGGGTAGGCCGCGGCGGTCGCATCGAACCCCGTGTCGTTGCCGAGCAGAACCACGCCCGGGGAGGAGGTGCCGTCAAATTTCACTTGAGTGGCGTGCTCGGCAGTCGTGATGTTCCCAGCCAGGATCGCGGAGCCGTCGCTCGCCGCGGCCGGTCGCTCGAGGATCGCCGTGGCGCCGAGCGCCGCGACCGCCGCGACCGGCGCTTTGCGCAGCAGTCCGCGTCGGCTCATCCGGTGATCATCCAGTTCCGCATTCTCCGCCTTTGGATCAATTCCAGCGGATGCGGCAGTGTCCTCTCTATCGACCATTTTCTGTGTCCTCCACTTGTCGCCGATGCTGTTTCAAAGAACCTCCCGCCCGAGGTACCAACAATCTTTGGACCGTGGCCGTCCATGCCACGGTTGAACCCCCTTCGGAGCCATGTCCGGAGCGCGCTGGCCGTGGCTCCACCGCCGGCCCGACCGCGGGTGCCCATGGGGCACCGAAGATGGGCCCGTTATAACACACGCTCCATGCGATTTTGGAATCCAATCGCATCGGTCGCTGCGATGTCACTCTTAGCAGCGACCCTGGGGTCAGCCAGAAACGAAAGGAATCGTAACCCCCCAACTCGAACCCTCCCCTAAGGGGGAGGGTTCAATCGGGGGCAAGCTGTTAGGTGCCGGTTCCGGCCTTGTAGTGGTTGCTGACCTGGTACGTGGCGAGGACGGTTGGGTAGATGGCGACCTCGTCGAGGCTGCCGTTGAAAAAGGCGGGAGAAGTTGCATTGTCTTCGCCGATCAGTAGGCCGGTTGTGTCGAGCGTTGTGGTTAGAAGGCCGCCCGGGGTCTGCGTCCCGAAGTTGCCTCCGTCGAGGAAAACCTGCAAGTTGCCAGCGATCGCTCCGCCGTCGTAGGTGACGACCAGCTGGTGCCACTTGCCGTCATTCAAGGGGGTAGGCGGCAGGCTCGGGAAGTTGATGACCGTCCCGGCCCCGGTCTTGACCTCGATCGATGTGCCATTGAGATAGATGCCGAAGAGCTCGTTGGCGGTGCCCGGCGTGCCATAGCTCACGATTGGCATCTCGATGCCGGTCGTGGTCTTGAACCAGACTTCGATGCTGCGGGTCGCGAATCCGGTTGGCACGCCCGCTCCCGATTGCTCCTGGACGTGGCCGGCGACACCATCGAGGGTAATGGCAGTGTCGGTGTCATTTACGATTGCTCCCGGCACGCCCAGCGTCACCCCCGATGCCGCGTACGTCCCGTTGTGGCTGTTCCCGCTCGAGTCGGCCGCGACAGTTCCGGAGCTCTCACCAAGCCGGTAATAGATGTTGGGCGAATCCGCCGTGATCGCCCCGCTGTAGGAGTAGGTGAATCGGTCTGCCGGAACCGTTGCCGACGTGCCGCCGCTGGTCGTCGCCGTGACGTCGACCACCGTGCCCAATGGTTGAGCTGGCGGGAACACGAGCATCTGGGTATCGCCGGCGGTCTGGACGAACGCCGACTTCGTTCCAAAGTTCACGGTGGCGCCCGTCAGCGCGGAACCGTTGATCGTGACCGGGGTGCCGCTGTAGCCGCTGGTCGGACTGATACTCGTGATGACCGGCGGCGGAATGCAGAGCACGACGGCGGTCAGTCGGCTCGGCGAGAAGCGCCCGCTGATCGGCCCGGCCCCCGCATAGATCGTCCCGATGGCGGCGGCCTTGTTCGCTTTCCATTCGAGTCGGGCGGTGTAGGTTGTGTTGGCCGCGATCGGGAACAAGGTCTGGACGAAGGCGGCGTTCGGGGAGTAGGTGCCGGCGAATCCGCCACTCTCTTTCCAGCCTGCCCGGTCAGCGGTGACCGCGCCGGCGCTGGAGCTGACCTGGATGCCGATGTCCTGGTTGTAACCAGCCCGTGCCGTCCACAGGTCGGCGTTGCCGCTCAGGATCGCGAGGCAGTTCGTCGTCGTATTGATGGAGAGCGAGAGATTGGTCGAATCCATGTCCGCCCAGGCAGCGCCATCGTTGGCCGTCAGCTGGAGCTGGCCCGTGGTGACCGCGTTCTGCACGATCGTGTTGCCTGTCGCTGGGACGAACAGAACGGTCAGCCGAGTCGCGGAGAACAAGCCGCCGATCGGACCGGCCCCGGCCACGATCGTTGCTGAACCCAACCGGTTCGTCTTCCACTGTAGTTTCAGGGTGTAGGAGGAGCCGCCGACCACGGCGAGCAATGCTTGCACGTATGCGGCGTTTGGTGAGAATGTTCCAGCGAAGCCGCCGCTTTCCTTCCAGGACTCGGGTTGGCCTGCAACGGATGGGTACGTCGTGCCTAATCCCGTGCCGCCCGAAACGCTAATGCCGAGGTCCTGGTTGAAGCCGGCCTGCGCCGTCCACAGGTCGGCATTCCCACTTACGACGAGGGATCCATTCGAAGGCGGGGTGAACATCACCGTCGGGTCGGCCGATGGGCCGAGGTCTGACCAGGTGCTGCCATTGCTTCCGGCCAGCTGAAACTGACTGGTGCTGCTCGAGGTCGCCACCGTCCCACCCGCGTTCGGAACCAGCTGCACGCTCAATCGCGTGGGCGAGAAGTCGGGCCCGATCGGACCCGCGCCGGCGAAAATCGTGGCGCCTACCACCGACTTGTTCGTCTTCCACTGGACTTTGATGGTGTAGGCGGTGCTTGCCCGGAGGAGGCGAACGGTCTGGACGTCAGCCGCGTTGGGGGAGAAGGTGCCTGCGTAGCCGCCGCTCTCCTTCCAGGCCTCGGGCTGGCCGGCAGTCGTGGGGTAGGCGCCGCCGCTGATCGCCACCCCGATGTCCTGGTTGACGCCGGCGTTCGCCGTCCACAGGTCGGCGTTGGCACTGATCAGGGCCTGCGAGTCGACGATTGGGGTGACGACGGCAACGAGGTAGCTCGAATCCATGTCGACCCAGGCCGACCCGTCGTTGTTTGCCAGGCTGTACTGGCGATCGCTAACGGCGACAGCTGGATAGCTCGGACTCGGCACGACCGCGTTGGATAGTGCGGACATCGAACCCGTCGCGGCACCGTTGATAGCCGCGACCTGGAACGTGTAGGAGGCGCCGTTCGGAAGATTGGTGAGCACCTCGGTAGTCGTTGGCGAGTTGAAAGTGGCGCCCGCCATCGGCGTGCCGTTCTTGAACGCGTTGACCTGGTAGCCGGTGATTGGACCCCCGCCGTTGTCAGAGGGCGGCTGCCATTTCAGGGTCACGGCCGTGTTATCCGGCTCGGCCAGGATCCCCTGCGGCTGTGCCGGCGCTGTCGCATACGTGATGGTCAGCGTGTAGTCATCGAGGAAGAATCGGCTGGGACCGCTCGCATCCGTCTTCGCCGCACCGACCAGGTAAACGAGGTCAGACTGGTGGGCCTTGAGAAAGGCGGTCTCGTCAATGCTGAAGGAGGTGTAGCCATTGACCGGACCCCAGTCCTCGCAGAACTTGAACGCCGACCCGGAGCTGGCAACCAGGGACGCGTCGGTCAGCCCGCCGGCGACGGCGTCGTTGCAAGGTGCGGGTTGGGCAGTGGAATCGCTGGTCTGCAGCTGAAACCAGAAGGTCATGGTCGCGCTGATGACAACCGCCGGGGTGACGAAACCCTGGTAGAGGAGATCCTGGCAGCTGTTTGTGCTCTGGCAAAGGTCGGCAGAATACGAGCCGGTATGCGGATTGACGGTGTCGACGAGTTGCCGGCCGCCGTTCGATAACTGGCTCCAGGCCGGTGTCGTCGGCTCGGTCTCGAAGCCGCCGTCGCTGACGAAGGAGCCGGACGCCGACCGGGGGCTGAACCGAGGCGACGTCCTGGTCGTCCTGGCTCCGACCGGGATCGCGGCAACCGCAGACCAACGAGCGGCGCTCAACGTGGGTTTGCCGACGGAGGTTTTCGGCGCAGTGTCGCTGGTCCTGGGCGTCGCGGCGGTCACCGCCGCGGGTCGGTGAGCGGCGGCCACCGGCGAAGGCATGGCACCGAGCGGGACGATGGCGAGTGCGGCGCAGAGCACGACGCGGAAGGCGGTTGGCATCAGAAGGCCCCCTCTGGTGAAAGATGTCGCGAATCGGTTTGCGAGGTAAACGGGCGGAGCATGCCAGTCACTCCGCGCGCTGTCAAGGCGATCCCGGTGTCAGGTTGTCCACCTGGAAATCTCCCTCCCCCACGTGCGGGGGAGGGTCAGGGTGGGGCCGTCGGGAAATCTCCTTCCCCCGCGTGCGGGGGAGGGTCAGGGTGGGGGCCGTCGGGAAATCTCCCTCCCCCCGCGTGCGGGGGAGGGTCAGGGTGGGGGCCGTCGGGAAATCTCCCTCCCCCGCGTGCGGGGGAGGGTCAGGGTGGGGGCCGTCATTGACAGCCGCTGACAGTGCGGTAATGTTGACCGGCTATCAGGGGCAAGGGTGGGCGGCTCGCCAGTTTCGGGACCATCGCGGCCTGCCTGTTGGCGCTCGCGCCGCAACCGGCCGGGGCGGTGTCGCCCCCACCGGGTCATGCGGTGACGTTGGGTCCCACACAGGCGGTGCAGCTTCCGGCCCGAACGAAGAGCCCACCGCCGCTTTCTGCGACCAAGCGTCAGGAGCTCGAAGCCAGCCTGCAGCGGCTCAACCGGCACCCGCGGTGGACGGCGACGCCGTCGATCACCAACTCCGCGCCGGCGGTGCATGCCAGCCCGCACCTGGTGCAAGCCGGCACTGCGGTCTCACCGAATACACCGCCCTCACCGACGACCTGGGAGTTCTTTCGAAATACGAATTTGAGCCAGGCTAGCGTTGGCAACCAGGCGGGCGACGTGGCTGAACCAAGTGTTTCTAACAACGGCAACGTGGTCCTCTATACGGGCAACTGGTTTGCCGCGGTGTCGAGCGACGCCGGCAACAGCTTCACGTTCACGAACCCATTCACCGATTTTCCGGCATCGTATCGCGGTTTCTGCTGTGACCAGGGCACAATCTACGACCCATCGCGCGACATCACCATCTGGGGTCTGCTGTACGTGCCCGAGCGATTCGGCGACCCGCAGCCGGGACTCAATGCCTTTCGCCTGGCAGTTGCCAACGGCCAGGCAGGCGTCAATAACGGATCATGGAAGTACCTTGACGTCCGGGCAGAGGACCTGGGTTTCCTCTCGACTGCCCCATACGCCTGGCTCGACTACCCGCAACTTGGCCTTAGCTCGAACTACCTCTATGTAACGTGGAACGTCTTCCAGGGCACAACGACAGATCCTGACTGCAGCGCGAATCCCGCCGACTGCGCGCAACTCGGATCCGTCGTGCTCCGACTATCGCTCAGCACGCTCGCCACCATGTCCCAGGGTCAGACACTCAGTGGTGATAGCTACAGCGCGGCGTGCAGCGCGAGCTTCTGCCTCGACACCTTTACGCCAGTGACGCAGGCGAGCTCGACGATGTATTTCGCTGCCGACCCGGGTACAGGGGTAGCACCGGATCCGACGCGCCTAAGGATCTTCACCTGGCCGGAAAGCGGATCCGTGCCCATCCCCAGCGACGTCGGGCACGCCAGCTTCCAATACATGCTGGGGACTGATGGCGTCTGCACCGACCCGGCTGGTATCAATCCATGTGCTCGCGACGACTCTCGGGTGCGGACCGGGTGGGTGAGCCAGGGGCTGGTGAGCTTTCTCTGGGACGCCAGGCAGGGCGGGACGCCGCCTGGCGCAGCCGGCTCAAATCCGTATCCCTACGTTCAGGGCGTGACCGTGAACCCGGCCACGGGCATGACGCTCGTGAATGAACCATCGTTCTTCTCGCTTTCCAGCGCCACCGTGTATATCAGTGTTGCCGCCAACGCTGTCGGCAACCTGGGGCTGACGGTGACTCAGGTCGGCGCCACGATCTATCCATCGGTTGTCACCGGCATCCATGACGATGTCAACGCACCGAGCTGGACGTTCAGCACCCTCCTCGCCGGAACAGGTGGTCCGAACAAACCGGTCTGGGGCGACTATTTCGCAGCGCGCAGTGACTCCGGGCGGGGCGATACCTGGCTGGTCACCGGCTACGCGATCCTTGGCACGGATACCTCCGTCGGAAACTCCCCGGATCCGCACCTTGTCCCCGCCTTCGGCTGGTTCGGCCGCGCCCGCGATGACCCCTTTAACGCATCGGATCTGCGCTGCTCGCCCGAAGCCGTAATCCCCGGGGGGACGCTGAGCAACCAGACGGTCGCCACGTTTACGCTGCGCAGCGGCCTGCTGACTGATTATTCGGCGTCCGTGGACTGGGGCGATGGCACCCCGGCCACCGCGGGCGTCGTCACCAACACGGGCGCCACGGCAAGCGTGACAGCCAACCACACCTACAGCGCAGCCGGTCAATACACGATGACGGTCACGGTCAGCGACAACATCGGAAGTCAGAGTCACTGTCAGGCCGGCGTCCAGGTCGGGTATCTCTTCAGCGTGATGAGCCGGCAACAGTATGCCCTGACCAACAGCGACGGCCAGACCTGGACCGACATCGATAACAACGTGCTGTCGATTACCCTCAAGCCGGCGGCAACCATTGATGCGGTGCTATCTGGCAACGCGGACCTCTGGACCGCCACCCCGGGGTACAACCAGGATCTCGCGGTCACGGTTAACGGTGTGGTTGCGGCCTGGAAGGAGAGTGGGGGATTCGCCGGCACGTTCTCGCCGAATGCGGCGTTCGTACAGACGAAATTCACCCTGGCGGCGGGTACGACCTACACGATCAGACTGCAATGGAAGACGAACAAGACGACTAACAACAACGGGACGACCATCTTTACCGGCGCAGGCCCGATCAATGGCCTGTTTTCACCCACCCGGTTGACTGTCGAGCTGATGCCGCCCGCGCCGGCCATGATGGTGCAGTCGCAGGCGAGCCCAGCGCAATACCAGCTGACGGGAAGCGACGGCAAGAACTGGACCGATCTGGCGCCGTCCGCGGGGACGGCAGTGCCGCTCACCATGAACTACACGCCGACCCAGAACGGCACACTGGTGCTGAGCGCGAATGCGGATCTCTGGACCGCGAACGCCGGCTTCAACCAGGATGTGGGGATCAGCGTGAACGGGTCGATCATCGCCTGGAAGGAGAGTGGAGGCTTTGCCGGAACCTTCTCACCGAATGCGGCCTTCGTGCAGAAGGTCCTAGCCGTGACGGCCGCGACGCCGTACGCGATCAAATTGCAGTGGAAGGCCAATCAGCCGGATGCTGGATCGATTTACGCGGGAGCAGGGCCGATTGGTAGTGCATTCTCCCCGACCAGCCTGACACTCGTCTTCGTCCCGACCGGCACGGCCGTGCTGGATTCCGCCGCGACATCCCAGTTCAACCTGGTCAACAGCGACGGGACCATATGGCAAACCGTGGGTAATCCGAGCCCGCCACTCCCGCCGTCACCGCCCTGGTTGACCGTTTCGGTGAAGCCCGCCAGCGACTGCCTTGCCCTGGTGAGTGGCAACGGCGACCTGTGGACGGCCAATGCCGGTTTCAACCAGGATCTCGGCATCGGCGTGACGGGCGGCGCCTATCCGACGACGGCTGGCGAACCCGAGGCCTGGAAGGAATCGGGAGGCTTTGCTGGAACGTTCTCACCCAACGCCGCGTTCGTTCAGACCGTCATTCCGCTTCGGGCGACTATCACATACACGCTTGGGCTCGTCTGGAAGACCAATACGTTATCCGGCGCGACGATTTTCGCGGGCGCCGGCAGCAGTCCAGTCTTTTCCGAAACGGAGATCACCGTCCTGCCCTTCGGCTGCTGAGCGTTACATCTTCACGCGATACGCAATGGGCTGTTACCCATTGTTGAGGACTATGGCGCGCCCGCTGGCAACAATCGAAGCAGGACATGTGGGGGGAGATCCGGCGTCCTGTCCTCAATGCGAGCATTGCCGTGCTGCTGGCCGCCCTTGCCTCGCTGCAATTGCCCGGCAGCACACCGCTCACGGCCCGCGCCGCCACCAGCTTCGACAACAATGCGGCTGAGCAACAGCTCTTCAACCTGATCAACCAGGATCGGGCGCAGAACGGCCTCGGCCCGCTGGTCGCCAATCCGACCATGTTCAGCATCGCCCGCGGCGCGCCGCACCAGGTGTGCGGAAACGGCCAGACGTACAACGGACGGGCCGAGGACATGATCGAGCGACAGTACTTCTCGCACCAGATTCCGCCCTGCAACCAGTACGTCTGGCCGGTGCTGACCAGCTACGGCATTCAGTGGACATCGGTCGGCGAGAACATCGCCTGGAACACCTACTCGCCACAAGCGACCAGCGTGGACCAGGCGAACACCGCCTTTATGAACAGCGCCGGCCATCGGGCTAACATCCTCGGTAACTACAACCAGGTCGGCGTCGGCGCATGGGCGGCCGCGGGACCATGGTCCGACGGGAGCGGCGGCCCCTACGACGGCGTGATCATGTATGTGGAGATCTTCGCGAGCGCCCCATTGCCCGCACCCGTGGTTCCGACGAACGTGGTCGCCACCCCAGGCGACGGCGCGGCCACCGTGTCATGGAGCGCGCCGACTCCGAATAGCCTTGGCATCGGCACTTACACAGTTACCCCATACGCCGGCGGCACGACCGCTGGTGCGCCGATCACTTACACCGCCGCATCCACCACCGTCCGGTTCTCGGGCCTAACCAACGGCACCAGCTACACCTTCACGGTGACCGCCGCCAATGCCGCGGGATCGAGCCCGCCATCATCGGGCTCGAACACGGTGGTGCCGAGCGCCAGCTATCCATACCTTGGCCTGAGCACCGCGCAGTACCGGCTCACCGGCAGCAACGGCAGCACGTGGACGGATGTCGACCCTGCCAACCTGGACTTCACGGTCACGGCCAGCGTCGACTCGCAAGTCATCCTCGGTGGGAACGCGGACCTGTGGACGGCAACGGCTGGATACAACCAGGACCTTGGCATCAGCGTCAATGGCTCAATCGTGGCGTGGAAAGAGAGCGGCGGCTTCGCGGGCACCTTCTCGCCGAATGCCGCCTTCGTACACGCGGTCGTGCCGATGGCCGCCGGGACGACCAATACGGTCAAGCTGCAATGGAAGACGAACAAACCGGCAGCAGGGGTCAGCATCTTCGCCGGGGCCGCGTCGGCCGCGCCCTACTCGCCGACGCGTCTGACTGCCGCGCTGGTGCCGACATCAGGCGGAACGGTAGCGACCGCCGCCGCTGCCAATCAATACAACCTGTCAGGTAGCAATGGGACGTCATGGAGCGACGTTGACTCCAGCAACCTGGTTTTCTCGTATACGCCGGCGACCAACGGCACGGCGGTGCTGAGTGGCAACGCCGATCTTTGGACGGCAACTGCCGGCTACAACCAGGACCTTGGCATCGCCGTCAACGGCGCGCTCGCGGCCTGGAAGGAGAGCGGTGGCTTTGCCGGAACCTTCTCTCCGAACGCCGCCTTCGTGCAGACCGCCGTCCCGATGTCGGCGGGCGTGCCATACGAGGTGAAACTGCTATGGAAGACGAACAAGCCGGCGGCCGGGGCAACCATCATGGCCGGTGCGGGCAGCGGCCCCTACTCACCGACGCGATTAAGTCTCCAGTTCTATCCATCCGGCACGGGCGTGGCCGATCGCGCAACCACCCAGCAGTACGGTCTGGCGGGCAGCGACGGCATGAGCTGGAGCGACGTTGACGGAACCAACCTCAGCCTGAGCCTGACACCGAGCGCGGCCTGCGTTGCGCTGGTGAGTGCCAACGCGGACCTCTTCACGAACCGTACCGGCTACAACCAGGATCTCGGGATCGACGTCAACGGCACCGTGGCGAGCTGGAAAGAGAGCGGCGGTTTTGCCGGAACGTATTCGCCGAATGCCGCGTATGTGCAGGCGGCCGTCGCGCTGTCGGCGGGCGCCACGTACACCATCAAGCTCCGCTGGAAGACCAACATCAACGCGTCAGGCGCTACTATCCTCGCCGGCGCCGGCAGCGGCCCGTACTCGCCGACCCGGATCACTGCCGAGCTGTACGGCTGCTAGGCTCGTGCGGATATCCTTGTGTCACACGTTTTGATACCGAGGCCCATTCGTCGGCTGATAGCCGCGCTGTGTGTCTGGGGGGCGGTCCTGCCAATTGCCAGCCAGCCGGCGTCGGCGGCTGACGCTGCTCCGCCGCTCGCCGCGGTCGGGCAAGGTCCCTGCGTCAACCTGCCACTCAGCTCCGCCGAACTGAACCCGACGAGCTGTTGGGCGACCGGACCTACCTCGAGCGTCATTGCCGGAACCGACCCGTACCAGCCTTCGGATGGCATCGTCTTCACGATCCACGACCAGACGAAACTCCGCGCTGACCTGCCGGGCGCCGGGCGGCTTTCGATCACGACCGTTAGCGGTGGGCAAGCCTGTGTCCGCGACGCCGCTGGGCGTGTCCGCGCGGTCGACACTAGCCTCGGCACCGTAGCCGCAGGATGCGCTGCGGCAACCGCGGTCCAGCCGCAGAGCCGGGTCAAGGACGCCGCGACGCCTCCGGTCGCCGCTCTCAGCCCCACGCCGCCGCCGGCCACAACCTCTTATTACGTCTATGGGGCGTATCTCTCGCAGTGCGGACCTGGCACGACCACGGGGTGTCCGCTCTACGTGGACGGAGCGGCGACCTATAGCTCGAGCAGTACGCCGTCCGGATTGGTGATCCTCGATTTCGGCGCCCCCTGCTACAACCCGAACACGCTCGTCCATGGCACCCAGCTCTTCAACACCTACGTCTGCACGCCGCATGACCAGTTGGTGCTGCTGGCGCAGGCCTGGATCCGTGGCTACGAAAGCACGAACGCCACTCGGACGACGACGACCATCCTCGGGCTCGGCAGCAGCAATAGCTTGACCGGCGCTGATCCGCCCACCTACGCGCTGACGTCCGGCCAGATGTACGCCGCCGGCTATGGCTGGTTCCACGACCTGGTCAAGCCGGTGGCGAACGGCACGATCGGACTGGCTGCTCCGCTCACGGTGTGGGCGGCATCGGACATCGAGCAGTCGAGCAGCGGCGACTGGTATGACGCGCTTACCACCCGACCCTGGCTCGACGGCTACCAGGCGGCGGCAGGTTCTGTCAGCGGGGCGAAGTGCGGGTCGACAACCCCCTACCAGATGGCGAACTTCGGCGACTACGTGCCAAGCGCGCCAGGCTGGTCACCTGCCGACGTGTATTTCGTCTCCTGGGGCGCGCCGCTCGCCTGCGCCCTACCCGAGATTTACTACACCGCCAACGCGACCGAGTGGGCGGGACTCAACTCCTGGGCGGTCGGCCAGCACCTGGCCCCGATTGTGTTTACCGGGGTCATGTCAGAGGACGGGCAGGGAGGGACACTGAGCGCCAACGGTAGCTGGACCGCGCTCAATAACGCGACCGGGCAATCGGCGCCATACCTGACGATCATCGGGACGGTCGCCACACCGGCGACGCCGTTTGAGGCGCCGACGAACGTCACGGCGGTGCCCGGCGGTGCGTCGGCGACCGTCTCCTGGACCGCGCCGTGGCTGGATGGCGGCCATCACATCACCAGCTACACGATCACGCCGTATATCGGAGCGGCGGCGCAGCCGACGACCGTCATTAGCGGGTTCCCGCCGCCGGTGACGGGTATTGTCAGCGGACTCAACAATGGCACCGCGTACACCTTCACCGTCACCGCAACAACCTCTGCGGGACCGAGCCCGGAATCAGCGAAGTCGAACAGTGTGACGCCGAGCGACGCCTTTCCGTACACGGCGGTGACCGGGCAGCAATATCGGCTGTCGGGCAACGACGGTGCGACGTGGGTGGACCTGGATACTTCGAACCTGGCGCTGACCATCAAACCGGCCGCCGACTCGGCGGCGATCTTGAGCGGAAACGCGGACCTGTGGACGGCAAATGCCGGCGTCAACCAGGACCTCGGAATCGACGTCAACGGCACCATCCAGGCGTGGAAAGAAAGCGGCGGCTTCGGTGGAACCTATTCGCCTAACGCCGCCTTCGCCCAGAGCACGATGCAAATGAAAGCGGGATTGACGTACCTCGTGAAGCTCAGGTGGAAGACGAACAAGCCGGAGGGAAGCGCAACGATCTTCGCCGGCGCGGGTAATGGCGTTTATTCGCCGACCCGGCTCAGCGTCCAGCTGATGCCGGTCGGCGCGAGCATGGGGGTCAGAAGTTCCACGCAGTATTCCTATCCCGGCGGTTCGCTCTGGACGCCAATCGACACCAGCGCGCTGAGCTTCCAGTACAGCGCGCCGACGTCGGGAACGGCGGTCATTTCCGGAAACGCCGACCTCTGGACAGCCGTGGCCGGCTATAACCAGGACCTCGGCATCTTCGTGGACGGCTCGCTGGCAGGGTGGAAGGAAAGCGGCGGATTCGCCGGCACCTACTCACCGAACGCGGCTTTCGTTTTCGCGACCGTGCCGATGAGCGCCGGCTCCCACACCGTTACGCTGGAGTTCAAGGGCAACAAGGCGATCCCGGCGAACACGATCTTCGTCGGCGCGGGGGCGGGACCGGCGTACTCTCCGACCACGCTGAGCCTCGAGCTGTTGCCCGCCGGCCAGGTGATCGATGCTGTCAGCACCGCGCAGTACGTGCTGCCGAGCAGCGACGGAAGCAACTGGACCGCGATCGATAGCACGACGCTCACCATCCCCGTCAGCCGGACGGCTAATTGCCTGGTGACGTTGACCGGGAATGTGGACCTTTGGACCTCGGTCGCCGGGATCAATCAGGACGTCGGCATCGTGGTCTCACCAGCGGACGCCGTGACCTACCCGTCGGACCTGATTGGTTGGAAGGAGAGTGGCGGGTTCGCCGGAACCTTCTCGCCGAACGCGGCCGCGCTCGAGGCCGTATTTGCGATGGCCGCTGGTACCAGCTACACAGCCACGCTTGTCTGGAGGACGAACAAGAGCTCCGCCGGCGCCGCCTACGCGGGGGCCGGCCAGGCGCCATATTCGCCTACGCGGCTGACCGCGGTTCTGAGCTGCCAGTAGCGGCGGCTTTCATCCCCAGCTCGCGGACTGCTTGGCTCAGAGCGGGACAAGGTGGGGCGCAAGAGCTGGTCAGTGTTGACCGCCCTCGTCGTGCTCGCGCTGGTGGTTTCCGCCGCGATGCCGCGGCTGGCTTTTGCTGCTGCCCGTAGCGCAGCGACGACCCCGTCCGACGAGGTGGTTTCGGTTCAGGAGAATCCGGCTCACACCGGCGGGGCGACCGGCGACACCTTGGCGCCGCCGCTGGTCCAGAAGTGGGCGATCGACGTGGGTCCGAACAACACGGTCTCCTATCCACTGATCGCCGGCGGCCGCATTTTCGTTACAACCATGAGCACGACCGGTGGCGGGAGTTCGTTGCGAGCCTTCAATGCAACGGACGGCAGCCCAGCATGGCCACCGATTCCGCTTAGCGGCTGGGTGACCGCCGCGTACGACGTCGTCAACGGGCAGGGCGTCGTCTTTACCCGCAGCAACGACAACACCGTTAAAGCATTCAGTGCCACATCCGGCGCTCAGCTGTGGACCGTCACCACCTACAACGGGACGGCCTCACCGGTGGCGGCCAACGGGCTGGTGTACATCAGCTATTCCAACCAGATCGAGGCCTTCCATGAGACGGATGGCACGCCGGCGTGGACGAGCGTCATCCTGCACGGTGACGACACGACTCCGGCCGTGACGGTCACCGACCTGTACGTGAACTACGCCTGCAATCATGTCTACGACCTCAATGCGTCAACCGGTGCGATCGTCTGGCACGACGACGCGCCCTGCGAG
>Ga0070707_100003762_pt1 | contig 14300 bp, 15 predicted proteins | sample KBSK5502metaG_FD_65468 | JGI IMG/M metagenome (GOLD analysis project Ga0070707, IMG submission 65468) | Corn, switchgrass and miscanthus rhizosphere microbial communities from Kellogg Biological Station, Michigan, USA - KBS K5-50-2 metaG | ecosystem: Host-associated > Plants > Roots >... | reverse complement strand
ATACCATTTCAGGCGCTGGACATCGTCCTCCGGGATCGATTCCCATCCCGTCTTGGCGTAATGGGCAATCATCTCTTTCACCGCCAATCCGTCGCGTTCCAGCTTGATCGCCTCGATCTTGTTCATGTTCTTTGCTCCCATGACACACGATACGCGGCCCCGTTTCTCCTGAGCACCACCACACGATCCTCATTCGGCATGAAGGCATGATCGGTCGTTATCATCATGGCTGCCTCTCCCTGATTCCACTCGGGGCGGGGTAGCCAGCAACCTTTCCGACACCGGCTTGCCTGTCCTCCGGAGTCCTCGCCAGATAGCTTTGTACGGCGCGATGTACCGCATCGCTTCACCGCATGTCCTCGATTACATTCCGCATCTCTCAGGACGCGCACGCCTACGGATTGATGATGGGACATTCTCGGCTCACAACGACCGCATCGCCGGCGCCGGAACCGCACGCGGCAGGTCTCTGGTCTCGGTCCGATCGACGGTATACGGACTCGCCAGCCAGTACAGCCCCCCGACGAACACCCCACCGCCGACGATGTTTCCCAATACGACATACAGCTGGTTGTACCAGTACCCCGCCCAGCTGACGGCGGTCTCATGGGGTAGAAACAGCGCCATACCCAGCAGCGACTGGTTCGCGACGCTGTGCTCGAAACCGGTGCCGATAAAGGCGAACAGGCACCAGAAGATCAGCATGATCTTGGCTGCATCGTTCGTCGTGCGCCCGGACGTCCACACGGCCAGGCAGACGAGCCAGTTACACAGAATCCCTCGGAGAAATAGCTCCCACGCCGGCAGCGACATTTTCATGGCCGCTACGTTTCCGATGAGATCCGCCGCCGGCCCTTTGGACAGGACGCCCGATTGGACGACCAGCCAGGCCAGCGCGAGTGAGCCGACGAGATTGCCGACCCAGGACCAGACGTTGAGCTGCATAACTTGCCCCCACGTGAGGCTCCGCGACAGCCCGCCGATGACGCCGGTCATGTTATTGCCGGTAAACAATTCCGACCCGGCGAAGATCACCAACGTGAGGGCGATTCCGAACGAGACGCCCATCACCAGCTTCACCATCGGCGAGCCGATTGCGGCCAGCGGCCCGCCGAGGCTGAAAATCAACGCGATGCCGAACCCGAGATACACGCCGGCCAAGGCCGACAGAACCACAAACCGTGGAAGTGAGCTTTCCAAGAACGCATATTTTTTCGCGGCGACGAGTGCGATCCGTTCGTTGTCCGATGTATGCATCGCGCCCTCCTTGTTCAGTCCAGGACCAAAAAGCAAAAAAGCGTCCGTCGTCTACAAGAGGAAGAGGACATCATTGTCCTTGGCGAGATCGCGTAGCCGGGAAACGCCGTTGTTTCCCTTCACCATAAATAGAAGGCGATCGTTCTACTCATCCTTCACATAGCCGCCCCAATGGTAGGACAATGAGTAGCAGGTGCGGCTGAGGACGGAAAGCGGGGAAACGCGCAATAAATGATGCCCGTGCCAGGAAAATCCTGGCACGGGAGGGGCCCCACGGCTATACAGCCGTGGTCTCTCTTGTTGAGACAGAAAAGAAGGTGGGTGAGAATACGGTGTCAGCAACTGCCTTGAGATGTAGGCACGCTGCGCCTCCGTCGGCCGCTCCAGACCGTCCGTTTGCCACGCCACGTCCGGTGTCACGATTCAGCGGTGCGATGTCTTTGAGTCCAGAACGTGAGATAGTCCTTACGATTGCCATACTTCTTGCCGGCGAGAGGTCTCGATGAGGTTGCCCATCTCCGGTCGCGTCTCTATTTCAGCTCCAATGCAAACATGGCGCTCACCTTTCGATACGAAAGCTGCTCATAGAATTCGTGCGCTCGTGCCCGTGATATTCCAGCGGCCAGGCGAATAGAGTGGCATTTCTCTGACATGGCGAACCGTTCGGCGAACAACAGGAGAGCGCTCCCGATCCCGTTCCCTTGTACGCGCTCATCGACGATCAGATCGTCGATGTACAGGTGGTGTCCCCAACGGAGATCGTCGAGCGTGCGAACGCCGATCGCTCCAGCGATCGAATCGCCCACCTTGGCATAGAAAAGGCGATAGCCGCCGTGTTTCGCTTTCTGAAACCGATCAAGGAACTCGACGATAGTCAGACGCCTGCGAAGCTGCCGTACAACCGGATAGAGGGCTTTCGCTTCTTCGAGCGCATGACATTCCAGGATCTTGGGCTTATGAACTGAAAGACCGGTAATATTCACACATCACCGCCGTTCTTCCAGCATTGCATCGTCTTCAATTCGGCACGTGGCGACCGTGTGGAGCATGCAGAGTCATCGCTTGTATTCGAGCGGTTCTCTCATCGAGTACACGTGAAGGAGCCGGAATGTGTGGGGTCAGGCATGCGTATCGATTCAATCGTGCGTCGCCATTTCGCTCTCAACGAACCCTTCCTGTCAGACGCCCGACGTCGGTTCGGTTCTGTCTCTCTTGTCGAACTTGACGAGTAAGAGCCGTCCATGGAATCGCGATCTATGTAATTGCTGGATCGCCATGTTCCCTTCATGAGGCGCAGCCATCTCCACGTACCCGAATTGGAGGGGCCGCCCTCGTGGATCATGCGCCACTTCAGCGGACAAGACGGTTCCATAGGGGATGAATAACTCTTTGAGTTGCTGATCCGTAAAAAAGTAAGGGATGCCGTCAATAAAGAGTCTGATGCCCATGTGATGACCTCAATGACCCCATCCGAACGATGGCAATCGGTCTTGCACTCCAGCTTGGCGCGGTCCTGCTCGATCACGGAGAAGGCAGGATCGCAGCACCGGTCAGTCCGGATTCAGCAACGGGAGAGGATCTTCGCGAGCCACCTTGGCCACTCCACGCATACCAAGTGGTCTCGACGCTGTGGCTTTCCTGGCTTCTCCTCCCCGCACCCGATGCATTTTCTCGCGCGTGTGGTACGGCACCAGGCCTTCGAGAACGGACGCCAGATTGTCGCACGGCACATCCTCCATGATCTTGACGGCCAGCTTGGGATCGGGACCTGAGCGGCCACCCAAATAGACATCGACCGCATCGACAACCCTGCCGTCAATCTTGGCCTTCTTGCCGAGCAGCCCGACATCCGCCACCAAATGATTGCCACAGCCGGCCGGACAGCCGGACCAATGCATGGTGATCGGTTTGAGCCCCGATCCGAATTGCGCCTCGAGCGCGCCCGCCACCTCAACCGCTTTTCGCTTGGTCTCAATCACCGCCAGATTGCAATAATCGTTGCCGACGCAACTCACCAGCCCCTTGTAGAGCGGCGACGGGTTGTAGGCGAACTGTTTTACCAACGGGTCTGCATCGAGGTTTCCGACCTCTGGATCGGACACGTTCGGAATGATCAGGGCCTGCGCCGGAGAAATCCGAATCTCCCCCGTGCCATACTTCTCTGCCAACGCGGCGATCTTGGCCAAATCGTCATGCGTCATACGCCCACCAAGACTTTGAGCCCCACATAGTTCATGCCGGGCTGTTTCTGTCGATAGATGCCGACGTGGCTCTTCTCGGATGGTTTTCGCGCGTCGACACCGGCCGGCGACAGCGGCTTTCCGACTCGCGTCTCCACTTCTTGCCGGAATCGGATGGCAGAAAATGGGGTCAGGCATGAGTATGGACTTACATTGACACGAACACCGAAATCTAAACGCCCCAAGGCGGTTTGCGCTTCCCTTTCTCGCCAAGCTTGGAAGAAGAAAGGTGGACATTCTGAATAGAAGGGGGCGGACGTCAAATTGTCGCGCCAAGAAATCCAGAATGTCCCCGTTTTTCTCCCTATGTGCCATCAGCCATACGCGTAAGCTCATAAGTCCATACTCATGCCTGACCCCATTTACGTCCCCTCGACATGTGCGGAACGAGGAGCCTACCGCTTCGGAGGGTGAGGACGTGCCCACCAGTATCCGAGCCGCTCATCTCTATACTTCAAGCAGATCAAGCCGTGCGCCGTGGAACAGAACCAGACGTGTGAACAGTACCAGTCACGCAATGTCCCCAACACCACCAGGCGGAGTCGTGGCGTTCCGCTTCGGTGTCACCAAGGGGATGGGCGCTGGTGAGGTGGCCATACGACAGCCAAGTTCCGTCGCCAGGAGTCGATCGAGGATCGTTGTGGGGGGAAGCTCCAGAAAGACGTCCTCGGCCTCCACCTTCACCGGAAACAGACGGATCTCATACTCATCCCCACTGAGACATTTCCCAGATTCGAGAGAGAAAACCTTCTTGTGCAATGGGCAGGCGATCTTGGGCATGCCGGCTGTCTCCCCGATAATGCCCTGGGACAGGACGAATGCTTTCTTATGCGGACACATCTGTTGGCAGGCATACCACTCGCCCCGGCCGGCGAAATTGAAGACCGCAATCTGGACCTTTCCATACTTGACGGTTGCCCCGCTGTTGCGAGGAAAGTCGGAGACGGTTCCCACCTTCACCCAGGTGCGCGGCGGCTCCTGCTCGTGATCGGCTTCGGGACGCGAGTGAGGCTGAAGCGTGCGGAACTGTTCGAGGGACACGGCCTCTGAAGGCCAATTGGCCGGCCGGTGCTGGCCGCGTTCGCTGATGAATTCGATGCCCACTTCGGTCTCATCGGTATTGACAAATTGGCGGAAGAGTTTCTGCTTTTCAGCATCACGAACGACCTCCGCCCATTCGCAGGTGTAGGAATCCACCAAATGCTGCATCCGCTCCTCTAGCTCGGCGCAAATACCGAGCGTGTCGTGGATGATGACCTCCTTCAGACGTTCAAGGCCTCCCGCCAATTTCTCGATCCAGACAGCGGTCCGTGTCAGTCTGTCAGCGGTCATGATGTAATACATGAGGAAGCGGTCGATATACCTGATCGCCGTCTCCTCGTCGAGATCGGCGGCCAACAACTCGGCATGTCGTGGTGTGGCGCCGCCGTTTCCACAGACATACAGGTTGTAGCCCTTCTCCGTGGCGACCAGACCGAAATCTTTTCCTTGGGCTTCCGCGCACTCGCGCACACAGCCCGACACCGCGGATTTGAGCTTGTGCGGGGCGCGAATCCCCTTGTACCGATGTTCCAGCCGAACGGCGAATCTGACAGAATCTTGCACCCCGTAGCGGCACCACGTCGAGCCGACACAGCTCTTCACCGTCCGCAAGGCTTTGCCGTAGGCATGGCCGCTTTCAAAGCCGGCCTGGACGAGTTTTTCCCAAATCTCCGGTAACCGGTGAGCCGGCGCGCCGAACAAGTCGATACGCTGCGCACCGGTAATCTTTGTGTACAGACCATAGGCTTTCGCAACTTCACCGAGCACGATCAGTTTGTCCGGGGTGATCTCGCCGCCCGGCACGCGGGGCACGATGGAGTACAGCCCGCCGCGCTGGATGTTGGCGAGGAACCGATCGTTGGTATCCTGAAGCGCGCGATGCTCCGGTTTCAGAATGTGTTCGTTCCACAAGCCCGCCAGAATCGAGGCAACGGCCGGTTTACAGATTTCACACCCATGGCCGTTTCCGTACTGGGCAATGATGTCATCAAAGCATCGCAAGGTTTTGGTGTTGATGATGGCGAAGAGTTCCGTGCGGGAATAGGGAAAATGCTCGCACAGATGATTGGTGACCGTCCGTCCCGCCGCTTTCATTTCCGCATGCAACAGGTCGGTCACGAGCGGCAGACAGCCGCCGCAGCCGGTCCCCGCCTTGGTGGCCGCCTTCACCGCTCCGAGCGCGGTCAGATTCTGCTCGCGAATGGCCCGGCAAATGGCGCTCTTGGTCACGTTGTTGCAGGAGCACACTTGCGCCGATTCCGGCATCGCTCCCACTCCGCCCAATCTCGAGACGCCGCTCGACGCACCGAGAATCAGCTCACCCGGTTTGCAGGGGAGCGGCGCGGCGCTTTTTGCGAAGGCGGAGAGCAGACCATAGTCGGCGGCGTCTCCCACCAGGATTCCTCCGAGCAGGCGTGTGCCGTCACGGCTCACGAGCAGTTTCTTGTACACCCCCCCGAAGGGATCCTCCCAGGTGATGGGCCTGGCTAAGACTGGGCCAGCGTCGAAATGGCCGAAGCTCGCGACATCGATGCCCACGAGCTTCAATTTCGCCGACAGATCGCCGCCCGTGAAGGACGCTCGGCCGCCCGTGAGATTGAGGGCCACGGTCTCCGCCATTTCGTAACCGGGCGCCACCATCCCGTAGATCATGCCCGCGTGCCGCGCGACCTCGCCGATGGCGAAAATCGACCGATCGGAGGTTTCCAGCCGATCGTTCACCAAGATCCCGCCGTTTTTACTGACATTGAGTCCGCATGCTCGCGCGAGCTCGTCTCGAGGGCAAATTCCCGCCGAGATAATCACCATATCCACCGCGAGTGTTTCCCCGTCCTTGAAGCGTAAACCCTGGACGATCCCTTTACCCTGCACTTCCTCGGTCGCTTTGTTGAGATGCACGGGAATGCCGAGCGCCTCGATCTTGCGGACGAGCGTGGCTGAACCGGCATCGTCGAGTTGTCTGGCCATCAACCGGGGCGCCAATTCGACCACATGCGTTTCCAGACCCAGGTCATACGCCGCTTTCGCCGCCTCCAGGCCGAGCAAGCCTCCACCGATGATCGCGGCTCGTTTGACCGTCGTCCCATACGCGAGAATGCCTTGCAGGTCTTCAATCTTGCGATACATAAAGACGCCCTGATGGGTGATACCGGGAATTTTCGGGACAAAGGGATAAGAGCCGGTCGCCATGACGACATGATCATAGGCGATCTTCACCCCCTTGTCGGAATGCACCACATGGGCCTCACGATCGATCCGATTGGCGCAATCGCCGACATGCAATTCCACGCCGTAGGTTTCGTACCATTCCGTCTTTGCCAGCAGCAGTTTTTCGGCATCACGGTGGGCAAAAAACGACGTCAGGCCTACGCGGTCATACGCCGCCCGAGGTTCTTCGCAAAACGTCACGATGCGATATTGCCGGGCGGTATCGTACTGGACCAGTTTTTCGCAAAACCGCTGTCCCACCATCCCGTTGCCGATCACGACAACGTTCTGACGCGCATGCGGATCGTGATGCCGTTCTTGCATGATGCCCTCTCAAGTCAAGGAGATTGAACTGATCGTTCGCTTGAGACCAACGAACACACCAGGCTATCGAGAAAGCCCATGAACCGACCTTCTCCTTCGCTCCGTTGTCTCTGTGGCTCCGTTTCCCAAAATACGCCATCTACCGGCATGAGCCACACATTGGCCTTTCCCAGCCCTGTCAGCATCTTTGCCATGCGGACGCCAGGTCACGGTGTGACCACCGCGCTCCTGCTTTTCGTCCGACCCAGGGGAGCCACAAGCTTCGGCGCTGTGGCTTTCTTTGCCCCTCCTCCCCGTACTCGATGCATTTTCTTGCGGGTGTGATACGGCACGAAGCCTTGGAAAACAGATGCCAGCTTGTCGCACGGCATAGACATCCACTGCATTCATCACCCCAACACCCACCTGGTACTTTGCCCAAGCAACCGATATCGACACCCGCCTTGTCGAGTCCAAAACCAGACAACAAAGAAGCGTCCGTCTTCCACAACATAATAAAGAGGACGTCTTTGTCCTTGTCGAGATCATGTAGCCGGGAAACGCCGTTGTTTCCCTTCACCATAGAAGGCGGTCGTTCTACTCACCCATCACGTAGCCGCTCCGATGGTAGGACAATGAGTAGCAGGTACGGTCAAGGGCGGAAAGCGGGGAAATGCGCAATAAACGGCGCCCGTGCCAGGAAAATCCTGGCACGGGTGAACCTCACGGCTATATAGTGGTGGTCTCTCTATTGTTGTATGTTCGGCGAAACCCGGCGAAGCCTGTCCTCCTTCGCCAAGGCGTCGGAGGACACCCACAGCGCATTTATCCGCAGCTTCAAGTCAATACTCAAGCCTGACCCTGATGACCCTTGTCGAGCCCTGCATCAATTCGCTATCATCACTCAATGTCACCATCCTTGGCTTGGCCTTTCTTGCGTAGGGTATGATCTCTGACGGGCAAGAACTACTGGAAATCATATTGTCGAGTATGCCGGAGGCTTCGACATACCCGCATAGGGCGGCATGACCCAAGCCGTGGACTGCGCCTTCAATACACGCTACATGGCCTAGCTTTGCGATGCGTTGAAGCACATCAAGGATGGCCGCTTGCATTGGTGCTTCGTCCGCAGCCAAGAGCGATCCAATATCCCAAAACATGAAACAGACGGAATTCAATGGATTCCCAGCTGGTTTCCCAGTGCGTCTTCCATGCAAAAGCTCAGGAGAACAACGAGTGACAAACAGATCGCGGTAGAGAGCATAGACGGCTTCCACACCTACAAGTCGTCGTTCGAGTGGTGCGGCGTGGTCGATGAACGCATCCGTGTGCACCGAGCAGGCGTTAGAACTCAGAAACCAGAGACCCTGATTCACTTGACCATTGGAGTAGTCTTGGAGGAGTGCCGCAGAAGATCGAAACAACTGTATCAGATGGTCGATGCAAGTTGTAGGAGAGGGGGGGCGACAACGTTTTCATTCCAATACCAAGCCGGATCAGGCACAGGGTGGTCGAACACCCATCGCAGCCATGCGTCAAATTCCTGATGTGGTGATTCCATCTAGATGCTCATTGCCCAAGAGGCATTCCCCTAACACCGCACGCGGACGAGGCAAAACGGGCCCTTGTCTCCTATCCTTGTTTGACTTCTGGAATTCCAGAATTGCCTGAGAACGCCTGCGGAAAGGGCAAAAGCCAGACGATCACGAGAATCCCTCCCGAGCACATAACCGAGAGTTCAATCAACACCTGTCCAAAAGCCGAGACAACGTTGGGGTCACCAAAAGGCGCCGCCAAGCAGTAGTAACCAACAGTTGATGCCGTATAGATAGTCCGCCCCCATGTTTCCAGACGCCATAAACCTATCCAACCGATTATGACTCCAACAAAGGCAGCAAACATGCTCGCGTCCACGAACAGCATAGGTTGCCCTTGTTGCGAAGCTTGGTACTCCTGCAATGCTTGTGGCAAGTTCGAGAAGACAGGGTCTACCACACTGCCACCAACCCCGAGTATGGCCTCAGTGATGATAAGCGCGCGGAGAATACTATTAAGAGTTCCATGATCCTTGCCAATCGTCATATCAAACCGCCGCGCGCGGACGAGGTCTTGCAACAAAGACTCCCGGCCCCTTTATGGCGTCTTTGCTTGAATCCCAAGCTTGTAGTTAATGAACAGTGCGACCTCGGTTTCATTTAATTGCATAACAGAAACCGGGTTCTCAAGCCCATCGACTTCAACAGAACCGGAAATGCCAAGAGGCTTTTTAGTCTCAGCAATTGACTTGGCTATCGACTCAAGAATCTGAGTTCTATATTTGTCTGGGTCATTTAAGCCGAGAGTAGTATTGCCGAGAGTCACTTTCGTTCCATCCCCTAGCGGAATGGCACTGATAGTCTGGTACAGTCATTTGGTGACAGCAAACACGTTTGTGTCTTGCTTCAGTGCCCCAAGTAAATAGAGTTGTGCGGACGATCCACTGGACGAGTCGTAACCGCTGAAGGATTTCAGCGCCGATTGTTTGCGTGGGGAAAGCGACACAACACCTTGCTTAACCATTAGATCCGGGTGTTGATGGAGTTTGTCTGTTATAGACCGTAACGCCTTTTCAATTTCGTCGGCTCGTTTAACAGGGTCTTTCGAATCATTTTGAATCTGAATCGGCATCGCCACAAAGTCAGCTGGAACTTGCATTCTGACAGTTGGTGCGGTTGGGTTATAACCGACCGCGATCACAACAGACCAGCTGCCCGCGTATGCAAACGAAGCCAAAAGGATCGACAACACCCCAATAATGACTGCTCCCATCATTCCTCCAGTTTCTACGGTTAAGGTTTCTAGATTCCTCTTACATCACGCGAGATCCCCAGGTCACCGCGCGCGGACGAGGCGTCAAGAGCGTACGGCATATTAACCCCTGTCCCTAGGGAAGCCGGCGATACACCTCGCGTCGATGGCGGATATACTGCACGATGATGTGCAACGTGTCCGTATCCACCTCGTACACGATGCGGTAATCCCCTACTCGCAAGCGGTACAGACGCTCGGCCCCCTGCAACTTCGCCGATTGAGGCGGAAACAGATCGGACGGTAAGCGCTCGATCCGCGCGGTGATACGAGCAACGAAAGAGCGAGGGATCGACTGGAGGTCCTTTTCGACGGACGGTCTGTAGCTGAGACTATAGGAGGCCACGTTTGCGGAGCCGCTTCTTCATGTCGTCAGCAGTCACCGGTTTTTCATTGCGACGTTCCGCGACCACGACGAGATCGTGTAAGTCTTCCATGAGGCGCGAGTAGCGCTTCAGGGAGAGCACCACCCCGGTCCTCTTGCCTTGACGATTCGTCACATACCGCCCTCTGTGGGAAGTCGTTTTGGTTGATCGTTTCGCAAGCATGCTCATCTTATAACCCATCCCTTCGTGTCTTGTCGAGAAACGGCATCGACCACGCAGCAATCGGTACTTCGGAGGCGAAAGCGACGGACGCGCGCGGACGAGGAGAACATGGTTCCTTGTATCTGGCCTTTAGTAGCATGATGATATCGCTCATGATCAACCGGGGCCTGATAGACCGTCGGTTCCGTGGTCCGCACTAGACCGAGTGTCAGCGTGGGTCGTCAGGCCCGCTCACCTGTAAAACCCGAACAGTTGCGTGTGCTCTTGAGCCCACATTTCGCAAGGCTGGGTACGACAGGAGGCTGCTATGAATACGCCGGCAATCTGGCGGAGGCCATTCGGCAGAGCCCGGTGTGGCGTGAAAAAGACGAATTGTTGCGGAGCGTGCCTGGTGTGGGGCCCGTCTTGACCTCGACCCTGTTGGCGGGTCTCTCGGAACTCGGCACCTTGACGAACAAGCAGATCGCGCCCTCGTCGGCGTAGTACCACATCAACCGCGACGAATGTTTGGAGTCAGGCATGCGTATTGACTCCGTCTTGCGCCGTCATTTCGCACTCGAAGAACCCTTCCTATCAGACGCCACACGCCGGTTCGGTTGCGCCTCTCTTGTCCCACATGACCAGTAAGAACCCTCCATTGAGCTTCGATCTATTTAATTCCAGGATGGCCATGTTCGCTTCATGAAGCGCAGCCATCTCCACATACCCGAATTGAAGGGACCGTCCTCGTGGATCCTTCGCCACTTCAGCGGACAAGACGGTTTCATAGCGGATGAACAACTCTTTGAGCTGCTGATCAGTAAAAAAGGAAGGGATCCCATCGACAAAGACACGCGTATTCATCCGACTACCTCGATTTGCACGTAGCCGCCCCGATGGTAGGCCAACTAGTAGCAGGTGCGGCTCAGGGCGGATAGCGGGGAAATGCGCAATAAACGACGCCCGTGCCAGGAAAATCCTGGCACGGTGGAGCCCCACGGCTATACAGCCGGGGCCCTCTTTGTATCGTGTCTCCTTTGCGCGCGTTCGCGATGGCCCTCATGAATCATGCCGGTGAGCTCTCCGTTGGGAGGTCGGGTTCCGCAAGACCGTCCGAGCGCAAAAGCCCTCTGGCCAGCGCGTATCGGTGTAATGCTACGCGGGTCTGGAGCCCGAGCTTCTCCTGGACGCGAGTCCGATAGCTTTCCACGGACTTGACACTGACCCCAAGACGTTCCGCGATCTGTCGGTTGGTATACCCCTCAGCCACCATGATCAAGACCTCGCGCTCTCGCTTGCTGAGGGCACTGGCGCCGTCTTCACACGCATCAGCGCCTGAGAGATCGAACCCCAGCGACGCTTGGGCAAGGAGCTCCCGGCTGCATGAGCACACGTACTTTTTCCCGCCGGCCACGGCACGGATCGCCGCGAGGAGTTCCGTATCGGCCACCTTCTTCAACACATACCCAGCCGCACCGGAATCGAACGCGGCGCGTAGACATGCGAGATCCTCGTGCATCGACAGGACGAGCACCCGTGCGCCAGGAGATTGCTGTCGGATGAACGGGATTGCCTGCAGACCGCTGTGTTCCGGCATGGAGAGATCGAGAAGGAGGACATCCGGCTGTGTGGCAACCGTCTTAGTCACGACCTCATGTCCATCCCTGGCCTCGCCGACGACCCGCATGTCCCGCTGGGCATCGATGAGCGCACGGAGCCCGGCTCGAAGAACGGCGTGATCATCGGCGAGTACCACTCGAATAGTCATGGCGAAGTTCCAGGCACAAGAGGAAGTTCCACATGGATCGTGGTCCCGCGCGCCTTTGCAGACTCAACGGTGCAGACGCCGCCGGCGAGTTTGGCTCGCTCTTCCATGCCGTACAAGCCGAGACGGCCTTGCGGCGCCGCGGTCTGGCGGATGGTCTCCGGCTCAAAACCGACGCCGTTGTCTTCCACGACCAGTCGGACGGAAAAGGCAATCGGCTGGATGAGGATGCTCACGGTCGTCGCCCCGGCATGTTTGGCAATGTTGGTGAGGGCCTCTTGGACGATCCGATAGAGCGTGATTTCAATCGGAGACGGCAAGGAGCGTTCCGCCAAATTCCCACCCACATGCAGTTCCACTCGAATCCCATGGGCTTGGGCAAAGTCGGTGCAGAGACGTTGCAGCGCCGCCGCCAACCCCATCTCATCCAGCAAGGTCGGACGGAGACCCTGCACCAGGCGTTGCAGTTCATCCAGCGCGTGTGCCGTGACTTGGCGGAGCGTGCTCGCGCTCTGGTGCATGGCTTTCAGCGTCGCAACCTCCTCCATCGCGCGAAGACCCACCAACACAGACGCGAGGGCCTGTTCGGTCTCATCGTGGAGCTCACGCGCAATCCGCTGCCGCTCCTCTTCCTGGGCGCGTATCAGACGGTCGACCAGATGGGCGCGCATGTCCTCTGCACGCTTGCGCTCCGCAATGTCCCGGAAGGTGATGACCGCGCCGGTGAGGATCCCCCCCTCATACAGGGGAGATGAGGAGAACTCGGCAGGGAAGCAGCTCCCATCCCCTCTCCAAAGGACTTCATCGTCTGCGCGACAGACCTGTCCGGTCCGATACGCCCGATAGATAGAACAGGCCTCCGCCGGATAGGGCGAACCATCCCGCCGGGTGTGGTGAATCAACGTATGCATGGACTGGCCGATCAAGTCCTCAGCTCGGTATCCCAACAGACTGGCACCAGCGTTATTGATAAAGGTACACCGCCCCTCGAGATCCACCCCGTAGATCCCTTCACCGGTGGATTCCAACAACGCGATGTGCTGCGATCGAGCAGTCATGACCGTGTTGACCAGGAAAGCCGTATGGATCGCCAGCCCCGCATTCGCCGCTAATGTGCCGATCATCTGTACGTCCAGTTCGGTGAACTCACGACGCGGCCTGTGTTCCTTGATGAGATAGAGCCTTCCGAAGAGCCCATCGTGCACCTGAATTGCAGTCCCACAGAAGGCATGTGCGCGAAGACGGCCAGGAAACACGCTAGGCCGATCAGGTGACAGCGTGAGATCCCTGAGACGGAGCACATGGTGCCCCTGGTCCAGCTGACTGAGGAGTCCTCGCTCGATGAGCACGCCCTCGATCGCCTGCCTCCTTGCCTCATCCATGTTCACCCAAAAGGACTGGGTAGGAGGCTGCCCGTCCTTGTCGAACATCACCAGGGCCCCACACTCCGCTTCAGAGAGCTCCACGGCTGCGTCCAGAACCAGTTGCGCAAGAAAGCGTAGCGACCACCCTTTGTGCTGCAACGCCTTACTAACCGCATAGAGCTTCGCGATGCGTCGTTCCTGGGCTTCATATTGTTGCCGGGCCTTGTCGGCCCCGCTCGGATTTGGCATCTCGCGTTGCACGGATTTCACCCCTTCAGATCGCTACTCGGCCTATGACTCGCTCAAGAGCAGGCGGTATGGTCACTGCCCCAGCAAAAAATGCATAGCACATTCTGGCGGTCGCCCAGACGATCTGCGAATATCGGTGTGCATCAACCCCGTTCGAATTCCTTTGGCCATCGTGTTCCGCCTGATGCCTGCGGAAGAGAAACACGCACGCGGCCAAGAGGCTCAAGAGACGGGAGATCAGGCCGCGTTTGTGACTGATCTCTCTTTGTTGGTCGAGAGTCTCTTTGGCCCGCCTCCTCGCACCCGATGCATTTTCTCTCTCGAGTGATACGGCACGAGTCCTTCCAGCACCATAGGTAGTTTGTCGCAGGGCACATCTTCCATGATCTTGACGGCCAGTTTGGGGTCGGGACCTGAGCGGCCACCCACATAGACATCGACCGCATCGACCACTTTCCCATCGACCTTGGCTTTCTTGCCCAAGAGCCCGATATCCGCC
>Ga0070707_100003760_pt1 | contig 14306 bp, 11 predicted proteins | sample KBSK5502metaG_FD_65468 | JGI IMG/M metagenome (GOLD analysis project Ga0070707, IMG submission 65468) | Corn, switchgrass and miscanthus rhizosphere microbial communities from Kellogg Biological Station, Michigan, USA - KBS K5-50-2 metaG | ecosystem: Host-associated > Plants > Roots >... | reverse complement strand
CTTGCCGTCCGGGCTGAACGCGACCGCGTTCGCGCTGGTGTGGGAGTCGGTGCTCCGCAGGACCGGGCCGTGGAGCTGGCCGGTGGCCGGGTCCCAGAGCCGGATCGTGCCGTCGGCGTAAGCGCTGGCGAGCAGCTTGCCGTCCGGGCTGAACGCCACGTCGTTCACGCCAGGCGTGGTGGCGAGCAGGACGGCAGTCACCCGATCGGCGGAATCGACGGCGAGGTTGTCCGGGCCGGGCTGGCGCGATGGGCCAGCGGCATGATGCTGCTCGTTCGCGTGGGCAACATCGTGCACGGTTGTCCCGGCGACGGTCGATGCGGCCAGGACGAGGGCGGCAACGCCAGCCACTATCGCGTGCCGCCAGTTCACGCCACCACCTGTATGGCGAACGCCACAGGAACACGAGCCATGGCCACCACCGGTACATAAGCTTGCGCGATCAGGATAGTGCTTACGGATTTCGGCGGCACCACCGAGATCATGAAGGAAATCATCGGCCGCGGCCTCGGCCTGTAGCTCTGAACTGGTCTTCTACGAAATTAGTGCTGCCGGGATCTCGGCCAGGAACCGCGTGCCCGCCCCGCCTGGCCGTCATCGGACCGCCTCCAGATGGGTGAATATGTCATAGATTTCCAGAAAAAAGTTGCTAGTTTCTGAGTGCGAGCGTAGCGTGCGAGGTAGGCACCGGAACTCAGTCACCACCACCGGCGATCTACCCGGGATTGCCCCACCCAGGGCCCCCAGGCCATCCAGAGTCCCGGCCGAACCCGCCCGACGTACTGGCAGGGTGGAGGAAGGCATGTCGCGCGGAACACGTTTGCGCCCGGAGGTTACCGATGACGTCCGGCTGGCCCAGGCCAGGGAACGGTTCCTGACAGCGGAGCCCATCGAGCCGGGCCAGGTGCGGGACACGATCCTGGCGTCTTGGCGGCGTTCTCTGGAGTGGCATGTCGCGGCCGACCGGATCGGCCTTTGCTACGTCCGTGATCCCGACCTCGACACCCCGCTGACCCGCAGCGCCCTGCCGGTGCTGCAGATGCTGCGCGAGAATCTCGAGGGCCAGCCGGTCAGCGTCATCCTCACCGATGCGCATGGGGTGGCGCTGTCGAGGCTGACAGCCGACCACGATCTTGAGCGGCACCTCGATAGCGTTCAGCTAGCCCCGGGCTTCAGCTACGCCGAGGAGTTCGTCGGCACCAACGGAATCGGCACCGCGCTGGAGAGCGGCCAGGCGGTGCACGTGTTCGGGCACGAGCACTACGCCGAGCACCTGGAGGACCTGGCCTGCGCCGCGGTGCCGATCCGGCACCCGATCTCCGGCAAGATCATCGGCGCGGTGAACCTGACCTGCTGGCGCAAGGACGCCAGCCAGCTGCTGATCGCGCTCGCCCAGAGCACTGCGGGCCAGGTCACGCAGGCGCTGCTCAACGACAGCAGCACCGAGGAGTTCCAGTTGCTGCGGGACTACCTGCGGGCCTGCCGGTACACCGGCGGGCTCGTCTTTGCGCTGACCAATGACATGGTGCTGATGAACGACCAGGCGCGGGACACGCTCGACCCGGGCGACCAGGCCGCGCTGCTCGGCCGTGCGGCCCAGGCGCTGGCCGGCGACCACGCTGACCTGGTGGATGTCGAACTGCCCACCGGGGCCAGGGCGCGGATGCGCTGCCGCCCTCTGAACGCGAAGGGCAGGCGGCGGCTCGTCGGCGGCGTCGTGCACGTGAAGCTGCTCGAGCCGGCCGGCCAGGCAGCGGAGGACGCGGGGGCGGGCTCGCAGGCGCGGAGGTTCGGGCCCGCTCTGGTGGGCTCCGGTCCGCTGTGGCTGCGCGGGTGCCGCCAAGTGGAGGCGGCCTACGCCTCGCGCGAGTGGCTCTCGCTGGCGGGCGAGCCGGGAACCGGCAAGCTGGCGCTGCTGCGGGCCGTCTGCCGGCGTCGCAACCCGGCCGGCGCGTTCCACGTGCTGGACGCCGCCGACGCCGGTGACCAGGACTGGATGGAGCGGGTCTTTGCCGAACTGCTCCAGGGCGAGGGGAGCCTGGTCATCCGGCACGTCGACCGGCTCAGCACCTTGCGGCTGCGCGCACTGCGGATAAGGCTTGAGCAAGCACTGGCTGCCGGAAGGCAGCAAGTTCTCTGGGTTGCCGTCACTCTCAGCCAGGGCCCGGCGAGTGGCGACCTAGCCGGGCTGCTGAAGTTCTACCCGGGCGCCGTGGAGCTTCCCCCGCTCCGCCACCACATTGAAGACCTGCATAAACTCGTGCCGTTCTTCCTTACCAGGCTTAATCCCCACGGGCCGCCGGTGTGCTCGCCCGAGGCGATGCACCTGCTGCTGCGATCGACCTGGCCCGGCAACATCGAGCAGCTCTGGCAGGTCCTGAGACGGGTTACCCAGCACCGGCGCACCGGGACGATCTATCCGGGTGACCTTCCGCCGGAATGCTGGAGCGTGAGCCGACGGCTGCTCAGCCCGCTGGAGTCGATAGAACGCGACGCCATCGTGCAGAGCTTGCTGGACCACCACGGCAACAAAGCCAAGGGAGCCGGATCACTGGGCATGTCCCGGGCGACGATCTACCGCAAGATCCACGAGTACGGGATCCTCACCCCGGCCAGCTGACCGGCGCGCGCCGAGGCGGCCAGCCGGGTACGCCGGGTCGGTCAGATCTCTGCGCAGGGTGCGATCATCACGCGGAAGCGGCCACGTGGCCCGGCGGCCCGGCGCCCGGCGAACCAATCCGGCTGCGCAAACGCCCGCCCATAACGCATTCGCGGCCATTACCTGCGAGCTGAATCGATCGCAGCCGCATCGCAATCCACTACAGCTGCGAAATAAATGCGACATTATGGCACGCTCCCTCGCCTGGCAAGATCGGCAAATAGCCGACAACTATCGACTTCTGTGCTGTTGTGTGGGATAACGGTTCGGGTGCGCGGCGGCCCTATCAGCAGGCCGTTGTGGAACTCGTGCACAGGCCATGCGCCCACGCTGACCCCGGCCGGGCGCCAGCCATCGTCAAAAGGAGCGGAATTGACTGTGTTCTCCCGAAGGTCGGCGTTCTCCCGAAGGTCGGCGCGCCGCGCCGCATCCGCCGGCCGCGCGGCGCCGCGCGGCCGGACCGCGCTCGCGCGGCTAACCACCCGGGTCGTTCTCCCCGTGGCCGCGGTCGGCGGGCTCGCCGGGCTGTCGCTGGCGACACCGGCCGTGACCGCGGCGGCCCCCGCCGCCGCGCACCTGGCCTCCGCCCGGCCCGTTCCCGCGATCGGCCATCCGGTCCTCACCAAGGCGCTCACGGCGCCGATCTCCACCTCGCAGTGCCAGGCCATGCTGGGCATCGCGTGCTACTCGCCGGTGCAGTACCGGGCTGCCTACGACCTGAACCCGCTCTACAACGGCAAGGCCCTGGGCCGGTCCATCACCGGCGCCGGCCGGACCATCGTGATCGTGGACTCGTTCGGCTCCCCGACCATCGCGAACGACCTGCACGTCTTCGACCAGCAGTGGGGATTCCCCGACCCCGACCTGCAGATCATGAAGTTCGGCAACGTCCCGCCGTTCGACCCCAATGACTCGACTATGGTCGGCTGGGCCCAGGAAACCACCCTCGACGTCGAGTACGCGCACGCGATCGCGCCCGGCGCGAAGATCGTCCTGGCCGAGACCGCGGTCGCCGAGGTCGAGGGCACGTCCGGCCTCCCGGAGATGATGAGCGCCGAGAAATCGCTGATCGACCGCGGCATCGGCGACGTGATCACGCAGAGCTTCGGCGCGACCGAGAACACCTTCCCCGGCTTCGACAGCGGCGACTTCTCCAGCCTGCTCAACCTGCGGTTCGCGTTCAAGGACGCGCTCGCCCACGGCGTCACCGTGCTCGCCTCCTCGGGTGACGCCGGCGCGACGGACTTCGAATCCGACGCGAACACCCTGTACCCGTTCCGGGTGAACTCCTGGCCGTCGACGGACCCGCTGGTCACCTCGGTCGGCGGCACCATGCTCAACCTGGACGACAACGGCAGCCGGCTGTCGCCCGACGTGGTATGGAACGACCGCTTCGGGGCCGGCGGGGGCGGTGTGTCCGGTGTCTTCTCGCGCCCGGCCTACCAGAGCCTCGTCGCCAAGGAGGTCGGCAAGAAGCGCGGCACGCCGGACATCTCGATGAGCGCCGCGGTCAACGGCGGCGCATGGGTTTACTACTCCTTCGTCAACCCCAGCTCCCCCTGGCACATCTTCGGCGGCACCAGCGAGTCGTCGCCGATCTTCTCCGGCATCGTCGCGCTCGCCGACCAGGTGGCCCACCACCGGCTCGGCCTGCTCAACCCCGGGCTCTACCTCCTCGGCACGCTCAGCCAGCACGGCAGCCACAGCACCGGGATCGTGGACGTCACCTCCGGCAACAACTCCTTCGGCGGCGTCACCGGTTTCGACGCCGGGACCGGCTATGACCTGGCCAGCGGCTGGGGCACGATCGACGCGGCGAAGTTCGTTCCCGCGCTCGCGCGCTTCGGCTGACCCGCGGGTCCAGCACAAGGCAACCGCCGGCCCGGGTCCAGGTGACCCGGGCCGGCGCTTTCATGCCTGGCGGCGGGTCAGGCAGCAGTGCTCAGAGGCTGATCCAGCCGGTGACGATGGGAGCCTGGTCCGAGCCCAGGCGGCAGCGCAGGCTGATCTGGCCGGACGGGATCTGTTCGGCGCTGAACCGCCCGAGCGGGTCCGCCTCAACCGTGGTCACGCCCTGGCCGTGCCTGATGTCCACCACGGCCGACTGCCTGGGGATGAGCTGGCCCATCAGCCGGCGGTAGTCTCCGCCGCCAGTGATCTCGAGCTCGATGGTCAGGCCGCTGGCCCGGAACGACAGCTGGCGCCACTCCGGCCCGCCCCGGACGACGGAGGTTTCCGCCCGGGGGAGCCCGTCCTGGAGCGGGGCGTCGGGGGCTAGATCGGCCGGCCTGGCGTCATGCTGATTCACGCTCTTTATCCTTCCCGGTATCGGCCGGTATGGAACCGCGGCCTGAAGGCCATCCTGCTCAGTAGTAGTCTACCCTACACGACTAGTGCCGACCATTGACCCGAAGCCCGGTTCGAAGCCCGGCCCGAAGCCCGGCCCCAGGCCCTGTCCCCGGCCCAGGTTCGACCGCACCCCGAGGACCGGACCCACGCCCAGGACCGGGCCCACACCCGGCATGGCCTGCGCGCGGGCCGCGGCGAGCACCGCGTCGGCGGCGCGGCGGCCGTTCTCGCCGGTGCGCGACATCCGCGCCGCGATCAGGCCCGCCACCACCGGCGTCGCGAACGAGGTGCCGCTCCAGGTCGCCATGCCCCAGAATTCGCGTCGCTCACCGATGCGCGGCGGCTCGTGGTACTGGTAGCTGCCCCGCGCGTAGGCGTTGATCAGCCGCTCGCCCGGAGCGTACACATCGACCCACGGTCCGTAGTCGCTGAAGTAGGCCCGGCTGCGCAGGTCGGCGGACAGCGCGCCGACCGAGACCACGCCGGGCAGCGCGGCGGGCCAGAACGGCCGCCGGCCGCTGTTGTTGCCGGCCGCGGCGACCAGCACGGTGCCCTTGTGCTTGCGGTACCGCTCCCAGAACATCTCGAAGCCAAGCAGGGGCCGATTCCCCCGGCTGGTCCCGCCCGCGGACAGGCTGATGATGTCCGGTCCGAGGCCGAGCGCCGCGTCGAGGTGCCTGACGATCTCGGTCTCCAGGGTCGCCCCGGCCAGGCTCAGCAGCTTGGTCACGTGCACGGCGGCGTCGGGCGCGAAACAGCGGGCCACCCCGGCGATGAACATGCCGTGCCCGGCGTATGGCGGGATCTCCACCGTGCCGTCCGTCGCCGTGGCCAGCTTCTCCTCCTCCCCGGTCACTCCTTGGAGCCACCGGTGCGAGCCCGCGTCCGCCAGCAGGCCGGTGTCGACCACGTGGATCGACACCCCGGAACCCGCCGCCGGGCCCAGACTGGGCAGCGGCGCGGCGTCGGCGGGCACCGCCTCGGGCTCGGTCGCCGGGCATAGGTGCACGGGGGAGACGGACAGCACATGGTTGGGCGTGGCCGCGCCCGCGCCGATCCGGCGGTCGATGGCGGCCAGCGCCTCGGTGACCGTGGCCAGCCGCGCACCCGCCAGCGAGTAGTGCGTGACGCCCCCGATCAGCCCGTCGGTCACGTCGCCCCCGCCGACGACGATGCGGACCTGATCTACATACGCGTCCCGCACCAGCAGCGCGCCCTCCTCGTAGACGAAGTCCACCTCGTCCCCGTTCAGGCGCACGCCGATGGTGATGCCCGCCGCCGCGTACACGTCGGCGACCAGCCGCACCTGAGCCGAAGCCCGGCTGTACGGCCACTTGCGATCCATGGAATCGTGCCAGCCTTCGCCGTTCACGTCGTTACCTCCCGATGAAGACCATTGCCTGTGACCGCCCCTGCGAGCCCACGTGGCTCTACCATCCAGTCAGTGAACGGAGGTGACGCCCGGCTATGACGCGGACACGGGATCAGACCGCCGATGAGCTCATCCCGCTGACCGGTGTCAGCCCGCGGCAGGCCCTGGCCGCGGCGCTCCCTGCTGGCCGCCCGGCCCGGCCCGCGGGACGCGTCAATCGCCCACCAGGCCGCGGCGATCGTGCTCCGCGACTTCGGCGACGTGCGCGCCGCGATCCGCGAGCTCCGGCTGGCGGCCCGGCTGGCCCGGGCGACCGCCGAACCCGACCGGGAGGCGGACGTGCTCACCTCGCTCGGCACCGCGCTGGTCATGGCCGGGCGCACCCAGGCCGGGCTGGCCGCGCTCGACGAGGCCCTCGCCCGAGCGGCCAGCGGCGCCGCCCGCGGCCGGATCCTGGTCCGCCGCGGCGGCTCGCTGCACATCGCGGGCCGCTACGACGAGGCCCGGGCCGACCTGCGGAAGGCGATCACGCTGACCCGCCGGTCCGGCGAGGTCCTATGGGAGGCGCGCGCCCGCACCGCCGCCGGCCTGGCCGACCTGGCCGTGGGCGCGACCGCCCGGGCCGAGGCCGGCTTCCTGGCGGCCGAATCCCTGTTCGCAGGGACCGGCCAGCGGCTCGAGATCGCCTACGCGCGGCAGAACCGGGCGCTGGTCGCGTTCGCCTCCGGTGACCTGCCCGCGGCGCTGCGCCACCTCGACGACGCGGCCGGCCGCTATGCCGCGCTCGGCGTCACCGTGCCCGACGCCGCCCTGGACCGCTGCGCCGTACTGCTCGCGGCGGGCCTGCCCGAGGACGCGCTGGCCGGCGTCGAGGCGGCACTGGCCGGCCGGGTCACGGCCACGAAGAAGGCAAAGTTGCTGCTGGCCGCCGCACGGATCGCGCTCGCCGCCGGCCGTTCCGGTCAGGCTGCCGAACGGGCCGGAGTGGCTCGCTCCATGTTCGGCGCCCAGCACCGCTCGTGGTGGCGCACCCACGCCACCTTCGTGCTCCTCCAGGCGCGGTTCCTGGCCGGGCGGCCGCCGGGCAGGCTGCTGGCCGAGGCCAGGCGTACCGCGGCCCGGCTGGACGAGCTGCGCTCGGACGAGGCGCCTGACGCCTGGCTGCTGGCCGGCCGGATCGCGCTGGCGGCCGGACCCCGCGTACCGGCCGCGGAAGCTAGCCGGCTGCTCGCCTGCGCCGCGCGCGCCGCGCGCCGCCGGGTGCCCGCGTTCGCCCGCGCCGCGGGCTCGCTGGCCGAGGCGCTCCGCCACGAGGCCGAGGGGACCGGCAGGGCCGGGGACCGGCGGCTGCTGGGCGCCTGCGGCCGGGGGTTCGGCCTGCTCGAGGAGCACCTGGGCACGCTCGGCGCGGCCGAACTCCGGGCGCACGCCACCGCGCACGGCGCCGAGCTCGCCGGGCTCGCGCAGCGGGCCGCGCTGCGCTCCGGCCGGCCGCGCCTGCTGCTCGAATGGAGCGAGCGCTGGCGTGCCGTCGCCCTCGGGCCGCCGTGGCCGGCCGGACGGGCAGATGACCCAGGCGCGCGCGCCGAGCTCGCCGCCCTGCGCGACGTGACGGCCCGGCTGGAGCGGGCCGAACCGGGCGGCTTTCCCGCCACCGTCCTGCACCGCGAGCGGCTGCGGCTCGAGGGCGCCATCCGGCGGCGGACGCTGCGGTCCGCGCCCGGTCGCGGGGGATCGGCGGCCCGGTTCGACGCCGGCGTCTTGCTTGCCTCGCTGGGCCCGGCCCGGCTGCTCGAGCTGGTGGTGACCGATGGCGACCTGCACGTGCTGGTGTGCGGTGACGGCCGGATCCGCCGCCTGGCGGCCGGCGCCGCGGCCGAGGCCGCGCGCGAGGTGGACTTCGCCAGGTTCGGCCTGAACCGGATCGCCCGCGGGGGACTGGGCCCTATGACCGAGCCTCCGGAACAGGCGCTGGCCGCCCTGGCGGTGGCCGGGCGCCGACTGGAGGCGCTGCTGCTCGGTGCGGCCCGTGATCAGCTGGGCGACGGGCCGCTGATCATCGTGCCGCCGGGGCGGCTGAACGCGGTGCCGTGGGCGCTGCTCCCGTCGCTGTCAGGGCGGGCGGTGAGCGTCGCGCCCTCGGCTCGTACCTGGTGCCGGGCGAGCACCACCAGACCGTTCGGCCTCGATAAGACCGTCCTGGTCAGCGGGCCCGGCCTGGGCGCGGCCAGCGCCGAAGTCAGGACCCTGGCCGAACTGTACGGCCGGGCCACGGTGCTGGCTCCTGCTATTCCGGGGGGACCCATCCCCCCGGACCCCCCTGGGGGAGAGACGACCCCGCGGAATCTCCCGCGCACGGGGGGTCCACCCCCCCGTACCCCCCCGGCCCCCCCGTGGTGCTGGCCGGCGGGTCCGCGACCACGGCGCGGGTGCTCGACGCGATCGACGGCGCCGGGCTGGCGCACATCGCCGCGCACGGGGTGTTCCGCGCCGACAGCCCGATGTTCTCCTCGCTGCGGCTCGATGACGGGCCCATGACGGTGCACGACGTCGAGCGGCTCGGCCGCGCGCCGTTCCGGCTCATCCTGCCGAGCTGCGAGTCCGGGCTGCTCGCCCCGGCCGGCGCCGATGAGCTGCTCGGCCTGGCCAGCGCCCTGCTGCCGCTCGGCACCGCGGGCATCGTGGCCAGCGTGGCCCAGGTGAACGACCGCGCCACCGCGCCGCTGATGCTGGCCCTGCACCACAGGCTCCGCTCGGCGGACCCCGGCGCGGGCGCCCTCGCCGCCGCGCTGCGCGACGCCCGCGCCGACGCCTGCCAGGCCTCGGCCGGGGACCCGGTGGTGACCGCGGCCGGCTGGTCCTTCATCGCCCTGGGCGCGTGATCACGCCCTCCCACGGGCGCAGGACGCCGGGCGACGGCGGCGCTTCACCGGTAGAGGTAGTCAGCAGCACCTCTCCCGCCTCCGCGGGCATGTCCGCCGGCTGATCGGTGAAGTTCGCCGCCGCGACCAGGGGACCGGTCCGGTAAGCCCACTGTCCCGCGGTCACGGCGAGGTTCTCGAAGTCCGCCAGGCCGCGGCCGAGCTCGGCCCGCCGCAGCGCCAGCAGACGCCGGCACAGCGACAGCACCGAACCCGGGTCGTCCCGCTGGCCGGCCACCGTGCGGTCTGCTGGTTCCGGGTGCTCCGCCAGCGGCAGCCACGGCGTCACGCCCGGCCCGGTGAAGCCGCCGCCCGGCGAGCCGTCCCACGGCATCGGCGTCCTCGCCCGGTCCCGGCTGGCGCCCCCCTCCACGTCCAGCGTGGCGTGGTCCCGGCGCAGCGCGACCGGCACGTCGACGTCGGTCATGCCGATCTCGTCGCCGTAGTAGAGCACGCTGGTGCCGGGCAGGGTGGCCAGCACCAGCAGCGCCAGCCTGACCTTGCGCTCGTCGCCGCCGCACCAGCGGCTGGGGAACCGGCCCAGGTCGTGGTTGGAGCCCATCCACACCGGGCCTGCTCCGGCCGGCAGCGCGGCCAGCGTCTGCTCGACGATCGCGGCTAGCCGGGCCGGGTCAAGGCTGGCGAAGGCGAACGGGAAGTTGAACCCGAGCTGCAGCTCGTCGTTGTCGCCGTAGTACGAGGCCAGCCGCTGCGCGTCGGGGACCCAGGTCTCGCCGAGCAGCAGCCGCTCGGGGGAGTAGCTCTCCGCGATCTTCCGCCAGTCGCGGTAGACGCCGTGCGTCTCCGGGCGGTTGGTGTTGTAGACGAACCGCAGGCCCCACGGGCCTTCCAGCGCGTTGCCGCTGTCCAGCGGCGGGTTGTCGCGCAGCTCGGCGTCCTTGTACAGGCCGTTCGCCACGTCGATGCGGAACCCGGCCACGCCCCGTTCGAACCAGAACTCCAGGATGCGGGCGAACTCCTGGTGGACCGCGGGCTCCCACCAGTTCAGGTCCGGCTGGCCCGGCAGGAAGTTGTGCAGGTAGTACTGGCCGCTGTCGTGCCACTGCCAGGCGGGCCGGCCGGTGAAGTCGAGCCAGTTGTTCGGCAGGCCGCCGTCCGGCCGGCCGTCCGCCCACACGTACCAGTCACGGTGCGCGGCGTCCCGGCCCGACGCGGCGTCGGCGAACCAGGGGTGCGCGGAGCTGGTGTGGTTCGGCACCAGGTCGAGCAGCACCCGCATGCCCCGCCGGGCGGCCTGCGCGATCAGCTCGTCCAGGTCGGCCAGCGTGCCCAGCTCGGGATGGACGCCGGTGTAGTCGCTGACGTCGTAGCCCCAGTCCTCGTCGGGAGACGGCATGGTCGGCGAGAGCCAGATGGCGTCCGCCCCGAGCCAGGACAGGTAGTCCAGGCGCTGGATGATGCCGCGCAGGTCGCCATATCCGTCGTCGTTGCTGTCACGCCAGGACCGCACGTACAGCTGGTAGATGACGGCGCCGTGCCACCACGGCGGGTCCGACCCGGAAACCTGTTCTCGGCTCACTTTCCTCCCCATCACGCGCCACCGGCGCCAGCCTACGCTCGCGCGCTTGCTTTCGGCTGCCGGCGAGCCGACACTGTATAGGTGAGTCCGGTTCTCGCCTACCTCCTCCTCTTCGCGCTGCCCACGGCGGTGGGATTCGCGCTGATCGGCGCGGTGCGGGCGGCCCGGTGGCTCGCCGAGGCCCGTTACCGGGCTCGTTTCCAGGCCCTGCCCCCCGAGCCGATCGAGCGTCTCCAGGCCGACCTGCGCCGGCTGCGCGCGGAGCTCGAGGCAACGGAAACCAGGTCCGGCCTGACCGCTAAGCATCACCGGGTGCAGGCGCTGCGCGGCGCCTACCTGGACGCGCTGTCGGCCGCCTGCCGGCGGCTGGATATCAGCCCGCCGCGGGGCGGCGACCGCGCTTCGCAGGCCGAGATCTACCGGGTGGAAGCGGCGCTGCGGCAAGGTGGGCTTGAGGTACGCCAGGAGACACGGGAAACGGCCGCGCACTGACGCAACTCGCGAGGAAGGCCGGCGCCGTGCCCGCCCCGTCCTATGATCGAAATGTGGTCCGCGTGCTTGCGGTCTCTGATGAGGTCGATGACGCGCTGGTGGCTGACCCGACCGCGGTGCGCGGCGCCCAGCTGATACTGGCCTGCGGTGACCTGCCGTTCGAGTACCTGGGCTCGCTGATGAACGTGCTGGGCGTTCCGCTGGTCTTCGTGCCAGGCAATCATGACCCCGACGTCTCCGGGTACCGCTCGTCCCGGGCCGGGCTGACGCTGAAGGCCGGCCTGCCCGTCCGGCCGCCGTGGCCGGACGGCGCCATCAACGCCGACGGCCGGATCATCGACGTGGCTGGCCTGCGGCTGGCCGGGCTCGGCGGATGCCGGCGCTACAGCGACGGGCCGAACCAGTACACCGACCGGCAGCAGACCCGGCGCGCCCGGGCGCTGCGAAGCCGGGCGTGGTGGCGCCGGAAGCGGGACGGCCGCGGGGTCGACGTGCTGCTCACCCACGCGCCGCCGCGTGGCGTCGGGGACGGCGACGACCCGCCGCACCGCGGGTTCAAGGGGCTGCGCGGCCTGGTCGCCGCGCTCCAGCCCGCGGCGCTGCTGCACGGTCACGTGCATCCCTACGGCGCGCCCGTCCGGCGGGGTCGGCTGGGCCGCACCGCGGTGTGTAACGTCACCGGATGGCACCTGTTCCGGATCGAGCCGGGCGCCGGCCTGGCTGAGCTGCTCCCGGGTCGTCGCGATGCCTGATACCGGTTTCCCCCGCGCCGACGTCGAGAACGACTTCCTGCGGGCCCGGCGCCGGCAGGTGCTGGCCCGGCTCGCCCACTGGCTCCGCCGCGAACCGGACGACGTCAACCTCATCCTGCCGTTCGACGAGGTCGTCGCCGCCCTCGGCATGCGCGGCGAGCGGCGGCTTGGCCTGCAGACCATCCGGCTGGACACGATCGTCGGCACCCTGGACTCCACCCGGGACTTCGACCGCCGGTTCCGGCCCACCACCGGGCGGGTCAGGGAGCGGTGGGAGCGGCTGGCCCTGGCTCAGCGCCGTGGCGAGCCGATCCCGCCCATCGACGTGTACCGCATCGGCGATCTGCACTTCGTGCAGGACGGCCATCACCGGGTCTCGATCGCGATCGCCACCGGCGCCACGACCATCGACGCCTACGTCACCGAGGTTCTCACCGCCGTGCCCGCCGCGGGCATCCGCCGCCGCGGCGACCTGCTGGTCAAGGACTACCAGCGCCTGTTCCGGGCCCGTGTCCCGCTGTCCGAGCAGGCTTTCGCCAAGATCACCTTCAGCGATCCGTGGTCATACGCCGAGCTAGGCGAGGCCGTCGAGGCATGGGGATGCCGGTACATGCAGGACGACCACCGGTTCATGGACCGCGCCGAGATCGCCCGCCGGTGGTACGCCGAGGAGTACCAGCCCGTCGTGCGGATGCTGCGGGCCGCCGACATGATCGGCTCCCGCACGGAGGCCGAGGCCTACATGCGGGTCGCCGCCGAACGGTACCGGCTGATCCGGACCCACGAATGGAACGACGAGATCATCGAGCGCCTGCGGCGAAAGGTCAGGTAGCCTCCCCGCCCTGGCCGGCCTGGCCGGGAACTGCCCGGATGTCGGTGGCCGTGGCGTCCGGGTCGGCCGTTTGCGGCTGGACGGGCTGGACGGGCTGGACGGCGTCCGCCTGGCCCGAGACCGCCTGGCCCGAACCCGTCTGCACGGTGGCAGGCCCGCTGTCGCCGTCACTAACCAGCGACAGGTTGCGGCCGGTGGCCGGGTCAAAGATGTGCATCGCCCGGGCGTCCACCCAGAGCTCGGCGTCCTGGCCCTCAGCGATGTGGGTGGCCGCGTCGAGCCTGGCGACCATGGTTTCGCCGCCGGCGCCGGAGTCCGTGCGTCCCGAGTCCCGGGCCAGCTCCTCGAGCTCGGCGGAGCTCACTCCCTGCCCGAGCTCACGCGTGAAGTAGACGAACACGTCGGAACCCAGGGACTCCAGGACGTCGATGGTGGCGTGGAACGTGATCCCGTGCGGGCGGTTGTCGGGCGAGACCAGCGCCACGTCCTCGAAGTTCTCCGGCCGCAGGCCCACGATGACTTCGCGCCCGGTCCCGGAGGACTCCACCTCCCGCCGCAGCCGGTCGCTGAGCCGGAACTCCCCGAGGCTGGTGCGCAGCAGGCCCTCCTCGAGCGTGCCGGCCATGAAGTTCATGGCCGGCGACCCGATGAAGCCGGCCACGAACAGGTTGACGGGCCGCTCGTAGAGTTCCTTCGGGGAGGCCACCTGCTGCAGCACGCCGGTGCGCATGACCGCGACCCGGTCGCCGAGCGTCAGGGCCTCGACCTGATCGTGCGTGACGTAGACCATGGTGGTGCCCAGGCGCCGCTGGAGCCGCGACACCTCGGTGCGCGTCTGCACGCGCAGCTTGGCGTCCAGGTTCGACAGCGGCTCGTCCATCAGGAACGCCGCCGGGTCGCGCACGATCGCCCGGCCCATGGCCACCCGCTGCCGCTGCCCGCCGGACAGGTTGGCCGGCCTGCGGTCCAGGAACTGGTTGAGGTCCAGGATCCTGGCCGCCTCGTCCACCTTCTCGTTGATGACGTTCGGCGGGGTCTTGGCCAGCTTCAGCGCGAAGCCCATGTTCTCCCGCACGGTCATGTGCGGGTACAGCGCGTAACTCTGGAAGACCATCGCGATGTCGCGGTCCTTGGGTGACTTGTTGTTCACCACCTGGCCGCCGATGCGCAGCTCGCCCGAGGTGATGTCCTCCAGGCCGGCGATCATGTTCAGCGTCGTCGACTTCCCGCAGCCCGACGGGCCGACCAGGATGACAAATTCTCCGTCGTTGATATCCAGGTTGAAGTCGTTGACCGCGAGCGATCCGTCCGGGAAACGCTTGGTGATGTGCTCAAGCACGATTTCGGCCACTTGTCTCTCCTTAACTCCGCTAGCCCTTGACCGCGCCG
>Ga0070707_100003757_pt1 | contig 14316 bp, 13 predicted proteins | sample KBSK5502metaG_FD_65468 | JGI IMG/M metagenome (GOLD analysis project Ga0070707, IMG submission 65468) | Corn, switchgrass and miscanthus rhizosphere microbial communities from Kellogg Biological Station, Michigan, USA - KBS K5-50-2 metaG | ecosystem: Host-associated > Plants > Roots >... | reverse complement strand
CTCCGAGCACTAGGCGGAAGCCGACACGCTCCGATCCTAGCGCGGAACCGCCAGCAACTCGATCGGGCCGAAGGGCTCCCGGGAAAGGAGTGGCGATTCCGCTGACATCTGAGTCTGCACGCCCACCACCCACTGCCCTGATCGACGGCGATCAGATGTCGATCGTCGAGCTGCGCGAGCGACCAGACACCGCGCATCGTGTGCGCTATGCGACTGGACGACCACGGGATCACCGCGAACAGTCTGCGCCGAACAGGCCCGCCATCGCCGCGAGGCGCATGGCTTCATCACGGAGCAGGAGCTGCGGAAACAGGCGCGCGTCAAGCAGCTCGAGCCGCTGCTGCACGAGCTGCCTGGTACCTCGGCCGAGGTCGCGGCACGCCTAGGGACGAAGCCACAGACCGGGTCAACGTCTCATGGGCGCCCGGAAGATCGGGCTGGTCACGCGCGACGCCGAAGGCGTCTGGTCGCAAACATAAGCCGCGCGCTTCTGTAGCCTTGCTGATGAGCACCAAGGCCAGCACGCAGCGCGCCCGCCGCGCCCGGCGCCGGCTCACCCGGCTGAGTGAAGCGCGCGCACCTGTCCGCGACAAGAGCGGCACGTAGCGGTTGACGCCGGACGTCGCACATGTCCTGAGAGCGCCGATAGTGCTCGGCAGCATTCGCGTGGCCTGACCGCACCATTATTCGCTGCGCTCAACGGCGTACAGGCGCCATTCCTCCGGGACTCCTTTCAGCTCTGCCGACCCGCGTTCGCGGAAGCGGAGGCCCGAGCCGGCGACGAGGTCCTTGACGGTACTCGAGACGAGAACCTCTCCAGGCTGCGCCTCCTGTGCGACCCGGGCTCCGATGTGCACCGCGATGCCGCCGACCTTGCCGTCCATGACCTCGCACTCGCCGGTGTGCAGGCCCGCGCGGAGCTCAAGCCCGAGCTCGCGCACGCTGTCGGTGATCGCACAGACACAACGGATCGCGCGCGTTGTCCACGCTGCCGGGCTTCTCCGCGCTCGCCACCCGGATGATGCGCGGCAGATGGAGAAGCTACCGCGGCTACTTCCCGCGCGCGGTCTTTTTCTTCGGCTTCGGCTTCCGCGTCTTGCCCGCCTTGCCTGGCGCCGGATCCTTCTTCGGCCGCTTCGGTGACACCGGCTCCCTCCTTCCTTGGCTGGCCGTACCTCGGTGGCTGCGTGCTCGCGTTCGGCCCGAGGCTCCCGGTCGCCTAGCAGGGCGATCTGCCCGCAGATACAGATCGGCAAGCCCAGCCTGCCAGAGCACGGAGCCATCGCGTCCCAGGCCGGAGACGGCGATTGTGAACGGCTGCTGCAAACGCGCAAGACCCGCGAAGGTCGCGCCGGTGCGTTCCGCTGAGCTTGAGCCGGGCGACCGCGGCATCGCGGCTGTCCCAGCAGACGACCTGCCAGGCGAGGGGGTCGACCTCGGCAGACCAGGCGACTCCCAGCTGATCACGAGTCGCTCGAACAACGCGGAGGGCATCCCCACCCGAGCCTCCGGCACCGCCTTGGGAGGGACCGGGTCGGCCTGGATGCCTGCCACGGCTGGATGCTGGCTGACCGCGCATGCGGATGCGAGCGATCCTAGCGACGATCCCTCACCCCGCGAACCTGTTCGCAGGCTAGAGCAGCGGAGTGCCGTTTTCGACACGGAAGATCTGCGCGTCGCGCCCGGTCAGGCTGCGGTTTGTCGGCAGGGATTGCGCCCAATTCGGGATGACCGAGCCGCCGCCGCACCAGTTCCATCCGTGCCACCGCTACTTCAACACCCAACCGGCATACGCAGCAGCGTAAGAAGAGGCGGGGTACGCAAACTCGATCCGTGCGCCGGTCGAGACGCTTCCGATTGCACGATTTGCAGGCGGAACCGAGTTCGCGCACACCACAGGCGTCGCCGGTGCTCGGGGCCAGCGTCTTCGGGCACCCCGATCTTCGTCGCGATCACTTGAGCGCCGAGAGGACGGGAAAGGTTGCGTACTTGGCGAGTATCTCCGGAATCAGGTCGATCTGCGCACGGATTCTGCGGGCGAGCCGGTAGCCGTAGCGGTGGACGGCCTCGACGCTGCGCTGCTCGTAGACCGCGCGGACTCGGTCCCAGGTCTCCATCGTGTCGGCGATGATGTCCCGGCGATCGACGATCGTGAAGCCGTGGCGGACAAAGAGCGTCGGTCAGTCGGTGACCAGCTCGGCCCCGCTGTGGTACAGGACAGCCCTCAGCGCGTGGTCCTCCTGCTGCGACGGGCAGGCGCGCAGGGCCAGATCGGAGAAGCCGACATGCCCGCCCGGGCGAAGCACCCGGTGAAGGTCGCGGACGAGCCGGTTCTTGTCCCGCTCGGTGACGCAGCTGTCGCCGGCGGCCTCCAGGCACACGATCGCATCGAACCAGCCGTCGGGAAAGTCGAGCGCCCGCACGTCGCCCCTCACGATCCTTACCCGGTGCGACATGCGCCGCTCCTCGATCAACCGCCGTCCTTGGCGCACCTGCTCGCGGCTGATGTTGACCCCGGTGATCTCACAGCCGTAGCGCTCGGCGATCCGCAGCGCCGGCGCCCCGATGCCACAGCCCGCGTCAAGCACGAGCTGCCTCGTCTGTAGACGCGCCATCTCGCCGACCAAATCGGTGTGGGCGTCGAGCGCCTCCGCCAGCGTCTCCGTACCCGAGCGGAAGTAGCCGACATGGAAGTTGTCGCCGTAGAACAGGCGCGCGTCGTCGGTGATCAGGTCGAAGTACGCGCCGACGCCGGCCGCGGTTCGTCGTCCCCCCACCAGGACCGGCAGCGCCATCCTGATCGCAGCCGACAGCTTGCGTGCCGAACCTGCGGGACCTCCGTCGCGCCAGGTCGTCACGAGCATCTGAGCTGGCAACCCTCCTGCGCCCTCCGATCTCCGCGGCCGTGCCCCGTCCGATGCGCGCGGCCGTCCCGGATCAGTCTCGTAGGCGCCAGGCTGGGGCGCTTGTCAGGCTTCCGCCCCGCACTCACGACACACTAACCGGGAACGTCATTCCCGGGGTGGATCACTGGCGACGAACCCGACCAATGAAGCTCAAGCCCGCCCGCCGAGCGCAAACGACCACTTCACGCGGAAGAGCGAGCGAAGACCGCTCAAGAGCCACCACCTCTAACGTTCGAGTAGCGAAACGAGAAGGCGCACGAGCAACGTTCTGACAACGGTCGCATCGAGGGGATCCAGCGTGCCAAGTCAGGCATCCGTTGTTACGCCGTTGACCGGACAGTCCCTACCCGACGCAGGTGCCAACGTCTGTCGCAGTTCCAGCAGAAGGCGACAGGCGTCGCTCGTGCGTCTTGAAAGCGCGGAATTCAGCGTCGGACATGTTCCGTCTGGCCGATTGGTAACGCTCGGACTTGAGGACATCGGTGGGCGACCTGGGCTGCTTCAGTTCGCGGGCGTCCACGTAATGGCTCCGGTTGAGATGGGCTGCCTGGATGAGACCGGCGCGTTCAGCTCGCGGAGAAGGCGGGTTAAGCAGTAGCGGCTCGGGTACGCAGGCGATGAGCGGCAGCGCGGCGTACTGCGATACCTGGTCGATCGCCGAGGCGCGTTCGCTGGCCCGGGAAGCGCTCTGGTAGCGTCGGGATAACGCAGCTGCGGGGAAGGAGGGACGCGATGTGCATGGTTGTCGGCGATGGTGGCAAGTCCGCGCGCGTCCCTTCCGGTGTGAGCGCGCGCTCGTAGCGTCGGAGCGCGAGAGGAAGTCCGTTGGAATGCTGTTCGTTGGCGTCCCTGAATGCGCACGGCGCCGGAGAACCGGGAGGGAGTTCAGCAGGCTGTGAACCGAGTCGATCCGCCCGACTATCGTGCCTGGCCGACGGGTCGGCGGCTGCTGCGGCTGTGGTGGGGGGAGCGCCGCCTGGGAGCGCTCGGACTCGCCTGCGCCTTGTGCTATACGGCGCTATCGCTCGCGATCCCGGTGCTGATCCAGCGCGCGATCGACAATTCGATCGTCCACCACAGGCAGCCGATCTGGCCGTACGTCGTTGCGATCGTCGGCGTGGCTGCGATCCGGTTCGGGATCAACTTTACGCGCCGATACGCGACGGCGCGTATCGGGATACGGATCGAGGCGCGAATGCGCGAGCTGTTGTACCAGGCGTATCTGCGTTTCCCGCGCGCCTTCTACGACCGCCACCCGACGGGGCAGGTCCTCTCGCGCGCGACAAACGACCTGTACCCGATCCGCTACTTCATCGGCTGGGGCCTCGTCCAGGGCGTGCAGAGCGTGATGATGATCTTCGGCGCGGCCGTCATCCTGCTGCTCGTCAGCCCTCGGCTCGCGCTCTACACGGCGGTCTCGATGCCACTGGTTGGGATCATCGCCTGGCTGTTCGCACACAAGGTCCACCCGATCTCGCGCCAGGTACAGGAGCGAAAGGGCGACGTCACCGAGGCTGCGGACGAGTCCGTCGTCGGGATCGAGATGGTGCAGGCGTTCGGCCGCGAGGATGATGTACGCGGCCGGTTTGGGGCGAAGGCGAGCGCCGTCCGTGACACCGTCCTTCGCCAGGCGGGCGTCGAGGCGCGCCACCTGCCGGGCCTCTTCTACCTGCCCGCTCTGTCGATCGCGGTTGTCGTTTATTTCGGTGGGCGCGAGGTGATCCAGGGCAGGCTCACCTACGGAGAGTTTGCGCTGTTCACGTCGCTGCTGCTGCAGCTGGTCTGGCCGCTCGAGGCAATGGGCTGGATCATTAACCTGGCGCAGCGTGCACTTGCTTCGGCAGGGCGGAGCTTCGCGTGGTTGGAGGGGATCGAGTCCCTGCCGGAGCGGGAGCGGCCGCAGCGGCTAGAAACGGGCGCGCTCGGCGTGCGCTTCGAGAACGTCCGCTTCGCCTACGGCGGCGAGCAGGAGGTGCTGCGCGGCCTCGAGCTCGAGGTCGCGCCAGGGGAGATCGTCGCCGTCTGCGGACCGACCGGGGCGGGCAAAACGACCCTGCTCAATCTGTTGCCGCGCTTCTACGACCCGACCGCGGGCCGTGTTCTGATCGGCGGCGTTGACGCCCGGGCGGTCCGGCTTGCCGGTTTGCGAAGCGCCGTCGCGGTCGTGACGCAGCGACCGGTGCTCTTCTCCGTGCCGCTGCGCGAGAACCTGCTTGGAGGCAGACCGGAGGCGCCTTGGGACGAGGTGCTCGCTGCTTGCGAAGCGGCGGGCGTCGCCGCCTTCGTTGGCGATCTGCCCAACGGCTACGACACGCTGATTGGCGAGCGCGGCGTCAACCTCTCGGGCGGCCAGCGGCAGCGCGTCGCGCTTGCGCGCGCGCTCGTGGCGGATGCGCAAGTGCTCGTGTTCGACGATCCCTTCTCCGCGGTCGACACGCACACCGAGCACGTCCTCGTCGGCGGCCTCCGCCCGGCCGTGGCGGGCCGAACGGTCCTGATCGCGGCGCAGCGCCTCTCGACGATCGAGATCGCCGACCGAGCGGTCGTGCTTGAGGAAGGCCGAATCGTTGAGGACGGCCAGCCGGCCGATCTGCTCGCCGCCGCCGGAACCTTCTCGCGGCTTTTCGGAGACGAGATCGTTGCCGCATAAGCGCCGCACTGGTCTCACCCGGCTGACGCGTTACCTCGAGGGCCGCTGGCCGCTCGTGGCGGCACTGATGCTCGCCGCGGTCGGAGAGGCCGCCGCGCAAACGGGCGGCTGGATCCTCGTCCGCGACGCAATCAACCAGGGCGTCGCTAAGGGCAACGAGAGCTACGTCGGCGTGATCGTGGCGATCTATCTCGCCGTCCAAGCAGCGGGCTGGGCGCTGATGGCGCTGCTGATCCGCGGTCTCGCCGGGATCGGACAGGGGATCGTCCTCGGGCTGCGCCGCGACCTGTTCGATCACCTGACCTCTCTGTCGCTGCGCTACTTCTCCGAGCAGCGCGCCGGCTGGATCATTGCCCGGCTGACGAGCGACGTCGACGCGCTCTCCGACGTCCTCTCCCAAGGTCTGCCAACTCTCGTCACTAACGCCGTGCTGCTACCGGCCGCCGTGATCGCATTATTCGTGAACGACTGGCGACTCGGGCTCGTCACGCTCGTCGTCCTGCCGCCGGCGCTCCTGCTCACTCGCTGGTTCCAGCTGCGCTCATCGAGAGCGCAGCTGGAGGTACGCAACCGCATCTCAGCCGTGACCGCGCAGATAGCCGAGTCCCTTTCCGGGATGGCGGTCGTGCAGGCGTTCAATCGCGAGCAGGCGTTCCAGCGCGAATTTGACGAGCTGAACGGCGCGAACCGCACCGCGAACATCTATGCACAGAAGATCTTCTCGGTCTTCTTCCCCTCGATCGAGTTCCTCGGTGTCGTCGCTTCGGCCGGCGTCATCGTCGTCGGCGCGCACCTGATTCAGACCGGATCGATGCAGATCGGGACGCTTCTCGCCGCGATCTACCTGCTTCAGCTCGTCTTCCAGCCACTGCAGGAGCTCTCGGACGTGTACGGGATGCTCCAGTCCGCGGCCGCGGCGATGGTGAAGATCACCTCGGTCCTCGACACCGAGCCTGAGATCAAGGACCGGCGCGGGGCTCGCCGGATCGGCCGGATCGACGGCGACATCGAGCTCGATGGAATCACCTTCGCCTACGGCCGGGAAAACGTCCTGCACGGGATCGACCTGCACATCGCGCCGGGCGGCTGCATCGCGATGGTCGGCGAGTCCGGCGGGGGCAAGTCAACGCTCGCGAAACTCGTCGCACGCTTCTACGACCCAAGGTCCGGAGCGGTGCGCATCGATCGCCACGACCTGCGCGAGCTCGAGCTTCGCTCGTACCGTCGCCAGCTCGGCATCGTCCTACAAGACCCCTTCCTGTTCGCGGGTACGATCGCGGACAACATTCGCTTCGCGCGACCCGCGGCGACCGACACCCAGGTGAGCGAGACCGCGACCGCGATCGGCGTCGACCGGATCGCGACGCGGCTCCACGGCGGCCTCGAACATGAAGTGCGCGAAGGCGGCGCCGGACTGTCCGCCGGCGAGCGGCAGCTGATCTCGATCGCTCGCGCACTGCTCGCCGATCCACGGATCCTGATCCTCGACGAGGCCACCTCGAACATCGATCGACCAACCGAAATCCTGATCGAGCGCGCACTCGACAGGCTGCTACGCGGCCGAACGTCGCTGATCATCGCCCACCGCCTAGCGACGGTCCGCCGCGCCGACGAAATCATGGTCGTCGAGCGCGGTCGGATCGTCCAGCGGGGCACAGAGCAACAACTCCTGGCCGAGAATGGCCCATTCCGTCGGCTCGCCCGCGACCTCAGCGGCGCGATCCGCTCCGAGCTCGGCGTCATGGCCGGTGCGCACATCTCCCCACGGCCGTCCCATTGACAGACTCGCAAACGAAATAAGGCGCAGACAATCGCAGACGGCGGTGTTTCACCGGCGCTGACACGAGCGCAGGCTGAAAGACCAACGAGCCGTACCTACATCAGCGCACCATGTCGCACTTCCAACAAACGACGACATCTGCGCGCAGGATCGACGTCGGCTCTTCCGCCTGATCTAGCCGATCGGCCAGTGGCTGCTGGTGTCGTTTCGACCCAAGCTCAGTGTGCCGCTGGCGCGCTGCGGCGCCGTTGGCGGCCCGTCACTGCGGCTCATGCGGCTACGCGTCGGCAACCCTGCGCTCATCCCGGATCTCCTCGAGTTCCTCCGCTCGCGTGTCGATGTGGTGGCAGAGGAGGTCAGCGACGACGAGGTCGAGGTGTCGCTGGTCGGCTCCTACAACTCCGACGCGATTCGTATGGAGCTGTACCTGCGCGTCCGCGCGTGGGAAGCAGGTCGCCGCTCGACCGGCGTCGAGGTCGAACTCGTCGACTAAAGAGTCCCGACGCGTACCTGTAAGTAGGGGCCGACGTCGTGCTTGTGCGCGACGTCGCGTACGGGCAGATCCCGCGCGCGGACCGCGCGGCCAAGCATCTCCAGGCTGCGCGCTGGATCGAGTCGCTCGGACGGCACGAGGACCACGCCGAGATGCTCGCGCACCACTACCGGTCCGCGCTCGGCCTGATGGCGACGGCGCGCACCGAAGTTCCGTCCGACGTAATCGCAAGCGCACGCGTCGCGACCGCGGACGCCGGCGAGCGGGCACTCTCCCTGAACAGCTTCGCCGCCGCGGCGCGCTTCTTCCAAGAGGCGCTCGATCTGTCGGAGAATCGACCGGCCGTGCGCGCCGAGCTCGAGTACAAGCTCTGTCGCTCTTCGGGATGGGCGACGACGGTCGGATCCCGGCGCTCGAGCGGGCGCGAGACTCCTTGCTCGAGCTTGGCGATCGCGGTCGGGCGGCTGTTGCGGAGGCACTCGTGGCGGAAGCATGGTGGCTGCAGGGAAGCCACGACCGCTGCATGGAGCATCTCCGCCGGGCCGAAGAGCTCATTGCAGAATCGCCGCCGTCGCCCGAGAAAGCTCGTGTCCTCACCCAGATCAGCCGCTTCGAGATGCTTGACGACCGGAACGAGGAAGCGATTCGCACAGCGGCCGAAGCACTCGAGCTGATCGACCGCTTCTCGCTGGACGAGCTCCGGATCCACACCCTCGCGACCGTCGGCACGGCCCGGTGCAACCTCGGTGATTTCGACGGCATCGCGGACCTCGAGCGCGCGGTTGAGCTCGCCGGCGGGACTCCGTCGCCTGCTTTGTGGCGCGCCTACAACAACCTCGCCGTCCTCGTCGACTTCGCGTACTCCGATCACGTGAGAGGCCTCGAGTTGCACGAGCAGGGTCTCCGGGTCGCAGAGCGGTTCGGCGATGTCCCGCAGATGCGCTGGTTTCAGGGACAGATCGTCTACGACGTTGAAGGAGGCGGGGGCCTTCGCGGACGAGTTGCTCTCGAGGATCCCGCGGGGTACTGCCGTGCACACGGCGCTCATTCCTCTCAGTCAGGTGCTCGTCGCGCTAGGACGACGCGAAGAGCTCATCGCGGCCTTGGAACCGTTGACGCCGAGCCCGCTCCTGCACGCAATTCGCGCATATGCGTCGGGTGATCTCGACGAGGCGGCGGAGCAGCTCGCAGTCGTGTCGCTTCAGGACGAGGCGCATACGCGGCTGGAAGCGGCAGCAGCGCACGCGGAGGCCGGTCGGCGCGCCGAGGCCGACGCGCAGCTCCAACGGGCGCTCGCATTCTGGCGCTCGGTCGGGGCGACGCGGTACATCCGCGAGGCGGAGACGCTCCTCGCGGCGACGGCATGACTGCGGACTTCACCCGCGAGCCAGACGAAACGCCTACAAGCGCGTGCTGCAGCCCGAACACGAAAGTGGCGGTAAAGCACGGGAACGACGGGGACTCGAACCCGCAACCTCCGACGTGATAAGTCGTTCAATCAGCGCCGCAGCCTTCCCGGCCGAGTAGCGGACTAGCTAACGCGCGAAGATCGCCCCTTTGTCGAACGCCGATGTTGCCAGAGCTGACACGAATCTTGTCCCGATTTTGCACCCGACTCAGCTGGTCTCAGCTGACCTGAGCTGACCGAATAAGCCTCAGCTGAGCCAAGCTGATCTCAGCTGACCTGGATCGGCTGGTCTCATAACCCGGAGGTCGCAGGTTCAAATCCTGCCCCCGCTACTAAGAAAGGCCCTGTAAAACAGGGCCTTTCGTTTACTGGTCAGCAGACGCCCGGACCGACTTTCTACCCGATTTTCTACCCACTTCATTCGCGAAAGCATTAGATTCGCGCTCTTTCGGCCGATCACGCGTTTCCTGATCGGACGACGGTCACGAAACGGTTGTCGTCTGCGGTACCGGCTTGACAATCAGGCAGGGAGTACGCAGAAGCTCGAGATCGTCACGGAAGCCGCTCCAGAGAACTGCGGCGTCGATTGGGGCATTCCGGCACTGATGTTGTTCGCCGCTGGCGGGTTCGGGAGCGCAGCGCGGAAGGCGTCGAAGGCGACGGTTGCGTCGTCAACGTGCGTCCGAGCCTTGGCCGCACCGGTGTGGAAGGCCTCCCAGAGGTAGAGCCCGCTGCGGGAGGCGAACGTCGCCCAGTCGAGATGTGCAGGAATGTGTGGGGTGCCAAAACTCGGTGCGCACCCGAGAAATCGGCGATATGCAGGCAGGACGCTAATTTTGGCACCCCACACGCGGTTCCGGCCTGTCAGACCGTGTCCGGGAGGCGCCGACCCTCCTCTCGTCAACGTCAAGGATCTCGTCGCCGGCTGAGCGTCGCCGCGGATCTCGATGCGGTGTCGTTCGCGGGTTTCGCTACCACCCGAGGACGTCGCGCGGCAGAAGCGACCTGGCGGGCTTCGATTAGCCGCACGAGCTCTTCCGTCGCCGGCGTCGCGATGCGGTGCCGCTGCCCGCCGCGCACGATCGGCCCGGCGATTGCGTCCAGCTCGAGCGGACGATGTGCGTCGAAGTCTTTCTGCATCGACGTGCGCATCTCGCCGCCCGAGAACCCGAGGAGCGCGCGGCGCAGCTTTGGCGGATCGAGCTTTGCTCCCTCGGCGATCGCGACGGCGGCCGCCTCGTCGTGGCAGCCTACGAGCCGCGCGTTCCAGTCCGGGTCGGCCTGGACGACGCCAACCGGCGCGCCGCGAGCTGTCGTCGTCAGCGCGAGCGGTGCGAGGAGAGCGAGCTTCTCCCATAGCAGCGTCAGCTCGTCGGATGCGAGCGCGACGTTGAACCCTGCCCTGCGCAATTCATCCGCGATCTCGTCCTGGCGCGAACCGGGCCCGACAACGACGCGAGCAAACGGCGTCGGCTGGCGCACGAGACCGGGTTCGAGGCGCTCCGACTCGACGTAGATCACGGCCGCGAGCACATCGTCGTACCGCGCGCGCAGCACCGCGACGTGGTCGACGCCATTCAGAAGGGGGACGACGGCCGCGTCGCCAACGCGGTCGGCCGGCGCAAGCTCGAGCGCGGCGTCGAGCTGCGCCGCCTTGGGCGCCACCCACAGAACGTCGACGTCTCGGTCGAGCAGCGACGCGGTCGCGACGTCCACTTCGAACTCTCCGAGCGCGACGCTCTCGACGCGTAGCCGAGCCGGATGTCGGGCCAGCGTCTCGACCCGCAGGAGCAGCACGACGTCGCGCCCAGCGCGCGCGAGCGCGCCGCCGACAAGACCGCCGACACCGCCCGCACCGAGAATCGCATGCCGCACGCACACGATCGTAAGCACGGAACCATCGACGCGACACCTCGAGACGCAGTGCACCGTCGACGAAGCTCGGATGACGCCGCTAGCAGCGAATCTCGATGCGATGGCTTTCGCGGGTTCGAGTCCGGCCGCTCCCACGTTCCAGATTCGCATCCAAGTCCTGGCAGGACGTCGCCGGGCCCTGTGAATCGCCTGAGGCGCTGCATCCGCACAGGTTCGTTGCGGTGATCAGTCGGACCGCACCTCTTGAGCCGAGCCTCGAAGGAGAGAACCGTCAGTTCCACGTAAGGCCGCGGAGCTGATCGAGGTTGATGTTCCCACCGCTCAGGACGGCAACGACCTTGCTCCCTCTTGGCGCATGGACGAGCCCGTTCAGGAGCGCGGCGACCGGGGCAGCGGCAGCGCCTTCGACGACGATCTTCGTGCGCGCGAGCGTCCAGAGCAGCGCGTCGAAGATCCGTTCGTCAGGGAGGGTGACGATCTCGTCGACCATCCTGCTGACGATGTCGAGGGTCTTCTCACCGACGCGCTTGACCTTGAGACCGTCGATGGAGCAGTGCACCTCTTCGAGCACGATCCGGCGGCCTGCCGCGACGCTACGTTGCATGGCCGGCGCGCCCGACGACTCGACTCCGACGACGCGGATCTCCGGATTGAGAGATTTGAGCGCGCTCGACACACCGGAGATCAGGCCGCCTCCTCCGATCGGAACGACCACGGTGTGGACCTCTGGAAGATCGTCGTAGATCTCGAGGCCGAGCGTTCCCTGGCCGGCGATGAGCTCGAGGTCGTCAAACGGGTGGATGTAGGTGAGCCCTTCCGCCTCGACCAGCTCGAGCGCGCGCTCGTTCGCTTCGTCCCAGATCGTCCCGTGGAGAACGACCTCCGCGCCGTACGCGCGGGTCGCCGCGATCTTCGCCGGTGTGGCGTTTACTGCCATCACCACGACCGCCCGAATTCCTTGCAGAGCCGCGGCGAGGGCGACCCCTTGGGCGTGGTTGCCGGCGGACGAGCAGATGACGCCTGCACGCTTTTCCTCGTCGCTCAGGTGTGTGAACTTGTTCAAAGGGCCGCGGATCTTGTACGACCCCGTGCGCTGGAACGACTCGGCCTTGAGCAGTACCTCGAAGCCGGTCGCGTCGCTCAACGAGCGAGACGTGAGCAAGGGAGTCCGATGGGCGTGAGCCCCGACGTGCCTGTGCGCCTCACGAAACGTCGCTGTCGAGATCTCCGCCGCGACCATGCCTCGACGGCGATGCTACGCGAGTCGACTCAGCGACGATGTTAGAGAAGCCGTTTCCAGCCGAGTAGGCCAAGGGACGGTCGGTCACAAATGGACCCCGCTCGGCCACGCCGGCACGGGCTCAACACGCGCGCGAAGCGGCTTTCGCTGGTTGCCGGCTACCGCGCACCGTACGAGCCGCCGCGCGCGTCCGAGCCGGAGCCGCACATTGACGTCGAGTGGCCAGGCGAACTGGTCGGCGTCGACTGCTTCTACGTTGGGCGGCTGCGCGGCACGGCCGGTGCGATCTTGCAGCTGACCGCGGTCGATTGCTGCTCTTCGTTTGCCTGGGCCGAGCTCGTCGTCAGCAAGCAGGGCAACCCCACGGCCGCCCAGACCTCGAAGCTCGCCCGCCCGCGTCGCCCGCGAGCTCAAGGCCGCTGGCTGGCGGCTCGAGCGCGTCGTCTGCGACAACGGCAACGAGTTTCGCGGCGAGCGCTTCCACCAGACACTCGAGCGGCTCGGCGCTCGCATCACCCACATCCACGCCGGCCGGCCGCAGAGCAACGGACATGTCGAGGCGCTGCACAAGACGATCCTCGACGAGGGCTGGCGGCCGGCCTTTGCCCGGCATCTCGACCCGCGCTACAGCGCGCTCAGCCGCGAGCTCGACCGCTACCTCGCCTACTACAACTTCGACCGCATCCGCCACGGCCGCCTCACCCGCAGCCGCATCCCCGCAGACATCGTCTACGGTGCCCACAAGATGGAGGCGAGATGAGCCGCACCTGTCGGCACATCTCGGAGGCCGTCCGCATTAGGTGTTGCCGCGAAACGGCCCGCGCTCAGCGATGGCTACCGAAGTCTTGTCGTTCGACGAGCGAGACGTGCGTTCCGGTGTGGTCGAAGGAGATCTCGTCGCGCGAGCTCATCGTCTGCGACCGCAAGATGTCGGCCCTGCCGTCGCCTCCGTACTCCATGCCACCAGGGATCTGGACGTAGACTGTTTCCTCGTCGCCCGTGACCGGGTTCTTGATCGGGGAGAACGTGTTCTCGATCAGGTCGCCGATCTTGATCGTGCCGGTGCGCCCGGAGATGTCGAAGTCGATCGGCACCACCGCCGCGTCCTTCACCTCGCTGACGATCGACGCCACTACCTCGAACCACCTCCCGCCCGCTTGGCCGGTCAGGATCTGTCCGAGCGCGTTCAGCTGCTCCTCGCTCGTCGAGGGATCGAAGTACGGCTTGACGGTTCCGTTGCCCTCGTGCAGCGGCCCCGGCCAGTGATAGGCGACGGCCCACTTGACACCATCCAGCGGTACGCCGTCGAAGCTGCCCCGCTCGACGCTCATGCCAAGCACGCCCTCACATTCGCCGCGCGTCGGACGGCTGTCGAAATCGCACGGGCAGCCGGGATCGCAGTTACAGCTTTTGAAGTAGATGCCTTCCATCCGCCACTCAGCCAAGACCGCCTCCTCGTTGACCACCGCTGAGAAAGCATCATCCACCGGAGACGAGCGACCAGTCAAGCGGCGCTTGCACGCGCCGGGCAACGCACAGCCGCTCGCACTACGCAGCCGCCGCGGACTAATCGCGACGTAAAATGCCGAAGCCCGCTGACCTTTCGGTCCTCGGGCTTCGACAACGCTCTCACGCCGACGCGGTCGCTGTCAACCAGGACGCACCATCTGCCTTCTCGGGCGTTGCACCTCTCTGCGTTCGTGTCGCGGTTCCGCCAAACCGCGACAGTGACCCACTCGGCGGGGCTTCCTGAAGAGGGCGAGAGCAGTCGCGCGGCGGCGGAGGAGTCATCGGCTTGGCTTCGCGCCGACGCGATCGACGCGTTCAGGCCGTTCCGACGAGTCGGTCGAGCGGAATGCGCGCGGCGGTTGGGTTGCGGTGGAAGCTGGGGTACGTTTCGACGTTTCGCGGCGACGCTGTGCGAGACGGGCTACGTTTCGACGTTTCGCGGCGACGCTGTGCGA
>Ga0070707_100003756_pt1 | contig 14319 bp, 9 predicted proteins | sample KBSK5502metaG_FD_65468 | JGI IMG/M metagenome (GOLD analysis project Ga0070707, IMG submission 65468) | Corn, switchgrass and miscanthus rhizosphere microbial communities from Kellogg Biological Station, Michigan, USA - KBS K5-50-2 metaG | ecosystem: Host-associated > Plants > Roots >... | reverse complement strand
GCTGTGGCTCGCTGATCTTTACCAGGCCAATTTCGCTTCAGTCTTCCGGCTATGCACCCGCATGCTGAGGAGCAGCGAGGACGCGGCCGATGCCTCCCACGAGACCTTTCTCATCGCTGTGGACTCGATGCAACCCGACACCGGCGGCGGCACGGCTCGGTCGTGGCTGATGACCGTCGCCCGCAACCACTGTCTCGACGTACTGCGGCGGCGAAAGCGATTTGGGCGCGCGCTGGTGACCCTCGGAGGCAACCCGCAGAACGGGGCCGACATCGAATCCGCCATCGCGGACCGCGACTTCGTCTCGCTGGTCCTGAACCAGCTCTCCCATCGCGAGCGCCAGGCGCTCTGGGAGTCGGCTGTCGAACGTCGACCCCTGGCCGACATCGCGATGGATCTCCGGCTCAATTACATGGCAGCCGCTCAGGTACTCCACCGAGCTCGGCAGCGCGCCGCGGGCGTAGCGGCCAGAGTCGCCGTCGTGATCGGCATCGCCCGGTTGGTACGAGCCGTTCGTCGGAACATGGAGCAGCGCAATCTCACGAGCGCCCATCAATCTTTCTTTGGATCACTCCTGAGCGTCGATCGCATCCTGGCGTTAGCCGCGGTCCCGCTCGTCATGGTCGCCATTCAATCCTCCAGCTCAGCCCATTCGGCGGGGGCGTACCCATCTCGAGGCGCCGCCCCGGCAACTACGATCGCCGCCCCGGGGATGGCGCTGCCGGTCGGACGAATCGGTCAGCTACCGGCTACGGGGACGGTTCCCGCAGACGTGAAGTCGGCGCTGGATGCACTGGTTGGGAGCGTGAACAGTTCGCTCGGTCAGTTGACCGCGCCCGCACCGACGCCTTCCCCTAGCGCTAGCCTGCCAGGTGTCCCGGTAACGGTGCCATCGCTCCCCGCGCCATCGCTCCCGGTCCCGAGCCCAGCGCCGCTGCCCTAGCCCTACGCCAGCGCCGCTTGCCTCGCGTGGTATGCCTGACGATAGCGGAGCAGCGCCTGCGTCGCATCGCCCTGCTCTTCGAGGACCTGCGCGTACTCGAAGGCGACCCGACTCTTATCATTCTCGCTGCTCAGCGTCGCAGCCAACTCCAAGGCGCGTTCGAAATGCGCTCGAGCTTCCATCCTTTCGCCCATGGCAGCCATGACCCGTCCGGCCACCCGCTCGGCGACCAGCTTCGCCAGGGAATCGGCGGACACCTGCGCCGCGGTTAATGCCACCTTAATGCGAGCGAGCGCCAGGCGGACATCATCCCGGTTCAGGGCGGCCTCGGCCGCGCCGGCCAACAGATGGGGCAGCAGGTCCTGGTCCCCGACCCGACGCAACTGTTCGGCACCTTCGAGAAACAGGGCTTCGGCCTCCTCTTCGCGTCCATCGCCGAGCAGGATCTCCGCCATGTTGTTGCGTAACTGGGCGCTCATCCGGACATCCCTGAGGGTATCGAAGAGCCGAAGGCTGCGTTGCGCGTACTCCAGGGCGCGCGCCATGTCGCCGGTCTTCGAGAACGACATCGCCAACCCCTCATAGATGCCGCCCAGCGCCGGCATATCCAGCACATCCTCGGCTGCGGCGATCGCCGATTGATAGCCCGCAATGGCCTCGCGTGGCTGGCCGGCGACGAAATGGAGGTTGGCTCGGTGCCCAAGGATCCTGGCCTTGAGCAGTGGATCAGTGAGCTCTCCGTCCTGGTAGCCAGAGATTGCCCGGTCCCACCAACGGCCGGCCTCGTGGGGATGCCGGAGCTGGTAGTACGCGCTCCCCATCCGGTCATAGAGCTCGACAGTCAGCGCGCGCCACCCGGACATCTCCGAAGCCTTGATGGCAAGCTTGAGCACCTCGATCGCCTCGTCAAATGCCCGTAGCTTCAGCAGCGCTTCCGCGAGCAGCAACTGCGCCCGTGCACGGATCTCGGGCGCGATCTGCGGAAGAGCCAGGAGCTCGGTCATCAGCTCGCGGGCCCGCTCCCCGTCGCCACGGCGGACCCGGGTAGCCGCTTCGGCAAGCCGCAGCTCCAGGGCGGTCGTCGAAGCCTGCGGATCGTGCAGGAAATACTCGACGGGTCGCTGGAGCCGCTCGGCGATGATCTGGAGGATCCGAGTGGACGGCCGGGCTCGGCCGAGTTCGATCTGGTTCAGGAAGGCTCGACTGAAATCCTTCTGGGCGACGCCCGCAAGGCTGAGCCCAAGCTCCATCCTCGCCTTGCGAATCCGGGCGCCAAGCAAGTCCGGAGTCCGCGGGCTCCTCTTGCGTGCAACTTGCGGCGCCACCCCGGTCCCTCCTCGTCCGAATCTTACGACAAACGCGGGGTGGTGGCTAGTACCCAGTGCCGGTTCCAGTCGAGTCGCCACTCACGACGTCTCCGTTGGGCCAGATGTCCAGCGGGGCGTTCGGCCAGATGTCGGCATTAACGATGTCCGGATTTGGCCAGATATCGGCAACCTTGCCGCTCAGCTGCCGAGCGGCGCCGCCCGGAAAGGTGAGAAGCACCGCGGCCCCAAGGGAAACCAAGCCGAAAACGAGGCGCCAGCGGATCTTCGCCATGTCTTCTCCTTTCAACAGTTTCTACGGGGCGTTCGCATCATACACGGAATCCAGGCCAGTTTCGTACGTTTAACACGTTTCCTTGAGGTCCATGGGAAGAGCGGGCACCGCAGTTTTGTGCGAATCCGACTGTCAAATTGTTGACCTCCCACGGACTGAAGCCCGGCGCTGGTGGCTGCAGCTTCACCCCCAGGGACCCCCAGTTCACGAAGCGACTAAATGCGCCCGGTGCGGCACCTATTTCGGTCCGATGTCGGAATCGACGTTCTCCGCCGGTCGCTATTATCACCCCTCCCCCACGCCGCCGTCCCGCGATGTTCAGGCGTCCGGCGCACGAATTGCGAGCTGGTGGAGGCGGTCAAGCGGCGCGCCACGCCGCCCACCGAGACTTCTTGAGGGGAGGCCCGGTAGCCGCATGAGCACGGTCCGTCTGGCCACCTCCAGCTTTGTCTTACGCCCCAATTTGGATCCGGACAATAGGACGGAGGTCCTATCCGTAAGGCAGATGCCGACTCATCAGGTCACGACCGGCGCGATTATGATCGTGCCCTGAGCGGCAGCCACAGGCGATTTCTCTCGATCGTCATCGCGATATCACTGACCGTGGTGGGCTGTCAGGCGTCGCCCACGCCAAAACGAGCGCAAACCCAGCCAACGTTCGCCGGGCTGGCGGAGTCCCCGGCAAGCGGCTGGCCGACCTATCAGCGAGATCTTTCGCGCAGCGGTTCCGATCCCAGCTTTCCAGTCGTGCACACACTTCGCCGCGATTGGACGTCATCGACGCTCGACGGGGCCGTTTATTCCCAACCGCTTGTCGTGGGCAATCGCCTCATCGTCGCGACCGAGAACGATTCGGTCTACTCGCTGGACGCCCTGACCGGCCGGCCCATTTGGAAGAGGACTCTGGGCAAACCCATGCCCGGCGCCGCGCTGCCGTGCGGCAACATCGACCCGAGCGGCATCACCGGCACCCCGGTCGTCGACGAGCAGCTCGGCGTGCTCTACGCCGTCGCCTTTGTTCAGCCAGGACGACACCAGCTGGCGGCGATTGATCTCGCGAAGGGTTCGCTTATCTATCAGCGGACCGTCGATCCGCCAACGGCCAATCCCCTCATCGAACAGCAGCGGCCGGCGCTGGCGCTTTCACACAGCACGGTCTATATCGCCTTTGGAGGGTTGTTCGGTGACTGTGGGCAGTATCACGGCTGGGTTGTTGGCGCGCCGGAAGACGGTGAGGGGGCGCTTCTCACCTACCAGGTTCCCTCGAAACGCCAGGGCGGCATCTGGGCGCCGTCTGGCCCATCCGTCGATGCCGGTGGCGACGTTTACGTCGCTACGGGAAACAGCGCCGGCTCCATCCTCGGCGTCGGCGAGACCTTCGACTTCGGGAATGCCGTGATCCGACTCTCCGGCGATCTTCACCTCCTGGATTGGTGGGCACCGAGCAACTGGGCGAGCCTCAACAGCACCGATACGGATCTCGGTTCCGTCGGCCCTGCACTCCTTTCCGACGGTCGACTCTTTCAGATCGGTAAGCAGGGGATTGGCTACCTGCTGCACCCGGGGCATCTGGGTGGTATCAACGGACCGGCGTTTTCCAGCCAGGTCTGCACAGGCGCATTCGGCGCGATTGCGCACGCCGCATCCTATATATATGTCGCGTGCGCAGAAGGGCTGGTCGCTGTCCGCATGAACGGCTTCTCGTTCAGGGTCGCATGGCGAAGTCCGTCGTTCTCCCCAGGACCACCGATCGTGGCCGGCGGCATGGTATGGGCAATCGACACGGCCGGCGGGGTGCTCTACGGGCTCGACCCCAGCGGAGGACAGGTGCGGCAGCGCGTCGGCGTCGGCGCGGTGGAACATTTCGCCGCGCCGAGCGCCGGCGATGGCCGGGTGTTCGTCCCCGCCGACCGCTCGGTGCTGGCTTTTACGGGGTCGTAGCCGTCACGTCGTCGAACTCAGTCGGGGTGCTGGCGTGCCCCGGAATGTCGCTACCCTTCGACTGCCACCTCAGTGAGACCGGCGCGCGCCGACCAGACGATCGCCTCCGACCGGTTGCGCAGCTCGAGCTTGCGGTAGATGCTGGCCAGGTGGTTGCGCACGGTTTTCTGGCTGATGCCCCGGCTTGCCGCGATGGCGCGGGTCGACTGAGCCTGGCCAACCATCACCAGGATGCTGCGTTCGGCCTCTGAGAGTTGCTCCAGCTGGGTGCCCCGGTCCGGTGGCCTCCACCCCGCCAACCGGGCCAGCGTCGGCTGGACGAGACCACGACCGACGACGTAGTGCCCGGCCAGGACGGCATCGACCCCTTCAAGAAACTCTTCGGGTGACGCGTCCTTGGTGAAGAAGCCGGATGCCCCGCAGCCGAGCGATTCGACGAGCAAGCGCTGATCCTCTGCGTCACCTAGCAAGACGACCCTCGTCCTGAGCCCGAGGGCGCAGATTTTGGCCGCGACCTCGGGACCCGTTAGCGGCTCAGCGCGCACTTCGCACAAAATCAGGTCGATCGCCTGGCTGGAGGCGGTGTCCACGGCCTCGTCCGACCGGGTTGCCGTTTCGATCCATGCTCGTGGGCTGGCGCTCAGGATGTGCTGGGCGAGGGCCGCCACGAACAGAGGACGGCGGTCGACCAGAAAGACACGCAGGCGATCGCTCAATCTGCCTGTCCGCTCAGTCAGAAGTGGAACGACGACCACGACTCCGACTCTACGAGGCGGCTCCGCGCGGGGTAATGGGCAACTCGTCCCAGCGGGTGGGCGCGGCCGGCCTGCTGGTGCGGCTGTCGGATACTGCCGAGCTCGCTGATCCGGTCGGGACGGGACAGCAGGGCCATTGTCCCGACCGCCACTGTAAAGCGACCCAATAAATGGCAACTAGGACTTTACAGCTGCATCCCAGCTCGACGGGCATCGCCCACTTTATGGCAGGAACCTAAGACTGAACCGACCCGGATTTGTCAAATCCGAACTCGTCTATGGGCGCTAGGACTGCCAGCTCAGCGGCGCAGCGGATGTGATACGACCCACGGAACGCTTTACAGTGCGTTTGACCCAGAGCGCAATTTTTGCCTACTTTTCGGCCGAGACACTTGACGAAGATTTCACTGATGGTACTCTGACCCTCGCCCGATCCACGACCAGGGCAGCCAGAATACATTCAAGAGAAGGGAAGGCTCACTGGAGTCAACAATCACGCGTGCCTACGAGGGACAACCCTCAGTTATGGACTTGCCGAAGCTCGGGATGTCCGTTCGGCCACGGACAGTCACCGGGGTGGCGGCCATTCCGACCACCAGCCGGACCCGGCTGGCCCGAGAACTTCACGACGGTGTCGGTCAGTCGCTTACCGGCCTATTGGTCGAGATTCGGGTAGCCCTGGACCGTGGCGAGGCCGGTCGCGACGATCTCCTGATCATCGAGCGCGAAGCCCAGAGGGCCCTCCAGGCGGTTCGGGCGCTGGCCTACGGCGTCCGTCAGCGGCCCGCCGCCAATCTGCTGGCCGACGCGCGGCGTTACGGCGATCGCCTGCTGACGGCGACCGGCGGCGTCCTCCATTGGGTCGACGAGCGAGCCGGCGTGCGGCTGGGCCACGCGGTGGCGAGGCGGCTGGCCTGGTCGATCCGCGAGTCGATTACGAATGCGGTTCGGCACGGTGGCGCTGGGCTGGTCGAGGTGCGGCTATCCGAGTCCGGAGGAAGGGTCCGAGTTACCGTGCGCGACGACGGCATCGGATTCCTGCCGAACGAGGTATGGACAACCCCGGATGGTCGGGGCCTTGGCCTGCTCGGGAACGCCGAGCGAATGGCCGAAGTCGGCGGCATCTTCGAAATCCAGAGCCAGCCGGGTGAAGGCACCGTAATCCTGCTGGAGGCTCCCTGCCATCTGCGGCGGCCGATCATAACGCAATCGCTCGCGACCGTCGAATTGATGCTCGGCTCGCCGCAAGAGCCGAAGGTGGCGGTCGCTGGGCTCTAACGATGGTGACGATGGTCGGGCAAGCACCGGTGTGCTTTGTCCCGGTCGCGCTGGGACATTCACCCCATGTCAAGTGTCGGGTCGGATCAATACGATGCTAAAGGAAGGTCGAGGTTGAGTACACAGGTTGCCGTCGCGCGCGTCCTGATTGCCGATGATCAGAATCTCTTTCGCTCCGGGCTGGCGCGCCTGCTGGAGGGAGATCCTCGGGTCCACGTCGTCGCCCAGGCAATCGACGGCATCGATGTCGTCAAGAAGGCGGGCACCATCAAGCCCGACGTCGTGCTGATGGATTTGAAGATGCCAAATCTGGACGGGGTCGAGGCGACCCGACGGATCGTCGCGGAACATCCTGAGATCAAGGTCCTCATTCTCACCACGTTCGAAACCGACACCTACGTCCTCCAGGCACTCCGGGCTGGAGCCAGCGGCTACGTGCTCAAGGACTCGCAGGTCGAGGCCATCGTTTCCAGCATCCTCGCGGTAATGTCGGGCGAGCGGGTAATGGCCAGCGCCGTGGCCAACCGGGTCATCGACATGCTGAGCGGCGCCTCGACGCCCAAGGAGTTCTACGACGGCCTGACGGCACGCGAAGTCGAGATCTTGAAGCTGATCGCGATCGGCCAGGCGAACAAGCAGATCGCCCGTCGCCTGGACATCAGCGAGAAGACTGTACGGAATCATGTCAGCAACATGTACGAGAAGCTTCACATCTACGACCGGTCGCAAGCGGTCCTCTACGCCGTACGTAAAGGGCTAGTCGAGCTCTAACCCGGGTTCGTCCGGGGAGCAATAGTCCCGATCCCCGGACCGACATGCCTATTACAAGGTCGGGAGGGCCGGTCTAGAGTCGGACACATGCTGCTCGTGCCACGCCTGCCGAGGGGGGCCGGCGGGACGAGCGACCCACTCGGCATTCTCCTGGTTGACCGGCACTCGCTCTTCCTTGCCGCGCTCAGCCAACTCCTGAGCGAGGCCCTTCCCCAGTCACGCATTGCGACAACCACAAATTCAGATGAGGCGATCGAGATCATCTCCACGCAGCAGATCGACCTGGCGTTTTGCGAGGTACGGTCCGGGCCGGTCGCCGGTCCTGAGCTGGCAGGTCAGGTCAACCGGCTGAGCCCGGGGACGCGCGTCATCCTGCTCGCGGATCCCGAGGATGCGCCCCTCCTCGTGACATCCCTGTCGTGTGGTGCCGTCGGGTTCTTTACGAAGGATGCTTCGCCGGAAGAGTTCCTCGAAGGCATCGATGCGGTCGTCGCGGGGCATTACGTGGTCGGCCGCCGCCTCGTAGAATCCAGTCTCAGCCGGCTGTCGGAGGCGGCGCCCAGGGTTCGTCGGCTCGATCAGCTCTCGGCAGCGGAAAAGGGCATCCTGGTCCTCGTTGCTAAGGGCAAGTCGATTCGGGCCATTGCGGCGAGCCGAGCGGTCAGTGAGAAAACCGTGCGCAATCACTTGGTCAGCATCTATCGGAAGCTCGACTTGCGCAATCGCTCGGAAGCCGCACTCTGGTCGGCCCGCGCAGGCCTCAGCGACGCCGCGTCCGAGAACCATTAGAAAGCGCACCAACCTCGTTGCACATCGGCTCCAGCTTCTTCGTCCCGCCGGGGGCGATCGTGCCTGGCAGGCGGCCCGCGCGCTCGCCGACCGGATCTACCTCACCGTGAGCGACGTGCTTCCGACGACGGTCCCGGACTTGGCGCTAATCGTGACTGTGCCCGACTTGAGCGCCGTGGCAACGCCGGCGGACGTGATCGTCGCGACGCTCGTGTCCGATGATGTCCAGGTGACGGAGGTGGTCAGGTTTTTGGTGCTGCCGTCGGTGTACTTGCCGGTCGCCGCGTACTGCACCTTCGTGCCTACACTCACGGATTGGTTCGCCGGGGTGACCGCGATCGACACCAGCGCCGCCGCCGTGACCGTCAGGGTCGTGCTGCCGGTCACGGCGGCCAGCTTGGCGCTGATCTGAGACGTCCCCTGGGCTTTGGCAGTGGCCAGCCCGGCCGTAGTGATGGTCGCTACCGACGTCTTCGACGAGCTCCACGTCACCGAGCCGGTCAGGTCCAGCGTCGACCCATCCGAATAGGTGCCGGTGGCCGTGAACTGTTTCGTCGTCCCCTTGGGCATTGACGGATTCGCTGGGGTCACGGCGATCGACACCAGGATCGCCGGGCCGACCGTCAGGGTGGCGCTCCCCGTTACCCCGGCCGAGCTGGCGCTGATCTGGGAGGTGCCCTGGGCTGCGCCGGTGGCGACGCCTGTTGCGCTGAGGGTCGCCACCGTCGTGTTCGACGAGACCCAGCTCGCCGAGGTGGTGAGGTTCTGGGTGGACCCATCGGAGAAGGTACCCGTGGCGGTGAACTGCTGTGTCGTGCCCTTGGGGATCGACGGGTTCGCTGGGGTGACCGCGATCGATACCAGGACCGCTGGTCCGACCGTCAAGGTCGTGCTGCCCGTCACGCCGCCCGAGCTGGCGCTGATCTCAGACGTGCTCTGAGCGACTCCGGTGGCGAGACCGCCAGATGTGACCGTGGCGACACTCGTGTTCGATGAAGCCCAGCTGACGACGTTGGTCAGGTTCTGGGTGCTGCCATCCGAATAGGTGCCGGTGGCGGTGAACTGTTGGGTGGCGCCTTTCGCGATCGACGGATTCGCCGGTGTCACCACGATCGACACCAGGACCGCTGGTCCGACCGTCAGGGTCGTGCTGCCCGTTACCCCAGCTAAGCTGGCGCTGACCTGGGACGTGCCCTGCGCGGCGCCGCTGGCCAGACCGCCCGCGGTGATGGTCGCCGCGGCCAGATTCGACGACACCCAGGTCACCGAGCTCGTAACGTCTAGGGTGGACGCATCGGTGTACGTGCCGGTGGCGGTGAACTGTTGCGTGGTGCCCTTGGGAATCGACCGATTCGCTGGAGTGACCGCGATCGACAGCAAGCCCGGCGGTGCGATCGTCAAGATGGTGCTGCCAGTCACCCCGGCCAATGTGGCGCTGATCTGGGAGGTGCCCTGCGCGACGCCACTGGCCAGAGCGCCCACGGTGATGGTCGCCACGGTGGTATTGGCGGACACCCAGGTTGCCGAGCTGGTCAGGTTTTGGGTGGTGCCATCCGAATACGTGCCGGTGGCAGTGAACTGTTGCGTGGTGCCCTTGGGAATCGACGGATCGCCCGGGGTGACCGCGATCGACACCAGGCCCGCCGGTCCGACCGTCAAGGTCGTGCTGCCCGTCATCCCGCCCAAGGAGACGCTGATCTGGGAGGTGCCCTGCGCGGCGCTGCTGGCGAGACCGCCCGCGCTGACGGTCGCCACCGCGGTATTGGCGGAGACCCAGGTCGCGGAGCTGGTGACGTCGACTATCGACCCATCCGTATAGGTGCCGGTGGCGGTGAACTGTTGCGTGCTGCCCAGAGCGATTGACGGATTCACCGGGGTCAGCGCGATCGACACCAGGGTGGCAGGCCCCACCGTCAGAGTGGTGCTACCTGTCACTACGGCCGACGTGGCACTGATCTGCGACGTGCCCTGCGCGGCGCCGCTGGCCAGACCGCCCGTGGTGATGGTAGCGACTGCGGTATTGGACGATACCCAGGTCGCCGAGTTGGTCAGGTCGTGCGTGCTGCCATCCGAATAAGCGCCGGTGGCGCTGAACTGTTGTGTCGTGCCCTTGGCGATCGATGGATTCGCGGGAGTCACCACGATCGACACCAACACCGCCGGTCCCACCGTCAGGGTGGTGCTGCCCGTGACCCCGCCGAAGTTGGCGCTGACCTGGGAGGTCCCCTGCGCGGCGCCGCTAGCCAGACCGCCCGCGGTGATTGTCGCCACCGCCGGATTCGACGACACCCAGGTCGCCGAGCTGGTCAGGTCCTGGGTGCTGCCATCCGAATCGGTGCCGGTCGCGGTGAATTGCTGGGTGGTGCCCTTCGCGATCGACGGATTTGCCGGGGTGACCGCGATCGACAGCGGGATCGCCGGTGTCACGGTTAAGGTGGTACTGCCCGTTAGCCCGCCCGAAGAGGCGCTGACCTGGGTCGTGCCCTGCGCGACGCCGCTGGCCAGACCGCCTGAACTGATGGTTGCCACCGCGGTGTTGGAGGACACCCAGGTCGCCGAGCTGGTCAGGTCCAGGGTCGATCCATCCGAATAGATGCCGGTGGCGGTGAACGGTTGGGTGGTGCCCTTGGGAATCGACGGATTCGCCGGCGTCACCGCGACCGACACCAGGGTCGCCGGCCCGACTGCCAAGGCGGTGCTGCCGGTCACCCCGCCCGAGGCGTTGATCGTGGTACTGCCCTGCTTGACAGCGGTAGCGAGGCCGCCGGATGTGATCGTCGCGACACTGGTGTCGGATGAACTCCAGCTGACGGAGTTGGTTAGGTTTTGCGTGCTGCTATCCGAATAGGTGCCGGTGGCGGTGAACTGTTGGGTGGTGCCCTTCGCGATCGACGGATTCGCCGGGGTCAGCGCGATCGACACCAGCGTCGCAGGCCCGACCGTCAAGGTGGTGCTGCCCGTCAGCCCACCCGAGCTGGCGCTTATTTGGGACGTCCCCTGCGCGACTCCGCTCGCGAGAGCGCCTGACGTGATCGGGGCGACCGTCGTGTTCGATGACGCCCAGGTCGCCGCGCTGGTCAGATCGGTGGTCGACCCATCCGTATACGTACCCGTGGCACTGAACTGTTGGGTGGTGCCTTTGGCGATCGACGGATTCGCCGGTGTCACCGCGATCGACACCAGCGCCGCCGGTCCGACCGTCAAGGTGGTGTTGCTCGTCAGCCCGCCCGAGGTTGCGCTGATCTGGGACGTGCCCTGCGCCGTGCTGCTGGCCCGACCAGCGGAGCTGATCGTCGCGACCGTCGGGTTCGAGGACCCCCAGGTGACCGAGCTGGTCAGGTCTTGCGTGCTGCCATCTGAATAGGTACCAGTGGCGGTGAACGGCTGAGTGGCGCCCAGCGCGATCGACGGATTCACCGGGCTGACCGTGATCGACACCAGCACGGCCGGTCCGACCGTCAACGTGGTACTGCCCGTCACGCCACCTGAGGTTGCGCTGATCGTAGTGCTGCCCTGCTGGAGAGCCGCGGCCAGCCCACCACCCGTGATCGTCGCGACACCCGTGTTCGATGAGGTCCAACTCGCTGAGCTGGTCACATCCACGACCGACCCATCGGAATAGGTGCCGGTGGCGATGAACTGTTGGGTGGTGCCCTTGGCGATCGACAGATTTGTGGGCGTGACGGTGATCGTTTGCAAGGCCACCGATCCGACCGTCATGGTGGTGCTGCCCGTCAACCCGCCCAGGCCGGCGGCGATCTGCGACGTGCCCTGGGCCACACTGCTGGCCAGGCCGCTGGCGCTGATTGTCGCGACACTTGTGTTCGATGACGTCCAGGTAAGCGAGCTGCTCAGGTCTTGCGTGGTGCCATCGGAATACGTGCCGGTAGCCATGAACTGCTGCCGGTTGCCCAGGGCGATCGACGGATTCGCCGGCGTGATCGCGATCGACACCAACACCGCCGGTCCCACCGTCAACGTGGTGCTGCCTGTCACCCCGGCCGAGGCGCTGATCTGGGACGTCCCCTGTGCGACGCCGGTGGCCAGACCGCCGGCTGTGATCGTCGCGACCGTCGGGTTCGATGAACTCCAGCTGACGGAATTCGTCAGGTCCTGGGTGCTGCCATCTGAATACGTGCCTGTGGCGGCGAAGGGTTGGGTGGTGCCCTTGGGGATTGATGGGTTCGCCGGCGTGACCGCGATCGACACCAGGGTCGGCGGCCCGACCGTCAAGGTGGTGCTGCCGGTCAGCCCGGCCGAGCTGGCGCTGATCTGGGACGTCCCTTGCACCGCGCCGCTGGCCAGACCCGCGGCGGTGATGGTCGCCACCGCGGGATTCGACGACACCCACGTGGCCGAGCTGGTCAGGTTTTGGGTCGACCCATCCGAATAGGTACCCGTAGCACTGAACGGTTGCGTGGTGCCCTTGGGGATCGACGGATTCACGGGAGTGACCGTGATCGACACCAGCACGGCTGGTCCGACCGTCATGCTGGTGCTACCCGACACGCCGGAGCTGGCGCTCACCTGGGTGGCGCCCTGCGCGACGCCGGTGGCCAGACCCCCAGAGGTGATGGTCGCAACACTCGTAATCGATGAAGTCCAGCTGACAGTGCTGGTCAGGTCTTTCGTGCTGCCATCGGTATAGGTACCCGTGGCCGCGAACTGTTGCGTGGTGCCTTTCGCGATCGACGGGTTCGCCGGGGTGACCGCGATCGACGACAGGGTCACGATTTGAACCTGTTGGACCTTGACCGACTCAGCATTGCCCGCCCTGTCCAGGGAGAAGAACTGGACGCTGCTAGTGCTCGACACCGTGAACGGCCCAGCGTAGACCGGGCTCGAGGTCGTCGGGTTGGAGCCGTCGGTGGTGTAGAAGGTGGCGATCACGCCCGAGCCGCCGCTGTTGTCGGTCGCCGACAAGGTCACCGTGACGGGCGGGTTGTACCAGCCGCTCGTGCAGGCGGCGCCGTTGCACGTCATGGTGGTGGTCGGCGCCACGGTGTCGATCAGGACCTGCTGGGACTCGACCGGCTCAGCATTACTGGCAGTGTCAACGGAGAAGAACTCCACCGTGCTCGTGCTCGACACCCTGAACGCCCCCGTGTAGACCGGGCTCGACGTGCTCGGTGTGCTCCCATCGGTCGTGTAGTAGGTGGCGCTGACCCCGGGACCGCCGGTCTCCGTCGCTGACAGCGTTACGCTGACGGGCGCGTTGAACCAGCCCGAGCATGCGGTCCCGTTGCAGGCGATCGCCGTGCTGGGCGCGTTGGTGCTATAGGTGAACCCGACCGAGCTGTTGGTGCCGACGTTGCCCAGCGCATCGGTGGCCTGGGCAGTGATGCCGTAGCTGTGGCCCGAAGTGAGGTTGGCGGCCGGGAAGCTCAACGACCAGTTGCTCGTCCCCGAGGTGACCGGCACGAAGGTCTGACTGGCCTGATTGAAGCCTGATCCGCCCCACCACTGGCCGGTCGTGGTGTCCTGCAGCGCCATCGACACGGCGGCCAGCGAGGAGCCGGAATTGGACAACGCCGCGCCGTTGATCGATCCCGCCCAATTGGTGCCGTAGGTGCTCGCGTTCGCCGGGTAACTGACAGACACGCTCGGCGGAGTATTGACGTAGGTGAACCCAACGGCGGCGCTCGTGCCGACGTTGCCCACGTAGTCAGTGGCCTGGGCGGTCGCGCTGTAGCTGTGCCCCGAGGTCAGGTTGCTGGCCGGGAAGCCCAGCGACCAGTTGGTGGTGCCCGAGGTGACCGGGAAGAAGATCTGGTTGGACTGGTTGAAGCCCGACCCGCCCCACCACTGGCCGGTCGTCGTATCACGCACCGCCACCGACACCGCCGTCAGCGAAAAGCCGGAAGTCGATGACGCCGTGCCGGTGATCGATCCCAGCCAGTTGGCCCCATAGGTGCTGGCCGCCGTCGGCGAGCTCACCGAGGCGCTGGGTGGAGCGGTGGGAGCCGGCGCTGGACCGGATTGGGCTGCCTGGTAATGGCTCGTGATGTCCTGGGCTGTCAGCGCGCTGTTGTAGACAGCGACCTCATCAATGCCGCCGGTCAGGTAATAGTTCCCGCCGATCTGGTCGCCGATGTAGCCGCTGATGTTTGCGCCGGCCGACGCCGGAAGGTCGGTACGCTGCCCGATCTGGACGGCGTTGCGGTACAAGGTCAGGGTGCCGCCCTGGCGGGTGACCACCCAGTAGACCCAGGTGTTGATGTTGGACGCCGGACTGTTGGGCTG
>Ga0070707_100003754_pt1 | contig 14322 bp, 13 predicted proteins | sample KBSK5502metaG_FD_65468 | JGI IMG/M metagenome (GOLD analysis project Ga0070707, IMG submission 65468) | Corn, switchgrass and miscanthus rhizosphere microbial communities from Kellogg Biological Station, Michigan, USA - KBS K5-50-2 metaG | ecosystem: Host-associated > Plants > Roots >... | reverse complement strand
TTCTGTACCGGGTCGGCAGGTCCGGGGGTCGCAGCTTCAGCCAAGGAGGACACGCAGCACTCGTGACTGCCACGGAACGGGCCACCGAGCTCATCAGGATCGCGGCGACGGCCGCGGCCGACAAACTAGCTACCGACATCATCGCTTACGACGTGAGCGATCAGCTGGTGATCACCGACGCTTTCCTGCTTTGCTCCGCCGCGAACGACCGGCAGGTGCGGGCGATCATCGACGAGATCGAGGACAAGCTCGCCAAGGCAGGCGCCAAGCCCGTGCGGCGCGAGGGCGAGCGCGAGGGACGCTGGGTGCTGCTCGACTACCTCGACATCGTGATCCATGTCCAGCACGCTGAGGAGCGCGTGTTCTATGCGCTTGAGCGGCTTTGGAAAGACTGTCCGCTCATTGAGTTGCCCGAGACCGTCACGGCGGGCCGGTTCACCGGGGACCAGAACTGAGCCCGGGCGAGGCGCCCGCCGCAGCCGCGTCGCCGGCCGGCGAATCGTCGTCTGTTGCCTCGGTTCTGTCGGCCACCGCTATGACGTCGGCCGCACCTGTGCCTGCAGCCGCTGTGCCGCCGGCCGCCGCTGTGCCTGCAGCCGCTGTGCCGCCGGCCGCCGCTGTGCCTGCTGTCGGCGTGGTCGACGGTGGTGTCGAGCGGTCCGCGACCGCCGGCAGCCGTCCAGAGGTCGGGAGCAGCCGGCTGAACCTGCGGCGGCTCGTCCTCTGGCGCCACGGACAAACCACCTATAACGCAGAGCATCGGTTCCAGGGGCAGCGTGACGTGCCGCTGAACGCGGTCGGCCGGGCGCAGGCCCAGCGTGCCGCGGGTCATCTCGCCACGCTGGCGCCGACGCAGATCTGGTCGTCCGACCTGGCACGCGCAAGCGCGACTGCGGGTTACCTGGCACGGCTCACCGGGCTGGAGGTCAGGCTTGACAAGGACCTGCGGGAACGGCACGGCGGGGCGTGGGAGGGCTTGACGACGGAGGAGATCAGACAGCAGTACCCCGAGGATCTGGCGGCCTGGCAGCCGCCGGGCGGCGAAACCTCAGCATTCGTCGCAGAGCGGACGGCCGCCGCGCTGACCAGGATCGCCGATCAGTCGGAGCCTGGGTCGCTCGTCGTCATTGTGGGTCACGGGGCCTCCCTGACCTGGGGGATGTCCCGCCTGCTCGGGCTCGACGAGCGAGTGACCGGCGGAATGGGGAACTGTTGCTGGTCGCTGCTGTCGCGGCGGGTAGGCGGGGGTCGCTGGCGGCTACTCGAGTTCAACGTCGGGGCGCTGCCCGAGCCGGTCGAGGTCGCCGAGCTAGGAGCTGAGGACTGACAGAGACCGTTCGTCGCGCGCTGCCGCTCGATGGTGAGCAGCTCACTAGCCCGGCGGCCGACTGCCACGCGACGGATGTGCTCCAGTTTCTTGTACACTGGCGTGGCGCCGGCGACGGAACTCTGTGCGGTCGTCCGGTGCATCCAGGGGCTATAGCTCAGTTGGTAGAGCGCTTGCATGGCATGCAAGAGGTCTGGGGTTCGAATCCCCATAGCTCCACCCCAGGTCAGAGGCACATTAAGGCCCTCACACAAACAGTCTAAAGCAGGTCCTGTCGGCCAAGCTGTCGGCCATTCTCCTGAACCAACCTGCCACCTGCAGTCCCGTCGGGTTAGCCTGGCGGCGTGGCGGAGCGGCGCGGCTGGGCCGAGGACAGCATCTACTGGAGTGAGCAACGGCGCCGGTGGGTAGGCGTGATTTCGCTCGGCTACGGCCCGGACGGGATGCGCAGGCGGCGGCAGGTCTCGGGCCGAACGAAGCGAGACGTCCAGGACAAGCTCAAGGCGCTGCACGAGGAACTGGACGCCGGGGTCAAGCCGAGGGCCGGGTACACGGTGGATAAGGCGGTCGCCGACTGGCTCGCCAAGGGCCTCAGCGGCCGGTCGCCCAGGACTGTAGCCATGAACAGGCACATTCTGCAGCCGGTCCTCGCGCAAATCGGCAGGAAGCCACTCCGGCAGCTAACCGCGGCGGACCTGTATGCCGCACTGGAGAGAGCCGCTGAAACCCGCTCCACCCGGACGGTGGTTCTCACTCACAACGCGCTGGAGCGGGCTATCCGCCACGCCGAGGCGAACGACCTCGTCAGCCGCAACGTCGCCTCGCTCGTCACCCCGCCCCCCGGCCAGGAGGGGCGGCCATCGAAGTCGCTCACCGCCGATCAGGCCGCAGCGGTGCTCCAGGCGGCAACGCGGTACCGGATCCACGCCTACGTCGTGCTGTGCCTGCTGACCGGAATCCGCACCGAGGAAGCCCGCTGCGGTGGGACCACCTCGACCTGGAGGCCGGGACGCTAGCCGTATGGCGATCCGTGCGCTCTCACGGGGACGTCAAGACCGAGAGGTCACGGCGGACGCTCGGCCTTCCCCAGGCTGTCGTGGCCGCTCTTCGCGCTCACAAGGAGCGGCAGGATGCCGAGCGTCAGCTGGCGGAATCAATGTGGACCGAGCACAGCCTCGTCTTCGCTACGCAACTTGGCGGACCGCTCGATGCCGGTAATATCCGCCGGGCCTTCCGGGCACTATGCAGGGCGGCCGGGATCGGGGAGAACTGGAGCCCTCGCGAGCTCCGGACCTCTTTCGTGTCGCTCATGTCGCACAGCGGCGTGACTACCGAGGAGATCGCGCGGCTCGTCGGTCACTCCAGCACTCGAACCACAGAGGTGATCTACCGGAAGGAGCTGCGGCCGGTGATCAACACCGGTGCCACGATCATGGACCGGCTGTTCCCAGACTCGGACCCGATCCCCGACTCGGGTGAGGCGCCCGCCGCCCGTAGCGCGTCGTAGGCAGGGTTTCATCGCGACCTGGGAGCGGGACTAGCTGGTCAAGCGCGGCGGCGCTTAGGCCTCGATGCCATTGTTGAACCGCTGGCCCCTCGATGCGAACAGAGTACTGCGGATCAGCCGCCTGCTGTTCAGGAACGTCTTCCCAGGTCAGCCACCTCGGACCGGTCCCGCAGGCCGCGCCTGAGGGCGGCTGACAGAGGCCGTCCGCTCCCATTCCGCTCCCAAAATCGGACACCCCCGCCGTGGTTGCCGCCTGCCACTGCTGGTGCTCGGCGCAGTCGGGCACGCCGCCACCGGCCACGTCCTCGCGGGGAGGCGGGCAGTATGAGCATCGCGGTAATGAGCTGGGTCGCTGTCGGCTGGGGTTCGCTGGCCTAGCTCGATGGCGCGACTGAGGTCCGCAGCGCGCTGGCGGTGAGCTGCGATTTGAATGCAACTAGTGGGCGGCCTTGACGGGCCGACCTCAGGTGCGGACCGCCTGGTGTGCGCGGGGCGGCGTGTGTCTCGCGCCGGTAGTTGCCGGCGCCGTAGCCAGGTGAGGCAATGGCCATTTCCGCGATGGCCGTGACGCGAGCGGAGCCCCGCCACCGTCCCAGTGGCGGGGCCCCTGCGTGGAGTCAGAGTTCGGCGGGGGCGTTGACGATGGTCAGCTGCGCGCCGACGGGAACGGTGACGGTCGCGTTGTTGCCGTCGACGGTCAGGGTGAAGCCGTTGACGACGGCTCGGCGGCCGCCGCTGAAGTCCTCTGGCTGGACGGTGCCCTCGGTGAGCACCCGGGTGTCGAGGTATTTCACTGGCCGTGCCTGGCCGCGGGTCCAGGGCTCGGCGGGATTTGCTGTGCCGATCAGGTGCTTCCACATCTTTGACTCGACTCCGGTGAACCGGACCCGGTGGTCGGGGAGCCGCTTCCAGCCGGTGATGTCGTAGGCCGTGACCACGTGGTTGCGGTAGATGCCGAGTATGACGTCGCCGTAGGTGTCGAGCGAGTCATCGCTGATGCCAGCCCAGTCTTGCAGGGTCGCCCGCTGTGCGTCGTCTGTCCGGGTCATGACCTCGGGCCAGGTCTTGGAGAGGTTGACGAGGATCATGGCCGCCTCCTTGCTGCTCGTATCTTGCTCTGAAGATACGACCATCTAAATTAGATGTCAACATCTCCGTGGAAGATGCTCGGATCATCGAATGTCGTCTGACGTCCTCGACGGGCCTGCCATAGCGCGTCGGCCGGCCCGGGGTGCCGCCAGTCCCGTCGGCAGTGGGCGGGTGCCTAAGCCCCGGCAGCCGGCGCTTGACGGTCACGCCCAGGCGGCGTTGGGTAAGGTCATCCCGGCTGAAAGGACGGCGAATGGCCGATCGCCAGGCGGTCATCGACGCCCGCCTCACCAAGCTCACTGACGGCTTCGCCCGGTACGTCGCGGCCTATGACGAGCTGGTGCCGTTCAGCACCGAGCAGCTAGCCGCGCACCGGCAGTGCATCGAACTGCGCCATCAGGCGGGCAGCGTCAGGGCAGCCGCCAGCGACCCGCGGTTCGCCGCGAGCCTGCGCCGAACCCTGGTCGCATGGGGCATCGGCGGCCGGGCGTCGCACCTCGTACCCGAACCCGGCTTCACCCGGGCGCTGGCTGCCGCGCTGCCCAGCCTCGAACTGCTCGAGCCACTCCGCATCGACGTACCGGACCTGCCCGGCGACACGGTGGACCGGCTCTGGCAGGCCATCGAGTCGCTGGGCGTAGTCGAGAACAAGGCCAAGCTGGTGGCCGGCACCAAGACCTTGCATCACCTGCTGCCCGAGCTCGTGGTGCCGATGGACCGGGCCTGGACCGGCAAGTTCTTCCAGCTGCACGCGCCCGAGTGGCAAGACCCAGCCGGCCAGCGCAGGACGTTCCGGCGTGTCTACAGGCAGCTCGCGAGACTGGCGCTACAGGTGCAGCCCGGGCAGTACGTGACCGGGCAAGGCTGGCGCACCTCGCGGACCAAGATCCTCGACAACGCGCTGATCGGCTTCTGCAAGGTCGAGCTGGGCAGCGAGCCGACGGCCGTGGCAGCGCGAGTGAACCAGGTCACGTTCAAGGTGGACGGCTACCCGCCGGCCAAGAACGAGGCCAAGTCGATGATCAGCCCGGACCACCCCTACCTGAGCCGCGTACTCCAGCTTCTCGAAGCGGCATACCGGGCCGGCGCGGAGCAGGGCTTCGCGCCCATCGCCAACGGGGCCATGGCGCTGGACGTTGTTCTGAGGACGCCGGCCGGGCAGGCCCAGTCCGACGCCACCAACTACCTAGGCGGCATCGGCGACGTCCTCGAAGACAAGACCCATCGCGGCAACCTGGATCATCTTGGCGATCTCGCCTCCGTATGGCTGTACCGCAACGACCGCCAGATCAAGCAGGTCAGCTACAGGGAAACCGAAGCCAGCCACGCCAGCTACACAGTCACCATACGGTCACTCAAAAGCCAGGCTGATTAGAGATGAATGGTCCAATTGATCAGACGCGACCCGATCCGAATGGTGCGCACACGGCTCCGGAGACCGTGGCTCGCGCCGCCGCCGCAGTAACTCTGACCTGGGAAAACACGCTTCCGAGCTGCCTCCCGGGTCGATATTCTCTCGCAACTCTCTCGCGGTGCCCGGAGCGCCGCAGAGCCCCGGGGCTTTGCCGCTGGTCAACGCGCCACACACGGGAACCGGGCGATCTGGCCTGGTTCGATCATGTCCTGCCAGGTCCAGCTGTCTCCCGCTGACCTGCACGAGCAGCCGCTTGGGCGCGTCAGAATCTCAGAAAGTCAGAAAGTCTCAGGGATAAAACAGGTAGGAGTGCCATGGCTGCTCAGACCGCCGTCACCCATCGCCGATAACAGCCACGGGCGCAGAACGCCGAATCTGAATTCCTATAACTTCGATAGGCTTGCCTGACCTCGAGCACTCAGATTGCCTATTCGGCATCCGCTGGGCACACCGGGGTCAGCGCCGCCTCCAAGGCGGGCCAGTTCCAGATCAAACGGAGCTGTCCTGTCCGCTGTCGCGGCAGCACGGTTATGCCGTTGGCCCTGCCCTGGCGGCCGTGTTCGGCGGCAGGGGCCGGGCGGGCAGGCTCTCAAATGGGTCGGCGCGTCGCCGTGCCATGGTCCGGTGCTCATCTGCGGTCGCAAGCTCACCCGCCCTGCCGGGCTCGGCTTCGGGGGCGGCAAGGTCCGCTTGGTGGAGATGGAGTTGCCGGGGGAGCGGCGCGCCGCGCGGCAGGTCTGGCTCACTATCCGTCGCATAGCCGGCTGGACGCGATCGCGTCCTCGAGGACGGTCAGGCTGGCCGCCAGGTCTTCGCCTGGCCAGGAGCGGGACCAGTCCCGGATCGTCTTCGCTAGCGGCCGGGGCAGGGCGGCGGGGAGCCTGGTAGTCACGCCCTCGATTTCGCTGACCTGTTGCCGCAGCTCGTCCAGGTCTGCGTCTGGCTCGGGGAGGCAGGCGAGCAAGTAGCCGCCACGGCAAGAGGAAAGGTCGGCGATGTCCTGGACGGGTAGCCGGGCCCGGCGGGTCAGGTCTGGGTAGCCGGCTGCCCACTGCGGCTCGCGGGCCCGGCTGGCGATGGCCCGGGCGACCTCGGCCGGGCCGGTGGTGGGCGGGAAGTTGTCGATGACCAGGACTGTCCGGTTGAGCTGCCCGGGCTTGAACCAGCTGCCCGGGGCATTCCCGTCGATTCGGGCGCTCAGGTGCGCGTCATCGGTGATGGTGACCCGGGCGTGCAGCCGCAGGTCGACCGGGCGGCCGGCGGCCAGGCCGGCCAGGTCGCCGGTAACTGTGCAGCCGGTCATGAAGTCGGGCGGGCCGACGATCTCGGTGATCTCGGGGCCGGTGGTCCTGGGCCGGGCCAGGACTTGCCGGATCGCCTCGATGACGGCGGTGGGGCGGAACGGCGGCCGCAGGCCCCATTGGTAGGTGTTACCGGTGATCAGCCCGGCCGGCACCGGCGCGAGCTCGCCTCGCTCGGCAGCCAGCGTGACCTGCCCGGCAGGCGATAGCCGCACATCTGTGTACCGCCACCCGGCGGGCGGGTCGCCGTCGGGGCTGCCGAAGTTGCCGTGCCCGTCGACCAGCGGCACCGGCACCTTCCACGGCAGGGCCAGGTCGGTCAGAACCTGGTACGCGTAGCCCGGGGCCAGGCCGATCCGCTCCTCGACTATGGCGAGCACTCTGGCCGATCTCCGATGGCGGCGATCGGGCGTGGCGCCCGCCGCGTCTAGCGCCTCCAGGACGGCTACCTCGACCAGGCCGAGGCCGCTGCGCCCGCTCACCCGCCTGGTCCCTTGAACCGGCGGCGCAGCGCCCACGCGTCGTCCGCGCTCGCGACCAGGACGCTCACGTCAGCCACCGCCACCGGGCCGGCGGCCTCCCGCAGCCGGGCCCAGTCCCGGCGGCCGCGTTCCAGCAGGCAGTCGACCCGCCCGTACGACGTCGCGATCGTGACGACCGGCACCCCGGCCAGCCGGTGCGGCGCTGGGATATCCCGCGGCCGCAGCGCCACGCCGGACAGCGCCGCGTGCAGGCGGCGCAGGTTCTCGCGGCCGGGCTCGATCACTACGTCCACATCGCCCACGGTGACTGGCTCGCCGCGCAGCCACAGCGCCGCGCTGCCCACCAGCAGCAGCGACACGCCATCAGCCACAAGGACCGCAGCGGCCAGCACCACCCCTGGGAACCCTTGCCCGGCCGCAGCCTGGCCGCAACGAGCAGCCTCAGTAGGGGCCGCGGCGCCAGGCGGGAAGACGCCCCGGCAGCCCCGGCGCGACGCGATCGCCGTGGCGTTCATTTCGGCGTCGCGCCCGTGATCACGACCAGTACTCTAGGCGAATCACGATTCCCCCGATGCCTGCTCTGCCCTGATCGCGCCCGACGCGCATGCTGATGGCACTCTCGCCGACTCGTCAGACCGACAGCTCCCGGCACGGCGCAGCTTGGCAAGGCTGACGCCCACCTCGCCGTCCAGATAGGCGGGATTGTGCGACGGCCCCGGATCGGGTCGAGCACGCGACGTGACCATGCTCTGGCCAGCGGAAATCCCGCCCGATTCCGGGCGGCTCAGAGTCGTTCGGTCACGTGGCTGGCTCCAACGCAGATTTGCCGCTTCTGTGCGCGGGAGCCGTGGGCAGATGTTCCTCATCGCGGCAGATGAGTACAAGTTTGATATTCAAATTCTGGTCCTGGCTTTGAAGTGTCCGGGGTTCTCGGTGCGGTTCGGTTGATGAGGCGGGAGTGTCCCTGGGGTGAAGCCCGACGGGTCAACACCAGCGGCTCTTGAAGCGGGGGTAACGTCTGGCTGTGCTCGACTGGGACCACAACGCCTATTACCACCGGCTGCTGCTCCGCCAGATGCCGCAGCGCTGCCGGCGGGTGTTGGATGTCGGCTGCGGTGCCGGCGCGTTCGCAGCCCAGCTTGCCCAGCGCAGTGAGCAGGTCGACGCCCTCGATCGCTCCGCAGAGATGATTGAGGAGGCGAAGCGTCGCACGCCCGGCAACGTGAACTGCGTTCTCGCTGACGTCCTAGCCGAGCCGCTGCCCGGCAAGGACTACGACGCGATCTTCTCGATCAGCGCGCTGCACCACATGCCGTTGCAGGATTCACTTCCCGTGCTCGCGGCTGCTCTGCGGCCCGGAGGGGTCCTCGCTGCCATTGCCCTGCCTCGACCGGACCTGGCCCGTGAGCTGCCCGTGGAGATCGTCGCGGCGGCCGCACATCGCTTGCTTGGCGCGACGTTCTTGGCGAAACGGTTGCTGGGAAGCAACGGCGGGTTCGCAAAGGACTCCACCCGCTCGACCATGCCCGTCGTCATGGACCCGCCGCTGACCACCCGAGAGGTCGCCAACCAGGCCGCCGAGGTGCTGCCCGGCGTGCGAGTACGACGACTCCTCTTCTGGCGTTACCTGCTGATCTGGCAGAAGCCGATCACCCCAGACAGCTGACAAATGGGCACGTTCATCCGTTCACAGCTGGGCTACTGCGCGGTGGACCGGACCCATCCGCTCTTCGGCATTACAAAACGTTCGCGGGAGAGCCGGGCAGTTGTCTGCATGGCAGTTCCTGCCCCCCGCGGTGGAGCGTGATCCGCCCACCTGTGATGGCAGGCGGCGCTCACCCGTCTAGCCAGCTGAGCACGGTCCTGGCCAACTCCTCCGGGCGGCCGTTGTGCACATAGTGCCCGGCTGGGATGGTCACCAGGTCACAGCGCGGGATCCGAGCCGCCGCCGCGTCGAGCAGGTGCCGCGGGATGTGGCTGGCTGAGCGCGATGGTTGCGGTTGCGCCGGGTGGCGGGCTGCGACGCGGCGCGGCGGCCGTCAGGGGACACGCCAAGCGGTTGCCGCGCCGCGTCTGCCCTTCACCGGGTGCCGGCCCGGTAGCTGTCGTGCGCGGCCCGGTAGTGGTGGCTTGTCAGGATGTCGCCGTGCCCGGCCTGGGGTTCAGCTGCAGCGGCCATGGCCGGGGTGCGGCGGGCGTGGCGGGTGCGGTCGACCGACAGGGTGATCAGGGTGGTGGCGACGGACAGGACCACCGTCGCGATGACGATCGCGGCGACGGCCCAGGCGGGCAGGTGGGCGGCCGCGGTAACGGGCGGCGGGGGCGGCGGGGGGCCGCCGCCGTCGGGTGGGGGGCGGGGGGCAGCCAGGGCGGCGGGTGTGGCGGCCAGCACCGCCGCTGCGGTCACGGCCAGGCAGGCGGCCCACCGGCGGAAGCGCGGGATGCGGCGTGCTGTGCGGCGCGGCGGCGATGAGGCGGGCTGGTGGTTCATCGGGGTGGCTCCTTCGGCTTCGGCGGGCGCTGGCGGGCGGCCTGTTCGGCTGCCCGCATGACCACGGCAGCGCGGGGCGGCCGGAATCGCCTCGGAATCGGCTTGGATTTGCGCTTGGAATGGCGGCTGGCCTGGTGGTGGAATAGCCGCAAGGCCGCGGGCCCGGGCGGCGGGGCAGAGGGCCGGGCGGGGTGGGTGATGGCTGCTGAGGTGGTGGCGGGCGCGGCGGGGGCCGCGGACTTCGGCATTCTCGGGCCGCTGCAGGTCGTGATGTCCGGGCGCGTGGTGCCGCTGCGAGGCCCGCGGCAGCGGGCGGTGCTCGGGCTGCTGCTGCTGGAGGCGAACCGGGTGGTGTCGATGGACCGGCTGGCCGAGGACGTGTGGGCCGGGCGCCCGCCGGCGGGGTGGGCCACCACGGTGCAGACGTACGTGTTCCACCTGCGCCGGGCGCTGGAGCCGGGCCGGGCCCCGGGCGCCGCGGGCGGGGTGCTGGTGACCAGTGGCCGCGGCTACCTGCTGCGGGTGGGCCGCGGGCACCTGGACGCGGCCCGGTTCGAGGACGGCTTCACCGCGGGGCGGGCCGCGCTGGAGGCGGCCCGGCCCGCCGCGGCCGCCGGGGCGCTGCGCCAGGCCCTGGAACTATGGCGCGGCCCGGTGCTGGCCGATTTGGCCGACTACGCGTTCACCCGGCCCGAGGCAGCCCGGCTGGACGAGCTAAGGCTCGCGGCGGTGGAGGCCCGGATCGACGCCGACCTGGCGCTGGGCCGCCACGACACGCTCACCGGCGAGCTGGAACGGCTGGCCGGCGACCACCCGCTGCGGGAGCGGCTGCACGGCCAGCTGATGCTGGCGCTGTACCGGTGCGGCCGGCAGGCCGAGGCGCTGGCCGCCTACCGGCGGGCCCGCGACCTGCTCGCCGGCGAGCTCGGCATCGACCCCGGGGAGCCGCTGCGCCGCTTGCACGCGGCGGTCCTCGCCCAGGACCCGGCGCTGGACTGGAACCCGGGAAGCCGCGCTCTGGCCCCTTCGGAGGATGACCGGGCCGCGGTTAAGTCGCACAACCTGCCGTTGCCGCTGACCAGCTTCCTCGGCCGTGGGGAAGATGTGGCGGAAGTGCGGGAGCTGCTGACCCGGGGCCGGCTGGTGACGCTCACCGGGGCTGGCGGGGCTGGTAAGACGCGCTTGGCGGTGGAGGCAGCCAGGATCACCGCGGAAAGGTTTGCCGACGGGGCGTGGCTGGCCAGCCTGGCCGGGATCACGGCTCCCGCGCTGGTGCCGTTCCGGGTGATGGAGGCGCTGGGGGTGCGTCAGGACAGCGATGTGGCGGCGGTCTCGGCGCTGCAATTCCGGCTCCGGGATGCGGAGCTGCTGCTGGTGCTGGACAACTGCGAGCACGTCCGGTCAGCGTGCGCCGGCCTGGTTGGCGTTCTCCTGGCCGGCGCCCCCGGTTTGCGCGTGCTGGCAACTAGCCGCGAGCCGCTGGGTGTGCCGGGTGAGGTTGTCTTCGTGGTCGCGCCGCTGGGCCTGCCCGAGGCGGCCGACGAAGACTCGGCCGCCCGGGCACCCGCGGTCCAGCTGTTCCTGGAACGCGGATCTGCCGCGATAGCGAACGTCCGCGCGGAACGCGCGCCGCTCGCTGTTGCCGCGCGGATCTGCCGCGACCTTGATGGCCTGCCGTTAGCGATTGAGCTCGCGGCAGCACGGATGAGATCGCTATCGGCCGAGGAGATTGAGGTACATCTGGCGGACAAGTTCCGGTTCTTGCGGTACAGCCAGCCGGTTGCCGATTCCCGTCATCGGACCCTCAAGGCGGCCATCGACTGGAGCCACGACCTGCTCGCCGGGGACGAGCGGAACGCCTTCCGGCAACTCTCGGTGTTCGCGGGCGGGTTCAGCCTTCCGGCTGCGGCAGCCGTCTGCTGCGGCGGGGACACCGCGCAAGCGCTCGACGTCATTGACAGGCTGGTCGGCAAGTCACTGGCGGAGGCTGACTCCGCAGATGGCCAGACGCGCTACCGGCTGCTGGCCACTGTCCGCGAGTACGCGGCTGACCGCCTCGATGAATCCGGTACTGCCGATCAGGCCCGGATGCGGCACGCCGTCACGTATCTCGACCTTGCCGGGCGAGAACGCGACCTTGCGGTCCTGGCGCGCGAGCATGACAACTTCCGCGCCGCGCTGGACTGGTCGCTGTCGGCAGGGGTCCAGATCGGCCCGCGGCTGGCCGCGGCACTCGGCAGCTTCTGGCGGGCCCGCGGATTCCTGCAGGAAGCAGGCCGGTGGCTGGAGCGTGCCCTGCCGGTTTCCGCGCCTGATGCCGGGCTGCGGGCGGACCTGCTCCGCCTGCACGGCTATGTGCTCTCCGAGACCGGCGAGCTGGGCCGGGCCCGTCAATCACTGTCGGAAGGCTTGGCCCTCGCGGAGGCCGCCGGCTTGCGGGCTCTGCGGGCGCGCATCGAGTGTGGGCTGGCGGAGATCACGGTGCTGGCTGGCGGGAGAACGCGAGATGCCCTGCGGCAGTGCCGAGACGCCGCAGAACTGCTGGAGTCAGAAGGCGACAGCGCGGGCGCGGCCGAGGCATGGATGACCGCCGGCTCGATGTGCTATTACCGCGGCGAGTCGCCGGCCGACGTGGAGGCGTTCGACCGCGCGCTCGCGCATGCCGTGCGCAGCAGCGACAGCGACGTGCAGGTTGCGATACGCATCTGGCTGGCTATCACGCTCAGAACCCTGCGAGTTCCAGTCGCTGCCGCGATCCGGCAGGTGCAACAGCTCATCGCCGAGGCATCCGGCGACCAACTGGCCGAAGCGGTGATGCTGCAGCAACTGGCCTGCCTGTACGCGTATGCGGGCCGCTTCGGCGCTGCCCGCGACGCGAGAGCTCGCGGCCGCGCCATATTTCTCCGGTCCGGGGCAAAGAGGACCCTGGCCGTCGTCTCCATCCACAGCGGCATGATCGAGCTGACCGCCGGGGACGCCGCCGCCGCCGAACGCGAACTCGCGCGCGGGCACGAGGCGCTCAGCGCGATCGGCGACCGGCGATACGGGTCCATGATCACGAGCCTGCTCGCGGAGGCGCTGTACGCTCAGGGCCGTCTCGACGAGGCCTGGCAGATGACTGAGGAGACAGCGCAGCTGGCGCCCGCAGATGACGTCGAGCCGCAAGCCCGGTACCGCGCGGTCAGAGCCAGGATCCTCGCGCGCCGAGGCCAGCACCAGGCCGCCGCCCGGCTTTGCGACGAGGCTGTCGCGCTCATCCGGCCGACCAGCAGGGCAGCCTTGCTCGCCGAGATGCTGATCGGTCAGGCCGAGATATCACGCCTCGCCGGCGCGCCCGCCAGATCCGCGCTCATCCTGCGGCAGGCCCTGCAGATTTACCAGCAGCGAGGCGCTGCGCCCCTGGCAGACAGGGTCCGTTCGATGCTCGCAGGCCTGGATCAGCCCAGCAGACCTTAACCCGCAGCGTTCTAACTATGGCGACACTGCCCGTCCGGGTGTCCGCAGCGGTACCTCCACGCCGGACATCACGCGCAGCTGGCAGAGTTTCAGGGACGCCCTCCACCCGATGATCTTCTCCCAAAGGCTGGCCGTCACCAGCGACTACCGGCACCGCAGCCGCCGGCTCCCGGCAAGACCGCAGAGTAAGCAGGTCAGCGATCGCCAACCGCTCAGATTGCCCCATTAGGCGCGGCACCGATGATCACGCTGACTGTGCCGCCCTGAATACAGAACGAGCCATCTGGTGCGCGATGGCGCGTTCTGCAACGCCTCGTTGAAGGGTTTGTGCTCTTCTTCTTGGCTCCCATAGCGTGGGGATCGGAGTGGCGAGGAGCCCGTCGCCGTAGTGAGTTGGCCCGACCGCCGCGCTCCCCGGGGCCGTGAGAGTGCGCGCGAGGCTCGCGGCGCTCAGGCCGCCGTCAGCGGCCTGCCCCCGTGGGCAGCGCCCCGGCACCCACCCGGCCGGACACGCCGGGGCCTGACGCGGGCGCCGCGGGCGTTTCGCCGTCGTGGCGGGCCAGCCGGCCCGGCCACCACATCCACCCGCTGTTCGAAGCAGCACCCGCCCTGGCGGACCTGCTGACCGCCTTCTGGGCCGACCCCCCCCACGGTGGTCACCCGTCAGCGCGCCGGCGCGACAGCCCCGGCACCTCACCGGGCCGGCAACCTGACAGGCAGCCCAGCGTCACCCGGGGCAAACCCCGCTCGCCCGGCAAATCCGAAGGCGCGCACGCCCGCATCGCGTGAGCCAACGCCGACGAACTCGCCGATGGGAGCCGCGGCATGCCCCAGAACTTGTACCGCATGGCGCTGCAGCAGCTGACGATGAATAGCCTCGGCCGGAAACCGCAGATCGCCCGCTCGAATAGGGCCATCGACGATGCCGCCCTGCGGATCGTCGGCCAGCACTACCCAAACTTCACGCCCACCGTCCGGTTGAGCTAGCCGGGGAAGTCCGGCGTGATGGTCTCGACCTATGCCGTCCTCGTCGGATCTCCGTCACCCCACCGAGCGACGATAGCCGGGGCTGTAATTTCTTTGTGTTTGAGCCGTTCCAGCGTGGCTGATTTGTATGGGGGAGGCTGAGGTGGTCGCGATCCTTGCCGGTGTCCGGGCAAGCGTCAACGCCGCAGAAGAGTGCGGCCCGCAGATGGAGGTTACGTAGATCGCATGGAATCCTCAGACCGTGGCCGATGATGCGGTGCAGCACCGC
>Ga0070707_100003753_pt1 | contig 14324 bp, 16 predicted proteins | sample KBSK5502metaG_FD_65468 | JGI IMG/M metagenome (GOLD analysis project Ga0070707, IMG submission 65468) | Corn, switchgrass and miscanthus rhizosphere microbial communities from Kellogg Biological Station, Michigan, USA - KBS K5-50-2 metaG | ecosystem: Host-associated > Plants > Roots >... | reverse complement strand
AGCGCCGACAATGGCCAGCCGGCCGACCGGTCCTGGAGACCCAGGGCATGGAAAACCGCCTGGGTCACCAGCTGAGAATCCTCGATTGGCGCCAGCGGAACGAACCAGACGCCGTCCGGAAAGGCACGGGCCAGCTCGCTTGCCGCGCGGAGGGCGAGCCTGGTCTTGCCCACGCCCCCGGTTCCCGTCAACGTCACCAGTCGCGAGGCGCCGAGCCGCTGTTTGATCTCGGCGAGCTCGCGACGACGCCCGACGAAACTCGTCAGTTCCGCTGGGACATTGTGCAGGCCGCGCCCCGAGCGCTGAGTGCGCATTCCACCCCTCTCTAGGCGATCAACGATAGACCTTTTCCAAAAGACTGGTACTGCTCCAAGTACTTCTCCGGGTGTTCGGCACGCGGATCGCCTCTAGCGTGGTGGCCATCGAACAACGACTCGAAAGGAGGCGACTCGGATGAAGCCAGTGAGGACGACGGGAACGGAGGTCCGGTCGGGAGCGCGGAAAGAGGATCGCTTCCAGGGCTGCATTGGCCTGGACGCGCAGCTCGCTGATTTGCTCGAAACCATCTGGGCGTGCGAGCGCCAATGGACGATCGACGACCACATCGACGCCGCCATCAAATACGGACGCCCATAGCGTCCGAAAGGAAGAAATGAGATGAAATCGACGCTCCTTCGCGCCGTGCTCGGATGCCTGGCTTTGCTAGGGTTGCTCGGCACCGCATCGCTACCAGCCGCCGCTCAGACGCCGGCCGGCCACCCGAATTACGCCGCCATCGATTCGTACGTATCGAAGAGTCTGACGGGAACGCCCGGCTTCGCGCTGAGCATCATTCACGGCGACCAGGTCGTGCACGTCAAAGGCTTTGGCGTTACAGATGCAAACGGCTCCCCGGTGACGGCCGACACGCCGTTTGTGCTCGGCTCCGGGGCCAAGTCCTTCACCGCTCTCGGGATCATGCAGCTGAAAGAGCGCGGAGCCCTCGATCTCGACGCGCCGATCCAACGCTACTTGCCCTGGTTCCGGGTGGCGGATCCCAACTACAGCCGGCAGATCACCATCCGCCAGCTTCTCAATCAGACCAGCGGCCTGCCGGACAGCGCTCCTTTTGAGACGCCCGTCACCAGCCTCCAGAGTCGCGTCCGCGACCTCGCGAGGGTCAAGCTGTCAGCGCCGCCAGGACGCGAATTTGAGTACTCGAATTCCAACTACCAGACCCTGGGGGTGGTCATCGAGGCGGTCAGCGGCCAGGCCTATGCGGACTACATGCAGCAGCATGTCTTCACCCCGCTGGGCATGGCGCACAGCGCTGCCTCTGAGTCAGAGGCGAAGCGCGATGGCCTTGCCGCGGCGCATGAGTGGTGGTTCGGTTTGCCGGTCGCGTTCGACAACTTCCGCTCCGACTTCATCTCCTCCGGTTTTGTCGTCTCAAGCGCTGCTGACATGGGCCACTACCTGATCGCCCAGCTCAACAGAGGGCGCTATGCCGGCGTGCAGGTGCTTTCGGCACAGGGAGTCGCGGAGATGCATCGCGGCGTTGCTGATGACGGCCCGAACGGCACCTACGGCATGGGTTGGTATGACTCCAGCATCAATGGAGTCTCGGTCGTTTATCATCCTGGCGACAGCCTGACCGGGCATACGGACATGATCCTGGTCCCCAGCGCCGGTTGGGGCGTAGAGCTGGTCGCCAACGCCAGCAGCCTGACGACAAACCTGTCACCGCCGATCAACGCGACCGCCAAGGGCGTCATCTCGATGCTCATGGGGGCGGCGCCGCCGTTTACGCTGTCGCCTCTCGCCATATATGTCGTCTTCGACCTGATCCTCTCCGCCCTTATCGGCTTCCAGCTCTGGTCGCTGGTTCGGATCCTGCGCAATCCGGTCCAGCCCGCGCGACCCGGAGTGGTTTGGATCCTACGTCGGCTGATCGCGCCCTTGGCGTGGCGGCTGGCGTTGGCATCGGCGGCATCCGGCGTTTGGTTCGTGCTGCTTGCAGGAACGTTCGGCGCATCTGCGCTGCTGTTGGCGGAGTCGGATTTCGGCACTGCCGTCATCGCTCTCTCAGGGTTGCTGCTCATCAACGGCGGGCTGCGTACTGCTCGGGCGTATCGCTCGATGCATTCGCGGAAGACCGTCGTCGCGACAGCCTCTGCAGCTCCCGCTCCACTTCAGGAGGCGGCGAGCTAGCCGTGCCGACGTACGTCGTCGAGCGCAGCGTTCCCGGGTTGATCGAAAAGCACCTGGCAACCATGCAGGTGGCGCTGGCCGAAGCGAGTCGGAGGCTAACCGCCTCCGGCTCGCCAGTCTTCTATCGGGGAAGCATCTTCCTGCCGTCGCAGTCCCGCTGCCTCTGCTTCTTCGAGGCGACCAGCGTGGACCGGGTCAAAGCAGCGAATGCGACCGCACAGGTGCCGTTTGTCGCTATCAACGAGGCGATCGAGCGGCGACGACCTCTCCCCAAGCGTCCGTTGAGCGTCCGTTGACCGTCCGCGGACCGTCCGCTGACCGTCCGCGGGTCGAGCGCTTACCAGCCAGAGAGCCATATCCGAATTCAGATGGAGTTCGAAACTTGTGAACCGTCCTGGGTCTGCTGGAGGCTCCATTCTTTGGGAGGATGGAAGCCATGTCAGCAACGAAGCAGCAGACGCCCAAGCACGGATCGGGACATCGACATCCGCCTGAGCTGAAGGAGCGGGCGGTCCGGATGGTCGAGGAGACCATCAAGCAAACCGGCGAGCGGCACGGAGTGGTGACCCGCGTGGCCGTCGAACTCGGATTAGGCTCAGAGACCCTGCGTCACTGGGTCAAGCAGGCGGAAATCAACAGCGGTCAACGGCCAGGGATCACGACCAAGGACCAACAACGCATCGCCGAGCTGGAGAAGGAAAACCGGGAGCTGCGGCGCGCCAATGAAATCCTCAAGGCGGCCTCGGCTTTCTTCGCGCGGGAGCTCGACCCGCGACCACCGAAATCGTGAGCTTTATCAACCGGCACCGGGAACGATTTGGGGTCGAGCCGATCTGCGAGACGCTCGCAGTCGCCCCGTCGACGTACTACGGGGCCGCCTCCCGACCGCCTTCCGCTCGCCGCCGACGCGACGAGGAGCTGAAAGCCCAGATCGCTCGCGTGCATCGGGACAACTTCAATGTCTACGGCGTGAAGAAGGTCTGGAAGCAGCTGCTTCGCGAAGGCCTTCGGGTCGGCCGCGATCGCGTGGCCCGTCTGATGGCCGAACTCGGACTCGTCGGCGCGGTTCGCGGCAAGACGTGGCGCACCACGATTCCCGGCCAGCTGGAAAGGCGACCCGCCGATCTGGTGGAGCGGAACTTCACCGCTGCGGCCCCGAATCGGCTTTGGGTTGCCGACCTCACCTATGTCAGTACCTGGAGTGGGGTGGCGTACGTCGCCTTCGTGACCGACGTCTTCAGTCGCGCCCTCGTGGGTTGGAAGGTCGCCACCAGCTTGCGCACGGACCTCGCCCTCGACGCGCTGGAAATGGCCATCTGGGCACGACAGTCACGGCCATTGGTCGGCCTGGTGCATCACTCGGATCGCGGCGTGCAGTATCTCCCGATTCGCTACACCGAGCGCTTGGCTGACGCCGGTGCGGTTTGTTCGGTCGGCTCGCGTGGCGATTCCTATGACAACGCGCTGGCCGAGTCGGTCATCGGTCTGTTCAAGACGGAGGTGGTGCGCAAGCAAGGATCCTGGAAGTCATTCGGGCAGCTCGAGTTGGCGACCGCGCGGTGGGTCGACTGGTACAACCACCGCCGCCTTCACTCTTCCATTGGCGAGGTGCCGCCGGCAGAGTTTGAGGCGAGCTACTATGCGAACAGGCCGACGGTCGACGCGGCGTGATTCCAAACAGCCCGAGTCTCCAGAAAACTCAGGGCGATTCACTTGTCCGGTTGGGGTCGCCAGACATACGCTGGATCCCGCGGCCAGCTACCACGGATCCTAGTCATCTCCTGGGCAGCCTAGCCCAGCCGCGGCCGCACCGGCCGATTGCGAGCCGTCCACCGTGGCCCGGTGCTCAATGACCGTTTGAGCCACGGTCCTCCCCAGGGCCAGGCCGGAATCAATGTCGCTCTGGTAATGGATTCCGGCCCACAGCCGTGATTGCGCCAGCTGGTTGGCGTTATCCGCGAAGAAGGCCGCGTCCCGTGGAAACAGGTAGGCTCCCATCGCGCCGGCTGCGGCCGACCCGGCCCCATGAGCCGCCGGATAACTCGGATGGTTGGGTGTGGGAAACAAAGTCACGAGCCCCGGATGGGCCTGAAACGGACGGATCCGCCAATAAAAATACTTCGCATCCCAGCAGGCAACCATCGCGTCGTGCATGGCCACACTCAAGAGCGCGTTGACGCGCGCGGCTCGCGGCGGATTGTCCGCCAGCCGCTCCTCCTGAATGCGTTGATTCAGAGCTCCGAACTCGCCCAAGATTCCGCCCACGGTCGTCTGTGCAAAGAACGCCTCCGCGTTGCGGTTGAAGTTCGCGCCATTGAGGCTGCGGTCGAAGGTGACCACCTGGTTCAGGTCCGCCATCCCAGCAGGAGAGAAGAAGTCCGGATATGCACCGGGTCTGAACTGGCTGCCTGAGATGAGGACCCAGGTCTTCCAGGTCCCGGCAAGAGGGTAGATGGGGTTGATGCCAGTCCACAATGGCTCGCCACGACCGGTTGGGTCGACCGTCGGAATCGTCCCGGCCCAGGGAATGTCAGCGCCGTCGTTTTTGGCGCGCCGAATGACCGCGTTGCCGACTGCTTGACCGACCTCCATCCCCGCCGTCACGTCGCTAGGGAACTCAACGCCAGCCAGCAGTCGTGAGCCTCCTTCGTCCTCGGCAAGCGCCTGTATCGTTGCTCCGATTTGCGGATACAAGTAGGCAAGGACGGTGGCGGCAGCCCACCCTACGGCAGCATGCTCGCTCGGGTACGACGGGCTGAGGGGGTCAGGGATCACGGTCGACAGCCGTGGGTCGACCTGGCTCGGCCGCCGCCGGTTGTACGTGTACTTCGAATCCCAGGCTGCGATGGTGGCGTCGTACATGGCGACCATCACCAGCGCGATATTGCGAGCAAGCGTCAGGCCCACAAGCGGTTGTTTGCTAACCGGATTGAACCCAAAACCCAATGTGCCGATCTTGTCGATGGCAATGCCGGACCAGCGGTAAGCCGCCCCCGCATCCCAGAACTTGATCCGGTCGAGGGCGGCGGTGTTGCGCTGCGCAACCAGCGTCTCCAAAACCTCAACCTCTCTCTGCGTGGCGGCCGCGCCGGGTGGCGGAGGCAATCGGAGATCGCGGCCCGACGACAGGACCCAGGTTTTCCAGCGACCGGCAGTCGGCTCGATCTGCGAACACAGCTCCGCAGGCGATCGGTCCGAGCTCGCTGCCATGATCATTCCTGGAGACCCAATCATGAGCGCGCCCGCGCCAAGCGTTCCGCTCACGCCCAGTCGGAGGACGTCACGCCGCTTGAGCCCCTGTCGATACGTCGTCATGTCCGAACCCACTGCAATCAACCTCCCTCAGTCATGCCGCCCGCCCGATGGAAGACTTGACGACGAAGTGGACGCGGATCGGCCGTTCTCCACTTGATAGCGGCGCAGCCGGTGCAGCCGCCGCCAGGCGTTGCGGTACTCAGCCACCGCGCGCCGCTCGGCGTTCCATTCGGACAGCCATCTCTCGACCCTGGCAGCCACGGTTTTCAACGTTGACAGCGTGTGCCCAGGGCGCCCGGAAATCTATACGACGTTCGTCATATCTTTCCCGCGTCGCTAGCGTTGCGGTAGAGAGTGGCCTAGACTGTCTTGGCCGGATCAAAGAGGGAAGGGCTCATTCCAATGGCCGAAGCGCTGATCGAGGCCGACGTTCGTTCGCTCGTCGATCTGCTGGCCGAAGGGGCGCATGACGACACGGGCCAGGGCTTGCCTACCGGGGTCCTTGCAGCAGCCCATCGGCTAGTACCGGCTGACAACGTTTCGTTCGTTGAGTTCGACGATCGAAAACGTGTGACCTACGTCGACCAGGAGTATGGTCGTCTGACAGAGGACTCCGACCCTGGCGAAGAGCCGTTTTGGTTGAATTACTGGGACTGCATGGCTTGCTCGTACCCGTCACATGAAGGCGACGAGCGGAGCGTAACCATGATGTCCGACTTCTACACCGACCGCCAGTTTCACAGTTCCGGGATGTACGCGGACTATCTCGGTCCCCTTCATTTCGAGCGCGAGATCATGCTTTGCATCAGGGCGCCAGTTGGTCGCACGAGGCGGCTCCTTTTCTTTCGTGGACCTGGGTCTGACTTCAATGAACGGGACCGTTTGCTGCTCACTCTATTGCGACCTCATCTCGATGAGCTCTATCAGCGCCTAGAATTTCGCAGACGCGGCGCTCAGAACCTGACGCGTCGCCAGCGGCAGCTCCTTGAGCTGGTCGCTGCTGGCCACACCAACGCGGAGATCGCAAAGCGCCTCTACATCTCCCCGCCAACAGTCCGAAAACATCTGGAAAACATCTTCGAACGTCTGGGTGTTGGGAGCCGAACCGCAGCAGCGGCCCGTGCCTTCCCCAGCGGCTTCGTGCTCTAGGCTCGAGCGGCTCAGCTGCGCTTTGGGTCAGCTGCGGCAAGTTGTCAAGTCCTACGTACAGCTATGACTGCCTATCAGTGCTGTGGTAGCTCCTGAGTCGCCAGACCTAAGAGATCCGAATTCATCTGGAGTTCGAAACTTGTCCGGTTGCGGTCGCCAAATATGTTTGCGGTTATTAGGGTGGAGTTAGACGTGCAAACCCAGAACTGGTTGTAGCAGTAAAGGAGGTGGTGCCCACGATCCAGGAGGCCGAAACCGAGGTCCAACGGCTGAACCTCCTAAACGCAGACAAGAACTGCCGTTACATCTGGCGAGCCACCCGCTACTTTCCAGATGGCCGGCATGGTCAAGAAGATTCCAATGAATGAGCGGGCGCGCCGCCTTCGTACTCCTCCGGGCCGCCGCCGTCGACTATCGAAAACGTCAAGCTCTACTGCCGCCCGATATCGAAGTGCCAGCCCCGGTGTGAAAATGCCCAGGTAGCCCCGGTTTGAAAATGCTCAACCGGCGGCGAGGAATTTACCGATCCACGGTTGAAAATGCCGACCCTGGCGAGCGGTGTGGGAGGCTGCTCCTGTCGCAGCAGTTCGTTGCAGCAGGAGGTGCCAGGGGTTGGTTGGGATGGAAGAGACGCTCGACATTCAGGCGCTGTGGCGGGCCGGCAGATCGGTGAGCGAGATCGCCCGCGTCACCGGACGGCATCGACGGACGATCCGGCCGGTCTTGCACATCGACATCTCATATCAAACGTATTTGAGAAGGACCGGTGGTATTTGCGCCCCCGAGTCCGCTCGGGGTCGTTCGGATCTCAGGCCGCCCGAAGCGGATGTTGCCGTGCCTGTTCGTAGAGCGGCTCTGGAGCCATGTCGATGCCGTTAGGCCAAACGATGGTTGCAGCCTCCGGATCGACGCGAACCTGAGCAAAATAGGCTGGATCGCGGAGCGGCTCAAAAACCCCGGTCCACTGCCTAGACGTGAAGTCGACGTCACCTACCGTGCCGTCGTCGAATAGCAGGCGGAGACGGTAGTCCCCCACGACCGCAACGCCGACGATGGCAGGCAGCTTTGGCATGTCTACATCCTATGGCAGTGGTGCGATAGGCTGCAGCGTTTCGAGCCGGCGAGCACGCTCCCAGTTTGCAAGTATCTCGCGACGATGGACGTCGACCCATTCTCGAACCAGGCCGAGTGGCCGTGGTTCGAGGGCACCCGCTAAAAGCGTCCCGTCGACGGAAATAGACGCCCGCTGGCCTGCGCGATGGGCGTGGAAATGTGGCACGGAATGATCTGCCTCGTTCCAGTACATGTAGATGGCGATGCCATAGAACGAAGAGATTCGGGGCATGGCGGCAACAGGTTAACTGCCGGCCGACCCGGAGCGTCAAGCGTATTTAGAAAGGACGGGTGGTATTTGCGCCCCCGAGTCCGCTCGGGGTCGCCACCCAGAACACCTTTCGAACCAGGCTGCGCGTATCAAAAAGCGCCTGAAAAGGATTATTAAGAGCCCGAACACTGATTGCGTGTCAGCCTTTACGCCACGCTCGACCGTCCCACTGCCAGCGCTGCTGTGGGTAGTCAGGCTCCGTTTGGTACCAGACACGTGTTCCGTCGCTGTACAGGAAGCCGTTTGACGATGGCGACGGCCCTTGACTCGTCATCTTCCACCACATGCCCTTCATCCAAAGCCAGGTGTGACCCAACTCGTTCAGCATGAGCACGCCTCCGTCGGTTGGATCGGTGACGAGGTTTCCGGCAGCTGGCTCAGGGCTGCCGCCACCAACTATGGCCCAGCCGTTTCCGTCGGAGATTTCAGTTCGGCTCACATCGCTCCAGCAGGGATCTGGCACGCATCCGTGCCGGCGTCCCATGTAAGAGATCAGGGCGCCGGAACCGGCATCGACCGCCACCGCGCCCTCCGGGAACGCTCCGTTCGAGATGCGGGTCCAGGCGGTCTTGTCCCACCGGTACGTGCCGCTGTCAGCGAATGGGTTGCCGAGAAAACTCATGAGCAATTCGTGTTTCGACGGCAGATAGGCATAACCACTGGGGTGTCCGCTCGGCGACATAGCGAGCGGAACCTGGTGCCAGTCTTCCCCGTCCCATGACCACATGTCTGCGAATTCCTTCCCCCGTCCAGCAACAGGGGGCGAATACGTGCCTCCGTACATGAGTACGGCGTGATCAGCCGGATCGTCCACGAGCATCGGGTTGCGAGGCGGTGTTGGTGGGTGGGCAGGGTGCAGTTGCGACCAGCTGTCCTTCCATATCCACGTCTCATCGGTCGGCCCGCTGGGCGTTTCGACTAGAGCTAGAAGCACGAGTTCGCCTCGATCTGCGTCGAAAGCAGCCGAGGCAGAGACGAAAAGACGCGACGGCGGACTCACAGGTCCGTGCCCCGGCGCGCTGCCGATGCCAGAAGAATCCGAGCAGGCAACGGCCAATAGCTGAACTGCAAGGACGACGATCAGTCTCCGCATTATGTCAAGGCCAAAGGTGATTAATGGATGCCTTTCGTCCGGGTCAGAGGCGTGGACTTCATCCACCCATAAAGACGGATCCAGCGCCAAAAAGTTCCACGCCAGTTGGCAAGCAGACGAGTCCTAGGCTGAGTCATCCTACTTAGCAGGCATTCCGATGATCTGGGAAGCATCGCCCTGGCCGCGTACCGTCTATAAGAGGCGCCCCTGGGCAACCTTCGTCCAGAAGCTCGCGGGACTGGACAGCTCTTGATCGCTTCCTAACACTGCGCCGCGGGTGCGCTTGGCGGCGGTTCGAAGAAGGCCAAGGCCGCGCACCATCCTCCTTCGTACGCGGACCCCACTTCGCGAAATGAACTCATAAATGCTCGTTCGTTGACCGTCCGCCAGGCGTCCGCTAACCGTCCGCTGAGCGTCCGTAAGCGTCCGCCGGCCTTCCTGCGAGGAGCAAAGCTCCGCATCTGTATTCAGAATGAGTTCGAAACTTGTCCGGTTGGGGTCGCCAGACATAAGTACTATTACGACAAGTTAGTGTATTCGTAACAACTGGGCCCCCGGGCATGACATGCTGGCCGGCAGCAGTCGTCGCCTAATCGTGTTGTCCGGCTGCCTCAGCGAATTCACGAACGCCGCTTACGCCGATCCAGCTGTACAACCTCTTGGGGCGGGGCTAATGCGCCTTCTTCATCCCTCCTCTGGCCCTTGAAACAATTGGGGGACCTCAGTTGTTATGAGGGCGGCAGAAAGGCCCGAAGCAAGGGGGACTTCGCTGAAAAGGTACGACCGATCCTGGTTCGAACCTCTCGTACGGAGCCTCGGGCGCCCTGCCTGGAAGTATGCCTTCGTGCTGGTCCATGACATCGACATCGCCGAAGAGCTCGTGCAGGAGGCCTTTGCCAGGCTATGGGCGTCGGTGAACACACCAACAGCCGAGGCGGAGTTTCGCCGGTATCTCTACCGAACCATCACTAACCTGGCTCGCAATTACTGGCGGCGGGAAACACACGCTGCAATGCTCCCGGTCAGTGATGCGGCGGTTGTCAATCCATTGGATGAGGTTGATCGTCGAGCCGGAGACACGGCCGTTCGAGCCGCCGTAAGGGGTCTCAGCGTCCGAGAGCGACAGGCCATCTACCTTCGCTACTACGAAGACCAGTCGTTCGCGATAACCGCACGCATCATGGGCATGCCACAGGTCACCGTCCGGGTCATTGCGCACCGAGCCCTGAAAAAACTGAGGTGGCAACTATTGGAAAGCGCCTCAGGTGAGAAGGTGGCGATCTCATGACGATGCAGTTGGATGTCGAGAAGCTCCTTCAGGCGGACGCCGAGGACCTGGACCGCGATTTCCCGAGAACGGAGCTCTTGGAGCGACGCATCCTGGCGCGCGTTGCCAGCACTCCACGAGAGGAACGCCGCGGGCTCACCATGACACAGGAACTGGCGCTCGCAGGTCTCCTTGTCGCAACGGTGGCGCTCCTCGTCGTAGAAATTGGGCGGCTACGCGCCATGACGCAGCCGGTCGAACACAAACACAACCCACCGACAGTTATTCCTTCGCCGCGCACAACCCTTTGCGCGGCGCCCTGCCAACCGCTCACCGTGGACCCCACCAAACCGGTTCTGCTCCTTTCTGGACTCAACGGAGAGATCGATGGGATGACTTGGGACGGTCGATCGTCAGGCAAGGTGCTGCAAACCGCTGAGGGAGGCATCGTGGCTAATCCGGCCGGCACGCTCGTCGTCGCGTCCAGCGACCCTGACAGCCCACCCGAGATTCTCGACCGCTCTGGCCAAATCGTAAGCAAGTTGACGGGCGGCCCGTATGCGGCGAACGGCGTGGGCCAGCTTTTCTATGGACTCTGGGCAGACGACCGAGCCCACTATTGCCAGGTCGTCCCATTCTTCGCACCCGTTGGCCACGGCCAAACAGTGCACGCCACCTTGCAGGTCATGGCACCAGGTGGAGTTCCCCGGGACGTGGCCCGCGTCGGCCAAGCCTCCTCGGACCTGAATAACGTTAGAGCAGCCGCTTGTAGCGTGCTGGCCGATCGGGCGGTCGTCGTAGAAGTCAACCCAAGAGACAGCAGCCTGATCAACCAGTACTGGGTGGTGCAACTGTCCACCGGACGCGTGTTGTGGACGGATGACGTTCGCGCGAAACACATCGTGCATGTGGTCGCGTCCAGTAATGGCCTGTACGTCGCAGAGCTTGATTCGTCAGGCACCACGACCATCTACGGCCCGGGCCGTTCGCCCGTTGCCCACATCACAGGTTCCGTCACGGGATTCTCGTGGGACGGTTCGTTGGCCATCGTTACTACCTACAGTTGCCCGGCCCCCCGTCTCTGCGGCTTTACGCACGTGCGGGTAGTCAGATGGCGTGACGGAACGATCCTCTGGCTCGGGCCGCCCGACGAGGCAGTCGATGGCAGCGAAGCCGAACCAGGAGGCACAAGCCTCGCCTTCGAAACCCAGGACCTTAGTCATCCCGTCGTGATCACTGCCATGGTTGGAAACTTGCCGGGGTTTGTCTACGTGGTGTCGTCCGAGGGACACGTTCTAGCTCGGCTCAACGGAGGCTCTCTGCTATCAGCGCTGCGAATCAACTAGGGCGAATCAAGACAGGCGAAGCCATGAGCCGAAGCCGGAGTGTCAGAACGGCTGCCATGCGGAGGGCGTCGTTCGGTCTTGTCGTGCTCGTGTTTGGGCTCGCGGCCTGTAGTGGCTTATCAGCAACTGCCAAACCGACCCACGGCCAAAGCGCGAGCGCCGTTCAACGTGGCAGTCTTGACATCGACGGAAGGCAACGTACGTATCGGCTCTTCCGTCCAACGTCCCTGTCGTCGGGGGCCCGAGCGCCCCTCGTCGTTGTCTTGCATGGCGCGACGATGACCGCAGATGGTGTCGCCGGGGTAAGTCACTTCGACGATCAGGCCAGGACAGCCGGATTCATCGTCGTGTACCCGGAGGGCATTGGTGAGAGCTGGAATGCCGGCGCGTGCTGCGGCGAGGCTCGGGTCGAGGGCGTCGATGACGTCAAGTTCATCGATCGTCTGATTGAGCGGTTCAAGACAGCAATGCCAATCGATGGATCGCGCGTTTTTGTCGTCGGCCTCTCAAATGGAGGCATGATGGCCTACCGGCTGGCTTGTGAACTCTCCCAATCGATCACGGCAATCGCCTCGGTGGCCGGAACCACGGCAGTGGCCACCTGTCATCCGACCCGACCGGTTTCGGTTCTGGAGATCCACGGCACCAGGGATGAGCTTGTGCCTTACGCCGGCGGTACGGTTGATCTGCGACCCAGATTTCCCGATGTCTTCACGAGCGCTCCCGTTACTTCTGTCATCGAGCAGTGGGTTGTCCTAGACGGTTGCACGGGCAGCCCCATACTCGCGACCAGCGGCATCACAAAGACATCGACCTGGAGCAATTGCCAAAACAGGGCAATGGTTGCACTAGGCTCCGTCGAGGGTGGCACACACACATACTTCGGCTCCTCTCAGATTGATCCCAGCTACGGTTCGACGCCGGATGCCACCCAGACGGCCTGGAATTTCTTCAATACGGTCTCATGGGATCCAGTTACCCGAAAGTAAGTCAGCCTAGTGTGTTGACTACTGGGTGCATTACCAGGCAGCCGTAGGCAGCAATGGAGCCCATCGTCTGTTTGAAGCAGGTTGACCCGCCAGCCTGTGCGCGGGTAGGGCTCGCTATGCTGGTGGTCAACCAGAAATTCTTAAGCGACCTGGAAATAACGCCGGCCCCACGTCAATTCGTCAGAGGACAAGATTTTTCGGCGTCATCTACCGATGGCAATCGCCCACCTGAAAGCGATGGTTGAACGCTGCTCAAGCTGGCCAGAACCAAGCGGTTCTCGACCGGGGAACGCCTACGTTGGCGACATGATGCCCATCGTCACCAACGCGCTAGATCACGTGGACCCTCAGTGGTGCACGTCTGAGGCGCTAGCCGCTATCTCAGGCTAAGCGTCCGCTGACGATCCGCTGAGCGTCCGTTAAGCGTCCGCTTACTATCCGCTGATAAGCACGCCAGCGAGCTGCTGCTCTGTCTTGTATTCAACTCACGTTCGAAACTCGTCCGGTTGGGGTCGCTTGGCCCCCACATTTTGTATTCGTTTTGGCAGGTGGTGGTTAGCTGACTAATCGAGTCAGCATGGACACATTTTCTTCGGGGCCAGTGGGCTGGCCAGCCCTACACGTGACCTCCCTCATCGCCGCCTCGATCCATTGTCATAGATCGACGCGAGGGCCTGACCAAGTTCGGAGCGCGACACGATGCCGAGTTTTGGGTAAACGCGGTAGAGGTGAGCGTCCACCGTGCGATGGGACAGGAACAACCGGTCCGCGATCTCCCGATTGGAAAGGCCGTCAGCCGCCAGTTGGGCGATCCGTAGCTCTTGCGGCGATAGTGCCTGCCGCACCGTATTGCTGGACTCGGGCGTCCGCTCGCCCGAAGCACGCAACTCAGCGCGAGCCCTGTCCGCCCAGGGCTGAAGCCCTAACGACACAAAGGTATCGTGCGCTTCACGCAGATACGGTCTCGATTCCGTGATGTGCCGCTGACGCCGCAGCCAGCTCCCGTACGACATCTGTAGCCGCGCACGATCGAAGGGCCACTTCGGTTCAGCCTTGAGGGCAATTTCGTAGAGACCTCTCGCTTCCGATTCTTCAGCAAGCAACGCACGCCCATATCTCAGGCCGATGTGCACCAAGGGCGCCGGTGTCCGCGTAGCCAACGCCTCCAATTGACCAAGCAGGCGACGGCCCTCATCGTCTCGACCGGCACGCACGGCGGATTCGATGACGAACGGCGCCGCCATACGCGCGCCGACGTCGGTGTCGAACATTCGGGCGAAATGATCGAACGCATCCGAGTTTCGCCCAGCGGTCATCGCCACCATCCCGTAGCCGAATTCCGTTTGACGATAAAGGACAGCGAGTCGGAGCGCCGCAAGGGATTCGCCGGCCCCGCTGATCAGGCGCTCGGCGAGGACTTCGTCTCCGCGCAGCCCGAGCAAAACGCCCCGGACCATCTGGCTCATCGCGGTCCAGATCGGCTGGGCAGTCTCGATTGCGAGCCGGTTGCCTTCCTCCGCTTCGCGTAGGGCTTCGACGAACTGACCCACGTTGAGGCCGGCCAACGCCCGCAAGACATATAGCTGCGCAAGCAGGCCGAGCCTGCCCTGCGCGCGAAGGGTTGGCGCCGCCCGATCCATGAGCTCAATCG
>Ga0070707_100003751_pt1 | contig 14332 bp, 10 predicted proteins | sample KBSK5502metaG_FD_65468 | JGI IMG/M metagenome (GOLD analysis project Ga0070707, IMG submission 65468) | Corn, switchgrass and miscanthus rhizosphere microbial communities from Kellogg Biological Station, Michigan, USA - KBS K5-50-2 metaG | ecosystem: Host-associated > Plants > Roots >... | reverse complement strand
TGTCCAGCGGCTACTACGACGCCTACTACGGCAAGGCGCAGCAGGTCCGCACGCTGATCATCAGGGACTTCGACGCGGCCTTCGGCCAGGTCGACGTGCTGGTGTCGCCGTCGACGCCGACCACGGCGTTCGCGCTCGGCGAGCGGGCCGACGACCCGATGGCGATGTACCTGGCCGACCTGTGCACGATCCCGTCGGACCTGGCGGGCAACGCGGCGCTCTCGGTCCCGTGCGGCCTTGCGCCAGAGAACGGCCTGCCGGTCGGCCTGCAGGTGATGGCGCCCGCGCTGGCCGACGACCGGCTCTACCGGGTCGCCGCCGCCGCCGAAGCCGCCTTCACCGGCCGCTGGGGCCACCCGCTGCTCGCCGAGGCGAAGGGACTCCTCTCATGACCATGACCGACACGCTGGTCCCGTTCGGCGAGGCGATGACGCGCTACGAGCCGGTGATCGGCCTGGAGACGCACGTCGAGCTGGGCACCACGACCAAGATGTTCTGCGGCTGCACGACGGTCTTCGAGGCGGACCCCAACACTCAGGTGTGCCCCGTCTGCCTGGGCCTCCCCGGATCGCTGCCGGTGGTGAACCGGATGGCGATCGAGTACACGATCAGGATCGGCCTGGCCCTGAACTGCACGATCGCGACGTGGTGCCGGTTCGCGCGGAAGAACTACTTCTACCCGGACATGCCGAAGAACTTCCAGATCTCCCAGTACGACGAGCCGCTGTGCACGAACGGCTGGCTGGACGTCCCCGTGGGCGAGGCGACCGTGAGGGTCGGCATCGAGCGGGTGCACCTGGAGGAGGACACCGGCAAGTCGCGGCACGTGGGCGGGGCGACCGGCCGCATCCACGGTGCCGAGTACTCCCTGGTCGACTACAACCGGGCGGGCATCCCGCTGGTGGAGGTCGTGACCAAGCCGATCGCGGGCACCGGCGCGGACGCGCCCGCCGTGGCCCGCACCTACGTCACCGAACTGCGCGACCTGCTCCGCTCCCTGCACGTGTCCGACGTGCGGATGGAGGAGGGCTCGCTGCGCTGCGACGTGAACGTCTCGCTGGCGCCGCGTGGATCAAGCCGGTGGGGGAAGCGGACCGAGACTAAGAACGTCAACTCGCTGCGCTCGGTCCAGCGCGCGGTCGAGTTCGAGATCGAGCGGCAGGCCGCCGTGCTCGACGCCGGCGGCCGGGTCACCCAGGAGACCAGGCACTTCCACGAGGACACCGGGACCACGACCGCCGGCCGGTCCAAGGAAGAGGCCCAGGACTACCGGTACTTCCCCGAGCCCGACCTGGTCCCGGTCGCCCCGCCCCGCGACTGGGTGGAGCAGATCCGGGCCGCGCTGCCCGAGGCGCCGTCCGCGCGCCGGGCCCGGCTGCGGGCCGAGTGGGACCTGTCCGAGGCCGACATGACCGCGCTGACCAACGCGGGCGCGCTCGACCTGGTGGCGGAGACGGTCGCGGCGGGCGCCTCCCCGGCCGACGCCCGCAAGTGGTGGCTGGGCGAGCTCGCCCGCCGCGCCAACGAGACCGGCGCCGAGCTCACCGCGCTCACGATCACCCCGGCGCAGGTGGCAAGGGTCGCCGCCGTAGTCGCGGCCGGGACCCTCAACGACAAGCTGGCCCGGCAGGTGATCGACGCCGTCCTCGCGGGCGAGGGCAGCCCCGACGAGGTCATCGAGGCCCGCGGCCTGGCCGTGGTCAGCGACGAGGGCGCGCTCACCGCCGCCGTCGACGAGGCCATCGCGGCCAACCCGGACGTGGCGGCCAGGATCCGCGACGGCAGGGTGGCCGCGGCCGGCGTCCTGGTCGGCGCGGTCATGAAGGCCACCAGCGGCCAGGCCGACGCCGCCCGCGTCCGCGCCCTGATCCTGCAGCGCCTCAGCTAGCCCGGGCGCGTCACGCGGCGGCGGCACGGAGCCGCCGCCAGTCGATCCGGGCGAGGACGGCGAGCGTGACCGTCACCAGCGCCAGGACGGCGACGACGAGCCACTCCGCCAGGCCGCTGTGCTGGTCGGGGTCGGCGCCGAAGACGATCTCGATCCAGTCGTGCCAGACCAGGGTAAGCAACAGGAGGACGAAACTCGCCGCGCCGAGGCCGGCTTCGATCCGCAAACGCCTGCGAAGACCTGTCATGGAGCCCCTCCAGAAATCTCACGCCGGCGTGTGATTTTCCCCACGTGGCCTCAAGTGTGCCCCATTGACTGAGCGTGTCAAGGAGGAGCGTCGGCGCGGACGGCGGTCGGCACAGGCCTGGCTGGACGCCTTCGTCGTCGGCACCGACGGCGCACTGCACCACAAGTGGTGGCAGGGTGCCCGGGGCCTCCTCGGCCACCGGGTACGAGTACCTGGGCGGCATCATCGACTTCTGACCGCCGCGACCCTAGCCGGGCAGGGCGGAGCGGCGCCAGGCCCCCGGGCCGGGGGATAGCGGGCGGCGGAGCTGGCGTGACCGGTCGGACCAGGAATTTTGGACCGAACGGGCCGGGCGGGGAGCCCCCTCGCTGGCCGAGCGCGCCATCAGCACGGCGACCAGCGCCGCGATCTCCTCCGGCGTGGCGTCGCCGCGCACCACGCGCAGGCGCGCCTCAGCCACGGGACCTGCCGAGGCTGATGCCGAACTCCCGGTGTACTCGCTCCCAGAACGCGTCCCGCAGCCACTCGCGGGCCTCCTGGTAAGGCCGCAGCGACAGGCCGAGTTCCTTCTCGGCGTCGACGAGCAGTTCCTTGTCGATCACCGGCGGCAGGATCGGCCCGGGCAGCAGGTCCCTGATGTTGTCCCGGCCGCGGGTGAGGATCCACTTCTGCGCCACGTGCTCGCCGGCCTCCTCGACCCGGACCCGGTCCGGCCCGAGCCTGGGCATCGGGCCGGTGTCCCTGATGACCGGGAAGCCGCCGGTGTTGGACAGGATCGGGTGGCCACCCGTCCGCGACGCGGACCGGGCGTGCCGCTCGCCGAACAGCTGGGCCGGCGAGGGCACCGTGGGTGAGGCCCCCAGGGCCGCGTCGGGCCTGGCCTGGTCGACGACGACGGCGGCCGGGGTCTTGGTGAAGTAGGGCCGCAGGAACGAGCCGTCGAGCACGTCGACCGTGTCCGATTCCCAGACCAGGCGCTCGGCCTGGTTGGTGCCGTACGGCGGCTCGATGCCCCACAGGTGGACCCGCACCCCGAACGCCTGGGCCGCCTCGACCGCGGGCACCATGTCCTCGTCGCCCGCGATGAGCACCGAGTCGGTGATCGCCCGGTGCCGGGCCAGCGCCTCCATGTCGGCCCTGATCTGGGCGTCCACGCCCTTCTGCTGGCCGCGCGCGTTCAGGTTGCCGAGCCGGAGCTTGACCCAGGGCATCTGGGCAATGACCCGCTGGTCGATGGTCGGCACCCGGTCACGGGCCGCGTCGTACCAGTAGACGCGGAGCAGCTCGCCGCGGATCAGCTCGTCGGCGTGCTTGGTGATCACCTGGATCAGCGGGACCGCATCGACCCGGAAATCCCGTCGCGAACTCGATCCGAACAGCAGTTCACCCGCCGCGGCATAGATGTAGCCGACGTCCACCATGACCGCGTAGCGGGCCAGGATGGGAAGCGGGGCTGCGAATTCGGTCATCACCTCCGACTCTAGGGCAGGCAGCAGTGTGCGCGTGCCAGATGTGTCACTTTAGCCGACGGATCGGATCGATCTGGACACGCTCTGTAACCGAGAGCTTCTAGAGCGGTATGTTGCCGTGCTTCTTGGGCGGCAGGGTCTGCCGCTTGGTGCGCAGGGTACGCAGCGCGCGGGTGACGGCGATCCTGGTCTCGGCGGGCCGGATGACCGCGTCCACGTAGCCTCGTTCGGCCGCGATGTACGGGTTGGCCAGAGTGTCCTCGTACTCGGTGATCCGTTCTGCGCGCAGCGCGTCGGGATCCTCGGCCGCGGCCAGCTCGCGGCGGTACAGGATGTTCACCGCGCCCTGCGCGCCCATGACCGCGATCTGCGACGTCGGCCAGGCCAGGTTGACGTCGCCGCCCAGGTGCTTGGAGCCCATCACGTCGTAGGCACCGCCGTACGCCTTCCTGGTAATCACCGTCACCTTCGGCACCGTGGCCTCGGCGTAGGCGTAGATGAGCTTGGCGCCGTGGCGGATGATCCCGCGCCACTCCTGGCTCACGCCGGGCAGGAAGCCAGGCACGTCGACGAAGGTCAGGATCGGGACGCTGAACGCGTCGCAGGTCCGGACGAACCGGGCCGCCTTCTCCGCGGCGTCGATGTCGAGGCAGCCGGCCAGGTGCATCGGCTGGTTGGCCACCACGCCCACGGACGCGCCCTCCACCCGGCCGAAGCCGACCACGATGTTCGGCGCGAAGCCCGCGTGGATCTCCAGGAACTCGCCGTCGTCGAGCACGTGGGTGATCACTTCGTGGATGTCGTACGGCTGGTTCGCCGAGTCCGGGATGAGCGTGTCGAGTTCCGCGTCGGTCTCATCGGGTTCCTCGTCGTCCTGCGGGCCGGCTCCCTCCCGCCTGGGCGCCTCGTCCAGGTTGTTGGAGGGCAGGTAGGACAGCAGGTCACGGGCGAAGTCGATGCAGTCCTGCTCGTCCTTGGCCTGGTAGTGCGCGACGCCGGACTTGACGCCGTGCGCCTGCGCGCCGCCGAGGTCCTCGAAGCTCACGTCCTCGCCGGTCACCGTCTTGATCACGTCGGGACCCGTGATGAACATGTGACTGGTCCCCTCCACCATGAGGGTGAAGTCGGTGATGGCGGGGGAGTAGACCGCTCCGCCCGCGCACGGGCCCATGATCAGCGAGATCTGCGGGATCACGCCGGAGGCCATCACGTTGCGGTAGAAGATCTCGGCAAACAGGCCGAGCGCCACCACGCCCTCCTGGATGCGCGCGCCGCCGCCGTCGTTGATCCCGATCACCGGGCAGCCGGTCTTCAGCGCGTGGTCCATGATCTTGACGATCTTCTCGCCGTAGACCTCGCCCAGCGAGCCGCCGAACACCGTGAAGTCCTGGCTGAACACGCACACCGGGCGGCCGTCCACGGTGCCGTACCCGGTGACCACGCCGTCGCCGTAGGGCCGGGTGGCGGCGATCCCGAAGTCGGTGGCGCGGTGCCGGGCCAGCTCGTCGAACTCGGTGAACGAGCCCGGGTCGACCAGCAGGTCGATCCGCTCCCGCGCGGTCAGCTTGCCCCGCTCGTGCTGCTTGGCCACCGCCTGCTCCGAGCCGGCGTGCACGGCCGCCTGCCGCCGCCGCTCCAGGTCGGCGATCTTGCCGGCGGTGGTGTGCGGATCGGGAGCGGGTCCGTTCCCGGCGGCTTCACTGGTCATGGTGGTCATGGGGATCAGGCTAGCGGGCAGGCCAGCCCGGGATAATACGCTCTAGCCGTGAACAGGAACACAGATCGAGCCCGTGACCGGGACCGGGCCGCGCTGCCCGAGCCGATGCGGCGCGAGGTCCGGCTGCTCGGCGACATCCTCGGCGAGGTCATCCGCGATTCCGCGGGCCCCGAACTGCTGGCCGACGTGGAGCGCCTGCGGCACGCGGTGATCGACGCGCGCAATGTAGAGGGTTGGGCCGGGGGGGACGGGGGGCGGGAGCCCCCCGTGCACGGAAGAGGTGGGCGGGGGGGCGACGACGACGGCGGGGACGCGCCCGGCGACGAGATCACCAAGCTGGTCGCGTCGTGGAGCCTGGAGGCGGCCGAGCAGGTCGCCCGCGCCTTTACCGTCTACTTCCACCTGGCCAACCTGGCCGAGGAGCATCAGCGCATCCGCAACCTGCGCGAACGCGACACGGGCGGCGAGCCGGTGCGCGAGTCGCTGGCCGCCGCTGTCGCCGAGATCAGCCGGGACGCCGGGCCGGAGCACCTCGCCGAGCTGCTCGGGTCGCTGCGGGTGCACCTGGTGCTCACCGCCCACCCGACCGAGGCCCGCCGCCGCGCGGTGGTGGCCGCGCTGCGCCGGGTCAGCGGGCTGCTCGACGTGCTGGACGACCAGCGCGCCGCGGCGGCGGACCACGCCGAGGCGCGGCGCGGGCTGCGCGAGCAGGTCGACCTGCTGTGGCGGACGTCACAGCTGCGGGTCAAGGCGATGGACCCCATCGACGAGGTCCGCACGGTCATGACCGCCTTCGACGAGACGCTGTTCCAGGTGGTCCCCGCCGTGTACCGGGAGCTGGACCGAGCCGTGGCCGACATGGGAGACGCAGCGTCGCCGGTCCCGGCCTTCCTGCGGTTCGGCAGCTGGGTGGGCGCGGACCGGGACGGCAACCCGTTCGTGACCGCGCAGGTCACCCGGGAGACCGCGACGATCCAGGCGGACCACGTGCTGCGCGCGCTGGAGAACACCACCACCCGGATCGGCCGGGCGCTGACCCTGCACGCGGCGACGACGCCGCCGTCGGCAGGCCTGCGCCGCGCGCTGGCCGCGGCCTCGGCCGCGCACCCGGAACTGCTGGCCGAGATCGAGGCCCGCTCGCCGCAGGAGCCCTACCGCACCTATCTGCTCTACGCGGCGCAGCGGCTCGCCGCGACGCGCGCGCGGCACGCCGACCTGGCCTACCCGGGCCCGGCCGAGTTCCTCGCCGACCTGCGCGTCATCCAGGACTCGCTGGCCGCGGCCGGGGCGGCCACCCAGGCCCACGGTGAGCTGCAGCACCTCATCTGGCAGGCGGAAACGTTCGGGTTTCACCTGGCCGGCCTGGAGGTCAGGCAGCACAGCGAGGCGCACGCCCGGGCGCTGGCCGAACTCCGCGCGGCCGGCCCGCCCGGCACCGAGCCCAATGAGCCCTTCTCCGCGCAGACCGAGGAGGTGCTGGCCACACTCCGGGCGGTGGCGTGGGTCCAGGACCGGTTCGGCGCGGACGCCTGCCGACGGTACGTGGTGAGCTTCACCCGCTCGGCCGGCGACATCGCCGCGGTGCACGAACTCGCCCGCTACGCCGTGGCCGGCGGCCGCGTGCCCGTGCTGGACGTGGTGCCGCTGTTCGAGAGCGCGGCCGATCTGGCCAACGCGCCCGGCGTGCTGACCGGCATGCTCGCGCTGCCCGAGGTCGCCGAGCGGCTGGCGGCGAGCGGCCGGGCGCTCGAGGCAATGCTGGGCTACTCCGACTCGGCCAAGGAACTCGGGCCGGCCAGCGCCACGCTGCGGCTCTTCGACACCCAGGCCCGGCTGGCCGCCTGGGCCGCGGCCAACGGCGTCCGGCTGACCCTGTTCCACGGCCGGGGCGGCGCGCTCGGCCGGGGCGGCGGGCCGGCCGGCCGTGCCGTGCTGGCCCAGGCGCCCGGCTCGGTCAACGGCTCGTTCAAGGTCACCGAGCAGGGCGAGGTCATCTTCGCCCGGTACGGCCAGCCGGTGATCGCCAAGCGGCACCTGGAACAGGTGGGTTCCGCGGTGCTGCTCGCGTCGTCCCCGCGGATCGCCGAACGGAACGCGGCGGCGGCGGCCCGCTACCGGGACATCGCCGACCGGATCGACGAGGCCGCCCGGGCGGCCTTCCGCGCGCTGGTCGAGGCGGACGGCTTCGCCGACTGGTTCGCCCGGATCAGTCCGCTCGGCGAGATCGGCGGCCTGCGCATCGGCTCCCGGCCGGCCAAGCGCGGCCTCGCCCCCGCGCCCGGCGTCGCCCCGGCGCCCGCCATAGACCTGGCCGACCTGCGCGCGATCCCCTGGGTGTTCGCCTGGTCGCAGACCCGGATGAACCTGCCGGGCTGGTACGGCCTGGGCAGCGGGCTGGCCGCCATCGCCGCTGATCCCGGCGGCGCCGACGCGCTGCAGCGCGCCTACCACGACTGGCCGCTGTTCGGCGTGCTGCTCGACAACGCGGAGATGAGCCTGGCCAAGACCGACCGGCTGATCGGGGCCCGCTACCTCGCCCTCGGCGGCCGCGACGACCTGACCAGCCGCGTGCTCGCCGAATACGACCTGACCAGGCGCCTGGTCCTGACCAGCACCGGCCACGACCGGCTGCTGGCCGACCGGCACGTCCTCTCCCGCGCCGTCGCGCTGCGCGACCCCTACGTGGACGCGCTCTCCTTCCTGCAGCTACGCGCCCTCGCCGCCCTCCGCGAACCCGACCCCGCCCCGTCGCCCGAGGAGCGCGACCGCCTGGAGCGCCTGCTCCTCCTCACCGTCAACGGCGTAGCCGCCGGCCTCCAGAACACCGGCTAACCCCATCCCCGACGCACCTCCCGCCGGGGCCGAACCTCAGTCCGCGATCCGGATGCGGAGGCGGCGGAAACCCTTGCCCTTGCTCTCGATCTTGACGACCTCGATACGGCCGACCTGGCTGGTGGACGCGACGTGGGTGCCGCCGTCCGCCTGCTGGTCCAGGCCCACGATGTCGATGATCCGTACCTCTTTGACCTCCGGCGGCACCAGGTTGGTCGCGGTCCGGATGATGTCGGGCAGCGCGAACGCCTCGTCGCGCGGCAGCACCCGCACGTCGATCCGGCGGCCGGCCGCGACCTCGGCGTTGCAGGCCGCCTCGACCGCCTCGCGGAAGCCCGGCGGGACCTCGGGCAGGTTGAAGTCCATCCGCGCGGTCAGCGGTTCCATGTTTCCGCCGGTCACCAGCGCGCCGAAGTCACGGAACACCACGCCGCACAGCACGTGCAGGCCGGAGTGAGTGCGCATCAGCGCGGTCCGCCGCCCGTCCTCCAGCGCGCCGCGCACCACAGTGCCCACGGTCGGTAGCGGGTCGCCCTCGGCCGGGACCAGGTACAGGTCATCGCCCTTGCGGGCGTCCACGATCTTGGTCTGCACGCCGCCCCACAGCAGGACGCCGTGGTCCGGCGGCTGGCCGCCGCCGCCCGGGTAGAACGCGGACCGGTCGAGCACGATCCCTTCCGGGCCGGCCGCCAGCACCTGGGCGTCCCACTCCCGCAGGGTCTGGTCGTCGAGTTCGAGCCGGTGCGTGCGCCATTGCGTGTCGTCCATGGGCGGAAGCCTAGTCCGCGTCGGCCGCCAGGGCGTCCGAGCTGGCTGCTGCCGCAGCGGGCTTACTGATGCACGCCAGGCCGAGCGCCAGGCACGCGAACGGCACGGCCGAGATCGCGTACCGGTAGTCCAGTTCGTGCGCCGCGATCGGCAGCACCAGGTTGACCACGGCGACGCCCCAGGCCAGGCCCGCGTACATGCCCCAGCCGCGCCACCGCCTGATCAGCACGACCAAACCGCCCGCCAAGACCAGGAAGAAGACCCAGCCCGGGAACCAGACGGGCTGCTGGTACAGGAACATGAAGTACGCCCACGGCTGGACCACGTGCGTGTTCGAGTGGGCGTGCGCGTACCGGCCCTCCCAGTACCGCTGGTACTCGGCGAACGGCTGGACGTGCGGCTCCACGGTGAACTGCATGGCCAGGTAGTCCTGCGGCCGGTCGGTGGCGGCGAAGGTCAGGAACACCTCCTTGCCCACGGTCTTGAGGTAGTCCAGCGGCTGCGCCTCGATGGCGCGTTCGGCGAACTGCATGGCGAGTTTGTTGTTGTACGCGTTGATGCCGGGGTGGGCGTCGGTCCGGAACCAGGCGCCCGCGTCCCACAGGTATTCGGCCGGGGTGCGCGCGTTCAGCAGCGCCGGGACGGACCAGGCCGGGGTCGGCGAGGCCTGGTGGTTCGGCTGGTTCTCCGGGCAGAGCGGCACCAGGTCGGCCGGCGGCTTGATGACCGAACAGTTGGCGAACGACATCGTCCGCGACCACAGGAACAGTCCGGTGCTGTTGGTGATGTTGAACTGGCCGAACTCGGCGAAGAAGATCGTCCCGTAGACGATCAGCGGGACCGCGAACGCGGCCAGGCACGCGGTGAACGCCTTCCAGCCGGCCCGCCGGATCAGCAGGAAGGCGAGGATGACCACCACGACCGGGGCGCCGTTGCCGCGGATGACCGAGGCCCAGGAGACCAGCAGCCCGACCAGCGCGGCCTGCCGGATCGTCGGCTTGGGCGCGACGATGAGGATCACCACGGCGATCATGAGCACGAGCGTGAACAGGGTGTCGGGCAGGATGGAGGACTCCAGCCAGATCTGCCGCGAGTCGAATAGCGTCGGCGCGGCGGCCAGCGTCGCCCCCCAGGCCGGAAGCCCGCGGGTGCGCAGCACCCCGTAGATGATCGCGGCGAGCCCGATGCCCATCAGGTGCTGTACCGTGGTCACGAGGAGCAGCGAATGGAACGGCTGCAGCAGGTGCAGTACCAGCGGGTACCCGGCCGGGCGCAGCTCCGACAGCGGCAGCAGCTGGACGCTCTGCTTCATGTAGGAGAACGAGTCCTGGATGAACAGCGCGGGCTTGAAGCCGAGCGCGGCGATGACCCGCGGGATGACCGACACGCAGGCCGCGATGGTGAACAGCCGGTGGTTGCGCCACAGCGCGGCGGGCGTCAGGGCGGCCGCGACGGCCCGGGCCCGCTCCGCCAGCGGCCCGGCGTCCCAGGAGATCTCGGGCGGCCACAATTGCCAGTGCCGGTTCCGTTCGGGTGCGACCGCGGCAGGATCGGGCGCGGCGCCGTCGTCCGAGTCGCTGCGCCGGCTCGTTCCGAGGTCGGTCACCGATTTCCCTCCTTCTGGCACCTGAACAATAGTTGAACACCATGCGAGCCGAGAACCAGACGCCCCTGAACGCCGCGGCCCTGCGCCGCGCCGCGCTGCGGCCGCATGGCCTGTGGCGCGACATCGAGGTCGTCGAGCGTACCGGCTCGACCAACGCCGACCTCCTGGACCGGGCCCTGCGCGGCGAGCCGGAGGGCCTCGTCATCGCCGCCGAGGAGCAGACCGCGGGCCGCGGCCGGATGGGCCGCACCTGGGTGTCGCCGCCGCGGGCCGCGCTGACGTTCTCCCTGCTGGTGCGGCCTGCCGCCGTGCCGCCCGCCCGCCGCGGCTGGCTCCCTCTGCTCACCGGCGTGGCCGTCGCCGCGGCGGTCACCGACGTCACCGGAGTAAAAGCCAGCCTCAAGTGGCCGAACGACGTCCTGGCGGGCGAGGCCAAGCTGGCCGGCATCCTGGCCGAGGCGGCCGCCGACGCGGCCGCCGACGCGGTCGTCGTCGGCATCGGCCTCAACGTCTCCACCGCACCGTCGGAACTGCCGCCGCGCACCGGGACCGCGCTCAGTGCCACCTCGCTGCGCGCCGCAGGCGCCACCGCCCTCGACAGGGAACCGCTGCTGCTCGCCATCCTGGCCGGCTTCGAGCGCCGGTACGACGCCTGGCGGCAGGCCCACGGCGACCCGGACCGCTCCGGGCTGCGCCAGGAGTACATCACCTGGTCCGCCACGATCGGCCGGCCCGTCCGGGCCGAACTACCCGGCGGTCACGCGCTCTCTGGCCCCGCCGTCGGCGTCGACCCGGACGGCAGGCTGCTGGTCCGCGTCTCGCCGGGTTCGGAGGTCGCCGTGGCCGCCGCCGACGTCGTCCACCTGCGCTTAGCTGGCCCCCCGGGCCGTGGCGCGAAGGCCAGCGCCGCGGCCAGGCAGGCGGCCGGCACCGCGGGCACCAGGTAGCGCAGGTCGAAGTCGACGATCGTGGGCGGCACGAGCAGGATCGTCCCGGCGAACGCCCAGGCCAGCCCCGGGCCCCGGACCCGCCGCCGCAGGGCCATCCCGGCCAGGCCGCCGAGAAGGATCAGGCCGAGCACCGTGCCCGGCAGGTACGCGTACCGCTGGTAGCTCACCAGCCACGACGCGAACGGCTGGACCGCGCGGGTCGGCGCAGGCCGCCCGCCGTTGTAGGCGGCCTGGTCGCCGGCCACCGTCCCGCCGCCCGGGGTGCGCATGGTCGCCGGCACCCAGGCCGTCGTGGCGTCGGCGAACTGGTACCGGTCCACGATCCCGGCGTCCGGGTGGACCGGCCGGTCCCAGAAGAAGCTCAGCGCGACGTCGTGCGCCACCGCGGTGACGTACCCGCCTGGCTGCGCCGCGATGGCCCGCAGCGCGAAGCCGAGCGCGAGCCGGTTGGTCCGCGCCGAGAACCGCCCGCCCGGCATGCCCAGCAGCGGCGAGTTCCCGTCCCAGATGTACAGTGACGCCGCGATCCGCTGTGCTCCTTCCCGGCCTGGCGGCGGACACAGCGCCCGCTCGTCGGCGGGCGGCTTGATCACCGCGCAGTCCGCGAACGACATCGTCCGAGACCACAGGTACACCCCGTCGCTCCTAGTCAGGCTGAACTGGTGCTCGTGCAGGTCGAACCAGGCGGCGTACGCCGCGACCGGCAGCGCCCCGGCCAGCAGCGCGGCGGCCACGGTGACCACGCCCGCCCGCCGGATCATCAACGCGACCAGCAGCACCGCAAGCAGCGCCAGCCCCACCGGCCACAGGAGCGCCGAGACCCCCAGCAGGAAGGCGGCTGAGGTCGTCCGGGCGGGCCGCCGCTCGCCGGGTGACCACAGCACCAGGCACAGGGCGATCACAACCACGAGACCGAACGGGCTGTCTGGCACGACATCGGCTTCGACCTGGAGCTCGTACGCGTCGAAGAGCACCGGGACGGCCGCCAGCGTCGCCGCCCAGGCGGGCAGCCTGTGCCGGCGCGCCAGCAGGTAGACGAGCACGCCCATGGCCAGGCCCATCAGGTGCTGCACCGCGGCGACCAGCGCCAGGCTGTGCAGCGGCCGCAGCACCCACAGCAAGAAGCCGTAGCCGCCCACCCGGCTGGGATCAGGGATCAGCCGCAGTCCGGTGGCCAGGTACGAGGCCGAGTCGCCGCCGAACCACATGACCGGCCGGAACGCCAGCATGACCAGCACCCGCAGCACGACCGCCGCAGCCAGCACGAGCCCGAACAGCCAGTGTCGCCGCGCCGCCGCTACCAGGTCCACCAGCGGATTTTACGCTCTGTCTTCCCCGCTCGCCTCCGGGCCCCCACCCACCTCCCGATCCCCCTTCATGGCTCCTCAGTCCAGTCGCCGCCGCGGCCCTTTGGCTCGCGGGGGGTCGCTCCTCAGTCCGGTCGCCGCCGACGCCCTTTGGCTCGCGGGGAGGGCGCGACGTGCCAATATTTGCCGTATGGTACAAGACCCTTCGCTCACCGAGGACGAACACCTGGTGCTGCGGCTGCATCCGCACTGGAAGACGCTGATCCGCCCGCTGGCGGTGGCGGTGCTCGTGGTGGCGGTCGCGCTGGTGGCGGAGGTCGTGATCCCGTCCGGCTCGGCGGCGACGCCGGCCCGGCTGGCGGTAGCCGTGGTCGCGATCTTGTTCCTGATGCTGTGGCTGATAGTGCCGGTGCTGCGCTGGCGGACGACGGTGTTCGAGCTGACCAACCGGCGGCTGCGGATGCGGGACGGCATCATCACCAGGCACGGCCGGGACATCCCGCTGGCCAGGATCAACGACGTCTCGTTCACCAAGGGCCTGCTCGACCGGCTGCTCGGCAGCGGGCGGCTGGTGGTGGAGTCGGCGGGCGAGCACGGCCAGATCGTGCTGACCGACATCCCGCAGGTGGAGTTCACGCAGGCCACGCTGTTCCGGCTGGTGGAGGACGAGCAGCGCAGGCTGGAGCGGAACCAGCGGAACCAGCCATGAGCCCCGTCACCACGTCGCGTCCCGATGACGGGATCGCCGCCTTCGTCGAGAAACGCAAGCCGGCCTGGCCGGGGCAGTGACCAGGCCCGTTCGGCTTACATCCCCAGCCGCACGGTGGCGGACCGGCCCAGCTCACGGCCGCTGGCGTCGAGGGCGATCACCGCGAAGTACGGTCCCATCGAGTTCACCGTGATCGCCGTCTCGAAGCCGTGGGGCCCCTGGGAGCCGACCTGGGCCAGCCCGGTCGGCGCCTTCCCGGCCAGCACCGTCCAGGAGTGCACCTGAGTCGAGCCGTTCCAGCTCGCGTACACGACCGAACCCCCGGTCGCGCTCACCCGCGCCGCGGCAGCGGGCTGGTCCGTCGGCTGCCCGGTCCAGGCGGCGCTGAGGACCCGGTAGGACTGATCCCCGGCCGGCAACTGGCCGTCCAGGATCAGCGTCCCGTTCGCGGTGAACTCGGAGAAGACCGGCAGGTTGCCCCAGCTGACCAGCACCCGTCCGCCGGGCAGCACCTGCATGCTGCCCTCGAAGGAGGCAAGCAGGCGTGTCGTCGGGTGAATGTAGCTGCGCTGCAGCGTGGCCCGCATGGTGCTGGTGTTCAGGTTGACCAGGATGCCCCGGGACTGCGACTCCTTCGGCGGGGCGCCGCCGTCGTCGAAGATGCTCAGCGTGTTCGCGCCCTGGGGAAGGGCGTGGTGCTGGAACCAGAACGTGGTGCCCGGCCCCATCTGGAAGCTGGACCGCTTCCCGCCGAGCTGCCAGACCACCCTCCCGCTGGGCCGGGCGATCTTGTAGACCGTGCTGGTATTCCGCGCGGAGATCAGCAGGGTGCCGTCCGG
>Ga0070707_100003750_pt1 | contig 14336 bp, 16 predicted proteins | sample KBSK5502metaG_FD_65468 | JGI IMG/M metagenome (GOLD analysis project Ga0070707, IMG submission 65468) | Corn, switchgrass and miscanthus rhizosphere microbial communities from Kellogg Biological Station, Michigan, USA - KBS K5-50-2 metaG | ecosystem: Host-associated > Plants > Roots >... | reverse complement strand
GGAATGGAAGGGTTGGTGGGGCGACGACCCGCCGTACCACCACCCGGTGTTCGTGCTGACGCGCCATTCACGGCCGCCTTTGGTGATGCAGGGCGGGACGACGTTCAACTTCGTCACCGACGGGATCGAGGCGGCGCTGTCGCGGGCGTTCGAGGCGGCGGGCGGCGCCGACGTGCGTCTGGGGGGCGGCGTAGCGACGATCCAGCAGTACCTGCGCGCCCGCCTCATCGACGAGCTGCACCTGGCGATCGTGCCCATCTTCCTCGGGGGCGGCGAGCGTCTGTTTGACGGTCTGGACGGCGGACCGGTCGGCTACGAGAACGTCGAGATGGTCAGCTCTGCCTCGGTGACGCACGTCCGATTCCTGCGCCGGTAACGGCGGGGTGGCGGCAATCCCTTCGGGCCGCCCGGCGATGCCTCGATCCGCAGGGCAATATCAGTAGCGCGCCCGGAAGTCCGCGTCTAAGTACGTTTCTGTTCGGCAGCCGCATCCAAAGTACCCAAAACTTACTGTCCCCACCCCTCCGATTTGGTCGCGCCTCTCAGGGCGGCGCGACGTCTTTCAGATCGCTTCCCGCGCGGTCAGCGATCTTCGCGACCAGGCATCTGCCTGAGCCAGAAGCAGAGTGTCGAGCTCCTCTCTCCGCGGCTGCAGATCGTGCGTTGCGCCCACCAGCGTCACCGACGCCACGGCCTCCCCTACCTGGTTCCGGACAGTCGTTCCGATCGCCAAGCGTGTGCCGGAAAGGCGCAGATGAGCGGCAATGCCAGTGCGCCGGATGTCCTCGTACTCGGCCAGGAACTCTTCTACCGCCTCCGGGTCCTCCGCCATCTGCCGGCGAAGATATGCCTCGCGCTCGGCCGACCGGCGAGCGACCAGCAGGGCCTTCCCGCCAGCCGTTCGAAGGAGAGGGCGGCGGATGTCGGACTGTGCCAGGAACCCGGCCAGCTCCTCGCTTCCGACTTCGGCGACGTAGACCAGGTGATCGCCGACCTGGACGCCGAGAAACACGGCCGCGCCGGCTGCCTGATGTAGCGCAGCGAGGTCTTCGTGGGTGACATGTCCCGCTCTGATGTTGCCGCTCGCCAGCGTGAGGGCGAAGATCGCTGGCCCCAAGAAGAAGCGGTGGTCCTGCTCGTAGAGCCAGCCGTTGGCAAGCAAGCCGCTGATGAAGCCATGGACCGACCCCTTTGGTGCGTCGAGAACTCGGGCTAGCTCACTGAAGGTGGGGCCCGGGCGGTAGACGACCGCCTCGAGGATTTGAGTCACGCGGTCCACCGTCCGGTGGTGCTGCGGGGCTCGCCTTCGTCGAGGATATCGTATATCCGAACTCATTGTCCTATGCACGATAAATGAGTAGCCTGGGGTCATGCAAGTCTCGAGAAACGATCTGACCGCCCCGGAGGTGGCATAGCAATGCGGGCAGCCATCTACAGCGGGCCTCGCGCGATCGATGTCGGGGAACGGCCCGACCCGGTGCTCCAGGCGCCCACCGACGCCATAGTCCAGGTTCTGCTCGGCTGCGTCTGCGGATCCGACCTCTGGTACTACCGGGGTGACTCGCCCCACGCTCTGGGCCCGATCGGCCACGAGTTCATCGGGGTGGTTGAGGAGGTCGGTCCGGAGGTCCGCAGAGTCGCCACCGGCGACTTGGTCATCGCCCCCTTCACCTTCTGCGACGGCATCTGCCCCAACTGTCGAGCGGGAGTGACCTCGCAGTGCGTGAACGGCGGATCCTTCGGCAACCACGGCATCGACGGGGGCCAGGGCGAAGCCGTGCGGGTCCCCCTGGCAGGCAGCACGCTCGTCCCTGTACCCGGCTCCGGGCATTCGGACGAGACGATGCGCTCGCTGCTCGCCCTCTCCGACGTGATGTGCACCGGTCACCACTCGGCGGTCAGCGCGGGCGTCGAGGCGGGCGATGTGGTCGCCGTGGTGGGCGACGGCGCCGTGGGACTCTGCGCCATCCTCGCCTGCCGGCGCCTCGGTGCCGATCGGATCATCGCGCTCAGCCGGAACCCGAAGCGACAGGAGCTCGCCAAGGCATTTGGTGCGACAGACATCCTCGAGGAGCGAGGAGACGCGGCGATCCAGGCCGTCAAAGAGATGACGGGCGGGATCGGGGTCGACGCCGCCCTCGAATGCGTCGGCACCGGCCAGTCGCTGGCGACCGCGATGGGTATTGCGCGACCCGGCTCGGTCGTGGGCGCCATCGGGGCACCACACGACATCGACTTCCCGGTCATGGACACCGTCGTCTTCCGCAACGTCGGCTTGCGCGGCGGCGTCGCACCGGCGCGCGCCTACATCCCAGAGCTGCTTCCCGACGTCCTCGAGGGGCGCATCAACCCAGGGCGTGTATTCGACTTCGAGACCGGCCTGGACGGCATCCCCGAGGCCTATGCCGCGATGGACGAGCGCCGTGCCATCAAGTCGCTGATCCGGGTCGCCGCGTGAGCCCGATGAGCCGATGGAGCGCCGAAGACCTCAACCGGATTGGGAACAGCGAAGAGGTGCAGATCGAGTCAATCCGCCCTGATGGCTCGCTGCGAAGGCCCGTCACGACGTGGATCGTTCGTCAGGGCGAGGACCTGTACGTTCGATCCGTAAGAGGGCCGAGCGGTCGTTGGTTTCGAGGAGTTCGAGAAAGGCGCGAGGGTCGAATACGGGCCGGGCGCGTCGAACTGGACGTCCTTTTCGAAGACGCCGGTCCCGAGATCGACGACGAGATCGATGCCGCCTATCGAGATAAGTACCGCCGATACGCGGGCCCCATTCTCAACAGCGTGCTCACGCCCCAGGCGCGATCCGCGACGCTCAAGCTCGCGCGACGGTCGACAACTCAATAAGAAAGGGAAGAAGCCAACGGATGACACGTCTCAAGAGGAACACCGGGACGTAGCGCGGGTCGAGGCCTTCAGCGACGGGGGTCTTCGCGTTCGCGATCACGTTGCTGGTGATCACGATCCGAATCCCACGGCGGTCCAACAGCCTGATCAGCGCAACATTTTGAATGGTGGGCCGAGAGCGGAACGTAAGCCGGGTTCTGTGCCCCGGAAACCGGGGTGGCGGTCATCTATCTACGACGCCGGTTGCCCGACGCCTCCAGCGACCTGACCCGAGGGCTCAGCGGGCAGCCTCAACGCCCTCCTATTCGGTCTTGCTCCGGGCGGGGTTTGCCTGGCCGGCCGGTCACCCGGCCGCCGGTGGGCTCTTACCCCACCATTTCACCCTTACCGAGTCGCCCCGGCGGTGTCATTTCTGTGGCACTTTCCTTCGGGTTGCCCCGACTGGGTGTTACCCAGCGCCCTGCCCTGCGGAGCCCGGACTTTCCTCCGAACCGCGAACGGCCCGGCGACCGCCCGTCCGCCTCGACCCGCCCTGATCTTACCCCTCGATCGTCAGGATCAGCTTCCCGGGCACCTGGCGTTCGCGCAGCTCCGCGATCGCCCGAGGCATCTCCTCCCAGGGCATCTCCCCCGCCACCTGGGGATCGAGGGCGCCCTCCGCGACCAGCGCGACCAGGTAGGCGAGATCGCCGGCGGGCGGGTCGGCCGGCCAGCCGTGGAAGAACGTGAAGCCCTGCAGCCGCACATAGCCGCCCAGGTAGACGTCGCGCACGTTGAAGGTCGTTGGTTGGTTGGCGCTGTTCCCGAACATCACGAGCGTGCCGTCGGGGTCGACGCAGGTCATGAGGTGGGCGAGCGAGGCGCCTCCCGCCGATTCCAGGATGAGGTCATACCGTCCTGCCACCTTCTCGTGGCCGATCACCACCTCGTCCGCGCCCAGCTCGCGCAGGCCGGCCGCCCGCTCCTCCGAGCCGACGATGGCAGTGATGTGGGCGCCGCCGCGGCGCCCCAGCTGGATGGCGAAGCGACCTACGCCGCCGGCGGCGCCGGTGATCAGCACCCGGCTGCCCAGCAGTCCGCGGGGGGCGAAGCGCAGGACGCGAAGCGCGGTCAGGCCCGCCACCGGGAGCGCGGCGGCCTGGGCGAACGAGACGGCGTCAGGCAGTGGCGCGAGCTGGTTTCGCGGCACCGCGACCTGCTCGGCCCACGCCCCTCCGTTCAGCACCGCGACCACGCGGGTCCCGTCGGGGAGCACGCCGGCGATGTCCCAGCCCGGCCGCCAGCCGTCCGCGGCCATGGGGATCCGGTTCACCTCGCCGCGGTTCAGCGAGAGGGCGCGGACCTGGACCAGCACCTCGTCCTGCCCGGGCTGGGGCGGGTCGACCTCGCGCAGGGCGATCCGCTCGGGCGCGGACGCGTCGACCGTGAGCGCGCGCATCAGCCGGCCTTGTACTCGTCGATGGCGCGGTTGGCGAGAGCGTCCGCGCCCTTGTTGCGGGCACGCTCGACGTGGGACACGACCACCTCGGGGAAGCTCGCCAGGAGCTCCTGCGCGCTGCGCACCAGTGGCTGGAGGTCCTTGTTCTTGACCCGAAAGCGCCCGGCCAGCTGCTCCACTACCAGCTTGGAGTCCAGGTACACCTCCAGCTTCTCGGGCTTCCACTCCTGCACCGCGCGCAGGCCCTCGATCAGGGCCAGGTACTCGGCGCGGTTGTTGGTGGCGATCCCGATGTACCGGCAGAGCCCGCGCAGGCGCATGCCCTGTTCGTCCTCGATGACGACGCCGAGGCCGGCAGGCCCCGGGTTGCCGCGAGCGGCGCCGTCGGTGTAGAGGCGGAGGGTCTTTATCCCAGCACCAGGATGCGGCCGCAGTGGTCGCAGCGGACCAGCTCGCCGCGCCGCAGCTGCTGCAGGCCGCCCGACGTGATCGCCACCCGGCAGGCGCCGCAGGCGGTGCCGACCACCTCTGCCACCGGCGGCCGGACCCGGACCCGCGCATACAGGGAGCGCGCGGCGGCCGGGATATCCGCCCAGAGGCCGGCGCGCTCCGCCTCCGCCTCGACCAGGTCCAGGCGCGCCTTCTCAAGCTGCCGGCTGAGCTCGGGCAGCGCGGCGTCTGACTCCGTCTGTACCCGCTGGGCGTCCTGCTCGGCCTGGCGGACGGCCGCGTCGCGGGCCTCCACCTCCTCCATCAGCTCCAGCTCGGCGTCCTCCTCGACGACCAGGCGCTCGCGCATGTGCTGCACCTCGGTCGAAAGCTTGGTCAGCTCGGTGGGATTGTGGATTCGCCCGCTCATCAGGTCCCGGTCGCGGTCGCGCATCCGGGCTCGATGACCCTCCACCTCGCGCTCGCTCTCCCGCAGGCGGGCGGCGGCCTCGCGCTGGACGGCGTGGGCTTCCTCCAGCCGCGCACGGGCCTGTTCCAACCGCGGGTTGGCGGCCAGGGCCGCCTCCAGGCGCTCGATCTCGGCGTTCAGGTGCTGGACCCGTTCGTCCACCCGCGCGTGGCGGAGCAGCAGCTCGCCGGTGTTCACCTGGCCTTCGGCCTCACGACCAGCACTGTATAGACGCGGCCGCGCTCGCTCGCGGCCAGCTCGCGTTCGACGCCGTGCCCGGCCCCGGCCAGCCACTCGCGAAGCCGCTCGAGGCGCTGCATCGGCTGCAGGATCCACAGGCGCGCAGAGCCCGCGATGTCGGGCGAAGCCGCCAGCACCCGGGCGATGGTGCCGCCGCCCAGCCCGGCCAGCACGATCACGTCAGCCTCTCCGGGGGCCAACGGGCTCAACCCAGGGCCTAGCCGGCACTCGCCCAGCCGCTCGCGGGCGCGCGCGGCGGGGCCGGCGCGTCCCTCCGTCGCGATCACCCGGTGCCCGCGCTCGGCCAGGTGGGCCGCCAGCTGGCCGTCGCCGCAGCCGACGTCGGCGACCACGGCGCCGGCCGGGACGGCCTCAGCTACCGCCAGCAGCCGGCGTGGCAGTCCCAGGCTCTACGGGTTCGAAACCGATGTGCGCGTGCGGGGCTTGGCGCCTGTCGCCGACCACGATCTCGCCGAACTGGGCCTCGTAGCCGGCCACGTTCTCGGCCAGCAGCCGGGCCAGAAGCTTGAGGTGGTTGGGGCTCATGCCCACCCGGCTGTAGACGCGGACTAAGCCCGGCTCCTCGGGCGCCCACTGCCCGAAGTTGAGGACGAACCCCATCGGCGAGCCGTTGATCAGGACGACATCGGAGTAGATGACCTGGGAGGCGGACTCGTGGACCTTGACCTGGACCGGCGGCATGCCGCCCATCTACTCGATCACCGCCAGGACCTGGCCCTCTTTGACCACGTCCTGCTCCTTGACCCGGATCTCGCTCACGGTGCCCGCGACCGGCGCCACCACCGGGATCTCCATCTTCATGGACTCCAGGATCACCAGGATGTCGTCCTCCTCAACCTGGTCGCCCGGCTTGGCCTCGACCTTCCAGACGTTACCGACGAGCTCGGCCTTGACCTCGGTCGGCATCTAGGCGGCGAGCTCCAACTGAGCGCGGGCCTGCGCGATCGTGGCCGGCTCCCGGCCCTGCTCGCGCACCATCGCCGCCGCCTTCTCGACCAGATCCCCGTTGCTGCGGGCCATGTGTCCTTCCTCCAGGTAGAAGTTGTCCTCGAGTCCGACCCGCACGTTACCGCCCAGCGCGACGGCGGCGGCGAGCAAGGGCCACTGGTTGAGGCCGATCCCGATCACCTGCCAGTGCGAGCCGGGCGGCAGCGACCCCGCCTGGTGGACGAGGTTGCGGGTCGTGCCTGGAATGCCGCCCAGCACGCCCATGACCAGGCTGAACTGGTAAGGCGGCTGCAAGATCCCCAGCTCGATCAGGGGCGCGGTGTTGCCGATGTGGCCCGAGTCGAAGCACTCCATCTCCGGGCGCACGCCGGACTCGTTCATGGTCTCCAGGAAGAACCGGATGTCGGAGAACGGGTTGGCGAAGACGTGGTCGACCACGAACTGCTTGCGGCTGCGCGAGAAGATCGCGTAGTTCATCGAGCCCATGTTGAGCGCGGCCAGCTCCGGCCTCAGCTCGCGAATGTGGGCGACGCGCTCCTCTTTGGGGATGCCGACGGCGCCGGTCGAGAAGTTGACGATGACGTCGCTGCGAGCGCGCACCTCCTCCTTGATGGCACGGAAGGTATCGACGCTCCAGTCGGGGCCGCCCTCGGGCGTGCGGGCATGGATGTGCACGATCGCGGCGCCCGCCTCCGCGGCCCTGCGTGCCTCCTCGCCGATCTCGGCCGGCGTGTAGGGAATCGCCGGGCAGAGGTCGCGCCGGGCCAGCACGCCGGTGAGGGCGGCGCTGATGATGCAGGTCCCGGTCACACCGGAATGTTGCCGTGCTTGCGCCAGGCCCTCTCTATCCGCTTGCCCTCGGCCTGGACCAGCCCCCGCACGATCACGCGGCGCGTTTCCGCGGGGTCGATGACGTCGTCGATCATGGCCCAGCCCGCGGCGATGTAGGGGCTGATCGTGTCCCGCACCTGCTGCAGCAGCTGCTTGCGGGTCTCCTCGGGGTTCTCGGCCTGCTCGATGACCTTGTTGAAGATGATGTTCACGGCGCCCTCCGGGCCCATCACCGAGATCTCGGCGAAGGGCCAGGCCACCAGCAGGTCCGGGTAGTACCCCTTGCCGCACATCACGAAGTAGCCGGCGCCGTAGGCCTTGCGCATCACGACCGTGACCTTGGGCACGGTCGCCTCGCTGGTCGCGTAGAGCATCTTGGCGCCGTGCCGGATGATGCCCTCCTTCTCCACAGCCGAACCGACCAGGAAGCCTGGCACGTCGACCAAATAGAGGAGGGGCACGTTGAAGGCGTCGCACATCCGGATGAAGCGCGCCGCCTTGTCTGCGGCGTCCGAGTCGAGAATGCCGCCCTTGTGCAGCGGCTGGTTGGCCACGACGCCCACCGGGCGCCCACCGAAGCGGGCGAATCCGATCACGATGTTCTTGGCCCAGGTCGGCTTGATCTCGAACCAGGAGTCGCGATCGCACATCGCCTTGACCACCTTGCGTACGTCGTAGGCGGCGCGTGGGCTGGCGGGCACGATCTTCTCCAGGTCCTCGACCAGGCGGTCTGGCGGGTCGTCGCTCTCGCAGACCGGCGGCGGCTCGGCGTTGCTGGAGGGCAGGTAGGAGAGGAAGCGGCGCACGGTCGCGATGCACTCGCGGTCGTCCCCGACCTCGTTGTCCCCCACCCCCGACTCGTAGCAGTGGACCTGTGAGCCGCCCATGTCGTGATCGGTCACGTCCTCGCCGGTCGCCGCCTTCACGAGGCGGGCGCCGCCCAGCGACATCGAGCTGGTCCCCTTGACCATGGGCACGAAGTCGGACAGGCCGGGAATGTAGGCCGTGCCCGCCGCGCAGGGGCCGAGCATGGCCGACACCTGCGGGATCACGCCCGACATCTGGACCTGGTCGTAGAAGAGGAACCCGGAACCCGCGAACGTGGAGCCGGCGGCCTCCTGGATCCTGGCGCCCGCCGAATCCAGCAGCCAGACGATCGGCTTGCGGTAGCGCATCGCCAGCTCGCGCACTCGGGCGGCCTTGAACTGCTCGCCGACCTGGCCCATCGACCCGGCCATGACCGTGAAGTCGTAGGCGATCACCCAGACTTGGCGGCCGTCGACCAGGCCGTGACCCGTGACCACGCCGTCGGCCGGGGTCTGGGCCGGGTCGGAGACGGGCTGGCCGCGCAGCGACTGCTGGTGGGCGAGCAGGCCGAACTCGACGAAGGTGCCCGGATCGAAGAGGAGGTCGATGCGCTCGCGGACCGTGAGCTTGCCCCGCTCGTGCTGGCGGGCTACGCGCTCGGGACCGCCCATCTCCAGGTTCCGCCGGCGGCGTGCCTTGAGGTCCTCGACGCGCTCGGCGAACTCCTCCGACACCTGGCGGAGATTCTAGGGAGGCCGGCTTGGTACCCTCGGAAAGCGTTTGTCCGACACCACCTGGAAGCCGCTGGCTTCTCTGACTTCCTTCCGGCCCACCCGGTTCCAGGTCGTGATCGCCGTCACGCTGATCGCGGCGCTGGTGGTCCTGGGGACGGTGGTCCTGATCCTGAACTCGCCGATCGCGGGGGTTCACGCGCGCCTCGACATGCCCAACTCTGACCACGTCCGGGTGACGCAGCCGGTCACGATCGCCTTCGACCAACCGGTCGACCTGGCCAAGACCCAGGTTCAGCTCGACCCGGTCGTGGGCTTCGAGGTCCACAGGCAAAGCGATCGCCTCGTGCTCACCCCGCTCTCCCAGTGGGCGACCGAAAAGCGCTACACGGTCGTGCTCTCGGAGGTGCCCAACCAGGGCCACTCCAACACGCTCAGCGGCTGGCACACGGTCTTCACGACCCAACCGCGGGTGGGGGTGGCGGGCATCCTCCTCGACGGCAAGCCGGCGCCCAACCCGCTGCAGGCCGTGATGAGGCTCAACTCCAAGCTGGGCCTGCAGTTCACGACGCCCATGAAGACGTCGACCGTGACCATCAACCTCAACGGCCAGCCGCTGCCGGCGGACAAGCTGCAGTGGGCCCAGGACGGCCAGTCGGTGACGCTGAGCGTGGCGCCGGTGCCCTATCAGGCGTTCACGCTATCGGTGGCCGAGGGGGCCTACAGCAAGGACCTCGATCCCTTCTCCGACGCCGGCACCGCAACCGTGAGCTCGACGGCGCTGATGCCCACCAACCCGTCCAGCGGCATCGGGGCCAACTTCACCGTGCAGCGCCCGATCATGATCGTGGTCGAGAACTCGGGGCCGGCCCGTCCGCAGGTGGGCCTCCAGGACGCGGATATTGTCTACGAGTACATCAGCGAGTACTCGATCAGCCGGATGACGGCGATCTACTTCAACAGCCCGCCGCCGCTGATCGGGCCGGTGCGCTCGTGCCGGATGATCAATCCCTTCCTGACTTACTCGTATGACGGGCTGTTCATGTGCAGCGGCGCCTCGGTGGGCACCCTGCACTGGATGTTCTACGACCCCTACTTCGTGCCCGGCACGATCAACGACTTCGACGCCGGCAACCACTTCTTCCGTTCCAACGCCAAAGAGGCGCCTCACAACCTCTACACCAGCGGGGATCGGGGCACCCGGCTGCGCAGCGAATGGCACCTGCCGGCGCCCGGCTACCAGCTCGATCCCGCGCACCCGGACATCGACGTCGGTGACCCGTCCAACACCATCGACGTGCCCCTGCACGCCGTGCACTGGGACTACGACGGGGCGACCAAGCAGTACATGAGGGTCGACCACGGAACGTCCTTTACCGACGACCAGTACCACGCCCAGCTGCACGCCAAGAACGTGGTCGTGATCCACGCCGGCTTCCATGACGCGGGCTGGGTGGAGGACGACAACGGCGGCGCCCACTCGATCTGGTACGACGTGCTCGGCAGTGGGCCCGCCGAGGTGTGGTCGGACGGCAAGGTCGTACACGCCACCTGGCACATGGGCGACCCCAACGTGCCGATGTGGGACAACCACCAGCCGGTCTGGTTCACGGACGACCAGGGCAAGGTGCTCGAGCTCAACTCGGGCCTGACCTGGATCCACGTGGTGGGCAACGGCCAGACTTCGTAGCCGGTGGCCAGCGAGCTCGGGTTTCTCGGCCGCGGCCTGCTGATCGGTCTCGCCATCGCGGCGCCGGTCGGGCCGATGGCGCTGCTCTGCATCCGCCGCACCCTGGAGCGCGGCTGGCCCAGCGGCTTCGCCTCCGGCCTCGGCATCGCCACCGCCGACGGCATCTACGCCGCGGTGGCGGCGTTCGGCCTGACGATCGTCTCCGGCTTGCTGCTGCGTGAGGCCGCCTGGGTGCAGGGCCTGGGCGGGGTGGCGATCGCGCTCCTGGGCGTCAGCAGCCTGCTGCGACCACCTCCCCTTGGGGAGGTCGCGTCCGAAGGACGCGGGTGGGGGCAGGGGTTGCCGGGCGCCTACCTCTCCTGCCTGGCGCTGACGCTCGCCAACCCCCCAACAATCCTCTCCTTCCTGGCCGTGATGGCCGGCTTCGGCATCGGCACCACGGCCGGCGGCGCCTCGGCGGCGGCGGTCGTCCTGGGCGTTTTGGTGGGATCGGCGGCCTGGTGGCTGGCGCTGACCGGCGCCATCGCCCGCGCCCGGAGCCGCATCAGCCCGCGGGTGCGGGCCTGGATCACGCGCTCAGCCGGGGTCTTGCTGGTCGCCCTGGGGCTCGCCGCCGTGCTGGCCGCGGTCCGTCATTAAGTCCTCGCGGTCCCGCCAGCGGTCGAGGAACCGATAGAGGTTCTTCTTCGACAGCCGCCGGCGCTCGGGCTCCGGTGTCGATTCCCACAGGCGGTGCTCGTGCTTGATCACCGGCACGGGAACCACCAACGCGCGCCGGCCGCCCTCGGCGCGGAGCCGGAAGCTGAAGTCGATGTCGGCGATCCGGTAGAAGCGGAAGCCGCGGTCGAAGCCGCCGACCGCCAGGGCGTCGGCCTTGCGAAAGGCCATGCAGTAGCCCTCGATGGCGTCGACCTCGGGGCCGGGATGCGCCTCGAACTCCTTCAACGTCCCCCTGCCACGCACGCCGAAGGGACCCGCGATCGCAACCGTGGGATCGCGCAGCGCCCCGGTGAGCGGGCCCACGATGTCCCCGGTCACCTCGATGCTGGGATCGAAGAGGACCACGATCTCGGCCGGCGCGTGCTCGATGGCTCCGTTGGCGACCTGGGCCCAGCCCAGGTCGGGACGCGGTGTGACCACCGACAGGACCTGGTCGTCCGATGCCTGCCGGCGCGCCGACTCCAGCCAGCGGCGGGCGTCGTCGGGCCAGCCCCAGTCGATCGTGACGAGCGCCACCGCCCGGGTCTGGAGCACCGGCTGCAGCCGGCTGCCGGCGGCCGAGTCGACGACCTCCCAGCCGCCTTCTTTCAGGCGGTCCCGGATCGCGTCGGCACCGGCGAAATCGCGGTCCGCGCGCAGCCGCGCGCGCTCCTGGACAAGCTGGTCCGCCTGCTTTCGGTCTACCTGCCCTTCTTGGCCTTGACCGCCTCGGTGAGCTTGGGGACGATCTTGAGCGCGTCACCGACCACGCCCAGGTCGGCCATCTTCATGATCGGCGCCTCGGCGTCCTTGTTGATGGCGATGATCACCTTGGAGCTCTTCATGCCAACCGTGTGCTGCATGGCGCCCGAGATGCCGACCGCGATGTAGACGCCCGGGCGCACGGTCTTGCCGGTCTGCCCCACCTGCATCGAGTAGGGCACCCAGCCCGCGTCGACCACGGCGCGGCTGGCGCCCACCGCGGCGCCCAGCGCGCCCGCGAGCTCCTCGATAAGGGGGAAGTTCTCGGGCCCGCCCAGCCCGCGCCCGCCCGACACGATGACCACCGCCTCCTCGAGCTTGACCGCCTCGGCGGCCTCGACCTTGCTCTCCAGGATGCGAGCCCGCTTCGAGGTGGCGCCGATGGTGGCCTGCACCTGCTCGACCCTGGCTTCGCCGCCTACCTCGGAGGCCTCGACCGACTTGGGGCGGAGGAGCACGATCGCGGGCTTGGCGTTGGCCTTGTAGTCGGCGATCTTGGCCCCGCCGAAGTAGGGCACGCGCGCCACGAAGCCGCCGTCCTGAGCCTTGACGTCCAGCGAGTTGGAGATCAGGCCGCAGCCCAAGCGCGCCGCCAGCCGGCCCGCGACGCCGCGCGCGTCGCTGGTGAAGCCGAAGAGGACGAGGTCGGGCGAGTGCTGCTTGACCAGCGCCTCCATGGTGTCGGCCGCCGGCTCGGCGAGGAACTCGGCAAAGGCCGCGTCCTCGCTGACGTAGACGGTCTTGGCCCCGTGCTTGCCCAGCTGCGCGGCGGCCGCGTCGGCGCCGGGACCGAGCGCCACTGCCTCCGCGTCGCCCAAGGTGCGGGCCTTGGCCAGCAGCTCCAGGCTGATGGGCGCGACCTTCTCGGGGCCGACCTCGGCGTAGACCCAGATCTTCGCCACGTCTACACGACCTTGGCCGCCTGGAGGACGGCCATGATCTTCTCGACGCCGACGCTGCCGTCGTCTTCCACGACCTCGCCGGCCTGGCGGGCCTCGGCGTCGTTGACCGCCAGCACCGTTTCCGCGGGCTGGCCCTTCTCGATGCCCAGGTCGGCCAGCTTGAGCTCCTTCACCTCTTTGGAGCGGGCGGCCATGATGCCCTTGAGGGACGCGTAGCGAGGCTCCGCGACCCCGGCCGTGACCGTGATCAGCGCCGGGGTCTCGGCCTCCACGACCTGGTAGCCGTCCTCGGTCTGGCGGTGGATGGTGACCTTGCCGCCGCTGACCTCGACCTGCTTGGCGGTCGTGAGCTGGGGGATGTCGAGGAGCTCGGCGAGCATGGGCGGCACCATTCCGGTCGAGCCGTCGGTGGACTCGGTCGCGCAGATCACGAGGTCGGGCGACTCGGCCTTGATGGCCGCCGCCAGGACCTTCGCGGTCAGCAGCGCGTCGGCGCCGGCCAGCTGCTCGTCGGTGATCAGGATGCCCCGGTCGGCCCCCATGGAGAGGCCCTTGCGGATGGCGTCCCGGGCGCGGTCGGGGCCCATCGAAACCAGGACCACCTCGCCGCCCTGGGACTCCTTGAGGAGCAGACCCTCCTCGACCCCGTACTCGTCGCCGGGGTCGAGCACGACCTCGCGGTCGCGGGCGATCGTGCTGTCCGGCTCGAGCCCCTGGGTGGCGTTGGGATCGGGGATCTGCTTCACGGTGACGACGATCTTCATCAGCTTGAAATCTACCGGTTAACGCATCGCGTCGAGGAGGGCCCGGTAGGTCTCCGGGTCGTTGGCGTTCGCGAAGAGCCGCGGGTCGAGGCCGTCGAGCCAGGCCACGTCCAGCTCGCTGAGCACATCGGCCGCCTTGCGGCGTCCCTCAGCCAGCGCCGCGGTGATCGCGGGGGCCGCCGACCTGCGATAGGCGGCGGCGGCCGGCTCGGGGCGGCCGTCGAGTCGCGGTACGGCCGCGTCGTGGTTTTTGGCTGCCGCCAGGATCTGCAGGGCCAGGTCGGGCGTCAGCAGCGGCATGTCGCAGGCGGCGGCGAAGAGCAGCTCATGGCGGGCCGCCAGCAGCCCGGCCTCGATGCCGGCCAGGGGCCCCGCGCCCGGGTGGAGATCCGGGATGCCGGCGTCCCCGCTGACCAGGACTTGGTCGAAAGCCGGGCTCAGCCGGCGGATGACGTGGTCCAGCAGCGTCCCTTCGCCGAACGGCAGCAGCGCCTTGGGCCGGCCCATCCGCCGGCTGGCGCCGCCCGCCAGAACCAGCAGGGTCGCCTTCTCCACCATCCTATGATCGACCGCGGTGCGCGCCATCGACTTCCACGTTCACCTGCCCACGCCGGAGTGGCTGGACGTGACCATGCAGGGCTACACCGAGGCCGCCGAGAGGTACTTCCGCTCCACGGTCTCACGCAAGACCGTCGACGAGGTGGCCGTCGAGTACCGGAAGCTGGACGTCCTGGCCCTGCTCCTGGCCTGGGACG
>Ga0070707_100003749_pt1 | contig 14337 bp, 11 predicted proteins | sample KBSK5502metaG_FD_65468 | JGI IMG/M metagenome (GOLD analysis project Ga0070707, IMG submission 65468) | Corn, switchgrass and miscanthus rhizosphere microbial communities from Kellogg Biological Station, Michigan, USA - KBS K5-50-2 metaG | ecosystem: Host-associated > Plants > Roots >... | reverse complement strand
AGACTCCAGAGAGAAAAGACGCACATCTGCTCGAGAGTAGGGCCAGACTCCGCCTGCTACCAACACTTGCCGGAGCAGTGGTTCTCGTTGAAGACGAGGTGAGGGTCGCAAGTAATGGCGCGCACGTGCACGTTCATCGTTCTTCACGGTTGGCGTTGGCTCAGGCGCCGACCGTGCTACCACGTGCTACCACGAGCCCAGAGAAGCGGGCGCAAACGGGCGCGAACGCGGCGGGTGTGTGGAAGATGAAGTCCCCGCAAACAAGAAAAAACGATTCTCGATCTTGCGCCGCACTTTCCAGAGAAAGCGGTCAGCTCGGCGAGATCCGGGGGCTTCCTCCGCCAACGAGCCTCGATCAAGTACTGGAAGCCGTTGAACGTGAAGAAGCCGTCGGTCTGCTCGAGCGTTCCCTTCCGATACGGCGGCTGGTATGGGATGTGTCGTGCAGCTTGTCGCCCGAGTAGGTCTTCGAGGTCGTACCCGCGTCGCTGGGCCTCGTCCTCGCGAGTAGCAAGTTTCGTGTAGATGTCATGCAGTTCCGCGAGGCCGCGGGCACGCGCTTCCGCAGCCCGATGCTTTCGTTCGCGTGGGCGGTTTCCTTAGTGGACGGTGATGTTGCCGCCCTTCAGTGCCTGCGGCCCGCCCGTCGTATAGACGACGACGTTGCTCGGGCTCGTGATCGTGATGTCGATCGTATCGCCCTTCTTCGAGCCCGAGGAGCCGTTGTCCACAACGCCGATCGTGTAGCTGTAGCCCGTCTGACCGTTCCAGGAGCCGGTGCCGCTCCAGGTGGCCGAGTTGCCGGAGCCCGAGAGGCTGGAGACGACGTTGCCGTGGAACCGGCTCTTGCCGTTGTTCGATCGCAGCTGGAACTGGCCCTTGAAGCCTCCGCCGGCGATCGGGATGGCGTTGAAGCCGAAGGAGGTGCGCCCCGTGCCGATCGCGATCCAGCCGCCGCCGGTGACCTTGGCGGCAGCGGTCTCGACCGTAACGAGGGTGTCCGTCGTCGTCGCGCACGGCAGGTAGAAGTCATCGCCGGCGAAAGAGACGCTGACGCCGTAGACGCCGTCGGCGAGCGCGGCGGAGATCGAGGCGTGCCCGCTTGCGTCGGTCGTCGTGGCGAAGGTCTGCGTGTTCAGGGCGGCGTCGACGACCGTGAAGGTCACGCTCTTGTTCGAGCGGTCGCCGAGCGAGGCGTCCGGCTCACCCATGTCTGCGGCAAGGTTCGTCATCGTCGCCGGCGGAACGAGCGTGTCGCCCGAGTAGGCGAGCGTGCAGTCCTCCTTGGTGATCGCGAAGGGGTCGCTGTCGCTCGACGGCAGGTAGCTCGAGTCGCCGGCGAAAGAAGTGCCGACGGTGGTCACCGAGCCCGGCTTCTGGGTAACAACGAGCGAGGTCGAGGCGTTGCCGCTGGCGTCGGTCGGGCTCGCGCTCGCCGCCTGCGTGCCGAGCGTGAAGTCGAGCTGCTTGCCGGCGATGCCGACGTTCGGGGAAACGCTCGTGTCGAGCAGCGTGCCGGACAGCGCCACAGGATCGGAGTACTGCACGCTTGAGCCGCCAGTGTAGGTCGTCGACGTCGGCTTCCTTGACACCGCCTCCCAGGTCTTGGTCGCTTCGTTCGACGTGTGCGTACCCTGGGCGTCGGTGAAGCTCGCGCCGATGTGGTCGGTCCCTGCAGTACTCGACGTGTACGTGAACTGAGCCTTCCCGCTGGCGTCGCTCACAGCATCGCCGCTGGTCCCGACGTTCGGACCCGAAGTCACCTGGAAGTGGACCGTGACGCCCTGGATGGGATTGCCGTTGTCGTCCTGTACGGTCGCCGTCAGGGTGTGCGACTGCCCGACGTTGTTCGTCGCCGACGAGGGGGAGAGCACCACGCCTGCCCCGACGAGCGCCGCGCCGGAGCGGACGTCGAGCGCCGCGAAGAAGATGTTGTCGTCGGTCGACGGGTTGGTCGTGTTGAAGGTGAGGCTGGTGTCGCCATTGTTGACGAACGGGAGCAGACTGTAGAGCTCGTCGTCGCAGCGCGGCGCCGGCTGCCCGAACTGGTTCGTGCAGGTGGAGTCCGTGGCGTTCGGGTCGGGCGGGTCGTCGTTCAGGTCGCCGACGCCGCCGGCGGTGATGAGCGCGCCGTTGGCGGGCTCGCCGTCGTCCTGGCCGCCTGCCGAGGACGTCATCCGCGTTCCGTTGACGTCCACCGTGCTGAACTGGCCGGCCGGCTGGAAGCCGAAGGAGATGCCCAGGCTCAGGTTCAGCCCGAAGTTCGGGTTGCTCTTGTCGACCGGGTCGGCCAGAGCGACGTGGAAGGTGTCCCCGCTCGTCTTCTGGGCACCGTAGAGCAGCGTGACGCTGCCCGGCTGCGTCACCGTGGGGTCGTTGAGTATGACGGCCAGGATCTCGCCGTCGATTAGGCCCGTGGTGCTCCCCTCGGCCGCCGTGAGGTCGACATCGCCGGCAGGAGCCGCGTCGACGATGGGCTTGACGATCGACGTGACGTCCGACTCGACGTTGACCGAGAAGATGTCGTTGCTGATCGTGTTGGCCGGATCCCAGGTGACGGGCGTTCCGTTGAGGGTGATGTCGCCGTCGACCGGCGTGTACCCGCTGAAGCCGGTGCTCGCCGCGAAGAGGAACGCCTTGCGCACCGTCGCGCCGGCGTTCTTGTGCACCGAGATCGGTTTGCCGGCGGGGTCGTTGGTGCCCACCGCGTCGACCGAAAGCGAGATCAGCCCCGAATCGCTGAGGAAAGGAAGTAGTGGGTCGCCCGACGGTGCCGTGGAAGAAGTGCTTACCTGTCCGGGTAGACCTGGCGTGGACAGCGCCACGGCATGCCCGAACGTGAACGATGACGTCATGGCGGCGGACACAACAATGAGCGCCAGCCGAAGACTCCTCGGTCTGAGGCGACGTCCTGCCACCCTCCGGCATTTGTCTTCCGTCACTCTGGGTAGGCGGAGATCCGAAGTTTTCGGGTCCCCAAACCTGCCTTGCCGTGCCGCAGATTTCATGGCTCCCTCCCTCGGAACTGCAACAGGACGCTCTCTCCTCGAGCGGCAATTGTGTCGACTCTAGGAAGGCGGTCCGCTCCATTGCAAGTGGGCGACCACCGGTTCTCGATAGGACGATGACCTTAGGGTCGTCGCCTTGAACGCCAGGTCGGTACGCGTTACAACTTGCGCTGCGGAGCGAAGGAGTCGAAGCTGGCTGCAAACGGAAGGTCGAGCGACCGGTCCTGATCGTCGACGACGACGAGGCCTTCGTTTCTTGCGTACGGACCGTCCTCGAGAGCACGGGCTATTCAACGTTGATAGCGGCGAGCGGCGAAGAGGCGCTGAAGATCGCCAAGGAGGAGACGCCGCTGGTAGTCCTGCTCGACATCCAGCTGCCGGACCTGAACGGGTACGAGGTGTGCGGCGCGCTGCGCGACAGACTCGGTCAGACGGCCGCGATTGCGTTCGTCTCCGGGGCGAGAACCGAACCGATCGACATCTCGTCCGGGCTTCTCCTCGGTGCCGACGACTACATCGTAAAGCCCTTCGAACCCAGCGAGCTGCTCGCACGTGTGGGCGCTCTGATGCGTCGCGTCACCGAAAAGGATCGGCGAATGACGGTGGAGCCTGGCAATCTGACGAGCCGTGAGCTCGAGATTCTTGGTCTCCTCGCGGACGGTCTGAGCCAGGGAGACATCGCCGAGAGGCTCTGCATCAGCCCTAAGACCGTGGGCACGCACTTCGAACACATCCTCGGGAAGCTCGGTGTGCACAGCCGCGCCCAGGCCGTCGCGGCGGCCTATCGCCACCAGCTCATCCGTACCTCGCCCTAGGCCCGGACCGCAGCAGGCTCGCGCGGATCGACGACTCCCTCGCTTTCGTTGCACCTGTATGCGCCGCCCTACACTCGGAGGGGATCTCAGGCCCCGTCGCCCGCAAGCGCTCGTAGCGGGAGGGGCCGCCCCCGCCCGGAGCCGCTTGCGGCGGTTGTCGTGCGCGCCGAACGGTGCGATGCTCACACGGTCGCTCCATGAACTCGGCGTCGTATGAGCATGAGTGCGCAACTCACCGCTGGGAGGTGCCTGCGCGCTACAACATCGCCGCCGACGTCTGCGACAAGCATCCTCGTGACAAGCTCGCGATGGTGTGGGAGAGCTTCGACGGCTCGTTTCGGGAGCTGCCGTGGGGAGAGCTGCAGGACCTGGCAAATCAGGCCGCGCATGTGCTGGCCGCAGAGGGTGTCGAGCGCGGGGATCGCGTCGCAGTAGTCCTGCCGCCGACGCCGGAGACGGCCGCGATCTTCTTCGGCGTCTGGAAGCTCGGCGCGATTCTCCTCGCGATGTCCGTCCTCTACGGGGACGACTCCATCCGTCACCGCCTCTCCGACTCGGGTGCAAGGCTCGTCGTCACGGATGGGGCGAACGCCGAGCGGTTCGACGACTCAGGCGCGCAGCTTCTCGTGCCGGAGGAGCACACGCTCACCGATGCGTCGACCGAATTCGTCACCTGTGACACGGCGCCCGACGATCCTGCGCAGCTCTACTACACGTCCGGGACGACGGGTCTGGCGAAAGGCATCGTCCATGCGCATCGCTACATCCTCGGTCACGAGGAGTTCCTCTATTGCCACGAGATCGAGGACGGCGAACGGTTCCACGGGATGGGCGAGTGGGCGTGGGCGGCCGGAATCGCACCGCTGCTCGGCCCGTGGCGGTTCGGAGCTGTCCAGTGCGTCTACCGGCGTGAGGCCGGTTTCGATCCGCACAAGCAGCTGGACTTCCTCAGCCGCCGCGAGGTGACGAACGTCTTCACGACGCCGACGGCCATGCGGTCGATGATGACGATCGCCGACGCCGGGACGCGCTACCCGCAGCGCTTCCGCCGTGTCTGCTCGGCCGGGGAGCCGCTGAACCCGGAGGCGATCCGCTGGTTCCGGCAGCACTACGGCGTGACGGTGCTGGACTACTACGGCCTCACCGAGTCGTACCCGCTCATCGCCAACTATCCATTCATGGACGTGCGGGAGGGGTCGATGGGCAAGCCGATGCCCGGCTGGGACGTGCAGATCCTCGACGAAGACGAGCACCCGGTTCGGCCTGGCGAACGCGGGGAGATCTGCCTGCGTGCGCGCACGAACCCGCACTACCCGCTCGGGTACTGGAATCGGCCGGACGACACCGAGGAGGTGTTCGGCGGCGAGTGGTTCCACACGAAGGACGCTGCCAGCCGGGACGACGACGGCTACGTTTGGTACGAAGGCCGTGCGGACGATGTAATCATCGCCGCCGGCTACCGGATCGGCCCGTTCGAGGTCGAGTCCGCGTGTCTCGAGCATCCCGCGGTCCAGGAGGCGGCGGCGGTAGCCTCGCCGGACGAGCTCCGCGGCAACGTCGTCAAGGCGTTCATTGTCCTCGCTGCCGACCACGACCCATCGGACGCGCTCGCGGAGGAGATCAAGCAATTCGTTCGCGGACGGCTGTCCGCCTACGCGTATCCACGGCGCATCGAGTTCGTTCGCGACCTGCCGAAGACGCTCACGGGCAAGATCCGCCGCATCGAGCTGCGACAGCTCGAGCTCGAACGAGCGGCGCCCGTCACCAAGCGCTAGCCCACTGGAGCCGCTAACCGGCGGTGAACCATTTCTGAACCGCGTGCGCGGACGATCCGGGCGTGGACAACCGGCAGCTTCGGCGCGCTCAGCAGCGCAGCGTCCGCGGACGGCGACGTCTCGGCTTCGTCACCGTCGGCGCCACTTGTGTCGTCGCCCTCGTCGTCCTCGCTGCGTATCGCCCCGGCCGCACCGCACCGGAGACGCCGGCCCCGCCTGTCGACCATCGCGTTGATCGTGTCCAGCGGCCCCGCACGAGGCCGCTCCAGCTCGTGGTCGTCTCCTTCGACGGCTCCGGCGGCGTCCGGCTGTGGCCGTACTGGCGCGGCGTCGCGCGCCGGGCACACGCGCATTTCACCTTCTTCGTCAGCGGCGTCTACCTCCTCGGCGCCAGGCGGCGAGCGCTGTACCACCCGCCGCGGCATCCGCCCGGCCGGTCCGACATCGGGTTCGCCCAGTCGCCAGAGATCGTCCGCGGGACGCTGGAGCAGATCGCCGCCGCGTACCGCGAGGGCCACGAGATCGGCACGCACTTCAACGGACACTTCTGCGAGCCCTACCGCGGAAGCGTGGGGGAGTGGAACGCCGCGGACTGGCGCCGGGAGCTCGACGAGTTCGACAAGCTGATGTTCCACGCGAGCGCGAACAATCACCTGCGGCCGCAGGTCCGCCTTCCCTTCGGGCCGTCGGAGATCGTCGGCGAGCGCACTCCGTGCCTTCAGGGGAGGCTGCCGACGCTCTACCGCGTGCTCGCCTCACGCGGCTTCCGGTACGACGCGAGCCAGATCGAACCCCTCGGCTATTGGCCGCGCCGGGAACTGGGGATCTGGAACGTCCCGCTGCTCGAGATCCCGTTCGTCGGGCACACCTTTCGCGTCGTCTCGATGGACTACAACCTGTTCGCGAATCAGACGGGCGGGGTGAGCGGCACGCCGTCGCTGAGCCCGACGATCGAGCGCGAGACGTACCTCAGCTTCCGGCGCGCGTTCCGCGCCAGCTACTACGGAAATCGGGCGCCACTATCACTGGGGAACCACTTCGAGACCTGGAATCACTGGGCGTACGACCGCGCGCTCGCGCACTTCCTCCTCGACACCTGCAGCCTGCCCGAGGTTCGCTGCGCGAGCTTCCGCGAGCTGGTCGACTGGCTGGCCGCACAGCCGCGACGGTCGCTGCGGCGGTTTCGCGCCGGCAAGTTTCCGCGGCCTCCGCTTTACCACCGCTAAACCGGCGCTCTACCGTTTCCGTGCATCCTCCGGCGGCGTGCAGCGCCGTGGTTCCCCGGTCGTCCTGCCGGAGCTCTTCCTCGGGCTGCTTTCGATCGGCGTCGCTGTCGTCGTCACAGCGCACGTCGTCGCCGGGACGATCCACAGCGGGCTCGTCCGAAAGTTCCTGCGCGGAGCGGGGATCCCGGCGGACGCGATCTCGCTCTCCGTCGTCAGGACGGAGGAGATCGTGATCCCGCTGCCGCGCCACAGGCGCCGCACTCGCTACCGCGTCTCGCAGCTCCTCGACGTGAGCACGCGTCAGATCGAAGTCGTCGAGGCCGCCTCGACCGAGCTCGGGAGTCTCATCGAGCGTGGAATCCACGTCTCCGCGGAGCCGCTCGCGTACATCTCGACGGAGCTCACCGAGGCGAAGCTCCGCGCGCTCGAGCAGGCAACGGAGGAGGCACGCCGCCGCGCCGAGATCCTCGTCCACGGGCTCGGCGGCAAGCTCGGCCGGATGCGCAGCAGCTCGCAGGGCGTCTATCAGGTGACGCCGCGCGACTCGACCGACGTCAGCGACTACGGGATCAACGACACGTCGAGCCGCGAGAAGGACGTGAACGCCGTCGTCAGCGCCACGTTCGCCGTCACCCGCTAACCCAGGGCGGCCGTGCGCGCGCTACAACTCGTGCGGATGACACCCGACCGGAGGATCGGTTCCGAGTTCGCCGGCTACCGGATCGTGGAACCACTCGGCAGCGGCGGCACCAGCGTCGTCTACCGGGCGGAGCACGTCCGACTCGGCCGGCCCGCGGCGCTCAAGCTGCTGACGCCGACTGTCGGCGAGGCGGACTTCCGCAACCGGTTCCTGCGCGAGTCGCAGCTCGCCGCCTCGCTCGACCACCCGAGCATCGTGCCGGTCTACGACGCCGGCGAGGTGGACGGCCTCCTCTACATCGCCATGGCCTGTGTGGATGGGAGCGACCTCAAGTCCCTGCTGGTGGAGGAGGGCCGTCTGCCGCTGCGGCGGGCGCTGCGCATCGTGGGTCAGATCGGCTCCGCGCTCGATGCCGCCCATGCGCGTGGACTCGTGCACCGCGACGTCAAGCCGGCGAACATCCTCGTCGCCGCGGAGGACCGCGCCTACCTCTCCGACTTCGGCGTCGTGAAGGAGCTCGCCTCGAACGGCACGACGCGAACGGGCAGTTTCGTGGGCACGATCGAGTACTGCGCGCCGGAGCAGATCGAGGGCCGTGCGGTCGACGCGCGCACGGACGTCTACGCGCTCGCGTGCGTGCTCCACGAATGTCTGGTCGGGACCCCGCCGTTCCACCGGCCGTCGGAGGTGGCGGTGCTGAACGCTCACCTCCACGCGCCCCCGCCGAAGTTGACGGGGGCGGCGCCGGACGTGCCCGCAGCGCTCGAGCCGGTGATCGCGAAGGCGCTCTCAAAGTCGCCGCTCGACCGCTACGCGACCTGCGGGGAGCTCGTGGCCGCCGCGCGAGCCGCAGCCGCCGAGCGGCGCGTGCATCGACGGCGACTCGCCGTCTCGATCAGCGTCCTCGTGCTGGCCGCCGTGATCGGGGCGGCCGCTGCGCTTGGAGTTCGATCTCTCGTCGCCGAGGGAGTACGAAGTGCGGCGTCGCCGGCGCTCCCGCCGCCGTCGGGCCCGCCCCCGACCCGGGAGCAACAGGCGCGTGCCTCGCTCGACGCCCTCTTGCTGAGCAGCGACGACGGACGCACGTTGAACGACGCGGCGTACGCGCTGATCAAAGCGCGTCAATACGCGCGCGCGCTGCCGTTTGCGCGCAAGGCGGCGAAGAAGGCAACCGTCGGCACGCTGACTCGTGGCTACGCCACCTTCAACCTCGGCTACACGCTGCTGAACCTGGGCCGCTGCCGCGAGAGTCTCGCGCCGCTACGGCACGCGCTCAAGATCGAGCAGCCGGCCCAACGCCGCTACATCCGTCCGCAGATCAGGCGGGCGCAGCTCTGTGTGCAACGTGGAGCATCCGCGCAAGCGCCGTCGCACTAGTCGGGCGGTCTGCCGGATCCTTGTGCAGCGCACCCAGGAGCGCGAAGGCCACCGCCGGCGGGAGGTCCGGGCGCCGCTCGCGAAGATCGGGCGGAGGATCGACGAGATGCGCGAAGCCGAGCTCCGCCAGGCTGCGACCGGCGAACGGCGGCTCGCCTGCGAGGCACTCGTACAGCAGGCAGCCGCAGGCGTAGAGATCGCTCGCCGGACTTGCATCGCGGCCTTCGATCAGCTCCGGCGCGAGGTAATGGGGCGTTCCGAGCAGTTGTCCCTCTTCCGTGAGCCGGGTCGAGTCCGGCGCGTGCGCGAGACCGAAGTCGGCGAGCAGCGCCGTTCCGTCGCGGTCGAGGAGCACGTTCGACGGCTTGACGTCGCGGTGAAGGATGCCGTGGTCGTGGAGCGTGTCGAGGCCTCGCCCGAGCTGCGCGGCGAGCGCGACCGCTTCCTCGAGGCTCAAGCTTCCACGGGTGCGGAGGCGCTGCGCGAGCGAGCCACCCGAGTAGAACGGCATCACGAGGTACGTGATGCCCTCGATCTCGCCGAGCTCGAGGATCGGAACGACATGGCGCGACTCGATGCTGCGCGCGAGCCGGGCCTCGCGGAGGAAGCGGGAGCGGGCGACGGCGTCGTCGTCGCGGTCGGGGCGAAGCAGCTTCAGCACGACATCGGCGCTGTCGGCGCCCCGTCCGAGGTAGACGACGCCGCTCGCGCCCTCGCCGAGCTGACGCTCGAGTCGATAGTCGCCGACCCGCACCGTGCGATTATCCCCCGCGAGCGATGACCGACTTCCGCCTGCTCGGACCGGTCGAGGCGGTGGAAGACGGCGAGGCCGTCGCCCTGCCCGCCGGGAAGCCGCGTGCGCTGCTCGCGCGCCTATTGCTCGACGCAGACCGCGTGGTCGCTGTCGAGACGCTGGTCGACAGCCTGTGGGGGGAGCGAGCCCCCGCGAGCGCGCGCAAGCTGCTGCAGGTCTATGTCTCGCAGCTGCGGAAGGTGCTCGGCGCGGCAGCGATCGAGACGCGCCGTCCGGGCTACCTGGTTCGGGTCCCGCGCGATGCGCACGACGTCGGCCGGTTCGAGGCGCTCCTCGACGAGGCGAACGAGACGCGCGACCCTGCCGGCCGCGTGAAGCTCCTCGAGCGGGCGCTCTCGCTCTGGCGCGGCCCGGCACTGGCGGAGTTTCGCGACGAGCCCTTCGCGCGGGCGGCGGCGCGTCGCCTGGCCGAGCTCCGACTCGCCGCGCTCGAGCAGCGCACCGACGCCGAGCTCGAGCTCGGCCGGCACGAGCGGTTGATCGGCGAGCTGGAGGCGCTCGTGGATCAGGAGCCGTTGCGAGAGCGGCCGCGCAGCCAGCTGATGCTGGCGCTCTATCGCAGCGGCCGGCAGGCTGAGGCGCTTGCGTGTTACCGCGAGGGGAGACGCCTGCTCGTCGAGGAGCTCGGAATCGAGCCCGGTCCCGCGCTGCAGGAGCTCCAGCGGGCGATCCTGCGCCGCGACGCGGCGCTCGACGAGCGTCGCGCGGGGAGGGGAGCGAAGCGCGGGTGCGTTGTCTGTGCGGGGACCCGCCTGGTTCCGCTCGTAGCGCCGTTGTGCGCCGACGGCCGGGAGCTCCTCGTCGTCGAGATCGCGCGCGACGCACGCGACCTGACGGAGCGGTCGGCGCAGCTCGAGCGCGTGCGGGCCGGGCTCCTTGAGCGCGGGATCGAGGCACGAACGGCCTCGTTCACGTCCGGCGCGCCGGGAGACGACCTCGCTCGCCTGGCCGCCGAACAGGACGCCGAGCTCGTCGTCGCCGAGCCGCTCACCGCGGATGCGCGGGAGACGCTCGCCCACCTAGCGCCCTGCGATGTTGCGCTCGCGCCCCGGCCAGACATCCAGTTCGAGCCCGACGGGCCGGTGCTCGTGCCCTTCGGCGGCGGTCGCGAGGAGTGGGCGGCGCTCGAGCTCGGCGCCTGGCTTTCGCGGGCGCACGACCTGCCGCTGCACCTGCTCGGCACCGAGGCGGGGGAGGGCCGACGCGACGCGAGCCGGATGCTCGCCGGTGCGTCGCTCGCGCTCCAGCGCTTCGCCGGCACGGCGGCCGACCCCGTGCTCGTCCCACCGGGAGCGGACGGGATTCTCGCTCGAGGCGGTTCGCTCGTTGTCGCGTCGCTCCCACCCGGAGAGCTCGACGCGACGAGGCGTGCGCTCGCCGAACGCTCGCTCGTGCCGCTGTTGCTCGTTCGCCCCGGCCTGCGGCCGGGAGGTCTTGCGCCGGACCGGACGCTCACCCGCTTCAGCTGGTCGCTCCGCGAGGTGGCCTGACCTCCTCGCACACCCGCGTCTTCCACGAGCCGTCCCCGCACGGCGCTAGCGCCCGGTTGCGGAGAAGTGCTGGTAGTCCTCGAGCGAGTGCCAGTAGCCGCCCCAACTCCAGCCGACGGCCGCAAACGCACGGACGACGGCGTCGCCCGCGTGAATCATTCCCCTGGCACGGCGTGACCGATCGGCGTATGCCGCGCCCGCGGGGGGCGAGACGTGAGCACTGCGGATCTCGGGATTCTCGAGCGGGTTGATGTCGATCGCTCTGCCGTACGCGTGCTCGGACCAGCTGCGGCTCCCTTCGACGCGGCGGCAGTTGAAGGCCGACGTGTTGTCGGCGGCCATCGAGCGGTCGTCGTTCGCGCCGTACTCGTCGACGGGGCGCATGCGCCTGATCGGGAACCGCGCCGCGAACACGGCCCGCATCGCACGGACAACCGCCGTCGTGTGCCGTTTCCCGACGACGAGGCGACCCTCATGGACTCGGCCGTCGAAGCCCCAGTAGCTCAATGTGACGACGCGAAGACCGTCGACCGATACCGGACAGCCGCGGTGCCATGAGGTCATTCCGGCGCCCATCGCGGCGTCGATCGGCGCCACCGAGCTGTGAAACGTGGTCTGTTGCGCCAGCCTGGTCGCGGCAGCGGCCGGGAGCGCCGCCAGCGCGGCGATGAGGGCGATCACGATCCGGATGCTCAGGGTTCCATCTTCACTGAACGGGCCCGAGCGGGCTCCCCGCGTCACGCTTCCTCGAGGCTCGTGCAGGTGAGGAGCGGCTCGTCGGCGCTGGGATCGGCTCCGGTGGATCTGAAGAACGCCGACCCGTAGGCCTGAAGCTTTGCCGCTTTTTGCGGCTTCAGCAGGCGAGATCGACCTTGACTTCGTTCTCGATCGAGAGAACCATTCACCGATTCGAGGCTCGTGCGGCTCGCCTCGCGGGAACCGCGTGCAACCTAACCGAAGGGGAGAGGGAATGCTCAAGAGGAGTTGGCGGCTCTCACTCGGGCTGCTGTCGATTGCCGCTCTACTGGTTGCACCTGCGGCCGGTAACGGGGCATCTGCCGCCGGCCTCGTCGGCGGGGCCGCCAACGAGACCGCGACGAGCTGGTTCGTGGAGCTCGCGAGTCCACCGGCCGTGAACGGGACGAGCAAAGCGATGCTGAAGGCGGAACATGACGCGTTCAAGGCGAACGCAGCCGAGAACGGCATCAAGCTGAGCGAGCGGTACTCGTTCGACACGCTGTGGAACGGCGTCTCCGTCTCCGTCGCGCCTTCACAGGTCGCGGCCCTCCGCTCGCTTTCGGGTGTGAAGGCCGTCTATCCGGTGCACACCTGGCCCTGCCGGACCCGCGCGCCGGCGGCGGCGAAGAGATCGACCTGAAGAACGCGATCACGCAAACCGGCGCGGACATCGCGCAGAACGAGCTCGGTCTGGACGGTTCGGGCGTGACGATCGCCATCATGGACAGCGGCGTCGACTACACGGACCCCGAGCTGGGCGGCTGCGCGGCGGTCGGTCCGTCGTGCAAGGTTCGCGGAGGCTTCGACCTCGTCGGCGACAGCTACAACGCCGCTCCGACCAGCCCGGCCTTCCAGCCGGTTCCGCATCCGGACCCCGATCCCGCGGCGTGCGACCCGAACGTCGCCGACGCTCAGGAGGCGGCCGGTCTAGGGACGTCGGATGCGGCCCACGGCACGCACGTGGCCGGGATCGCAGCCGCCGACGGTCGCGGGCATCAGGCCGACGGCCAGGTCATCGGCGTGGCGCCGGGAGCAAAGCTCCTCGCGTATCGCGTGTTCGGCTGCAACGGCTCGACAGACAGCGACGTGATGATCGCTTCGATGGAGCGGACGCTCGCGGACCACGCGGACGTCCTCAACATGAGCATCGGCGCGGCCTTCAGCACCTGGCCCGAGTCGCCGGAAGCGGTCGCCGCCGACAACCTCGTCGACGCGGGCGTCGTCGTCGTCGCGTCGATCGGCAACAGCGGCGCGAACGGCGGCCAGCTCTGGTCCGCCAGCTCACCGGGCGTCGGCCGGAAGGTGATCGGCGTTGCGTCGTTCGACAACACGAAGGCGACGCAGCCGGCGTTCAGCGTCGGCGGCGCGCTCTACGGATACAACCGGGCGGCAGCCGCTCCGGCCGCTCCGGTAAGCGGGAGCGGCTCGATCCTGTTCAGCGGGACGCCGCTCCCTCCGACGCCGACGCCGAACGACGGGTGCGCGGCCTTCGCCGCGCACAGTCTCGACGGCAAGATCGCGTTCATCCGGCGAGGAGCGTGTGGATTCGCGATCAAGGCCCAGAACGCACAGGCCGCCGGCGCGAGCGCGCTCGTCCTCTACAACAACGCGGCCGGGACGCTCACGCCCACCGTGGCCGGTGCCGTGTCGATCACGATCCCCGTGGTCTTCATCACGGCGGCCGACGCGACCACGATCTTCAACGGGCTTGCGGGTGCGTCCACCCTGACCTGGACCGCCCAGACGAAGGAGACGCCGCTGCCGACCGCGAACCTGATCTCGGACTTCAGCTCGTTCGGCACGGACGCCGAGCTCGCGCTCAAGCCGGACATCGGTGCCCCCGGCGGCCAGATTTACTCGACGTGCCACATCAGCAGTTCGGTGGTCACAACACGATCAGCGGCACCTCGATGGCATCGCCGCACGTTGCCGGTCTCCCGGCGCTCGTTCTCCAGGCGAAGAACAAGAACGTCGCGCCGTCCACGGTGCGGACGCTGCTGATGAACACGGCTTCGCCGAAGGGCGTGAACATTCTCCCCACCGCCGGGCTCGAGCCGACTTGGCGGCAGGGCGCCGGGATGGCGCAGGTCGTCGACGCGGTCACGTCACCGGCCTGGGTCACGCCGTCGAAGATCTCGCTCGGTGAGGGCAACGGCGGCCCGACCCAGCTGACGGTCACCAACAGCGGAACGTCGGCGATCACGTACGACCTCTCGGCGCTGAGCACGATCGCCACGGGCCCGTCGTCGAATCCCGCGAACGTCTATCCGTTCGTCTTCTCCTACCTGGTCGGAGCGAACGGCACGACCTTCACGGCGTCCGACCTCACCGTCCCGGCGGGCGCGACCGTGAGCTTCGGCGTGACGCTCACGCCGAACGCCGGGCTTCCGGACAAGAGCCTGTACGGCGGCTATGTCGTGCTGACGCCGCGCGGCAGCGGCGTCACGCTTCGCG
>Ga0070707_100003748_pt1 | contig 14337 bp, 11 predicted proteins | sample KBSK5502metaG_FD_65468 | JGI IMG/M metagenome (GOLD analysis project Ga0070707, IMG submission 65468) | Corn, switchgrass and miscanthus rhizosphere microbial communities from Kellogg Biological Station, Michigan, USA - KBS K5-50-2 metaG | ecosystem: Host-associated > Plants > Roots >... | reverse complement strand
ACGAAGGGCTCGACTACGTCCGCGCGGTCGGCAATCTCCAGGCCCTGAAGGAGGCGGCCGGCGACAACGGCTCGGCCTCGACGACGGGTCTCGGCCACACGCGCTGGGCCACCCACGGCCGCGTCTCCGAGCAGAACGCGCATCCGCTGGCGGGCTGCGACCACGAGAAGATCGCGGTCGTCCTGAACGGGATCGTTGAGAACTTCCGGGAGCTCAAGGACTCGCTCGCCGCCGACGGGCATAGCTTCCGGTCCGAGACCGACGCGGAGGTCGTGACGCACCTGATCGAGCGGCATTACCGCGGCGACCTGCCCGAGGCCGTTCGCGCGGCCTACAAGGAGCTCGAAGGCCACTTCGCCTTCGTCGTCATTCACCACGACCACCCGGGCGAGCTCGTCGGAGCCCGCTTGCAGTGTCCGTTGCTCGTCGGCGTCGGCGAGGGCGAGATGTTCCTCGCCTCGGCGACCGCGGCGTTCCTGGGCGAGACGCGCAAGCTCCAGTTGATCGACGACGGCGAGGTCGTTGCGATCACCCCCGAAGGTGCGCGCTTCTTCGACGTCGAGAACGGCGAGGTCGAGCGCGAGACCCTCGAGGTCGACTGGGACGAGGAGGCGGCCGAGAAATCCGGCTACGAGACCTTCATGCTGAAGGAGATCTACGAGCAGCCAGACGCGGTCAAGGAGACGCTCGGCGACCGTGTCCGCAACGGGCACCTGGTGCTCGAGAGCCTCGGCCTGACCGACGAGGAGCTCCGCAACCTGCGCCGGATCGTCATTCTCGCCTGCGGCACCGCTTACCACTCCGGCGTCGTCGGCCGCTACATCATCGAGGAGTGGGCGCGGATCCCCGTCGAGCCCGACATCGCCAGCGAGTGGCGCTATCGCAACCCGGTGCTCTCCAAGGACACGCTCGTGATCGGGATCTCGCAATCCGGGGAAACCGCAGACACGCTCGCCGCGATGCGCCTCGCCCGCGAGAAAGGCGCGCGCACGCTGGCGATCACGAACATGATGGGCTCCCAGATCACGCGCGAGGTCGACTCATCGCTCTACACGCGCTGCGGCCTCGAGGTCGGCGTCGCCGCGTCGAAGACCTTCACCGCGCAGGTCGCACTGCTCTCGCTGGTCGCGCTCAAGCTCGCGGAGGTCCGCAAGACGCTGCCGCCGGAGGAGATCGAGCTGATCCTCGACGAGCTCTACGGGCTGCCGACGAAGATGACCGTCTTCCTCGAGGGCCACCATCCGATCGAGGAGATCGCAGAGCGCTTCTACGACAAGCCGTTCTTCCTCTACCTCGGCCGCCACATCGGTCTGCCGGTCGCGCTCGAGGGCGCCCTGAAGTTGAAGGAGATCTCCTACATCCCGACCGAGGCCTACTCGGCCGGCGAGATGAAGCACGGCCCGATCGCGCTGCTCGACGAGGAGACTCCGGTCGTCTGCGTCGCGACCGACTCGCACGTCTACGAGAAGGTCGTCTCCAACATCCAGGAGGTTCGTGCCCGCGGCGCCCACGTGATCGCGATCGCAACCGACGGGAACGAGGATATTCAGCACCACGCGGACGACGTCATCTTCGTCCCGCGCTCACCGGCGTTCCTCCAGGCCGTGCTCGCGGCGCTGCCGCTACAGCTGCTCGCCTACCGGATCGCGCGCCTGCGCGGGCTGAACGTCGACCAGCCGCGCAATTTGGCGAAGACAGTCACCGTCGAGTAAGCCACAGTCCGCATCGGTTGTCTTCTTTTCGTCGGGTTAAGACGGCCGCGCCAGCAAAGCTGCCACGGCCTCCAGGCCGGCATCGCAAGCGACGCCGGCGTGTCGAGTAGCCCGCTGCTATACCGCCGCTGATGGCGGTGCTCTCGACGATCGGAGACGGGCTCTGGGCCGCCTTCCAGATGGCCTGGGAGGTCTGGTGGGCGCTCGTGCTCGGCTTTGCGCTGTCGGGGATCGTGCAGGCGTGGGTACCGCGGTCGCGGATCGAGCGGGCGCTCGGGGGACGGGGCCCGCGGGAGATCGCGCTCGCGACGGGGCTCGGCGCGGCGTCGTCGTCGTGCAGCTACGCCGCGATCGCGATCGCGAAGTCGATGTTCGCCAAGGGCGCGAGCTTCGCCTCGGCCATGGCGTTCCAGTTCGCCTCGACGAACCTCGTCTTCGAGCTGGGGATCGTGATCTGGGTCTTCATCGGGTGGCGGTTCACGCTTGCGGAGCTCGTCGGCGGGCTGATCCTGATCGCGCTGATGTGGGTCGGACTGCGGCTGTTCGTGACGCGGCGCTTGGAGGATGAGGCGCGCCGGCATGCGGAAGCGGCCGAGGCCGGACACACGCATACCTCCGCCGCGTCCGAGAGGCTTTCCCTTCGCCAGAGGCTGACCTCGCAGCAGGCCTGGTCCGACGTCGCGCACAACTTCCGCAGCGACTGGGCGATGCTCTGGAGGGAGATCCTCAGCGGTTTCGCCATCGCGGGCTTCATCTCGCTGCTGCCGGCGAGCGTCTTCAACGGGCTCTTCATCACGGACGCCCCATGGCCGCTGCGGCTGCTCGAGAACGTCGTATTGGGGCCGATCGTCGCCATTCTCTCGTTCGTCTGTTCGGTCGGTAACGCGCCGCTGGCGGCGGTGCTCTGGGGAGGCGGGATCTCGTTCGCCGGCGTGATCGCATTCATCTACGCCGATCTGCTCATCGTCCCGATCGTGATCGCCTATACGAAGTACTACGGCCGCGAGCTGACGGCGCGGCTCGTCGCGACCATGTTCGCGGCGATGGTCCTGGCCGCGCTCGCCGTCGACGGGATCTTCAGCGCGGCCGGGCTCGTACCGACGAAGCGGCCTTCGATCGACTCGATCTCGAGCCGGGGCATCTCCTGGAACTACACGACCTTCCTGAACATCGTCTTTCTCGCGGTTGCGGGGGCGCTGTTCGGCCTGACGCTGCGCCGGGGCGCCAAGGATCCCGTCTGCGGGATGACGGTCGACCGCCGGGCCGGCAAGCCGACCTCGACCTACGAGGCCCGCACCTACTACTTATGCAGCGAGGGCTGCAAGGCCAAGTTCGACGACGATCCCGGTCGCTACGTCGACGCCGTCGGCCGGCAGGCGGCCGCGGTCGAGCACGCCGGCCACGGGCATTGAGTCCAGAGGCGCTCGGCCTCGCCCTGGCTGCGGCGGGGCTGCACGCGCTCTGGAACCTGCTGCTCGCGCGTGAGCGCGACACCGAGGCGACGACCGCGGTCTTGCTCGTCGTCTTCGTCGCCGCGCTGGCGCCGCTCGCGGCCGCGACCTGGCGTCTCGAAGGCGCCGCCGTGCCCTACATCCTCGGCTCGGGCGCGCTCGAGCTCGCGTACATCGCGCTGCTCGCCGCCGCCTACCGGCGTTTCGAGCTCAGCCTCGTCTATCCGCTCGGCCGCGGGCTCGCGCCCGTGCTCGCACTCGTGATCGTCGTGGTCGCTGTGGGCGCGAGCCCTTCGGCCGACGAGATCGGCGGCGTCGTCGCTGTCGCGGTCGGGATCCTGCTCGTTCGCGGCTTCCGCAGCAGCGGGCGAGGATCCGCGCTGGCCGTGGCGATCGCGGCCGCAATCGCCGGCTACACGGTCGTCGACCGCTACGGGATCCGGCACGCGAACGCGGCGCCCTACCTGCTGCTCGTGATGCTCGGTCCGGCGCTGGCGTATCCGCTCACCGTCGGACGAGCTCGTCTCGCCGCCGCAGCGCGGCCGGTCGCGGCTGTGATCGGTGTCGCCTCGGCCGCGACCTATCTGCTCGTCCTGCTCGCGCTGCGCCTCGCGAGTGCGCCGTCCGTCTCCGCCGTCCGCGAGACGAGTGTCGTAATCGCAGTCGTGCTTGCTCGGGCGTTCCTGCACGAGCCGGTCGGGCCGCGGCGGCTCGGCGGAGCGGCGATCGTCGCGGCGGGGGTGGCGCTGCTGGCGCTTTCCTAGCCATCGCTCGGCGGGCGGCGCAGCCGCTTCGTCTCGCTGCGCCGCTGCTTCTGCTCGCGTCGGCGCCGCTCGGCCGCGGCCGTCGGCTTGGTCGGCCGCCGCTTCCGCTCAACCTTCAGCGCATCGCGCAAGGATTCGACGACGCGCTCGATCGCGAGCTCCCGGTTTCGCCATTGGCTGCGCTCGTCCTGGGCGACGGCGCGAAGCACCGGGCCGGTCTTGACGATCACGCGGCGCTTCTGAGTGTCGGTCAGCCCGACCGAGTGCTCGACGTCGAAGATCGCCTCGGCCCGCGTCTCGGTCTTCTGTGCGTGCTGCCCGCCCGGCCCGCTGGAGCGCGAGAAGCGGAGCTCGATCTCCGAGCGTGGGATCGAGACCGATCTCGTGACGCGAATAGACTCGCCGGCCATGGCAACGCTACGCGTCCAGTTTCACCGGAGAGAGCGCGTGGTTTACGATGCGCAATCGTCGCACGAGCTATCTAGGTTGTGGTCGTGAGCGCTGTTCTGCTCGACGTCGATGGCGTCCTGCACATCTCCGGCCGGCCGATCGACGGCGCGGCTCAGGCGGTGAAGCGGCTTCGCGACGCGGGTCACCGGCTTCGGTTTCTCACGAACAACACGACGCAGTCGCGTGCGGAGCTCGCGGCGGCGATTCGAGGGTTCGGAATCGAGCTCGAGGACGGCGAGCTGCAGACGACTCCGGTCGCGGCGGCGCGCGTTCTCAAGGGCCGGCGCGTCTTGGCGCTGACGATGCCCGCGATCCGGGACGACCTCGAGGGTGTCGAGCTGGTCGGCGAGAGCGCGGACGCCGTTTTGCTGGGCGGCGCGGACGAGAGCGCCGAGACGAATCGGGTCTTCAGCTACATGAACCTCGGCCGCGCGTTCGCCGAGCTCGAGGCCGGCGCCGAGCTCTACTGCCTGCACAAGAACCCGTGGTGGCAGACGTCGCGCGGAGCCCTGCTCGACGCCGGCGCGTTCGTCGTCGGGCTCGAGTACGCGACCGGCGCGCAGGCGACCGTGTTGGGGAAGCCGAGCGCCTCCTACTTCGAGGCGGCGCTGGAGGCGCTCGATGCCGATCCCGAGCACGCATGGATGGTCGGCGACGACGTCGACGCCGACATCGGCGGCGCCGGAGCGCTCGGGATGCACACGATCCTCGTCCGTACCGGCAAGTTCCGCGACGACGCGGGCGCGTGGAGCGCCCAGCCGGAGGCGGTCGTGGACTCGATCGCCGACGTGCCCGCGTTCCTAGAATCCGCGTTGTGACGGTCGGCATCGACTTGACCGAGGCTTCGCTTGCGATGCCGTCCAGAGGCCGTGGTGGCTTCGCCGCTGCGGCCGTCTTAACCCGGTCGAGTCCTAGAATCGGTCGATGACCGTCGGTATCGATCTGATCGAAATCGCGCGCGTTCGCCGCACGCTCGAGCGTTACCCGTCGTTCCGGGAGCGGTGCTTCACCGAGGCCGAGCGCGCTTACTGCGACTCACGGCCGAATCCGCCACAGCACTACGCCGCGCGTTTCGCCGGCAAGGAGGCGATCGGCAAAGCGCTCGGATTCGGCGTCGCGCGCGCCTTCGCGTGGCGGGAGGTCGAGATCGCGGGCAGGCCGAAGCCCGGCGTCAAGCTCTCGGGACGCCTCCAGGCATTGGCCGAACGGGTCGGCGCGGGCGCGATCGACCTCTCGATGTCGCACTCGCGCGAACTGGCGACCGCGGTTTGCGTCGTCAGTTGTGGATCCTAGAAACGCGTAGCGTGGAATTCCAGCCGCTCTACACAGCCGAGGAGATGAAGGCGGCCGAGGCGGGGCACGACGTCGAGACGCTGATGCAGCGTGCGGGCAGCGCCGTGGCCGCGGCAGTTGCGCGCGACTACCCCGGCGCACGGGTCGTCGCGGTCTGCGGCAAGGGCGCGAACGGCGGCGACGGCCGGATCGCCGCGCAGAAACTCGGAGCCGAGGTGGTCGAGGTGGGCGCCGGGCTGCCGCCCGCGGACGTCGTCATCGACGCCATCTTCGGCACCGGCTTTCACGGCGAGCCCCGCAAAGAGGCGGCGCGGTCGATTGAGGCAATCCGGAGCGCAAGCGCGCCGGTGGTTGCCGTCGACGTCCCTTCCGGGATCAATGCATCGACGGGCGAGGGCTCGGGGATCTGCGTCGAGGCGGCGACGACCGTGACCTTCCACGGCGAGAAGGTGGGCTTGGCGGTTGCGCCGGGCAGCCTGCACGCCGGCCGGATCGAGCTCGTCAACATCGGGCTCGAGCCCGCCGAGACGAGACATGCGCTCGTCACGAGCGAGATCGTCCACCGCGTTCCCCGGCGCCGGCGTGACGGCAACAAGTACCGCTCCGGCTCGGTCCTCGTGGTCGGCGGGGCACCGGGGCTGACCGGCGCCGTCTGCCTCGCCGCGGAGGCGGCGTTCCGCGCCGACGCGGGGTACGTGACCGTCTGCGCGCCGCGCGAATCGCTGCCGGTCGTCGAGATGCGGCTGCTCGAAGCGGTCAAGCGACCGCTCGAGGAGGCCTTCGAAGCGGCGGAGCGCGCCGGCGCCCTCGCCCTGGGGCCCGGCCTCGGCCGCGGCGACGACACGAAGCAGCTCGTCCGGCGGCTGCTGGAGGAGACCGACCTGCCCGCGGTCGTCGACGCCGACGCTCTTTTCGCCTTCGACCCGGTCGACCGTGATCCCCCGACCGTCCTGACACCGCACTCCGGCGAGCTCGCGCGCCTGCTCGAGGTCGAGACCGCCTGGGTCGACGCGCATCGGCTCGAAGCCGTCCACCGGGCGCTCGAGCGCTTCAAATGCGTCGTGCTCCTGAAGGGGAGCGAAACAATCGTGGCCGCGCCTGGCGCCCGAACGCTGATCAGCGCCGGCACACCTCGCCTTGCGACCGCCGGCACCGGCGACGTCCTGACCGGGATCATCGGTGCCTTCCTGTCGAAAGGGATGGAGGGACAGCTCGCCACCGCCACGGCAGCCCGCGTTCACGCCGATGCCGCGCTCGCCGCTCCTCAGGCGCGAGGCCTGATCGCAAGCGATGTCATCGCCGCGCTACCGCTCGTCCTCGAGCGCGCTTGATGGACGTCGTCACCGGCGCCTTCTCGTACACCGGCTCCTTCATCGCACGACGGCTCCTTCAATCGGGCGGGCGCGTGCGTACCCTCAGCCGGGCGCCCGATCCTGAGCATCCGCTCGCCCCCGAAGTCGAGTTTGCGCGGCTGGACTTCTCGCGGCCTGACGAGCTCACCCACGCGCTCCGAGGGGCGCAGACGCTCTACAACACGTACTGGATCCGATTTCCGCGGGGACGGCAGACGTTCGACGACGCCGTCGCGAACACGAAAACGCTGCTCGAGGCCGCCGCCCGCGCCGGCGTGCAGCGGGTGGTCCACGTCAGCGTCAGCAATCCCTCGGCCGATTCGCCGTTGCCGTATTACCGGGCGAAGGCGGCGGCGGAGGATGTCGTCCGCTCCAGCGGGATCTCGCACGCGATCGTCCGGCCGACGCTCGTCTTCGGCCGCGGCGACATCCTGGTCAACAACATTGCCTGGACGCTCCGCCGCCTGCCGTTGTTCGTTGTGCCCGGCGACGGGAACTACCGCGTCCAACCGGTCGCCGCCGAGGACGTTGCCGAGCTCGCCGTCGAGCTTGGCGCTGCTACCGTCGACGCGGTCCGTGATGCAGCGGGGCCGGACGTGCTCGAGTTCAACGACTTCGTCTCGCTGATCGACGCAGCAGTTGGCGGCCGGGCGCGAATCGCCCACCTGCCCGTGCGGGTCGCGGTGCCGCTTTCGCGGGTCGCCGGCCTGCTGCTCCGCGACGTCCCGCTGACGCGCGACGAGGTGTGGGGGCTCGAGCTGGGGTTGCTGGTGTCCTCCGAACCGCCGGCCGCCCGGCGGCGTTTGTCGGATTTCGTCTCCGAGAACGCTGACGCTCTTGGCCGGGCATACGTTTCCGAGCTGGCGCGAAACTTCCGCCCGTATGCAGCGGTCTGAGCTGACAATCGACCTCGGCGCGATACGCCGTAACGTCAGGCGGCTGCTCGACGTGCTCGACGGTGCCGAGCTCTGGGCCGTCGTGAAGGCGAACGGCTACGGACACGGCGCCCTCGACGTCGGCGGCGTGGTGCTCGGCGCGGGCGCGAGCGTGCTCTGCGTCGCCACCGTCGCCGAAGGCCTCGAGCTCCGCGAGGAGTTCCCTAGCGCCCGGATCCTGGTGATGGGGCCGACGGCGACCAACCGCGAGGTCGCTTCGGCGCGAGAGGCTGCGCTCGAGCTCGTCGTCTCGGCGGGCGAGATCCCCGAGGGCGTCCGCGTCCACCTCAAGCTCGACACCGGCATGGGGCGTTGGGGCCTGTCGGAGCTGCCGGAGCCGTCCGCCGGCGTCGTCGGGCTGATGAGCCATCTCGCGAGCGCCGACTGCGATCCCGAGTTCACGGAGACGCAGATCCAGCGGTTCCGGGAGGCGACCGAGCCGTACCGGCACCTCATGCGGCATCTGGCGAACAGCGCCGGGGCGCTCCGCTTTCCGGACGCTCGCTTCGACGCCGCCCGCTGCGGGGTCGCGATCTACGGGCTCTCGCCCTTTGGCACCGTTCCTGAGGACGATGGCCTGGAGCCCGCGCTCCACTGGTCCAGCCTGCTCGCGCAGGTTCGCCGGCTCGCTCCTGGCGAGAGCACCGGCTACGGGCGCCGCTTCATGGCGGAGCGGTCGACCTGGATCGGGATCGTCCCTGTCGGCTACGCGGACGGCTTTCGCCGCGACCTGACCGGAACCGAGGTTCGGGTCGAAGGCGAGCTACGCCGCGTCGTCGGCACGATCTCGATGGATGCTCTGGCGGTCGAGCTCGACCGGGAGCTGCCGGCCGGGACGCCGGTGACGTTGCTCGGCGACGGCGTGATGGCGGAAGATCATGCCCGTGTCGCGGGCACGATCAACTACGAGCTCGTTTGCGGGATCAACAGCGATCCCGCCCGCTCCAGGCGGGTGGTCGTCGATTCGTGAGCTCGTCGAAGAGTTGTTCGCCGGCGAGGAGGCCTGGATCGTGGGCGGTGCCGTTCGCGACCAAGCGCTCGAGCGCCCGATCGTCGACGTCGACGTCGCCGTCGCGGAGCCGGAGCGGGCGGCTCGCCGCTACGCCCGCGCCTCCGGGGGCGCGCCCTTCCCTCTCTCCGAGCGCCACGGCGCCTGGCGGGTCGCGCTCGAGGACGGCCGCACGGTCGATTTCACTCCTTTGACCGGGCCGATCGAGGACGACCTGGCCACCCGCGACTTCAGCATCAACGCGATCGCAGAGCGCGCGGGCACCGGCGAGAGCGTGGATCCGTTCGGCGGCTATGACGATCTCGCGGCGAGGCGTCTGCGCGCGGTCGGGGAGTCCGTCTTCCGCGACGACCCGCTCCGGCTGCTGAGAGGTCCCAGGCTCGAAGACGAGCTGCCGTTCGACTTCCGGCTCGTTCCGGAGACCGAGGAGCTCATCCGCCGGGACTCGGGGCTAGTCACGAAACCGTCCAAGGAACGGATTCTCGACGAGCTCCGAAGGCTGTCCGTGGACGGCTTCCGACGGCTCGACCAGCTGGTCCTGCTCGAGCCTCTGGGCGGCTCGCTGACGAGCATCGAACGCGCCGGCGCTGCCGGCTACCCCGACTACGACCTCGTCGTCGTCTTCGGCCAGAACCTGCTGACGCTGCCGATCTCGAACGAGACGAGGCGGTTCGCCCGCACGCTCCTGCGCGCCGAGCGGCCGGCGAACGAGTCGCCGCGGGCGATCCATCGCTTCCGCCGCGCGACCGAGCCGTGGGCGCTCGAGGCGCTGGCGTTCCTTGGCGCGCGGGAGCTCGACGAAGCGGTGATCCGTGGCAGGGAGACGGAGCCGAAGAAGCCGCTCTTACGCGGCGGCGAGCTCGAGCTCCCGCCGGGGCCGGAGGTCGGCAGGTTGCTCGAGGAAATCGCAGAGGAGCGTGCTGCTGGCACGATCACGACGAAGGAGGAAGCGCTTGAGTATGCACGACGCAACGCGGGCTCGGTTCGCAGCGACGGCTGATCGACTCGCCGCTCTGCAGGAGCGGCGCGCGGACGAGCTCGCCTCGCGCATCCGCGAGTTTGTGCCGCTGACCGGCGAGGAGCGAGCGCTCGACGCGGGCGCGGGCACCGGCGCGCTGGCCTTCGCGCTGTCGCCACTCGTGCGGGAGGTCGTCGCGGTCGAGCTCGTTCGGGAGCTGATCGAGCGCGGCCGGGCCAAAGCGCCGCCGAACGTCACCTTCGTCGAGGGTACCATCGAGAAGCTCGATGTCGCGCGCGCGTCTTTTGACATCGCCGGAACGCTGAGGACGCTGCACCACATCCCGCGGCCGGAGCTGGTGATCGCGGAGCTGACGAGGGTGACCCGGCCGGGCGGGACCATGCTCGTCGTCGACCAGATCGCCCCGAACGACCCGCTCGCGGCGGTCGACCTGAACGCGTTCGAGCGAGCACGCGATCCTTCGCACACACGGACGCTCGCCGACGTCGATCTGCGCCAGCTGTTCGAGTCGAACAACCTCGTGCTGCTCAAGGCTGAGTTCGTGCGCGAGCAGCGCGAGCTCGAGCCCTATCTCGATCTCGCTGGTTGCGAGGGGGAGCAGCGAGAGCAGGCAAAGGCGCTGGCGCCCCCGGACTACACGGCCGAGCTCGGCTGGTACTTGTTGCGGCGGCCCTAGTACACGTGGCTACGATGCGCCGCGTGCGCGTCGAGATCTTCTACTGCCCCGTCTGAAGCGGCTACGACGTACGAGCCGCGAGTCTCGCGGCTGAGCTGACCGAACAAGGCTTCGACGCAGAGGCGGTCGAGGGTGCCAAGAGCCAATACGACGTGATTGCGGACGGGCGGCTCGTCTTCTCGAAGCAGGCGCAGGGACGCTTCCCCGAGCACGACGAGATCCTCGGCGCCTTGCCTCGCTAAGTCTGGGTCGGCGCGCGGGTCACAAACCGGGTTTAGCGGCCGCCCGAGTGAATCGGGCGGCCTCTTGGGCAGCATCGCAAGCGACGCCTGGCCGCGTTGCGCTCCTAGTCACGCCTCTAGTCCTCGATGTGAGCGATTGCCGCGCGGAGCTCCTGGCGCTCCTGCTCGTTCGTCGTGAACGCCTTCATCAGGCGGCGATCGCCTTCCTGGGTCAGGCGCAGAAAGGCGACGCGGCCGTCGGAGGCAGACTGCTCGCGCTCGAGCAGGCCGGTTTCCTCCGCCCGGCGCACGAGCTCGGTGACGGTGCTCTGGGCGAGCTGTAACCGCTCGGAGAGCTCCGTCACGGTCGACTGCTCGCTGCCGTCGGGCGCGCCCTTGATCATCAGCAGCAACAGGTAGCGCTGGGGTGTGAGTCCCGATTGCCGGGCGTTTCGCTCACTCTTCCGGAGGAAGGTACGCAGCGCGGCGCGGAAATCGGCGACACGTGCGATCTCGCTGAGCGATGGCGGCGGGTCCATGCCAGATCGATTCTATTTCCGCTTGCGGCGGACGGCACTAGCCCGGGCGGCTCGGGCGAGCAGTCCCGGGGCCGCCGCCTGGACGATCGCGGCCGGCCGGTACCAGCGCGGGACGAACTGCTCGAGCCGGTTGCGCTCGACGGCGCGGACGACCTGCTCGGCCACGAGCTCGGGGTCGGCGACCAGTCCTTGCAGCAGGCGACTCCGGAAACGCGACCGGTTCGGGAACCCAGGCGTGTCGATCAAGCCGGGAATGACCGTGTGCACGGTGATTCCGCTGCCGGCTAGCTCGACACCCACCGAGCGGGAGAAGGCGAGCTGCGCGTGCTTCGAGGCGCTGTAGGGCCCAGAGTGTCCGGCTGCGATCGTGCCTGCGACCGACGCGATGTTGACGAGGTCGGCCGGAGCGCCGGCTTCCAGCGCGGGCAGGAATGCCCGCAGGCACCAGACCGAGGCGAGATAGTTCGTCTGCACGAGCGCCTCGATCTGCTCCGGCTCGAGGTCGACGAAGCCGCCGCCGCCTGGAATGCCGGCGTTGTTGACGAGCAGGCGGATCGCCGGGTGCCGCTCGCGCACGGCCACGGCGACGCGCTCGACCTCGGCGCGATCGGCCACGTCGCAGACCTCGTGCTCGGCTCCGATCTCGCTTGCGACCTCGACCAGCCGCTCTTCGCCGCGAGCCAGCAGCACGAGCTGCCAGCCGCGCCGGGCGAGCGTGCGGGCGATCGCGGCACCGATCCCGCTCGAGCCGCCGGTGACGACAGCGACCTGCCGCTCTTGCGTTCTGGGGCCGGCCTTTTCCGCGCTCAAGGCATTTGGCCGGGATTAGCGGCTGCCCGAGTGAATCGGGCAGCCTCTTCCACGGCATCGCAAGCGACGCCTCAGCGGCAAACCCGAACGTTGCGGCGCGCCTGCACCGAGCGGCCGCGGGACTGCACGACGACGCGGAGCTTGTGCGCCCCGTGCTTCGCGGACCCGGTCCGCCAACTCGCGGTGTAAAGGCCGATCGTTCCCCGGCGGACGGTCTTGATCAGGCGCTTGCCGTCGAAGAAGCGGATTGCCTTGATCTTCCCCGGCGCTGAGGCGGCGACGGCCAGCGACGCGCTGCCCTTCACGCAGGACGTCCCGAGTGGCAGGAGCCACGTCACGGTCGGCCTCGTGGTGCCGCGGACGTTGACACGCTTGATCGTCGTGTTCGGAAGGACGTTGGCGCCGATCTGGTCGACGTTCTTCGCCTCCTGGTTGTCCGCCGCCAGCGCAGCGCCTTTGAACAGACCCCGACGGACGGGCGGGGCAGAGCGGGGAATGCCGAAAAGCGCCAGCCCGCTGGCCGGGTCGTACAGGGATGCTCCAAGCAGCACGTTCGTCCGGTACTCGATCGCGAGCGAGAGCGGATCGACGCCGGAGCCGAGGTCGGTCACCCGCGCGGCGAGCAGGGGTCGGCCGGCGGTTACCCGTTTGGTCAGCAGTTTGAACTTCGGCGGCGTCACGTCGTTCACCCAGGAGCGGAGCTCGTAGGCCCCTGCGAGCGAGCGGCCAGTGAAGATGTCGCGACCCGAGTCGACGGCGACGTAGTAGCGCTTCTCGCGCGGGAAGATGGCACCGGCGACGCCGACGTCGAGCCGGTAGTCGCTCGTCAGCACGTTCGCGTCGACCGGCGTGCCGGCGTATCCCTGCACGTCGTTCTCGTCGCGAGAACCGAGCAGCCACGGCTCGACCAGGGCGCCCGCCGAGACACCCACGATCGCCACGCCTACGTTCGCAACAGGCTGGCTGATGTGGAGTGAGTAGAGCTTCTCGCCGCCGCTCTCGTCCATCGGTGCGCCCGTATACGTCGGCGGCGGCCCCAACGGGCTCGTCGGGAAGCGGTACTGGCCGATGTTCGACTTGCCGGCGCGCGTGTCGCCGGTCTGCAGCTTCTTCAGCGGCAGCACCGGTGTGATCTCGGCGCCCGGCCGCTCGACCGCGAAGTAGTAGGGCACCCGCCGCACGTCGGACCCCTGTGTCAGGGTGATGAAGCCGTTGTTGTCCCCGGTCGCGGCGCCGCCGACCGCCCGAATGACGACGGGAATGTCCGCGGTTCCTCCGGGCGGCACGGCGACCGTGGCGGGCAGGTCGACGAATGCGCCGGAGGTCGCAGCCTGGCTCCGGAGCCCGAGCGTCCAGGTCCCCGCGCCGCCGCCCGCGTCCTGAACCTCGAGCAGAAGCGAGCGGCGGGCGCTGCCCGCGGTGATGTCCAGGTCCTGGAAGGAGAGCGAAACAGGCGTCGTGAAGAGCTTGGGATTGTCCGCGCGCGGGACGTTGACGAGCCCTGCGCCCTCGAGCAGCACGGAGGCCTCCTGCGTCCGCGCGGTGTCTCCCCACGCCGCGCCCGCGGTCGACATCAACGCCGACTTGATCTCCGCGGGCGTCCAGGTCGGATGGCGCGCGACGAGCAGCGCGGCCGCGCCCGCGACGTGGGGGGTAGCCATGCTGGTGCCGTCGAAGACGGCGAAGGGCTCGCCCAGGGCCTCGGGCAGCGTCGCGGAGAGAATCTGTCCGCCCGGTGCCGCGAGATCGGGCTTGAGCTGGTGGCCGAAGTCGGTCGGCCCCGCGGACGAGAAGCTCGTGATGATGCCGCTACGGCCTGTGTTCAGCTGGTTGAACGACCTGTTGAAGCGGACGGTTGCTCGGCCGCCTTTCGAGTCGAGGTAGGCGCGCAGCCGAGCGCCGTCGAGATCGGAGACCATCCCAGCGTCCAGCGGCAACTGAAGCGGGATGAAGTTCGCCTCGCCGGGCCGGTTGTCGACGAGGACGATGCCCGCGGCGCCGCCGATCTGGGCGTTCGCGGCCTTGGTCGTGAAGGCGCAGATCCCGCGAGAGACGAGCAGGATTATGCCGCGGGCCGAGTCCGGCTGCAGCGTCCCGCGGCTGTTGGGATCGGAGGCGGGCCCGCACAGGTGTCGCTCGACCGGGC
>Ga0070707_100003746_pt1 | contig 14341 bp, 10 predicted proteins | sample KBSK5502metaG_FD_65468 | JGI IMG/M metagenome (GOLD analysis project Ga0070707, IMG submission 65468) | Corn, switchgrass and miscanthus rhizosphere microbial communities from Kellogg Biological Station, Michigan, USA - KBS K5-50-2 metaG | ecosystem: Host-associated > Plants > Roots >... | reverse complement strand
GCCGCCCGGCGTCGTCTTCCTCGACCTGCCGGAGCAATGGGACCCGAAGTCGCCGTGGCACGACCGCCGCGTGCGGCTGGCGGCCAGCTACGCCCTCGACCGTAATGCCCTCAACCAGGCGGAGACCCTCGGCCTCTCGCATCCTACCGGCGGTCTCATCCCCCGGGTCCTGGACTTCGCGCGCGCATACGAGCCGCCGGCCTATGATCCCGCCCAGGCCAAGAAGCTCCTGGCCGAGGCGGGCTATCCCAATGGCTTCGACGCCGGCGACCTCACCCCGTTTCCCCCGTTCTTCTCGCTGGCCGAGGCCATCGGCGGCTATCTCCAGGCGGTGGGCATCCGCACGCGCGTGCGCACGATGGAGCGCGCCACCTTCCTCACCGCATGGCGCGAGCATAAGATCAAGGGCGTGATCATGGGCCTCGGCGCCCCCGCCGGCAATGCGGCGACACGCATCGAGGTCTACGTGACCAAGAACGGCATCTACGCATCGGGGGTAGTGCCGGAGATCGAAGACCTCTACCAGCGCCAGGCCCGGGAGCTGGACAGAAAGAAGCGCGAAGCTATGCTCCACCAAATCCAGCAGATCATGCACGACCGCGTCATGCACGTGCCCATCTACGAGCTGGCTTTCCTCTGGGGCATCGGGCCGCGCGTCGAAGAGGCATGCGTCGATCACATCAAGGGCTTCTCCTACTCCGCGCCCTACGAGGATTTGAAGATCAGGCCAGGCCGATAGACAGGCAGCAAATGCTTGTAGCCGGGCTCCGAATTCTGTCGCTTCTCCCCCTTCCTCCGCTCCGCTTATGGATCGAGGGACAATGATTTCAGTAGCTTGCGGGTCAAGAGCTGGCTGGTATCGGCATTGCTTGGTTGTAGCCGGGGGCGTCCCGAGTTGGGGCGTCTCTCCGCGAGTCAGAATGAAGACACCAGAGCAGCCAGGAGAGCTCGACTCCAGCTCCATGGGTCGCGCCGTGGACGACACGCCGCCAGCGTGGCGTCGCTACGGAGTCGCCGTCGTGTCGGTGGGTCTGGCCTGGGCGCTCACGCGCGTGGTCCCGCCCCTCCATCAGGTTCCCTCGACACTGTTCTTCGCCGCCGTGACGCTCACGGCCTTCTACGGTCATCTCGGTCCGGGCCTCCTGGCGACGGGCCTGAGCACCGTGGCTATGGACTATTCATTCATGGCGCCGGTCAGCAACCTCACCACCGGTGTCGGGGAGTTCGTGCGCGTGGCGGCGTTCGCAATGGCGTCTGCCCTGATAAATTCCCTCCATGAGCGGCGGCGGCGGGCCGAGCTGGAGCGGCAGAAGAGCGAAGCGCGCGAGCGCGCCGTCCTGGAGGCGGCGGCGCGGAAGCTCGAAGTGGCGCACGAGACCGTCGCCCGCGCGCTTGCTCACCGGGAGAACATCATGGAGAGCATCCCGGACATCCTCTACACCGTCGACCTCGACGGCAACCTGACCGGATGGAACCGGAGACTCGAGCTCGTCAGCGGATTCCCACCCGAAGAGCTGAAGGGAAAGCCGGCCTTGGGATTGTTCTTCCGAGACGACACGGCGCTCATCGTCGAGGGATTCCAGGACGCCTTCGAGAAAGGATTCGCCGAACGGGAGGCCCGACTGCTCCGGAAAGATGGAACCGCGGTCTACTACCAGTTCACGGCCGTTCCACTCAAGGATGGACAGGGGAATGTGATCGGCCTGACAGGAGTTGGGAGGGATCTCAGCGAGCGCAAGCAACTCGAGGAGGAGCTCCGCCAAGCGCAGAAGATGGAAGCCATTGGACGGCTGGCGGACGGCGTGGCCCACGACTTCGGCAACCTGCTGACCGTCATCCAGGGCAGAGCTCAGCTCATTCTGAAGCGCCTCAGGCCCTTCAGCGACACCCGCGCGGACATCGAGCTGATCGACACCACCGCTGCCCACGCCGGCACTCTGATCCACCAACTGCTCGCCTTCAGCCGACGGCAGACCCTCCAACCCAACGTGCTGGATCTCAATGCGGTGGTTTCAAACATGGAGCAGATCCTCCAGCGGTTGATCGGCGAGGACATCGTGCTCTTGACCGTCCAGGATCCGGCGCTCGGGCGCGTGAAGGCTGACCCGACCCAGCTCAAGCAGGCCCTCATGAATCTGGCGGTGAACGCGCGGGACGCGATGCCCCGCGGAGGCGAGCTCACCCTCGAGACCGCCAATGTCGAATTGGACGAGGCCTTCGCGCGCCAACATCATGGGGCGTCACCCGGCTCACACGTCGCGCTGATCGTGAGTGACACTGGCGTCGGCATGGATGCGGAGACCAAGGCCCGGATCTTCGAGCCCTTCTTTACGACGAAAGGGGTTGGCCGAGGCACGGGGCTCGGACTGGCTACCGTGTACGGGATCGTCAAGCAGCACGGCGGATACATATCGGTCGAGAGCGAACCCGGGCGCGGAACCAGGTTCGCGATCTATCTCCCGCGGGTCAGCGAGAGCGTGACGGTGATGGAAGACGCCGCGGCGCCGGCCGCCTCCGGCACCGAGACCGTGCTGGTGGTCGAAGACGACCAGGAAGTCCTCACCGTCGCGTGCGATACCCTGCGGCGCCACGGGTATGTCGTGCTGGAAGCGGGCACTCCCGACAAGGCCTTGATCATCTGCGAACAGCACCCCGGGCCCATCCAGCTGCTCCTCACCGACGTCGTGATGCCCAGCATGAACGGTTACGAGCTCGCGAACCAGGCCCTCCCACTGCGTCCGGACATCCGGGTCGCATACATGTCGGGCTATACGCGCGATTTCGGCTCTCGTGACCGGACTCAGGGGCCGGCCGGCGCGTTCATTCAAAAGCCCTTTACTCCCGAAGCGCTGGCCCGCAAAGTGCGCGAAGCGCTGGACGCAGCGCCTACAGGGAGCGCCCCCGCGGGGAAATCGCTCGGACCCGCGCGATAAGGGCTGGGACGCGCCCCAATCCTCTTCGCTCTCCACCGGCTCAGGTATCATCGATCCGGGAGGACGACGCGATGACCATCCGTATCGGCACGTCCGGCTACAACTACCCCGAATGGCGCGGGAGCTTCTACCCCGAGAAGTTCGCAACCGACAAGATGCTGCCTTACTATGCCGGCCGCTTCTCGACGGTGGAGATCAACTACACCTTCTACCGGATGCCCAATGCCAAGACCATCGCCGGGTGGGATGCCGAGACGCCGGCCGGCTTCTGCTTCGCCCTCAAGGCGCCCCGGCGTATCACCCACGACGCCCGCCTTAAGGACGTGGACGAGCCGCTCAGGTACTTCCTCGACACCGCCTCGCAGCTCGGCCCGAAGCTGGGCCCCGTGCTTTTCCAGCTGCCACCCAACTTCAAGAAGGACCTGGAGCGGCTGAGCGACTTGCTCGTGCGGATCCCACCGGGGCTACGGTCGAGCTTCGAGTTCCGCCACGTGAGCTGGTTCTCCGACGACGTGTACGAGCGTCTTCGGGCGAAGAACGCGGCGCTCTGCGTGGCGGACACGGAGAAGGGAACGACCCCACTGGTGGCCACGGCCGACTTCGGCTACTTCAGGCTGCGCGACGAAGGCTATGCGGCGAAGGACCTCGAGGAGTGGGGCCGGACGATCAACACGCTCGGTAAAGGCTGGCGCGACGCCTTCGTCTACTTCAAGCACGAGGAGGCCGGAGCCGGCCCGGCTTTCGCCCAGCAGCTCCACGCCCTGCTGCATCGGTAGACGCAAGGCGCCGCTCGATGCGCTCGACGGCCGTCGCGATATCGACGGAACCCGTGAGCACCGGCGCCAGCGGATCGGCCATCTTCTCGAAACGCCCCGGCAGGGTCCTGAGCGTGAAGCGCGCCGGGTCGAGGCGCGCCGTCAGCTCGTTCCAGAGGAGCGGGCACGAGGCGGGAGCGCCCGGCAGCGCGCGAAGCGAGTACGGCGCAACGATGGTCCGGCCGTGGCCATTCTGACCGAAGTCGATGTAGACTTTGCCGCCCCGGGCCCGGAGTGGCCGGGCGATGGTGGAGATCCCGGGCGCGGCCTCCACGCCCAGCAGGGCCAGTAGCCGGGCGAATGTCCGCGCCTCCTCGTACGTGTAGCGCGCGCCGAGGGGCACCAGGATGTGAAGTCCCGTAGCCCCTGAGGTCTTGACGTAGCTGGGCAGCTCGAGGTCCTCCAGGATGCGGTGGAGCTCGCGGGCAACCGTGACCACATCGGCGAACGGCGCGCCCTTGGGATCCAGGTCGAGGACCAGCCAGTCCGGCCGCTCCAGCGAGCCCAGGCGTGAGCCCCAGAGGTGGAGCGGGATGGTGCCCAGGTTGGCCACGTAACGGAGCGTATCCACGTCGTTGACGATGAAGTAGTCGATTTCGCGCTCGGCGTCCTTGGAGTAGATCCGCTCGGTCCGGACCCACTTCGGCACAAACTCGGGCGCATCCTTCTGGAAGAAGGACTTGCCCGTGATCCCGTCGGGATAGCGTGTGAGGACCAGTGGACGGTCCCGCAGGTACGGCAAGAGCAGCGGGACGACGGTTTCGTAGTATTCGATGAGGTCCCCCTTGGTGTAGCGCTCGGCCGGCCAGAAGATCTTCTTCAGGTTGGTGAGCTTGACCTGTGGCTCGGTCTTCCCCTTCTCCCCCGGAGACGGAGAGGGCACCGCCAGGGAGATGTCCTCCTCAGGGGGCAGTGGCATTTCGCGGCAGCACTCCTCGGGTCGCTTGTCGCTCCTCAGGCCGAGGAACACCGGATGGCGGATGCCGCCGTCCGCGGTCCACTCGCTGAAGCGCACCTCGCAGACGAGCTTGGGTTCCACCCAGTGATGGCCGCGACCGGTGGGAACCGCACCCGAGTCGAACGGGCAAGTCGCCCGGCCGAGTGGCTCGAGCTGCTCCCACAGACTCTTGAGTCCGGCCTGGTCGAAGCCGGTGCCGACCTTTGAGACGTAAACGAGCCGTGGGCCGTCGGAGAGACCTTCGTAGAGGCCGATGTGCAGGGCGCCGAAGTAGCCCCGCGAGCCCTGCGGATCGGTGTAGCCGCCGACCACGAACTCCTGCCGGCGCTGGCACTTGATCTTGATCCAGTCGCGGGAACGACCGGATGTGTAATGGCTCTTCGCCTTCTTCGCCACAATCCCCTCGAGCCGCTGTTCGGAAGCCGCCTCGAAGAAGGCCTCGCCGTGAGCGAGGACGTGGTCGCCAAAGGACACGGGCCCGAGCGCGGGGATGAACATCCGGAGGCAGTCCTTGCGCTCGAGCAGCGGCAGCCGCCGCAAGTCGTGCCCGTCGAGCATGAGGCAGTCGAAGAAGATGCCGACTGTCGGGATGCGGGCCGCCGCCCGCTCGATGTCACGCGGATCGGTGAGCGCCATCCGCGGCTGGAGCCGCTGGAAGCTCGGCCGGCCCTCGTCGTCCAGCGCGACGATCTCGCCGTCGATGAGAAAGTGCTCGACCGGCAAGGCCCGCAGCGCCCCCGCCACCTCCGGGTAGCGCCCCGTGATGGATTGACCGGAGCGGCCGTAGAGATCCACCTGCTCCCCGTGGCGCAGGGCCAGCACGCGGACGCCGTCGTATTTGATCTCGAAGAGCCAGTCCTTGCCGGAGAACGGGCGCTCGGCAAGCGTGGCCAGCATGAACGGCTGCTTCCGCGCGGGGACCTCGCGCCGGGGAGCCCCGAGGGCCGCCAGCTTCGCCCGCAGCGCCGCGAGCTTCGCCGGCACGTTGACGATCTCCTCCAGGGTCAAGCCCGAGAGGACTGACTGCGGGTAGCGCTCGATGAGCTCCTGGGCCGCGGCAGCGCCGTCGGCCTTCTTGAGCAGCAGCCATTCCTTCTCCTTTCCCGACATCCTGGCCAGTGTCCAGCGCCCCCGCATCTTGAAGCCGAAGAACTCCACCTCGAGCTTTCCTCGGGCGAGCTGCTCGAGCGGATCCGCGGGCTTGACCGGTCGGTACCAGCCGCGGTCCCAGACGATCACCGAGCCCGCGCCGTAGTTGCCCGGCGGAATGACGCCCTCGAAATCCGCGTACTCGACGGGATGGTCCTCGACGTGCACGGCCAGGCGTTTCTCCTCCGCCCGCACGGATGGCCCTTTCGGCACCGCCCAGCTCTTGAGCACCCCGTCCATCTCGAGGCGGAGGTCGTAGTGGGAGCGCCGCGCGGCGTGCTTCTGGACCACGAACAATCGGCCGCCGGCTGGCCGGCGCCCGCCGAACGGCTCCGGCGTCCGCTCCGGATCGCGCTTCTTCCGGTACGCGTCGAGCTGCAGCGCACGCTCCTCGATCACAATCGCTTGCCCCTTTCCGGCCGATCACCACAACCCGTGCGACCTCTCTGGCGACTTGGAGCATAGCCGCAAGCGTGGTATCGTGCAAAGCCTCACAGCTTCTAACAATATTGGAGGATTGACACCATGCCTCCTCATTCGCTCGGTTCGGGGACGATCTCGTTCGGTCTCGTCTCCATCCCGGTCAAGCTCTACACTGCGGCCTCTGCCGGCGGCGTCTCCTTCAACCTGCTCCACGCCAAGTGCGGCAACCGCATCCGGCAGCAGACGTTCTGTCCCGTGTGCAACGAGACGGTGGATCGGAGCGGGTTGGTCAAAGGGTATGAGTTCGCCAAAGAGCAGTACGTGCGCTTCACCGACGAGGAGCTGAAATCCCTCGAGGGCGAGGCGTCCAAGGTCATCGAGATCGCGGAATTCGTGCCGCTCCCGCATGTGGACCCGATCTACTTCGAGAAGACCTACTACCTGGGCCCGGACAAGGGCGGCGAGAAGGCGTACCGGCTCCTGGCCGACGCCATGGCCAAGACCGAGCGAGTCGCCCTCGCGAAGTTCGTCATGCGCGGCAAGGAGAGCCTCGTGCTGATTCGGTCGGCGCAGGACGGCCTGATGCTCCACACCATGTACTTCGCCGACGAGGTGCGCGACTTCGGTGAGATCGACAAGGGGCAGTCGGCCAAGCTCAGGGAGGGTGAGCTCGACTTGGCGCTGCGGCTGGTCGAGGAGCTGTCCCACGACGACTTCAAGCCAGAGCAGTACACGGACGAGTACCGCCTCCGCGTGCTCGACCTGGTGAACCTCAAGGTCGAGGGCAAGGAGGTCACGGCGGTGGGGCCGCAGGTGCAGCGCGCCCAGGTCATCGACCTCATGGATGCGCTGAAGCAGAGTTTGGCCAAGCGGGCTGCGGCGGCCGAGGCGGTCCCGACGGGTCAGATGACCAAGAAGCCGCCCATGAAGGCACCCAAGCGCCAGGCGTCGGGGGCGGAGAAGGCGGAGAAGAAGATCCAGGCCACGAAGAAATGACCGCCAGGATGGTGAGCAAGACCTGACCCGGAGAGGGTCAGATTCCGCGCGCCGCCTGGTGGGCGCTTCCGCCGCCTGTGACGCTGGGCCTCACTTCTTGTCGACCCGCACGCCCTTCGGATCGAACGCCCATTCCCCGGCGTCCAGCTTCTTCGCGATGGTCATGTCGGTGCGCTGCGCCACGGGGGAGAGCACGGGCGTGATCTTGAGCTCATGCGCGAAGCGCGCAACCTCCTTGTAGCGCTCGAACTCGGGCGGCGAGAAGCCGAGCCGGATATCGCTGAGCCGCCTGGCGTTCCACTGCGGGTCGTAGGCCGTCGACTCCTGGATGACCTTGGGATCGAGCCGGCGGGCGTTCTCGGGCTCCCGGAACCACTCGTTCGCCAGCCCTTGGTTCAGCGCGGCGAACAAGAGCGCTTCCTTGTGGGACTTGAGGAATTTCTCGACCCCGTCCGGATTCGCCTTGATGTAGTCGTCGCGCATGGCGACCACCATGGTCAGCGACACGTCGGACTTGAGCACCCGTGCCAGCCCCTGGGTCTCGAAGAGGGCGATCCAGGGATCCCAGACAAACAGCGCCTCGATCTTCCCGGACTTGAGCGCGTCCGATAGGTCCGCGAAGCCCATGTTCACGATCTCGACATCCGTCCCCGGCTTGAGCCCCGCTTCCTGCAGCATGGTCAGCGCCGCCCGGTAGATCGAACTGCCGTAGGGCCCGTAGAGCTTCTTCCCCCTGAGATCGCCGAGCGTCTTGATGTCCGATTTCGCGGCCGCCAGAATCGAGCCGCGGAACACCGACTGCCGGGCGATGATGGTGATGGGAGCGCCGGTCGCCAGCAAGGACACCGACGGCATGTCTCCGATGAATCCGACATCGAGCGCGCCGGAGAGCAATCCCTCGTTGACGGCCGGCCCGTAACTGAACATCGTCATCTGGCCCCGGAGGCCATTCTGCTCGAGGATATTCGTCTTGGCCAAGGTGTGGGCAATCTGCGCCTCGACGGTTGTCGTCGGCTGCCATCCGATCCTGATCGGCTTCAGGTCGGCGCCGTCCGACAGCCTCACGAGCAGCCCGCCGGCGCCGAGCAAGACCGCAAGAGCCATCCACTTACGCATTGTCGTTCCTCCTGTCCTGCCACTCGGGCTTGAGGGATTCCCACAGGTCGTGAACCAGACCGAGAAACCCGGGATCGAGCCGCATCTCCGGAGTGCGGGGGCGCCCTAGCGGAACCGGGCACACAGCGCGGATCTGGCCTGGACGCGCGCTCATGACCACCACCCGGTCACCGAGAAAGACCGCCTCCTCGATACTGTGGGTGACGAACAGCGCCGTCTTTTTCGTCTCCACGCTGAGCCGGGCCACCTCCTCCTGCAGGAGCACCCGCGTCTGCGCGTCGAGCGCGCCGAAGGGCTCGTCCATGAGCAGGATATCGGGATTGGGCGCGAGGGCGCGCGCGATGGCGGCCCGCTGCTTCATGCCGCCGGAAATCTCGTGCGGATAGCGGTCCTCGAATCCGGTCAGGTGCACCAGCGCGACGAGGTCCCGCGCGATCCGCGCCCGCTCCCCGACGGGCACGCGCTGAGCTTTCAGGCCAAACTCTATGTTCCGCTGAACGGTCATCCACGGGAAGAGAGCGTAGTCCTGGAAGACCACCGTGCGCCGGCGGTCGGGGCCCATCACCTCGATGCCCTCGTGGAGCACGCGGCCCGCGGTCGGGCGCTGGAACCCAGCCACAATGTTGAGCAGGGTGGATTTGCCGCAGCCGCTCGGGCCGAGCAGCGACACGAACTCGCCCGCGTGGATGCTCAGATCGATGCCGTCGAGCGCTCGGACGGCGGCCCCGTTCCGTCTCGTCGTGAACTCCTTGCTCAGCCGCTCGATCACCAGCTGGGGACCCACCCTCGTTCGCGTCACCGGTACGCCTGGCTCCACGGGATCACGCGCCTCTCGATCACCGTCATGATCCCGCTCATGCCGAAACCGATGACACCGATCGTCACCATTCCCACCACGACGTTTTGTGTTTGCAGGAGCACTCGGTTCTGCTGGATCATGTAGCCGAGACCGGACTGCGCCGCGATCAGCTCGGCCGTGACCACGCACATCCATCCGATCCCGAGGGCGACGCGCAGCCCTGGAAAGATGATCGGAAGCGACGCCGGAACCAGGACATCGCGGATCAGGAGGCCGGGGCCCGCGCCCAGGCAGAGGGCTGCGTTGATCTGCGTCCGGTCGATATTGTGGACGGCCACGAACGTATTCACGAACACCGGGAAGATGGCGCCGATGAAGACCAGGAAATAGCTCGGCGCGTTTCCCACGCCAAACCAGAGAATGGCGATCGGTGTCCAGGCAATCGGCGGGATCGGCCGCAAGCACTCGATGACCGGACGAACGAAATCGGACGCCACCCTCGACCATCCGAGCACGATGCCGAGCACCATCCCGCAAGAGGCGGCGAGCAGAAAGCCGATCAGCACCCGCTCCAGGCTCGCCAGGGTGTGCCGGAACAGCGACCCATCAGTGACAAGCTCATACCCGGCAACCGTCAAGCGCTCGGGCGACGGCAGCAAGAACGCATTGATCACCCCGGCGCCGGCCATTGTCTGCCACACGCCAAGAACCACCACGAGACCCGTCATCTTGCGAAGGGAAGATCGACTCACCCCACCCTCCAGTTGAATCACGTCTGCCCCGCGGGCCGGACTTCGGTTGCGCACGGGATTCTGGGCCCCCCTCCAGGACTTGTCAAGACGAGCGTGGCGGACAAGGTCCCGGTCGCCAGGTCAGATTGACAATCGGCAGCGCCTCACCCATCATTGTTCTCCTTCTGGCGCCCTCGGCGCCCACCTCCCGAATTCGTGAAAGGAGGCTAGCGGGACATTCGACGTTACTTCCACGCCTTGCTGATTATCCGTCTGAGGGGGAAGACATGACGACCAATCGAAGAGACTTCATGAAGGCTCTGGGCGCCACCGCTGCGGTTGTCGGCACACTGCCGCTGCCGGCTGTGGCGTCAGCCACTGACTCCGCCGCCCGGATCAAGGGCGTCAAGGCGTTCGCTTTCGATGCCTACGGGACGCTGTTCGACGTATTCTCGGTCACCGCGCTGTGCGAGCAGTTGTTTCCCGGGAAGGGAAACGGTCTTGCCCAGCTCTGGCGGGCGAAGCAGCTACAGTACAGCCTGCTCCGCAGCCTGATGGGCCGCCATAAAGATTTCTGGCAGTTGACCGAGGATGGGCTCGTCTTCGCCTCGAAGAGCATGAAGCTCGATCTCACTCCCGAGAAACGCAAGCGCTTGATGGACGCGTACCTCAGCCTTTCGGCGTTTCCGGACGTCAAGCCGGGATTGGAGGCGCTAAAGAAACAGGGGGTGCGACTCGCCATCTTGTCGAACGGTGAGCCGAGAATGCTGGAGGCGGCGGCGAAAAGCGCCAGAGTCTTTGATCTGCTCGAGACCATCATGAGTGTCGAAGAAGTCAAAATCTTCAAGGTGAGCCCACGGGTCTACCAGCTGGGTCCCGAGCGCATGAAGGTCGGCACCGCCGAGTTGGGCTTTGTCTCCGCGAACTCCTGGGATATCAACGGTGCAGCCTCGGCCGGGCTGACGACGTTCTGGATCCAGCGCAGCGCGGCGGAGCCGCCAGAGGAGCTAGGGTTCAACGCGGATCGAGTTGTGACTGCGATCACCGACCTCGCGCCGCTCCTGCGAGGGTGAAACACTCGGGGCGCACAGAGACGTCGTCAGCGGCAGGGCGTCGCAGTGGCGATGCGGATCGGCACGTCCTTCAGAACTGCGCCCGTCGCCGGATCTGAATACACGCCGAAGGCATCCGCCAGCGTTCCGCGAATGCCGCCCTTGCCTTCAATCGCGTAGACGATCGCCATATCGTCGGGATCTGACATCCCTTCGAATCGGTGGAATTCCCGGATTACGAGGTCATCGGGCCTGAACCGTTTCCCTGTCCCGAGCGCCTGAAGCCCCCCGTCGACGACGCGAAACTGCTCCGAGAATCCCCGTTGGGTCAACCCGTCGAGGGCCTCGGCCAGCGTCGCGTATCCCGCCGACCCGTCCGTTGTTTCCATCCTCACGCCTCGAGGAATGCAGGAAGGGGGGCCTAGATGGGACAGACGAGCTGGCCGAGCCGTGCCGTGAGCTTGGCGTTCTCCCGGTAGTCGACCGGCACGTCGACAATCGACGGGCCGGACTGCGCGAGTGCGTCCTCCAGCGCCGACCCGAGCTCGCGGACCGATTCCGCTCGGTACCCTTTCACGTCAAACGCCCTCGCCAGCGCGACGAAGTCCGGATTGCCGAAGGTGACGCCCGCCTCCCGGCCCAGGTGTGTCTGCTGCTTCCACTGGATCAGGTTGTATGCGCCATCGCGGAAGACGACGTTGACGATCGCGAGCCCGAGACGCCGTGCCGTCTCGAGCTCCTGGCAGTTCATGAGGAAGCCGCCGTCCCCGCTCACGGCCACCACCTTGCGCTCCGGGTGGACGAGCTTGGCCGCGATCGCCGCCGGCAGGGCGAACCCCATGGCCGCGTAGCCGTTGGAGATCAGGACGGTATTCGGCTCGTAGGCGGGGAACGTCCGAGCGATCCACAGCTTGTGGGTGCCCACGTCTGAGATCAGGATGTCCTCGCGCCCCATCCGGGCCCGGAGCTCTCGCAGGATGCGCTGGGGCTTGAGCGGGAACGTGTCGTCGGTCGTACCTTCCTCCAGCTGCTCGAGAATAAAGCGCCGAAGCGTCCGGTAGGGCGCCGGGTCCTTCTGCCCCTTGACAAGCCCGTTGAGAAGCTCGAGCGCTTCCCGCACGTCCGCCACGACCTCCACGGCCGGCTGATAGAAGCTGTCGACTTCGGCCGGCGTGAAGTCGATGTGGATGATCGGCTTCTTCCGATCCGGGTTCCAGAACTTCGGCGCGTACTCGACTGGATCGTAGCCGACGGCGATGATGAGATCGGCCTTCTCGAACCCGCACGAAACGTAGTCGCGCGCCTGGAGCCCGGCCGACAGCAGACAGAGCTCGTCGTCGTAAGGCATGGAGCCCTTGGCCATGAAGGTGTGCACGACCGGAATTCCGTGGGTCCGCGCGAGCTCCCGGAGCTCCTTGCAGGCCAGTCCGCGGATCACGCCGTTGCCAGCAAAGATCAGCGGGAAGGACGCCGCCTCGATGAGACGGGCGGCGGTCTGCAGCGCCGGGCGGTCGGGGGATGGTCGCCGCGCCCGTTCGGTCGATAGCGGCGCGCCGTCGGCCGCCTCGCCGGCCACGTCCTCGGGCACCTCGATGTGGCAGGCGCCGGGCTTCTCCGACTCGGCGAGCTTGAAGGCCTTGCGGATCACCTCGGGAATCACCGCGGCGGTCTCGACCCGCGTATTCCACTTCGTCAGGGGGCGCAGGTGCTCGACGATGTCCACGTACTGGTGGGACTCCTTATGGACGCGGTCGCGAGCCGCCTGCCCCGTGATCGCGACGAGCGGCGCGCGGTCGAGGTTAGCGTCGGCGACCCCGGTGGCGAGGTTCGTCGCGCCGGGGCCGAGCGTCGAGAGGCAGACACCCGCGCGACCCGTGAGGCGGCCATAGGCGTCGGCCATGAACGCCGCGCCCTGCTCGTGGCGCGTGGGGATGAAGGCGATCCGCGAGTCCAGCAGGGAGTCCAGAATGTCCAGGATCTCCTCGCCCGGCAGGCCGAAGACGTAGCGGACACCCTCGTTCTCGAGACACTGGGCAATCAGGTCGGATGCTTTCATGGGGCCTCCACCCTGAGCGGCCAGATGCTCCGGCCGAGAGTCAGGCGATCCAGACCGATTTGATATTGACGAACTCGCGGATGCCGTACTCCGAGAGCTCCCGGCCATAGCCGGAGCGCTTGATCCCGCCGAAGGGCAGGCGCGGGTCCGATTTCACGACGCCGTTGACGAAGACCGCGCCCGCCTCGATCTGCGCCGCCATCCGCTCGGCGCGCGCCCGGTCCCCGGTCCAGATTGAAGCGCCGAGGCCAAAGACCGAATCGTTGGCGAGGCGAACGGCATCGGCATCGTCCTTGGCCCGGATCACGGCCGCGACCGGCCCGAAGGTCTCTTCATCGAAGGCCGGCATGCCCTTGTCCACGGCCGCCAACAGGGTCGGCGGATAGAAGGCGCCCTTGCCGGTGGGGATTTCGCCGCCCAGGAGGCGCTTGGCCCCCCGCCGGATCGACTCTTCGACTTGGTGGTGGAGCGAGTCCCGCAGGTCCATCCGGGCTTGCGGGCCGACCTGGGTCTCGCGCGCCAGCGGGTCGCCCATTCGGCGGGACTTGAGCTCCGCGACGAACCGCTCGATGAACTGGTCGGCGACCGGCTCGACGACGATGAACCGCTTGGCCGCGATGCAGCTTTGACCGCTGTTGACGAGCCGCGCCTCGGCCGCGCTCTTCGCCGACGCGGCGAGGTCGGCGTCGGCCAACACGATGAAGGGATCGCTGCCACCGAGCTCGAGCACGGTCTTCTTCAGCACCCGACCGGCCTGCTCGGCGATCTTGCTGCCCGCGCGGTCACTGCCCGTCAGTGTCACGGCGACGATGCGGGAATCCGCGATGATCGCAGCGACCGCCGGCGGCTCGACCAGCACGCTGGCGAAGAGTCCGCGCGGGAAGCCCGCGTCCCGGAAGACCTTCTCGATTGCGAGCGCACAGCGCGGCACATTCGAGGCGTGCTTCAGTATCCCCGCGTTGCCGGCCATGAGGGCGGGCGCGGCGAAGCGGAAGACCTGCCAGTAGGGGAAGTTCCAGGGCATGACGGCGAGTACCGGCCCCAGCGGATCGAAGCGGACGTAGCTCTTCGAGGCATCCGTCTCGCGTGGCTGCTCGGCAAGGAAGTCCCCGGCGTGCTCCGCGTAGTACTCGCAGGCCCAGGCGCATTTGTCCACCTCGGCCTCGGCTTGGACGATGGGCTTCCCCATTTCGAGGGCCATAGTGCGGGCATGCTCCGCCTTGGCCGCGCGGAGCACCCGCGCCGCCTCGCGCATCCTCTCGGATCGCGCGGCGAAGGGAACGGTCCGCCATTCGAGGAAGGCCGCGTGCGCC
>Ga0070707_100003743_pt1 | contig 14354 bp, 14 predicted proteins | sample KBSK5502metaG_FD_65468 | JGI IMG/M metagenome (GOLD analysis project Ga0070707, IMG submission 65468) | Corn, switchgrass and miscanthus rhizosphere microbial communities from Kellogg Biological Station, Michigan, USA - KBS K5-50-2 metaG | ecosystem: Host-associated > Plants > Roots >... | reverse complement strand
CGCCACACGCCGCTAAGCGAGCCGATGAACAGCCGCGCGGCGTTGGAAGGGTCCACCACGATGTAATCGAAGGTCGCGTCGCTGATACTCGACGTGATCCGCACCCAGGTGCGCCCGGCATCGGTGCTCCGGTAGACGCCCGAGGCATAGGTGGCGGCGAAGACCGTGTCGGGCGCCGAACGAGCGAACGCGAAGGTGAAGACGATCGTGTCGGGCGGCATACCGCTGCTGGAACGGTGCCAGCTGACACCGCCGTCGGTGCTGCGGAACACCCCGGCGCCGCCGGTGCCGGCCAGCACGATCGACGGGTTCGCCGGGGATGCGGCCAGCCCGTACACCGTGCCGCCATACAGCCGGGCCGAGGTCCAGGTGTTGACACCGGCGTCGGCCGGTGCCGCGGGACCTGCAGTCAGCAGCGCCGACAGCCCGGCGATCAAGATCCGCGGCAACCGCCGGCGCATCGACGAAAGTGCCATGAGCCCTTGTATCACCAGCGGCGGCCACTGTCCATCGCACAACGTGTGGATCAATCCAATCGTCATCACGGCTCGTCCCGATCGTCGATCTTGCGGGCCCGCCCGGCGAGCGGGCGGTAGAGCAGTCCATCGCACAACGGCCCGGCAAGATGTGATGCCATCGCCGTAATGGCTTGGCCATGCCTCAGTTGCCGCGCATGCTCGCGCCGTCCTGCCGGAGCGAGGCCGGGCAGAACGGTCGCCATCCGTGATGACGCGGACATTGGCCAGGATGCGGGTCGACGAGGACGACACTGACCCCAAAGATCTGCGTCAAGATCCCGTCCAGGCGACCGCGCGTAGCGGCTGGTCATGCTGGTTCAGCAAATGACCCGGCGGCCTGCTGCGGTGCGGTCCTCCTGGATGGTGGGAACCCGGCCAGAACTGGGCAAGCCGCGAGCGAGCATGATAATCATCGGCCGTTCGCGTCCTCGTACGGCAGGCTCACCCATGTGGTCTGCGGGGACCCCCGCTCGCCTCGACTGCCGCCCCACCGGTGTCGGCTTAGGTCGGCTGAGCGCCAAAGGTGGCGCGGGCCCAAGCCACGTGACGCGCGGTCATTCGGTTAGCCACTAGCGGTGTGTAGCGCCAGATACGCCACGCCAGCCGTGCCGACGCAGGCGCCACGACCAGCGCAGCGTTGCGGTCAATCCCCCGGACGATGTCTTGCGCCATCCGATCCGCCGGGTAGAAGCGGGCCTGCACGTGCCGGAAGAACTCTCGCGCATGCCCGGCGGCCGGTGACTTGGGCAGGTCATCGGGGCCGCCCTTGTCGAGAATCGGCGTCTCGACCACGCCGGGGCAGACCGCGGTCACACGCACCCCGTACGCTGCGGCCTCCCCGCGAAGCGACAAGCTCAGCCCCACTACCGCATGCTTGGTCATCGCGTAGGCCGTCGCCCCCGGGGCCGGGAGGAGGCCAGCCAGCGAGGCAGTGTTCACGATATGCCCGGACCGTTGCCTGACCATGATCGGGTAGGCCGCGTGCACACCGTGCACCACGCCCCGCAGGTTGACGTCGATGGCGCGGTCCCAGTGCGCGAGCAGCAACTCGTGCGCCTCACCGCCGATGGCAATGCCGGCGTTGTTCACCATGACGTCGAGGCGGCCGTGGCTGTCGTGAGTGCTGCGCACCAGGGCCGCGACCGCGGCGGCGTCGCGCACATCGAGGGCCGCGGACGTGGCAGCACCCGGCCCCTGCCGGGCCAGCCCACCAGCCACACGTTCCGCGCCGTCACCGTCGATGTCAGCCACCACGACGGTGTCGCCCCGCAGAACAAGCGCGCGGGCCAGCGCCCGCCCGATGCCAGACGCAGCCCCCGTAATGATCGCTACCCGGGCCATACTTGCCTCCCTGTGCACGAACATTCGTGCGGCTGCGGTTCGCACGACGCCGAACGTCGTTATCTGTTCTGCAATTCTTTCCGCGCACTTCCGCCGGGTGGAAGAGAGTTCTCGCGCGATGTTTCTGCTCACGTCAGGTGCGGGTTCCGGTGTTCGACGAAGCGGAGGTGACCGCGGGGCTGCGGGCTATCCGGGGGCGGGAAGCCTCTATGGGCTTGGACCGGTGGCCGCGGGTGTGCATGCGCCGCGACGTATGAAGGTTGGGCCGCGGCACCGGAGGACGTTGGTCACGGCGCCTGTGTGCCAGTGTCAGGGCGAACTTCCCGCCTCCGGGTTCGGTCGTCCTGTCGTACGGGGAGTCGATGATGCCGGCGTATTTCGCGGTGATCGGTTGGCGTCTGGGCTTCATGGTCGGGGTGAGCTCCTCGCCGCCGGGCGCCCAGAACGCTGGCACGATGGCAGCCGCAAACAATCGGACACGCCCAGGCCGCCGTCGGATACCGCACGATCGGCCCAGGCCGCGCCGGCGAAGGTCAAGGCGAGCTGCAGTCACCTACGGAACCGCCGGATCGATCGGGTCCTTGCCCTGGCAGCCCGCCGGCTCAGGCGGCAGGGCCGGCGGTATGAGAGCGGGCAGGCCGCCGGCGCGCGTTGGCGAGTGGCTGCTCGCGTCGGCCTAGCAAACACGCGCCATCATCCGGTCTCGCCGATCAGCCGCCGGAGACGAGCGCCGCGGTAGCGTGGTGGTGGAGGTCACTCGCGTTCGATACTTCGCAGCCCGTACGCGGGCGTCCACCACTCAACGACGAGCATTGTGGCCTCCGCGTTGAGGTGAGTGTGCACGACCTCGGCGATTTCGGCGTGAAAGCGGTCGCCGTTTTGTCCTTGGTTGATCGGTCCGGCTGCGATCGCCCGGCCGGAGATTTTCGCCTCGCCCGGCCACTGCGCCTCGGAGCCCTCGGCCGGGTCGACCGTGGCGCTGTGCAGGGCGAACCGCGGATCCCGACGGAGATCTGCGCCCTTGCGCGCGTTCGGCATCGAGCCAAAGACCAGTTCGCCGTCCTCGAAGACCGTCTCGATCCCGGAGATTCGCGGCGACCCGTCGGCTCGCAAGGTGGCAATTGTCTTGTGTCTGTGAGCGTCGAACAGCGCCCGCACGCGCTGCGCGAACTCCGGCTCTGCCTGTTCGACCTCCTGCCACGCCGTCATAGGCCCATGATCGCACCGATGACCCGGCAGCATGGTCTTGGTTTCGGCCGGCCTCACTCTAGCGGGCGCGGTTTAGTGCGCAACTTCACCGATCGCGGCTCGCGAAGCCGCAGGCCAGCGCCCGGTCGGAGCGCTCAGGGCGAAACGCGGCCCAACTCAGGTTAGACGCACCGGGCCAGTGATGAACGCCAGGTAACGTGCCGACCAGCGTGCCTGTCTAGCGTGCACGATTGCCAAATTGCGCCGTACCTATATCAAGGCGGGCCCGACGACCTCGGCCAGGTTGACGCCAGCCTGCATCTAACCGGTGGACTACCTGGCAGAACCTGGCGACTGTCAGCCGCTCTTGGTCGACGATCCGCGCCCAACTCGTGGAGACCGCCTCAACGTGCCTGCTGCGTCGCTGACGCGATCGGCTATCCCTGGCTCGACGGCCGAGCGGCCCAGCCGGCGGTAATCCGAGAAAAGGGAACTACCTGCGGCGTTCCCGGCCTTCGGCCGAGACGAATAACCCTTCTGGCCCTGCCAATGCGCTCACGAAACCCGCCAGGACTGCCCGGGATCTGCCGCTGAGCAGGTCGTGACCTGCAGCTGCGTGCCGTCAGCCCTGGCATCGGCCGGGTCGGCCAGGCACAGGCCAGAGTGCGGGTTCGTGAGCATCGCGCCAGCGCCGCCGGGAATGAGATGCCACAGCTGCCCTAGGCTGCCGTCACAGGAGTGCAGGTCAACTGCCGTGCCTATGCTCACGCCTGACGCGCTGACCTCCAGGCACTTGCCGTGCGCTGTCACGGTGCCGTCGGCCCGCACCAGCCAGGCCTGCGCCGCCGAACCGTCGCAGGTCCAGATGTCTATGGCGGTGCCATCGGCCGTCTGGTTGCCGTTATCGTCGAGGCATTTGCCAGGGATCAGGGATGCTGCCGGACCCGCTGGCAGGGTCCACGCCTGGTTCCGGTACCCGGTGCAGGACCAGATCACCACCCGGGTCCCGTTCGTCTTACCCCACTTGGGGTCCGCCAGGCACATGCCCGACCCGCGGTTGCGGAGCATGGTCGGGCGCCCGCCGAGGGCCTGGTTCACGGCCTTGGGATAGGCCAGGCGCCATTGCTGGCGAGCACCGTCAGTGCACGGCTCGAGCCGCACTTTCCACCCATTCTGCGCCCCTGCCTGGATAGTCAGGCACATCCCGTGGATCCGCAGCGTACCGTCCTGCACGAACCTCCAGGCCTGGGCGGCGCTGCCGTTGCAGGACCAGACCTCGGCCGTGGTACCGGAGGCGGCCGAATTGCCGACATCGGTAAGGCACTTTCCGCCGAGGTCGAGCGGAACCGGTCCCACCGGCCCGACGCTGCCCGGCATGCTCACGGTCCAGCCAAACGAGACCGACGAGGTCCGTCCCTGCCCGTCGGAGGCGGTCACCGTGGCGGTGGACGTGCCGGGGGTGACCGGCCAGCCGGTGACCAGGCCGCTGCTGCTGATGGCGACTCCCGGCGGAAGCCCGGTGCCGGAGTACGTCAGCGCCTGCCCCGCAACCGGGTCAGCGGGCCTGACCTGCAGGCCGACCGGGCTGCCGGCGAGGTAACGCCGGCTACCAGGATCTATAGCGGGATCGCTGCAGGATTGAGCTGGTCCAGGTCGGTGTGGCCAGTGTCGTTGATGCCCGCGACCGTCCCGGTGCTCGTGTACTGCCAGAACGCCCAGTTCCCCCAGCCGGCGGCGACCGGCGGGCTGGTCGCGGTCGCGCTGTAGTACGGCATCCACAATGGAAGCTGGCCGAAGGTGCCGCTCCCTCCCGTGCAGGTGCTCCACCATGCGGGCGGGGTGTAGATCACCGGCTGCTGTCCTGTCCTCTTCTGCACCTCAGCGATGAAGGCGGAGATCCACGACACCATGGCCGTCTTGCCGAGCCCGTAGCACTGTCCTGTCCCGTCCGGATTGGGGTTGTACTCGATGTCCAGCGTGAGCGTCGGGACCCCGGCCGGGCCGGTCTTCAGATAGTCGATAAGGTCGTCAGCCTGGACGACGGGACTGCTGCTGGCGCCGTCGCCGTCCGGGATGGCGTAGGCCTAGACCAGCACCGACAGCCCCGCTGCCTTCGCGTTCACGAGATCATAGAGGGCGTACTTGTTCGTGTAATAGTCGCCTTCGGTTGCTTTGATCGTCGCGAACTGGATGCCGGCGCTGGCCACCTGCGGCCAGCTGATCGGGCTCTGCTCCTGGAAGGAAGCGACGTCGACGCCCTGCAAGGCCACGGCCGACGCCGCGGGTGCCAGCTGCGCGGGCGTACTGGGCCCCGAGCCACCCGCGAGCTGGCGCAGCAGCTTGGGCGAGTGCGTGTTCCTGACGTTGGGATGGCGCACCGGCTGAGCAGTCTGCGCGGGTGAGCGCACGGCGGATCCGGCCCCGGCGGCCGCGGCGGCCGGAGCCGCCGTCAGCATGACCGACCCGGCCAACGCGATCCCGCCCACCCCGGCCAAGGCTGCGGCCCGGCGCAGGCCGCGCAGTACGCGCATCAGGAAGCGCCTCCTTTGATGACTGAACGACGCCGCAACGGCCCCTGGCTCTCACTGGCGTGAGGGTTAATGTCCCGATATCAGGATATTGCGGCAGTACCGTTATCAGGTTGAAACGTGCGGCAGGGTGCCCCAGGGTGCCCCAGGCATGGTAGCGGCACAGTCCAGCGACAACGAACGAACCAGGCGGGACAAACCCATGAAGCCAGCGTTATAGGCGGTCAGTGCATAGCCCCGCCGGGCCTGACGAATACCTCATCAGTCACAAATTGAGTGCGGCCTCAAATGGCTTCACGTAGAAGCTGCCCGGCTGGTTCTCCTGCGCGAGATCATCGTGGGTAATGCGCCCGCGGAGCGGCTCGCCTGCAGCCCTGACGAAGCCGCTGACCTGCTGGGCATCTCCAGGGAACTAGTCCACGACCTGCTGCGCCCCGGCCAACTCGGGTCGGTGATGGCAGGGCGCCGCAGCCTGATCAGCAAGCACTGGCTTAACGTTTCCTGGCCGGCGAACGGTGAGGCAACCTAGCTCACAAAGTTGCCGGGCGACAGCCCGGATGGCCTACCGCGAGCCGTCCCGGATCACGCGCATGGGCGGTCGTCTGGCGACGGAGGCCGTTCCCCACTGGGGCCGGCGGCAGCGGCGCCCCCTCCTGCCAGCTAGCTGCCCCACACCTCACGGGGGCCGAACTTGAGGCGGGCCAGTAAGCGGCGTCACGAGACCAGGTTGTATTCCGAGGCGCTAAGCCAGAGGGCCTCAGCCTCCTGATATAGGTTCTCGAACCACCGGCCGTCGGCCGGCGCCAAGACGAACTTCGGCTCGCCTCGCGCCCGGTACGTGTAGTACTCCAGGAACATTTCGGCCACGCCCAGTTTCTCCGGCGCCCAGGTCAACTTCGGCCACGCCCGATTCTCCAAGAGCCAGGTCGACTTCTGCGGCGCGGTCGACCGGTCACGTCCCCCAACATTCTCCTTCACCGGGGCGCCGCCACCGGGGGTCAAGCTGCCATAGCGGTTCCTGCCGTAGTCAGGTTCATCGCGGAACTGGCCGGTTGGCGACCGGGACTCCTCAGCTTGAAAGGCGTTCCGAGCTTGGATGGGCTCGATCAGCCGCCATCTGGCGGCACTAGCGGCCGGATCTGGCGATCCTTGCCCAGCACTCGCCGCGGCACGCCAGCTGTAGGCGCCGGTCTCCTCGATCGGCGCCAGTGACCCGGCCCGGACTCCGGCCATTTTGTGCACGTGCCGTGAGGCGGTCGATAGCTGAGACACCGCCGATGTCATAGCCGCGGCCGTTCATAGAAGGATGTCTGGGTGACAGGCGGCGCCGGGAACACTCACCTGGCCGCCGCGCCGAGTCGGCGATCCGGCGTCATTGCTCGACGGGCGGTCTGCTCTTCTCCGGGCTCGGGGATCCGCCCAGTCGCCGCTCGATGCGGCCGACCGCTGCCGGTCCGCAAGCCCACGGCTCCTGGCTTGGCCCTTGCGGTGATCGTGCTCCCAGGCCGACACTGTGCTCCACGGCCGTCACAGCTGGCATCTGCCCCGCTGGCTGCCAGAATATGGAGCCGGGAATCCGGCGGCCCGGCCGGTCAATCCTTCAGCCACCGGCCGCCGGGCACCGCCGTTGAACCTCGCATCAGCCTCGCGCTTGGAGCGCCATGACCTACTTCGGCGAGTTCTTCAACCCCGCCACCGGCGAGCTCATCCAGTTCACCGAGACCGCTGAGACGACCGGCGGCGAGCTGGCCCGCTTCGCCTGGCGAAGCGTGCCCGGCGGCGTGATCACCGAACACGTCCACCCGCACCAGGAAGAGCGCTTCACCATCACCTCCGGCGAGGCCCGTTTCACCGTCAACGGCCGCGAGCGCCACGCCCGGGCCGGCGAGACCCTCGTGGTCCCGGCCGGGGTGCCCCACTCCGAGGGCAATCCGGGAACCACCGACATCGAGGGCATCGTCGAGCTCCGTCCCGCCCTGCGCGCGAGGGAATGGCATGAGGCGCTCGCCGGCCTGGTCGCCGACTTCCGCACCACGCCACGGGGCGCGCCCAGAAACGTCCTCCAGCTCGGCGCCACCTTCTGGCACTTCCGGCACGAAAGCCGCGTCACTTCCCCGCCTGTCTGGATCCAGAACGTCATGCTCCCGCCGCTGTGGGCGCTCGCCAGGGCTTTCGGGAAGCGCCCTTACTACGACCGCTGGGATAGCCGTACCGACACCGGCCAACCGGATTGATGAGCAAAACCAAAGCCGCAGGCTGCGGGCTGGTTCTCCGGTCGCCCAAGGCACTAGCTTGCTGTCCTCCCGCCACTCCGGCCACCCGGCGCTAAGATGCCTAATTGATCCGTACTTAGAGCAAGGCGGCGCCGCTACGCGGCACTGCAGCGGCGCTTCCCGCGCCGCGCTCAGCCTTGGTGGCCAGCTCGCGCGGGCGCGCCGCCACAGCCGAGCGGAACCCTCAGACCTATTACGCTCATCCGGCAGGCCTCGATGCAGCCGGACCGTCCTTCTCGGCTCGCAATTGTCCAGCTCGCGGTCACCGGGTTAATGAGATGGACGGTATTGCCATTTGAGATGTAGCTGTTCAATTCACCGTTGATAAGCTGGAGCGTCTATGACGTGGCTGACGTGGGCATTTTGCCGCGTCGTGGACGCATTACCTGAACGAGGTCTACGACGCGACCCCCCGTTCAAACTCCATTGTCGCTAATGTTTTTCGAATTTAGAGTCTCTTGCAGAACGCAGTTCAGCGACATGTATACGGCGCAGAACCCACTAGTAGCCAAGGTTTCTCGGAGAAGGGCTTCAGAAACCGCCTGGGCGCCTCGCCGCAGAGGCGTGCTGCGGCAGTGCGTAGTGGGCAATCTGCGCGCCCAGCCGCCCGGCTCCGCTCATGCATGCCGCGGCGCGGTTGAGGAGGCCCTGTCGTGAGTGGCGGCACGCCTGCTCCGCGCGCAGCAGAAGTAGCATCGCCGGGAGCATACGGTCCATGGGCCCACCCCTGGCATCTCGCCGCCCGCGCGAATAATCCGGCTGGCCGCGTCATGGTGCAGTACAAGCCCTGCCGTGCTCGGTCACGCTCGTCCGGCTGAACGGCGTACCTGTGGGCCAGGCTGCAGTGAGAACCCTGGCCGTCCGTCGGCGCCTATGCGGTGATGAACTCCCTGACGGCCTGCATGACTTCGGCGGGCTGCTCCGCGTGCGGGTTGTGGCCCGCGCGCTCGATGATCTGCAGGCGCGCGCGCGGGATGGCGGCGACCAGTTCACGCTGGTGCTCGGGCGGGAAGATGAAGTCGTCCCGTCCTGCCACGATGAGAGTCGGAACGGTGATCTCGCTGAGCCGGTCCATGACTGTCCAGCGGTTGAGCAGGTGGCGACCGGCGAAGATCATCGCCTCCGGCCGCATCTTCGAGCGCCACTCGCCGCGGATCAGCTCGCGGGTAACCATTGACAGGCTGGGGCGGGAGTAGTACGCACTGCCGATCCGCATCAGGATCAGTGGCATTTGGCGGGGCGGGAACTCCCCGTTGAACCAGCGCCGGACCAGTTCCACTTTCTCCGGGTTGTAGCCACGGCTGGCGAGCAGCTCGGCGGCGTTGTGCCGGGACCAGCGGCTGTCGCCGCCGGTATCGACGAGCACCAGGTGCGACAGGCTGCCGGGGTAGCGCAGCGCGTACTCCAGCGCCACGTGCCCGCCGAACGAGTGGCCGAGCACCGCCCACCGTTCGTAGCCGAGCCTGCGCCGCAGCGCGTCCGCGTCGGCGGTCAGGTTCTCAAAGGTCATCGACGAGACCGGAGCGCCCTGCGAGCGCCCGTTGCAGCGGTGGTCGTAGAAGATCAGGGTGAGCTGGTTCGCTAGCTGCCGGAACGGCAGCAACGTCCAGTGATCGGCCCCGGGACCGCCGTGCATGAGAAGCAGCGGGTACCCGTGGCCGACCACGTCGACGTAGAGCGACGCATCCCGGATCGGGATCCTGCCTGGCCTGATCTGGTGAGCGGCTGGCGTTGTCATCAGTCGGCGTCTGCCGGTTACCTGGGGTCGATCGGGGTGACGATGCCGACCCCGTCCTCGATCGCGGCGGCGGCGTCCAGGTACAGGTCCTCGCGGTAGCGCGGGCCGATCACCTGGACGGACTGCGGGAGACCGGCAACGGTGCCGACGGAAAGCGCGACGGCGGGCAGGCCGAGCACGTTGACGGCGAGGACCATGCGCATCCCGCCGACGATCCCGGCCACCTCGGGCGTGGTCAGGTTCGTGCCGGCCGCGAAGGGCAGGCCGGTGTAGACCGGGGCGACGATCAGCGGGTACGTCTGCTGGAGCTCGCCCCAGGATCGTTGCAGCGACTGCCGGGTCATGAGGCTTTCGATGACGGCCGCGGGGTGGTGCTCGCCGGCCGCGGCGAACAGGGCCGACACGAACTGGCGGGTCCGGGCGCGGAACACGAGCCCGTGCCCGTGGAAGAGGCGGAGGCGTCCGTCGCGGACCACGCCGATGGCCTGGCCTACGACAGGCTGACGGCTGGCGATCGCGGCGAGGCCGGTATCCGGGCGCCCGGCCACGGCCTCTTCGGGCAGCGCTTTCATCGGGCGCCCTTGCCCGGCGTGACCGGCACGCGCGCCTGGGCCGCGGCCGGGTCGAGCATCGCCCGCAGCGAGACGCCGAGCCCGTAGGTGCGGAACGCGCCCGCCGGGGTGATCTCGATGACGCAAGCCGATGTCCGCCGCTCCGCGGGGATGAGAGATCCCACGTCGTTCAGCACCGAGCGCGCCTGCGGCGACCCGGCCGGGTACACGACCGCCGTCCCGTGGAAGCTGACGGTCGCCGGGGGAATGGGCGCCACCAGCGACAAGATCCCGCCCCGGCGTACCGGAACCGTCACGGCGACCCGGCCGTCGGCTGCGACCTGCTGGGCCTTCCAGCTATCGGGCGCGACCGCGACGACCAGCCTTCTGCCGATGGTCTTGTACACGACGCCGCTGGACCGGGGCTCACCGGCCGGCGTGACGTGGCTGAGCACAGCGAACGAGGCCCTGGCGACCGCCTGCCACACCTGCTCGCTGGTCAGCCCCGGCCGAGCTTTGCCGTCTTGTTCGCGGATCGTCCTGATCGCCATGACCGCGCCTCCCGCTGCCGTGCGGCCACCTGAGGCGTCATGATTGACCCTTCCACCGGGTGGCCATCTGGCGCCGGAGTCATCGGGCCCGTGCCGGGGGGACCTTCGCCCCTGAAGGAGCTGCCGCCTCCGCGCCGATGCTGGGGAACCAGGAGGCGCCATCGATGGAGCGGCTGACCGGCGAGGACCGGCTGATGCTGTCGCCCGATGAGCGCTGGCCGCAGGAGATCGGCGCGCTGGCCGTCCTCGACGGCGCCCGGCTGCTCGACCCGGGACGGCCGGTTCCGGAACGAGGCGGCGCGAGGTCGCGCCGGAGGCGATGTTCTGGATCGGCCTGCTGCTGGAGCGGGCCGGTGACGGCGACGGTGCGAAGGCCGCTTACCAGCGAGCAGCCGATGCCGCGCCTGCGGGCAGGCGAGGCACCGCCCTGTGGCACCTCGCCGGCATGCTACATAAGCGGGGTGATACCGCCGCTGCGAAAGCAGTCTGGCAGCAGATCATCGACACCGAGACCGATGAAGGCTCACCCGAGATGGCTCTGTCCAGCCTGGCCAGACAGCTCGGCAGCGAGGGTGACCTGGACAGTCTGCGAGCCGCCTACCAGGCTGGGATAGCCAGCGGCAACCCGTCGGCACCGGACGCGCTCGTCGAGATCGGGAACGTGCTCCGGGACCGCGGCGACCTGGACGGCTGGCGCGAGGCGTGGCAGCAGGCCATCGGCGCCGGATACCGGTTCGGGGATCAGCTGCTGGAGGAATTGTCGCCGCCAGCCGAGGACGACGACGAGCCTGCCGACGTGCCGGCCGGATTCGACCCGCGGAACATGGCGCGGACCGACATCGCCGTCCTGGAGCACGGGCTGCCGCCGCTGCCTGAGGTACTGACCCGGCATATGGCCGTCCCGATGGCCTACTGAGCCGCCCGCGAAAGCGCCGTCGTGCTCTTCCTGCGCTTCCACCGCGACCGCCGGACCTGGCACCCGATGGCACTGACGGCCACGTTCACCCGGCAGGACGGACAGTGGACAGCCGAGGGCACGCACTGGCACGGCACCGGCTTCCACGACCCCTTCACCGACCCCGGCGGCCTCTACAGCCTCGGCGGGGAACCCATCGTCTACAGCAGCACCAGCGAAACCATCTGGCACGGCACCGCAGATGCATCCGTGAAGTACCTGGCCCTCATACAGGAAGGACACGAGGACCGCCGTCCCCTCGACAATCACTTCGGCGCCTGGATCGTCCGCGCAGACAAGCCTGGCCCATTCCGGGTAGCAGCCATCGACGAGAATGGCACGCCCCTGGCCGAGATAGAACCCCGATTCGAACGCCACTGAGGCAAGGACTCGAGCTGGGCGGGCCGCCCCAGGCCGGGCACCGCCGAGCCGGTACGGCCGATCCGGCCTCGCCGGCCATTCTCGGCCCGCGCGAACCCGAAGCCTGGGAGCGACTCGCAAGGTAATCCCGGACTTCGCAAGATCACTCGCAGCCTAAGTCTGGACCTCGCAACCTTCACCTGGACAGGACACCAGTCGCCAAGATCATCATCCGCTGCGGCTGTCCTGTGCCATCGGATCTGAGGCAGCAGCAGGTCGCTGACCTGGGGTGTCTCAATTTAAGTGGCAAGGCGTTGGGGGGTTGCGGGCGCAGGTTTGCCAATGGATGTGAGGCATTTCGGCATGACGCCTCGGCTGCTGCGGTCAGTTGATATCGAACTCGTTGCCTTCCGGGTCCTTCATCCCGACCGCATAGTGATCGAGCCCTTCCTCGGACAATGCGCCAGTGATGGTGGCGCCCAGGTCGGCCAGCCGGCTGGCCTCCGCATCGACTCGCTTCCTGCGAGTCTCGATCGGGTCCGTCCGCTCGCCACTGGCGTGGATGTCGAGGTGCAGCCGGTTCTTGACCAACTTGGCATCCGGGACGACATGGAACCAGATGCTCGGCCCGTGGCCCTCCGGGTCGCTGATCCTGTCCGCCCCGTCGACCAGATCCTCCTCGTGCACCCCCAGCTGGCGGTAGAAGTCGTTCCAGGTAGCGAATCCATCCGGGGCCGGCGCGAGCTCATAGCCCAGCGCGGCGGCCCAGAACCGAGCCAGCCGGTCCGGGTCGGCACAGTCGATGACGAACTGAAAGCGGACAGGCACCGGTTTCCCTCCCCAGGCCGCTTGGGTAGCTGCCGACATCCTGCCAGATGCTTCGCGGCGCGACGCCGCTGACGGGTGGCTATGACGGCTTCATTCGGCCCCACTCGGACGGCTTCATCTAGCTCCACTGGGCATCACATGACGGCTTGGATGGTCCCACCCGTCCCATGACATGTAAATCGGCCCGTTGCCAATTAACCCGGCCCATTCACCGGGTTTGCCACTAGCGTCGGCCCGTCCGCGACCCGTGCCGGGCGGGCTGGTCACGGGTGCTGCATCCGTGGCGGCAGGCGCCGCGGATGCGCGGTTAATGGTGGTGGTCAGGTTCGCGTCCTAACGGTCCGGCAACCGCATGCTCACTTGCTGATTCACTGGTCGCCAAGCGCGGGAGTAAAGGATGTCGAGAACCGCTCTAAGCCGACTAGCTACCGAGGGACGCTGCTGATCAAGGCGTCGGCGAAGGTGGACCAGGCCGCGTATGCCGAGTACATCGCCGAGGGCGCCGAGTTGCCACCTGCTGGGACCTCGTCACTGGTGCGATCATCGGCTCGCTCCAGGTCACCGGTTGGGTCCGCCATTCGCGGTCGCGGTGGGCGATTCCGGGCTACTGGCACTGGCTGACTGCTATGCCGCGTGTAGCCGACCCGATCATCCCCCTCATGGGCCAGTTGTCGATGTTCGGCGCGCCAGGCGGCTGGGAGGCATCGTTCCGCATGCTCGGCTAGGCGCCGTGCGTGCGGCCCCGCGGCGCCGACTACGTTGTGATCAGCCGAGGACAGTTCCCGTCGCGGCATAGTAAGTCGGATGTTCGGCTGCAGCAGTGGATGACCGTGTCAGTACATGATGTATTCAGGAACTGTCCGCACGCTTCCTTGCTGTACGCGAGGTTGTGAACCGTGAGGACCCGGTCGGGCTCTTGGGCGCGGGCGCGCCTGAGGACGAGTACGATCCCGAGGTCGAAGAGCTGATCAAGTGGCGCGGGGCTGTGACAGCCGAACAGGTGCGTCTCTTCCGGCCTGACAGTGAAGGTGGTCAGCGCTGGGGCCGACCGCGATCCGGGGCGCGCTCATGCCGTCGAATCCCCGGCCTTGCGGCGACGAGGACATCGCGCCGACAGTCATTCGCATCATCCTCGCCACCTTGCCCAGTCAGCTGCCGGCGCGCACTCTCCAGACATCGACCACAAAATCCGGGGAACGACCGAACCGCAGGAATTGCGTCGGGACGTTCGCGTCGCGACGCATGGTCCGCATCGACCTGCCACAGCGCCCACGCGGCGTTCCAGACCTGCCGGAGGTTGCACCGGCGTAGCTGGGCCCGGTCATGCGCCGACCGCTCAGGTCGTGCTCGATCTGCTCGCCCATGCGGTCATTCCAGACCGCTAACCTGCGCCAAAGCCTGCACTCGTTCCGAAATTCAGCGGCGGTACGTGGCGCCTGGCGAGACGAAAGATAGATCGCCAGCGCCGAGTAGCTACCGTCTGGAAGCCGTTGCCCTGTCCAGGCTCCGTATCCGGTCCTGAA
>Ga0070707_100003742_pt1 | contig 14356 bp, 9 predicted proteins | sample KBSK5502metaG_FD_65468 | JGI IMG/M metagenome (GOLD analysis project Ga0070707, IMG submission 65468) | Corn, switchgrass and miscanthus rhizosphere microbial communities from Kellogg Biological Station, Michigan, USA - KBS K5-50-2 metaG | ecosystem: Host-associated > Plants > Roots >... | reverse complement strand
CAGGACGGCGGGCTGCCCGGAGAAGAGGTCGGAGTGGTCGCTGGCGTGAACCCCACTCGGCGTGCTGAGCGCGCCGGTCGCAATACGATGAGCGCCATGGCCCGCTCCCACGTCGCCAGGTACGCCGCCGCGGCCGCATGGGTCTGCGCCATGCTGCCCTCGGCGGCGGACGCGGCGACGGCGCAGGCGGCGCAGGCCGGAGCGGCCGCCGCACCGCTCTCGGTGACCGTCACGTCGGTGACGCCGTCGTACCTGCGACAAGGTCACGCCGTGACGATCTCGGGACTGGTGAGGAACCGCTCGGGCTCCGCCGCCAGCGGGCTGTCGGTCAAGCTCTTGTCGTCGAGCCTGGCGCTCACGTCGCGGCTGCAGCTGGTGAACTTTGCCGCGGGCCGTTACACGCCGCCCGAGACGCCGGTCAATGCCCCGAAGCCGGCCAGGCCGCGCCTCGGCGCAGGGCAGAGCTGGCGCTGGAAGATCAGGCTTCCGGCCGGCAGTCTTGCGGCGAGTTGTTTCGGCGTCTATCCGCTCACCGTGCAGGCAGGCGACGCCGCCCTGCAGGCGGCCACCGACCAGGTGCCGTTGCCCTACTGGCCGGCGAAGCCCGCAAGCTGCCGACGCCAGCCGAGGCCGCGCCCGTTCCCGATCTCCTGGATCTGGCCGCTCGTCGACACCCCGCATCAGGACGTCTGCCCCGGGCTGATGGACAACACGCTGGCCGCGAGCATCGCCCCGCGAGGCCGGCTTGGCTACCTACTGGCGGTCGGCGCGCGGTACGCGGCCAAATCCTCGCTGACGTGGGCCATCGACCCCGCGCTGCTCGACAGCGTGCACGCGATGAAGCAGCGGTACCGGGCGGGTGCCGCGCCACATTGCCACAACCGCAGCTGGCACGCGGCCAGCCCAACCGCGGCGCGCTGGCTCGCCGGGGTGCGGCGGGCGACCTCGGGGCGTCCGGTGTTCGTCACGCCGTACGCGGATGTCGACGTGGCCGCGCTGGTCAGGCACGGCAACTCCGGCGACTTCCACCGGTCCCTTGGCAACGGCGATGCGGCAGCGCACCGAATTCTTGGCCGGGCGGCCGCTCCCGCGCCGCTCCCGGCCAAGGGTAACCGCCTGTCCGCGATCGCGTGGCCGCCCGGCGGATTGGCAAGCGGCGCCCTGCTCAACTCCCTGGCAATCAAGCACATCAGCACGGTGGTCCTAACCGCGCCGCCCTCGCCCGTGCCGTTCACGCCGGGCGCGGTGACCTCCACGCTGACCCAGACCGGCAAGAGGCTGCACATCTTGCTGTCCGACCGGCGGCTCACGACCCTGCTCGGGTCCCCGCTCGCCTCCTCGCGCGCCACGGGCGCACGCGTTCACGTCGGCCAGCTCTACCTGGCCGAGACCGCGATGATCGCCGCGGAGGCGCCTGGCAAGCCGAGGCCTATCGTGGTCGCCCCGCCGAGGCGCTGGGACCCGACCAGAAGCCTGGCCGGCGACCTGCTCGGCGAGACCGTGCGCGCGCCTTGGCTGAAGCCATCGACGGCAGGCCAGCTGGTCGCGATGAAACCCGAGCACATCTACAAGAAGCTCACCCAGTTCGGGTCGGTTGGCGCGCACACCAGGCGGGTGCTGAACAGCGTGTCCAGGCTGGACCGCAAGATCGCGCTGCTGCAGGCGATCAGGGTGACGCAGGATCCCGACCTGTATCGCGCGGTGGCAGGCATCGAGTCGTCAGCCTGGCGCGGCAAGGCCGCGAAGCGGGCGACGTTGATGCTGGCGCGGACCTGGCACTACGTCGACAGGCAGCTGCGCGGCGTGTCGATTGGCATCGGCGGCGGCGGGCACGCCATCGAGCACGTCACGTTCGGCGGCTCGACGGCCTCGGTGAACGTGGCGATCCACAACGGGCTGAACTACGAGGTCAAGGTCGCCCTGCTCGTTCAGGCAACCAACGCGAAGGTGACCGGGGTGCCGCCCGTGATCTCGATCAACGCGCACAGCATCTCCACCTCGGTCAAGCTGACCGTGCACGTGATGGCGAGCCACGCCAGGATCCGGCTGACGCTGGTCGCCCCGCAGCACAGCAAGCTGGGGCGCCATCCGCATTCGCTGCCCGTCAGGCCGCTGGTCATCCTGGTCCATCCGACCAGCTTCGGCGTCATCATGCTGATCATCGTCGCGATCGCCCTCGCCGCGTTCGTCATCGCCTCGGCGTTCAGGGCGATCAGGCACGGCCGCCCCGAGCTTCCCGATGGCGCGGCACCACCCGATGGCCCAGACTCCCCGGCTCAAGAGACGGCGATGAGCTGGTCGGATGCCGCAGCGCACGCGGTCGGCGCCGGAGGCGCGGCAGTCACCGAGCCGCGGGCGGAGGGTGCCCCGCCGCCCGCGGAAGGAGCGCGAGCCGCGACCCCGAGCCCCGCCGCCCAGGACCCGGGCCCCGCCGAGACCCGGAGCCTGGTCGAGGAGACGATTCCGGACTGGGACCGTGCGGCGATCCGGCGTTCAGGTCTCGCGGATCTGGGTAATCGGCCGCAGCATGCAGATAGCGTCGGTGTTGAGCGGCCGCGCGGCGGCTTGTCCGACGCGGGCGCTCCAGCAAGCACTGACCGATCCGACCTGACTCCCGCCGAGCAAGTCGCGGCCGACCACGAGCCGACCGCGCCGAGCCGACGAGCCAACCAGGAGCGCAGATGAGCTCGCGAGGATCCGGGGCCAGGCCGGCCGCGGACGGCTGGGGCCCGGCCGAGCCTGAACCACGCCGCCCGCCGCCTGGCGGCCGTGCACCCGGGGCGCACCGCGCGAACAAAGCCGACGGGGTGCCGGGCCCCGGTCGTGCCCGTGGTCGGCCGGACCGCGCCGCCGGCCCCCAGGCCGGGGCCAGAACGCCCGGACTCGAGGTCCCGTTTCCCGCTGACGTGCCGTCACCGGGCGAGGCGGGACTGGCCGGCGACGGCTACGGCCTGAGCGCGGAGGGCGAGCTCAGCGAGGTCGAGTTCATCAGGGCCAGGCTGGCGTCGATCCAGGCGGCCGCCGCTGCCGCGTCCAGGGCATCCAGCGCCGCCTCGGCGCCTCGGGCTCCTGGCCGGACCGGGGAGCCGGCCGCTAACGCCAGCCTCGTCCGCTCGAGCGCCGTCATGGCGCTCGGCACGCTGGCGTCCAGGGTGACCGGCATGCTCAGGACGGTCGTGCTGGTGCCTGCGCTCGGCGCCTACGCGCTGGCGAACGCGTACAACGTCGCGAACACGCTGCCGAACACCGTCTACAACCTGGCCATCGGCGGCATCTTGACGTCGGTCATCGTGCCGCTTCTCGTCAGCGCCGCCAAGCGGGACGCCGACCGGGGCGAGCTCTACAGCCAGCGGATGTTCACGCTGGTCACGGTGATACTCGCGGCGGTCACCCTCGCCGCCACGGCGGCGGGCGCGCCGATCGCCGAGCTGTTCGGCTGCGCCTCCAAGGCGTGCTCGGGATCGCCGGCCGCGGCCGACTACCGGCACGTCCTGATCATCTTCTCCTACTTCTTCATCCCGCAGATCTTCTTCTACGGGATCAGCTCGCTGGCCGGAGCGGTGCTGAACGCGCGCGGCCATTTCGCCGCGCCGATGTGGACGCCGGTGATCAACAACATCGTCGTGATCGTCGTGACGGTCGCGTTCATGATCATCTCAGGTGTCTTCTCGGGCGTGCACCCGTCGGTGACCAGCATCACCCCGCTGGAAGTGCGGCTGCTTGGCATCGGCACCACGATCGGCATCGTCGCGCAGAGCCTGGCGCTGATCCCTGCGCTGCGCCGGGTCGGCTTCCGGTGGCGACCCCGGTTCGACTTCAGACGGGCCGACGTTTCGGAGATCGGCCGGATGGCCGGCTGGATGTTCGGTTACATCGTCACCACCCAGGTAGCGTTCTTCGTCACCGTCAAGGTGGCCGACCACGCGAACATCCCGGGCCAGACGCACGGCGTCGGGGCCGGCTACACGGCCTACGCCAGCGCGTGGATGCTGTTCCAGCTCCCCTACGCGATCGTCGCGATCTCGGTGATCACCGCGCTGCTGCCCAGGATGAGCGCCAACGCGTCCGACCGCCGCTACGACCTGGTCAGGTCGGACTTCTCGACTGGCGTCAGGCTCGGCTCGGTGATCGTCGCGCCTGCCGCGCTCGTGCTTGCCGTGCTCGGGCCTTCGCTGGCCATCTTCATGTTCGCGTGGGGCAACACGAACCTCGTCAGCGCCTCCTACTTCGGCGTCGTCTTCTCGGTGTTCTCGCTCGGCCTCGTCCCTTACATGCTGTTCCAGCTGCTGCTGCGGGTGTTCTACTCCTTGCACGACAGCAGGACGCCCGCCCTGGTCGGCGTTGCCACGATGATCACCAACGTCGCCGCCAACCTGATCGCGCTGGCCGTCGTTCCCCGCCATGACGTGGTGGCCGCGCTCGGGATCGGGTTCGGGCTGGGCAACGTGGTCGGCACCGTGATCGCATGGCGGGTGCTGAGCCGGCGCCTCGGCGGGCTCGCCGGGCGGCAGATCGGGCGCAGCCTGATCAGGATGCATGCCGCGGCGGTGCCGGCGGCCCTGTTCGCGCTCCTCGTCGCGGTCGGCGTGCAGGCGGTGCTCGCGACAGGGAAGGTCTCCTCATTCGTCACGCTGGTGGTCGGCGGCGCCGGGGGGCTGGCGTGCTACATGGCGGCGGCCCGGCTGCTCAAGGTGACCGAGGTGACCGACCTGACCGCCATGGTGCGGTCGCGCCTGCGCAGGTAGGGTGAACCGCAGGCGCGGCCCGCCCGCAGGCCTGGCGGTCTCCGGCTGGTAACAGTTTGCTGAGCGGTAAGGTGGCAGCGGAACACCCGGCCATGCTGTGCCGCATCATTGAACTACGCAGACCCGCCGACCAGCTTCCGGCACCAGGAGGAAGCGTCGAGAGCCTGACCTGACTCGGCGCAAGCGACCGATGACCACGTATGCGTCCGCGCCGGGCACCAGGCTTGGCGGTCGTTACCGGCTCGAGGACCGGATAGCGGCCGGTTCCGGCTGGGACGCGTGGAAGGCGATCGACGAGACCCTGGCTCGCGCCGTCACCGTGTTCACCTTCGCTGCGGGCTTTCCGCGAGTCGGCGACGTCGTGACCGCGGCACGCGCGGCGAGCCGGCTGACCGATCCGCGGCTCGCCCAGGTCTTCGACGTGGAAGAGGACATGGAGCGGGCCTACATCGTGATGGAGTGGGCCGCCGGCGAGACCCTTGGTGACCTCGTGCTGCAAGGCCCGCTCGAGCCGTTCCGCGCCGCCAGGCTCATCGCCGAGGCCGCCTCGGCGCTGGCGTCGGCGCACGCGGCCGGGGTTGCCCACATGTGCCTGTCGCCCGGCTCGGTCCGGTGGAGCCCGACCGGCGAGGTGAAAGTCGTCGGCCTCGGCATCGACGCGGCGCTGTCGGGGATTTGCGCCGACGACCCGATCGCCAGGGACACGCAGGGGCTCGGCAGGCTGCTCTACGTGGCGCTGACCGGCCACTGGCCTGGCGCCGAGTACCCGTCGCTGCCGCCCGCGCCGGTCGACGGAGGCGAGCCGTGCAGCCCCCGCCAGGTCATCGCCGGAATACCGCTCGCGCTGTCGGACCTGACCTGCCGCGCGATGCAGCTGCCATCCGCTGACTCCGGCGAGCCGCTCGCGACTCCCGGGGACCTGTCTCGCGAGCTGCGGGCGACCCTGCCGCCGGTGCCGCTGCCCGACGCGCTCGCGCCGCCCGCCGGCCGGCGCGACCGGTCGCCGAGGACGCCGGACGCGGGCTGGGGGCGCGGCGGCAACACCCGGCCTGAGCGTCAGAACCCAGGCTGGCCAGACCGTGCGGCTCTGGCCGACACCGACTGGCCAGCGGACGGCGAGCTCGGCGCGGCCGGGTACGACGTGCCGCAACGGCCGGGCGCGCGGTCCGGACGGGGCGGCCGGGCTCGTGGCAGGCGCGCGGCAGGGCGCGGCCGGCGGTCCAGCCGCGCCACGGGTGTGCTGGTCGCGATCGGCCTGATCGCGGTGGCCGTGCTCGTCGCCGTCGCGCTGTGGCCTGGCGGTGGACCGGGTCATCGCGGGAGTCCGAGTCCCGGCAACAGCACGCCGCTGACCTCGGTGACGGTGCTGAAGCCCGTCGGCGCCAGCGGCTTTGACGCGCTGACGACCGTGTCGGCCGATCCCGGCAACGAGCAGAGCGCCTACGCCAAGAAGGCGATTGACGGCAACCCGCAGACCGCGTGGGTGTCCCAGTGGTACGCCAGCCCGGACTTCGGGCATCTGAAGGCCGGCTCGGGCATGCTGATCGACATGGGCAAGGCGGTCAGGTACGCCTCGGTCACTGTCACCTTCGGTTCCCAGCCAGGCGCGGACGTTCAGCTCAAGGTCGGCAACTCGAACACCCGCAGCAAGCGGAACCTGACATCGATGACGACCGTCGCGACCAGGAACAACGCCGTGGGCCAGGTCATCTTCAATATCACCAGCCCGGTGACCGGGCGGTATCTGGTGATCTGGTTCACCAGGTTGCCGCCCCAGCCAGGCGCTGCGGGCAAATACCAAGCGCAGATTTACAACGTAATCGTCCGGGGAACTCCGGCCAGCGGCTGAGCTCGCCGGCAGGCGGCTGAGCCGTCGTCGTCCCAGCGCGGCTGAGCGGACGGCCGGACACACCACCCGAGATCGAGCGGCTCGCGGCGCCGCTGCCGCCGGCCACTAAGCTACGACAGGTGGATCTGGTGGTCCTGGCGATGCCGGGACTGTCCCCAGGGTGCTGCGCGCCGCCAGATCCGCACTCCAGAGGCGACCCCTGCGGGCACTCACGGCACGAGGACCGGGAGAGGCGACGGAACCTTCTGACCCGGGCGGCAGAGGAAGCGGGCGGCGGCTGTCCGCGCGGCGCGAGCCGACTGCGGACGACGCATCGCCCGGTGAGCCGGCGGGCACGGCCGAGAGCGGTCGGCGCGCCGAGGGGCGGCCCGCTGCGGCCCGCGATCCCGCCGCTCAGGATCTGGGAGCCGGTCACGACCGTGCCATGGGGCGCGATCGCGAGCACGGCACCCGCACGGACGCCGAACTGCTGCGGCTGCACGTCGACGGCGATCCCGACGCTTTCGGCGAGCTCTTCAAGCGGCACAGGGACCGGCTGTGGGCCGTCGCGATTCGGACCCTCTGCGACCCGGAGGACGCGGCCGACGCGCTGCAAGACGCGATGATCTCGGCGTTCAGGCGAGCGGCGAGCTTCCGCGGCGACTCAGCAGTAACGACCTGGCTGCACCGTATAGTGGTGAATGCCTGTCTTGACCGCATGCGCAGGCGGAAGGCGCGGCCGGAGGTTGCTGGCGGCGACGAGCGCCTGCTCGACATGATCGCGTCAACGGCCGCGCCCGACCCTGCCCACGGCAGCGAGACGGCGATGGAGGTGATAGCGGCGCTCCGCAAGCTTCCGCATGATCAGCAGGTCGCACTGGTCCTGGTGGACATGCTGGACTATCCGGTCGCCGACGCCGCTGCGGTACTCGGCGTCGCCGAGGGCACCGTCAAGAGCCGGTGCGCGCGCGGGCGGGCCAGGCTGGCGCCTCGCCTCGCCCACCTGTACCAGTCGGCCGGCGCCCCCGGCCGACCGCCGGCTCCCGGGCAGCCCAGGCCGGCCGGGGCCCGGAATGGCGGTCGGAACCGATTCGCTCCCGGATCCGTCCAACCTGGACAGAACGGGGGTGACGAGGAAACGTGAGCCGCCATGTCAGCGCGGAGACCCTAGCCAGGCGTCAGGAAGGCGTCCTGACCGCTCGCAAGGCTGCCAGGATCGACGCGCACATGTCAGTTTGCGCGCGCTGCTCGCGCACCAACGCCGATCTGGCCGCGGTCTCCGGCCTGCTCGCGGCCACGCAGTTGCCCCCGATGCCGGATGCCCTGGCCCAGCGCATCGAGATGGCCATCGCCGGCGAGTCCGCGGCCCGCGCGAATGCGACCGCAGGGCTCGGCGCTCGGGCGCAGGCCGCGGACGTCTCCCGTGCGGGTGCTCCCGCGGCGGATGACTCCGCGGCGCGGACCGCGCACGAGCGCACGACGATTCCCGGCCGGCCCGACCCCCCGGCCCGATCGGGGCGGGCGCGGAGGTTCCGCGGGTTCCGGCCGCCGAGCCTGTCGTCGCCGCTGGTGCTGCGCGGCCTGGCCGCCACGGCGGCCGTAGTCGTGATCGCAGGCGTCGGATTCGTGCTGGCGAACGGTCAGCAGCCACAGTCGAAGAACGCTACGTCCGCGGGCGCGGCTCCGGCCAGCCGTCAGCCGGTCGTGGGAGGTCACGCTTCTTCCTTCCATGCCAAGCCGGTGAGCGTTCCTTACCGGCTGAACGGGAAGGTCGTCGCGACGACCGCGGTCGTCTCTCGGGCCAACTTCCGGCGAAAGTCCCTGGCGCCGCTGGTGCGCAAGGACATCAGTCGAACGACCCACATCGGGGGGCCCAACTATGGCGCGGCCAACCAGGGCGCCGGTCCGCAGGCAACTGGTGTGGGCTTCAACGTCCCGCGGATGGAGGACTGCCTCAGCCGGGTCAACGCGGGCCGGACGGTGCTGCTCGCCGCGGTCGCGCACTTCCTCGGCAAGCGGGCGACGGTGATCGTGCTCAAGTCGCCGAAGTCGGCGGCCTTCCTCGACGTCGCGATCGTCGGGCCTGCTTGCTCCGGGTCGAATCCGCATGTGATCTTCGAGACAACGATTCCGGCCGGCTGACAGACTGTGCCTGCCCGTCCGATCCTGACCGTCTAGCGCTGCCCGCTGCCAGTTGCCCGGTGCCAGCTGCCTGGCACCCGCCGCGCCAACGGCGATGCGGCCGCGCGCGTCGTCGCCGCGGTTGTGACATCCGCACCGGGAATCTGGCGGGCACCTGCTCCGTTGATCCCGGTGCAGTGCAATGAAGGAGAAGCCAGCAGTGACCGATATCCGCGACGTCATCGTCATCGGCTCAGGGCCGGCCGGGTATACGGCGGCGCTCTACGCCGCTCGCGCCAAGCTGAGCCCGCTGGTGTTCGAGGGCTCGGTGACGGCCGGCGGCGCGCTAATGAACACGACAGACGTCGAAAACTACCCTGGCTTCCCCGACGGCATCCTCGGTCCTGACCTGATGGACTCGGTCAGGAAGCAGGCCGAGCGGTTCGGCGCTGAGCTGGTCGCGGACGACGTGCTCGAGGTGGAGCTGAAGGCCGTGCCGAAGGTCGTGAAGACCGCCGATTCGGTGCACCTGGTGCGCGCGATCATCATCGCCACCGGCTCGAGCTACCGAGAGCTCAGGGTCCCTGGCGAGAAGCGACTGTCCGGCCACGGGGTCTCATGGTGCGCGACGTGCGACGGGTTCTTCTTCCGCGAGCAGGACATCGCCGTCATCGGGGGCGGGGACTCCGCGATGGAAGAGGCGACGTTCCTGACCAGGTTCGCCCGCTCGGTGACGATCGTTCACCGCCGCGATGCCCTGCGAGCGTCGAAGATCATGCAGGACAGGGCGACGTCGAACCCCAAGATCCGGTTCGCCTGGAACAGCGAGGTCGCCGAGATGATCGGCGAGGACAGGGTCACCGGTCTGCGCCTGCGCGACTCCGGCAGCGGCGCCGAGACCGTCCTGCCGGTCACGGGCATCTTCGTCGCCATCGGCCACGACCCCCGCAGCGAGCTCTTCAGAGGCCAGCTCGCCACCGATGACGACGGCTACCTTCTGGTTGAACAGCCGTCGACCAGGACGGCGATTCCCGGGGTCTTCGCGTCTGGCGACGTTGTTGACCGGCATTACCGGCAGGCCGTTACGGCGGCCGGCACCGGGTGCGCGGCGGCACTCGACGCCGAGCGCTGGCTGGCGGAGGAGAGCGAATAGTACGCATATTCCCCGCGGCCCGACCGGGCCCGCGGCAGATCATGCAGCGATGAGAGGAAGTCCGGAAACGTGGGCACCGCAACAAAGGCAGTAACCGACTCGACCTTCGCGTCAGAGGTGCTGCAGAGCACCAAGCCCGTGCTGGTCGACTACTGGGCGGAGTGGTGCGGTCCGTGCCGCCAGGTTGCCCCTGTGCTCGAGGAGATCGCGACCGAGTACGCCGGCAAGATCGACATCGTGAAGCTGAACGTCGACGACAATCCCGAGGTCGTGCGGACCTACGGCATTCTGAACATCCCGACGCTGACCGTGTTCAAGGACGGCCAGGTCGTCAAGGAGATCGTCGGGGCGAAGCCGAAGTCGGCCCTGCTCAGGGAGCTTGAGGACTTCTTGGTCTGAGCCGCCTCGGGTAGCTGAGCCGCCTGGGGTAACTGAGGCGGCTGCGGCCTCTGCGGTTTCTGTGCGCGCCGAAGACTCCTGCACTGCCGAGGCGTGGTCGGCCTGGGCTCGGTCACCGCGACGATAGTGACAGACGGCCGCTGGCAGGCCGCCGTGGCTTCGGCGCGCTACGCGAGCCGGAGCGGGCGGTCCGGCGTCATCGAGCCGAGCAGGCGCTCGAGCGCGACTTCCACGTCCTCGCGCCACGACATGGCGGTCTTGACCTCCAGCCGCAGGCGCGGAAAGCGATGATGCGGCCGGACCGTCTTGAAGCCGACCGCGAGCAGGTACTCCGCCGGGGTTACGCAACTCAGCCCGTCGGGCTTGAGGTCGCCGAATGCCTCGACCGCCCTGATCCCCCGCCGACTCATGTCCTTCACGACACCCTGGACGAGCATCCGCCCCAGGCCGCCGCCGGTGAACTCGGCAAGTATGTGCGCGTTCACGAGCAGCACGGCATCGGCGCTGACGGGGCTGGTCGGAAACGCGACTGACCGCGGCACGTACTGGGGCGGCGCGTACAGCACATAGCCGGCCGCCACCCCGTCGACGTACACGATCTTCCCGCAACTCCCCCACTGCAGCAGGACGCTCGAGACCCAGGACTCCTTCTCCAGCGCCGACTCGCCCTCCTCGAGCGCGCGGGCCTGAGACACCGGGTCTAGCTCCCAGAAGACGCAGCGCCGACACCGGGACGGCAGGTCATCGAGATTGTCCAGCGTGACGTTCGCTAGGCGGCGCGACAACGGGCACCTCTGTTACCGACTGGAACTGAGGACACCGGGCTGTGCCGGTCCTTGTCCGAGGTTGGAGTGGGCCGGCAACGTAGGTCTTCGGCCCGACAGTGCCATCGTACTCGGCTTCGCCCGTTCTCCCAGGCCTTCGGGAAAGAGCCCGCCCGAACTGGCGGGAGGCTGAGGAGGAGGAGTCGCCGGGCTCGCGCAGCCTGACGCCCGCGGACCCGGCAACCGAGGCCGGGGGCTCGCGGGACATCCTGCTTCGCGGGACATCCTGCCTCGCGGGACCGGCGGAAGCAGGCAATGACCGCGAGCGCCACGTTGATCCACCGCCCGGCACTCCGTGCGCCGACGAGCCCTCGGTACCCTGTGCCGGTGATGACTGGACGTAAGAGCTTTGGCAGTGACAACCATGCGTGCGCACATCCTGAGGTCATCGAGGCGCTCGCCGCTGCGAACGCCGGCGATGCCCACCCGTACGGAGCAGATGACTGGACGGCGCGGGCATCCGAGCATCTTCGAGACGCCTTCGGCGCCGCGGGTGCCTTCTTCGTATTCAACGGCAGCGCCGCCAACGTGCTCGGCGTCAGCCTGCTGCTGCGGCCATTCGAGGCTGTCATTTGCGCGGAGTCCTCTCACCTCAATGTCGACGAGTGCGGCGCGACCGAGCGGATCCTCGGCAACAAGCTGCTGACGGTCGCCACCCCCGACGGCAAGCTGACGCCGGATCTCGTCGCGACCAGGCTGACAGGGCGCGGCGACGAGCATCGCGCTCAGCCGCGGCTGGTCGAGATCGCGCAAGTGACCGAGCTTGGAACCTGCTATTCCCTGGATGAGCTGGGCCGGCTGGGTGAGCTCTGCCGGTCGGAAGGCCTGTACCTGTACGTCGACGGGGCGCGTCTCGCCAATGCGGCCGCGTACCTCGACTGCGAACTCGCAGACCTGGCCGCCTCGGTCGACGTGCTGAGTTTCGGCGGCACGAAGAACGGAGCGGTTGCCGCCGAGGCCGTCATCGTCATGCGCGAGGAACTGCTCGCCGATGTGCCGTTTCTGCGGAAGCAGCAGATGCAACTCGGCTCCAAGATGAGGTTCATGGCCGCGCAGTTCAGCGCGCTGCTCGAGGACAAGCTGTGGCTGCGCAGCGCCCAGCATGCGAACGCGATGGCGGCCCGCCTCGCCGCCGGCGTAAGCGGCCTGCCGGGCGTCACCGTGCGCTACCCGGTGCAGTCCAACGCCGTCTTCGCCGCGCTCAGCACGGAGCGGATTCAGGCACTGCAGCGTGAGTGGACGTTCTACACGTGGAACGAGGATGAGGGGGTCGTCCGCTGGATGACGGCGTTCGACACCAGCGACGATGACGTGGAAGCCTTCATTGCCGCCATCCGGGCGAGCTGAGCAGGGCAGCGGCGCTTCTTGGTCCGCCGCGGCGGCCGTCAGGGGACGAGGTTTCACGTGAAACCTGGCTCCCCAGCGCCAACAACAATCACCGCCTCGGCGGCCACCCGCCGGCCAGCCGCGTCACCTACATCTCCGGACAGAACAACTCGCGCGCGTGACCGTGGCAGGTCAGTTCTCGGGCACACCCGGACCCGGAAGATCGAGTGGATCCCGGCGGCCATCCGCAGGACAGCTCGCGTTGTGCCTATGCCGTCTGGCTAGAAGGCCATTCCGGGGAGATTGTCTTCACGATCCGCTCTAGATCTTCGAGCGACGCGAACTCGACGACGATCTTTCCCTTGCGCTGGCCTAGCTCAACCTTGACCCGGGTGTCGAGCGCATCGGACAGCCGCCCGGCAAGGTCTGCCAAGCCCGGCGCGACTGGTTGCTTGCGGATCGGCTGCCGACGGCTCTTGGTCGCCTCGGCCCCGATGGCGACGATCTCCTCCACGGCGCGCACCGAGAGGCCCTCGGCAACGATCCGGTGGGCAAGCTGATCCTGAGCAACCTGATCGTCGACGCCAAGCAGCGCCCGGGCGTGGCCGGCGCTCAGCACGCCCGCCGCCACCCGGCGCTGCACGCTGGGCGGCAGGTTCAGCAGGCGCAGCGTGTTACTGATGTGCGGGCGCGATCGGCCGATCTTGCGGGCCAGCTCCTCATGCGTTGCCTTGAAGTCGTCGAGCAACTGCTGGTACGCCGACGCCTCCTCGAGCGGGTTCAGTTGCTGACGATGGAGGTTCTCCATCAGCGCGTCCCGCAGCATGTCATTGTCGGAGGTCTGCCGGACGATGGCGGGAATGAGCGTCATCTCGGCCATCTGGCATGCGCGCCACCGGCGCTCGCCCATGACCAGCTCGTAGCGGCCGGCGCCGATCTCGCGGACCACCACCGGCTGTAGCAGCCCGACCACCTTGATCGATGCGGCAAGCTCGGCGAGCGTCTCCTCGTCGAAGATCTGCCTCGGCTGCCTCGGGTTCGGTGTGATCGCGGCGACCGGGACTTCATCAAAGTACGCGCCGTCAACCTGGGCGAGGCGCGCCGCGCTCTCGGGAGCCGGGCCTTCCGGCCGGTACCGCGCATCGAGCACGCCCGCCGGAGCCGTCGGGATCAGGGCACCAAGTCCCTTGCCCAGGCCTCGCTTCTGCTGCGACATGTACCTCTCCCTGTTGCCCGCCCGGGCTCCGGCCCGTCACCGCGCCTCCGGGCGCCGACCGCCCAGCGGAACGTTGCTCGCGGACCGCTGGCTCTCCGGCCGACGTGGCTCCTATCCTGCCAGGCAATTCCCGACGACGGATCGGATCGGCGGACCACCTGTGGATAAGCGCCGCGATGTCCGTCACCGATATCCACAGCCGCCGGTGCCCGCAGTTGACGGGCGCCTTTCGTCGCGAATGCGCGCATCGACTGGAGTCGCCCAGGTGATGGCGCGACGACCCACGAGATCGTGGCTCGCAAACTTGCCGCCAGATGGCCGCTCACGGCCAATCCGGGCGGGCCGACCGGCGTCGACCCCATGCGGTCAAGCGTGCATGCCGCCATGCGTCAGGCAGTCGCAGCCCGCGTGTTCCTGAACGCCATCTCCCTGGCGGCCTCGAGGTAGGCAAGAGCGCCGCTCGAGCCCGGGTCGTAGGTCATCACCGACTGGCCGTAGCTCGGCGCCTCTGACACCCGGACGCTTCGCGGAATCACCGAGCCCAGCACCAGGTCGCCGAAGTGGCCGCGTACCTCGTCGGCTACTTGCGACGCTAGCCGTGTTCTGCTGTCGTACATGGTCAGCAGAATCGTCGTGATCTTCAGCTTCGGGTTGAGGTGGCTCTTGACCAGATCGACCGTTCTCAGCAGTTGTTCGAGACCCTCCAGCGCGTAATACTCGCACTGAATAGGAATCATCACTTCG
>Ga0070707_100003735_pt1 | contig 14367 bp, 16 predicted proteins | sample KBSK5502metaG_FD_65468 | JGI IMG/M metagenome (GOLD analysis project Ga0070707, IMG submission 65468) | Corn, switchgrass and miscanthus rhizosphere microbial communities from Kellogg Biological Station, Michigan, USA - KBS K5-50-2 metaG | ecosystem: Host-associated > Plants > Roots >... | reverse complement strand
CGTCTGCCAGGCCTGCGAGAACCGCGGGCTCGGCTTCGGCGAGGAGCAGTCCTCGCTCGTCCGCGGCAAGCTCGGCCTCGGCCACGACCTTGCTTGGACCGAGTGCACGCGCGGCCACCGAATCCGCGCCGTCCGCGCCGGCCGCGACGTTCACGTCGAGATGACTTCTCCGCTCTGGTAACGGCGACGATCACCGCCGAGGAGCGCTCGGTCGCCGTCGAGGCGATCACGTGCGCGATAGCCGGCAACGTGGTCCGGATCACCCCGAATCGCCGGCGGAGAGCGCACGAGATCGTCGCGATCGTCGAGCTCGTCGCCGCCGAGCTCGACGCCCAGGTGAGGATCGCCGCCCGGCTCGATCGGGTCGAAGTCATCCCGCCGCTGCGCTAGCGGCGCCTCGCGGGCGCGCCGTCGGCACCCGAACGAATCGCCGAAAAGGCGGCGTCCCCGCCGCCGGTTCGGGCAGACTTCCACGACGTGCCCGCAACAGTGATCGTCGGCGCGCAGTGGGGAGACGAAGGCAAGGGCAAGATCGTCGACCTGCTCGCCGAGCACTCCGACCTCGTCTGCCGCTACAACGGCGGGCCGAACGCCGGCCACACGATCGTCGTCGCCGGGGAGACGTACAAGGTCCGCCATATCCCGTCCGGGATCCTGCGCGGCAAGGAGTGCGTGATCGGCGCGGGTTGCGTCGTCGACCCCGAGGTGCTGGTCGAAGAGCTGGACGAGCTGGTCGCCCGAGGAGTCCGGGTCGACCGCCTGCATCTCTCGGCGAACGCGCACGTGATCATGCCGTGGCACGTCGCGATTGACCAGGGTGGCGAGCGCCGGCTCGGCAAGCTCAAGATCGGAACGACGAAGCGGGGAATCGGGCCGACCTATGCCGACAAGGCCTTCCGGCTGGGGATCCGCGTTCAGGATCTGCTCGACCCGAAGATCCTCCGCCAGAAGCTCGAGGTCGCCCTCGCGGAGAAGAACGTCTGGCTGGAGCGCGTCTACGGCACCGCGCCGCTGGAGCTCGAGGAGCTCGCCGCACGCTACGAGCAGCTGGCCCAGCGGCTGCGTCCGTTCATCACAGATACGTCGCTGCTCGTCGACCAGGCGCTTCGCGACGGCAAGACGGTCCTGCTGGAAGGTGCGCACGCGACGCTGCTCGACCTCGACCACGGGACATATCCGTTCGTGACCTCGTCGAGCACGATCGCGGGCGGGGCGGCACCGGGAATCGGCATCGGCCCGACGCGGATCGACGAGGTGATTGGCGTCGCCAAGGCCTACGTGACACGTGTCGGCGAGGGACCGTTCCCGACGGAGATCGAAGGACCGGATCAGGAGCGTTTGCGCGAGCTGGGCGGGGAGTTCGGAACGGTCACCGGTCGCGAGCGACGCTGCGGCTGGCTGGACCTCGTCGCATTGCGGTACGCAGTGCGTCTGAACGGGATTACCTCACTGGCGTTGACGAAGCTCGATGTGCTCTCCGCATTCGCCGGGCTGCCGGTCTGTGTCCGCTACCGCCTACGGGACGGCAGCGAGACGGACGAGTTCCCGGCGTACCAGTCCGATTTCCATCATTGCGAACCGATCTACGAGACGCTTCCTGGCTGGGCGGAAACGCTCGACGAGGTCGCCGAGGTTTCCGAGCTCCCCAATGCAGCTGCGCGGTACATCGAGTTCGTCGAGGAACAGCTTGGCGTCGAGATCTCGCTGATCGGCACCGGCCGCGAGCGCGAGCGCGTGCTCGCCCAGCACGGGCCCGCTGCGCTCGCCGGCTGAGCCTCCTCCAAGGCGGTGCCGCCGGCGGGATCACGGCGTCGCCAGCTCTTCCGGCACGTTGATGTTCACGAGCTGCGCCGGGTCGAGCTCGACAGTGACCGTGGCCAGCTCCGCGAGCGCGTCGCGGAGGGCAAGCTCGCCCGCGGCGAGCCGGCGCTCCAGCACAGCGAGCGCCCTGCGCGCGTAGGCCACGGGCAGCGGGCCGGTCTGAGGAACGGCAGCTTCCTCACACGCCTCCCCCAGCGCCCAGACGAGCTCCGCGGTCGCGAAAGGCATGTCGACGGGGAGGAAGACGCAGACCTCGTTCCGTGCCGCGCGCAGGCCGGCGACGATCCCGGCCAGTGGTGCCCGCAGGTCGTTGCCGTCGTCGTGGACGGGGAACGGCAGGTGGAGCTCGTCGGCGGCTTTGCCGAATGCGAGCCGTTCGTCGCAGGCTTCGCCCAGAACTCCCCAGGCCTGCTCGGCGAATGTCTTGCCGTTGAAGCGGGCCAGCGCCTTCGGGGAGCCGAACCGGCGGCTCGCGCCACCGACCAGCAGCACACCGGTTAGCTGACGACGCGCCATTCCTCGCTGTACACGTTCACCCGCCCGCCACGTACGAAACCGCACAGCGTCACGCGGCGGTCGCGGGCCAGGTCGACGGCGAGGCTGGAAGGGGCGCCGACCGCGACCACGATCGGGCAGCCGGCAACGGCGGCCTTCTGGACGAGCTCGAAGGAGAGGCGCCCGCTCACGCAGAGGATTGAGTCGGCAAGCGGGAGCCGCTGCTCGCCGAAGGCCCAACCGATCACCTTGTCCATCGCGTTGTGCCGTCCGACGTCCTCGCGCAGGCAGAGCAGTTCCCCCGCCGGGTCGAAGAGGCCCGTCGCGTGTAGGCCGCCGGTCTCGGCGAAAGCGGCCTGCTGATCCTGTAACCGTTCGGGCAGCTCCGCGAGCAGTCCGGCCGCGGCCCGTAGCTTGCTCGCGACCGGCGGCGCCTCGACGGCAACCGCTTCGAGCGCGCCTTTGCCGCAGACCCCGCACGAGGACGAGGTGTAGAAATGGCGCTCGAGCCCCGTCGGGTCGAAAGCGTCGGCTTCGACCTCGATCGTGTTCGCGGCGAGGTCGGCTGGCGGCCCAGCACGCTGCGGGTTGATGCCCTCGGAGAGCAGAAATCCGAGCGCGAGCTCCTCGTCGTGCCCCGGGGTGCGCATCGTCACCGCGATCGGCGCGCCGTTGACCCGGATCTCCAGCGGCTCCTCGACGACCACCGCGTCACGCTCCCGCAGGGCGCCCGGCAGCCGCAGAACGTCGACCGGAGCAGCCATGTACGGCGGAGCCCTCATGCGGGGCAGTCTAGGGAGCCGGTCCCGCCCCTATCGTCGCGACCCCCAGTCTCAGGACGCGTTCGCTCGGAAAGCGTGCCGCTAGCTCGGCCTCGCACGAGGCGGCATCCTCGTCCTGGGCCCAAACGATCACCGTCGGCCCGGAGCCCGAGAGCGTGGCGCCGAGGGCTCCGGCGGGGAGGTGCTCCCGGACCGCGCCGAGCAGCGGCGCGCTCGCCGCCCGGTGGGGCTCGTGGAGGCGGTCCGTGAGCGCCTCGGCGAAGAGCTCCGCGGAGCCGCCGGCGAGCGCCGCGCCGAGAAGGGTCGCGCGCCCGGCAGTGAAAGCAGCGTCGGCATGCGCCACGGTCGGGGGGAGCGCCGCTCGGGAAGCGGCGGTCGAGACCTTCGCCTCCGGGATCAAGGCGATCGGGACGGCGGGCGGACGATCGGCGATTCGGACGAGCTGCGTCCCCCAGCTCAGGCAGACGCCGCCGAGGAGCGCAGCGGCGAGATTGTCGCCGTGGCCCTCGAGCTCGAGCCCTTCGGCGAACAGCTCGGTGGGATCTGCGCGGCCGCGCTCGAGCAGCGACGCGGCGACGAGCCCGAGCGCGATCACCGCTGCACTCGAGCCGAGCCCGCGGGCGCGCGGGACCCCGCTCGTCCACGTGAAACGCCTCTCGTCGAGGCCGGCGAGCTGGGCGAACGCGCGCACCCCGATGTGATCGAGGTCGGGCTCTTCGTCGCCGAAGCTCACCTCGAGCTCGTTCCAGAGGTCGAGCGCGACGGCGGCGCAGTCGAAGCCGGGGCCGAGGTTCGCGGTCGTCGCGGGCGCGCGGACGCGGAGCGACTCGGTCCGAGACGAGCTCTTAGGCGACTGCCGCGATCGCATCGGGATCGGGGTCGACCGCGAGCGGAGGGGGCGCGAGGCGTTCCACCGCCTCCGGGTCCTTGAGGCCATGGCCGGTGATGACGCAGACCACCCGCGTGCCCGTCGCGAGCTGGGCCCGCGCGAGGCCGGCGACCCCGGCGGCCGATGCGGGTTCGCAGAAGATCCCCTCCTCCTGGGCGAGCGCGCGCCAGGCCTCGAGCAGCGCCTCGTCGGAGACCTGGACGATCGTGCCGCCCGTGCGCTCCAGCGCCTGTTCAACCTCACGCGCGTGAACAGGATCGGAGATGCGGATGGCCGACGCCGCCGTCTCCGCTCGGTGCGAAGACTCGACCGCGACGACGCGCGGCAGGCCGGCGCCGGCTTCCTCAAAGCCCATAACGTAGGCCCGGGTGTTGCCGCCGCCGCCGTAGGGGAGCGCGAGCACCGCCGGTGGCTCGCCGAGCTCCTCGAGGATCTCGAACGCGGCGGTCTTCTGGCCCTCGAGCCGGTAGGGGTTGAGCGAATTGACGAGCACGTGGGTTCCGCGCTCGGTGAGTTGACGCGCGGCGGCGAGGGCCTGGTCGAACGAGCCGCGCACCTCGAGCACGCGTGCGCCGAGGGCGCGCGCCTGGGCAAGCTTCCCCAGCGCGACCGCTCCCGCCGGCTGCAACACGAGCGCCGGCAGGCCGGCACGGGCGGCGTAAGCGGCCGCCGAGGCGGCGGTGTTCCCGGTCGAGGCGCAGACGACCGCGCCCCTGCCTTCCTCGAGCGCCTTCGAGAGCGCCACTGTCATCCCACGGTCCTTGAACGAGCCGGTGGGGTTCGCTCCCTCCCACTTGAGCCAGACGTCGAGGTCGAGGGCGGCGGAGAGACGCGGCGCCGGCAGCAGCGGCGTGTCGCCTTCGCCGAGCGTCACGATCGGCGTCTCCGGGGCGAGCGGCAGACGGTCGCGGAAGCGCTCTGCGAGGGACGGGCGCGGGCTAGACACCGCGCTCCGAGATCACCCGCATCAGCGTCGGCGTTCCGCGGACCTCGGGGAGCTCCGCGACCGTTGCCAGCGCCGCCTCCACGTGACCGCTCGGGGCCTCATGCGTGACGAGGTCGAGCGAGGCACCGTCGGTGAGCTGGCGCTGCGCCAGCCGCGCGACCGACACGCCCTGCGCCGCCAGCTGCTCGGCCACGCGCGCGAGAACTCCGGGCCGGTCATCGACCTCGATGCGGACGTAGTAGCGGGAGCGCAGATCGCCGGCGGGCAGGCGCGGGAGCGTGCGCCAGGCGGCGTCGTTGTGGAGAAAGCCCGTCGCCGCCGTGCCGACGACGCTGACGATGTCGGCGACGACGGCCGAGGCGGTCTCGACCCCACCCGCGCCGGGCCCCTCGAGCGTGATCTCGCGGATCGCGTCGCCTTGGAGCATGACCGCGTTGAAGGCTCCCTCGACGGCCGCGAGCGGATGGTGCCGGTCGACGAGCGCCGCCTGCACTCGGACGTCGAAGCCCCCGTCGACCAGGGTCGCGGCGCCGACGAGACGGACTGTCATGCCGAGCTCGCGCGCGGCCTCGACGTGCTCCGGCCGCACGTGCTCGATGCCCTCGTAGAGCACGTCCTCCAGGCCGACGCGGGCCCCGAACGCGACCGTTGCCAGGATCGCCATCTTCGCCGCCGCGTCCGCTCCCGAGACGTCGTCGCTCGGGTCGGCCTCCGCGTAGCCGAGCTGCTGCGCCTCCGCGAGCGCCTCGTCGTAGTCGGCGCCGGCCTCCATGCGCGTGAGGATGAAGTTCGTCGTCCCGTTGACGATCCCGAGCACGCGGTGGACGTTCGTCGCGACGAGGGACTCGCGGAGAACCTTGATCAGCGGGATCGCCCCGCAGACGCTCGCCTCGAAGCGAAGCTGGACGCCCTCCTCGGAGGCGACGCGGAAGATCTCCGGCCCGCGGCGCGCGATCAGCTGCTTGTTCGCCGAAACGACAGGCTTGCCCGCCCGGAGAAGCTGGAGCACGTAGTCCGCCGCCGGCTCGACACCGCCCATCACCTCGGCGACGAGCGCGATCGAGGGGTCGCTGCAGATCGCCTCGAAGTCGGTCGTCAGGAGATCGTCGCCGGCGGGAAAGGAGCGCTCGCGAACCGGATCGCGCACGAGCGCGCGCACGACCCTGATGCGGTGCCCCGTCGCCCGCTCGATCTCGTCGCCGTTCTCGATCAGAAGGCGGTTGACGGCGGCGCCGACCGTCCCGTAGCCGAGCAGCGCGACGGGGACGTCAACCGTGGCCATCGGCACGGTCCTGGCCCGTCGGGTGCGCCTCGAGCGAGAGCGCTTCCTCGGAGAGGTGGAACCGGTCGTGGAGCACGCGCACCGCGCGCTCGACCTCGGACGCCCGCACGACGCAGGAGATCCGGATCGACGAGGTCGAGATGATCTCGATGTTGATTCCCGCCTCGGCGAGGGCGTCGAACATGTCGGCGGCGACGCCCGGGTCCGACTTCATGCCGGCGCCCACGAGCGAGATCTTCGCCACGTCGGCGTCGAGCGTCACGCCACTGCCGCCGACGGCCCGGGCGACCCGCTCCAGCGCGGGCTCGACTCGTCCCAGGTCCTCCTTCGGCAGCGTGAAGGAAACGTCGGTGCGGCCCTCCGCGGAGACGTTCTGGACGATCATGTCGATGTTCGCTCCCTCGTCCGCAAGCGGACGAAAGATGCGGGCCGCCACCCCGGGTTGATCTGGAACGGCGAGGATCGTCACCTTCGCTTGCGAGGCGTCATGCGCAATTCCCGAGATGATCGCCTGGTCCATTTGCTCGGCCTCCTTGCCGATCCACGTCCCCTCGTTGTCGGCGAACGAGGAGCGAACATGAAGCGGAAGTCCGTGATTGCGAGCGTATTCGACTGAGCGGAGCGCCAGCACCTTCGCGCCCGAGGCGGCGAGTTCGAGCATCTCCTCGTAGGAGATCCGCTGCAGCTTGCGCGCGCCCGGGACGACGCGCGGGTCGGCCGTGAAGACTCCCTCGACGTCGGTGTAGATCTCGCACGCATCCGCTTCGAGCGCGGCCGCGAGTGCGACCGCCGTCGTGTCGGAGCCCCCGCGGCCGAGCGTCGTCGGCTCGAGCTCCGACGAGACGCCCTGGAAGCCCGCGACGATCGCGACCTTGCCCTCTTCGAGGGCCTGGAGGACCCGGCTCGAGCGGACGTCCAGGATTCGCGCCTTACCGTGTGCCGCGTCGGTGACGATCCCGGCCTGCGAGGCGGTGAACGAGATCGCGCTGCGGCCGAGATCCATGATCGCCATCGAGAGGAGCGCGATCGAGATGCGCTCACCTGCGGTCAGGAGCATGTCCAGCTCGCGCGGCGGCGGAAGTGGCGTGACCTCGGCGGCGAGCCCGAGCAGCTCGTCGGTCGTGTCGCCCATCGCCGACGCGACGACGCAGACGCTCCGACCGGCGGCGGCGTCGACGACACGCCTCGCCACGGCCTTGATGCGCTCGGCGCTCCCGAGGGAGCTGCCGCCGTACTTTTGAACGATGAGGGCTACAGGGTCCGCAGTCGTCTCATCATGCGTGATGAGAACGGAGCGGTCTAGACGTGGGCGTACGACCGCTTTGAAACACTTCGTTCGTGAAAGTTCTGGTCGTGGGGTCAGGCGGGCGCGAGCACGCGCTCGCCTGGAAACTGGCCCAAAGCAAAGATTGCGACGAGCTGCACGCGGCGCCGGGTAACCCGGGAATCGCCAAGATCGGCCATTGTCATCCGGTCCGGGCCGAGGACGGCGAGGGACTGCTCGCGTTCTGCGGCGAGCATGAAATCGACCTCGTTGTCGTCGGGCCGGAGGCGCCGCTCGTGGCGGGCCTCGCCGACCAGCTCCGGCATGCGGGCGTCGCCGTCTTCGGCCCGAGCGCTGGTGCGGCTCGGATCGAGGGCTCGAAGAGCTTCGCCAAGGACGTCATGGCCTCGGCCGGCGTGCCGACGGCTGAGCGGCTTTCGGTGGCGCGGCCTCCGTGCGTCGTCAAGGCCGACGGGCTCGCTGCCGGGAAGGGGGTCTTCGTCTGCCGGACACAAGCGGAGCTGGACGAGGGACTACGCGGCGCCTCGGCGCTCGGCGGGCCCCTTGTGATCGAGGAGCTACTCGAAGGTCAGGAGCTGTCGCTGCTCGCGATCTGCGACGGCCGGAGTGCACTGCCGCTCGCGCCGGCGCAGGACTTCAAGCGGCTCGAGGACGGCGATCGGGGGCCGAACACGGGCGGTATGGGTTCGTACTCCCCGGTCTCGGGGTTCGGCCCTGCCGAGGTCGAGGAGCTTCTGGAAGCCGCTCACCGGCCGGTGCTCACGGAACTCTCGCGCCGCGGCACGCCATTCATTGGCGTGCTCTACGCCGGCCTCATGCTCACCGACTCGGGACCACGCGTGCTGGAGTTCAACTGCCGCTTCGGCGACCCGGAGACGCAGTCGATTCTCCCGAGGCTCGACGCCGATCTACTGCCCCCGCTCGCAGCGGCTGCGTCAGGCGCGCTGGGGGAAGACGAGATCGCGACGGGCGACCGCGCCACGGTGACGGTCGTCCTCGTGGGTGCCGACCCGCTCGACCGCGGTGACCGCGGCACGCCGATCGAGGGCGTCGAGGACGCCGAGCGGTCGGGGGCGCTCGTCTTTCACGCCGGGACCGCCGAGCGGTCGGGGCGGCTACTGACCAACGGCCGGCGGATTCTGAACGTGACCGCCGTCGGCGATGATGTTGCGTCCGCCCGTGCCGCTGCGTATGAAGGTGTCGGCCGGATCTCGTTCGCCGGCATGAGGTACCGAACAGACATCGCCGCAGGTGCGGAGGCTCGTGTCGGCTGACCGACCTCTCGTCGGAATCCTCGTCGGCTCCGAGTCCGACCGCGAGCGGATGCAGGGGGCAATCGACGAGCTCGAGCAGCGCGGGCTCGCACACGAATTCGAAGTGCGATCGGCACACCGCCAGCCCGACGCCGTGGCCGAATATGCCCGCTCCGCGAGAGAGCGTGGACTCCGGGTCTTGATCTGCGGCGCAGGCCTCGCCGCGGCACTGCCCGGCGTCGTCGCGGCGCATACGGACCTCCCGGTCATCGGCGTGCCACTTCGATCGTCGAAGAGCGTGCTCGACGGCCTCGACGCCCTGCTCTCGATCGTCCAGATGCCGCCCGGTGTGCCGGTCGCGACGGTGGGCGTCGACAACGCCAGGAACGCGGCGGTCCTCGCCGCCCGGATCCTGGGTTCCTAGCCAAACCCGGATTCGGCCGTGCGGCTCGGGCCGAACGCGGTCCCATCCCTATCCCCCACCCACCCAAAAAGGGGAGAAGAACATGGTTGCGCAGACCCGCGCACGCGTGGGTGACACGATCGCCCCGAGTGTGTGATTTCTACGGCGGTCGAGCGCCGACGCCCGCCTGCCGGGCCTCTAGACTGCGGTCAGTGATCGCCCGCTACTCCCGCCCGGCCATGGCCAGGATTTGGTCGGACGAGGGCAAGCTCGCGCGTTGGCTCGATGTGGAGCTCGCTGCGCTCGAAGGGTGGGCGGAAATCGGCATCGTGTCGGCGGACGCCGTCGCCGAGATCGCGGCCAAAGCCGAGCCGCCCACGCCGGAACGCGTCGCGGAGATCGAGGCGCTGACCCACCACGACGTCGCGGCCTTCGTGGACGCAGTCGCGGAGGAGCTCGGTGACGCAAGACGATGGTTCCACTACGGCCTGACGTCCTCCGACGTCGTCGACACTGCACTGGCGCTCCAGATCCGCGACGCCGGCGCGCTCATCCTCGCCGGTCTCGAGCGCGCCTTCGCCTCCGTCGTCGCCCGAGCGGAAGAGCAGCGGGAGACGCTTCAGATCGGCCGGACACACGGGATCCACGCGGAGCCGACCACGTTCGGGCTCAAGCTCGCAAGCTGGGCGTTCGAGCTCGACCGGAACCGCGCCCGGCTTGCCCGCGCCCTCGAAGGGATGCGGGTCGGAAAGCTCTCGGGGGCAGTCGGGACGTATTCCGCGACCGACCCGGAGGTCGAGCGCGTAGCCTGTGAACGGCTCGGTCTCGAGCCCGCGCCGGCCTCGACGCAGATCCTGCAGCGCGACCGGCACGCGGAGCTGCTGTCCACGCTCGCGATCGTCGCCGCGTCGCTCGAGAAGTTCGCGCTCGAGATCCGCCACCTCGCGCGCACGGAGGTCGCGGAGGTTCAGGAGCCATTCGGTCGGGGCCAGAAAGGCTCCTCCGCGATGCCGCACAAACGGAACCCGGTCGTCGCCGAGCGGATCTGCGGGCTTGCCAGAGTCGTCCGCGCCGACGCGGCGGTCGGGCTCGAGAACGTGGCGCTCTGGCACGAGCGGGACATCTCGCACTCCTCCGCGGAGCGCGTGGTCGTGCCGGATGCCTTTCTGGCGCTCGATTACATGCTCGATCGTTTCGCCTGGCTCGTCGAGGGCCTGGTCGTGCGGCCCGAGCGCATGCGACGCAATCTTGAGTCGAGCCACGGGCTCTTCTTCAGCCAGCGGTTGCTGCTCGCGCTCGTCGACTCCGGGCTCACCCGGGACGAGGCGTACCGGCTCGTCCAGCGTCACGCGCTTCGAGCCTGGGACGAGGAGCAGGACTTCCGCGAGCTCGTCCGGGCCGATCAGGAACTGGCCGGCCGCGTCGATCTCGACGCCGTCTTCGACCTCACTGCCTACACACGCCATGTCGACACTGTCTTCGAGCGGCTGCGCTCGCTCGTCCAGAAGGAGGAGACCGTCCATGCCTGAAGCCGCACACGTCGGAAGCGGGAAGGTCAGGGACCTTTACGCGCTGGACGACGAACGGCTCTTGCTCGTCGCGAGTGACCGTATTTCGACCTTCGACGTCGTGCTCCCGACGGAGATTCCCGACAAGGGGCGGGTTCTGACGGGGTTGTCGGCGTTCTGGTTCGCACGAGCGAGCTCGATCGTTTCGAACCACCTGTTCGGCCTGCGCGCCGACGCCCGCTCGACCGAATGCCGACGGCTCGAGATGCTTCCGCTCGAATGTGTGGTGCGCGGCTACATCACCGGCTCCGGCTGGAAGGACTACCAGGCGACCGGCGCGACGTCGGGCCACACTCTTCCCGCCGGACTCCGCGAATCCGACCGGCTGCCGAAGCCGCTCTTCACGCCCTCGACCAAGGCGGAGGAAGGACACGACGAGAACATCGACCTCGACCAGGCCGGCGCGCTCGTGGGGGCCAAGCGCCTGCAGGAGGTGGAGCGCGTCTCGCTCGAGCTGTACCGCTTTGCCTCCGAACACGCCCTCGCTCGCGGGATCATCATCGCCGACACCAAGTTCGAGTTCGGGATCGACGCTGACGACCGGCTCGTGCTCGCGGACGAGGCCTTTACGCCGGACTCCTCGCGCTTCTGGCCCGCGGCCGACTACGAGCCCGGCCGGGCGCAGCCGTCCTTCGACAAGCAGTTTGTGCGCGACTACTGCGAGTCGCTCGGCTGGGACAAGACCCCTCCTGGGCCCGAGCTGCCGGATGAGGTGGTCACGGGGACGCGTGCCCGCTACATCGAGGCCTTCGAAGGACTGACCGAGATCCCCTTCGACCGCTACCTGGACGACCCGGAGGTGGTCTTGGGGTGAGAGCGACCGTCCTCGTCCGCCCGAAGCCGGGCATCCTTGACCCCCAAGGCGAGGCGGTGCTCGGCTCGCTCAAGCAGCTCGGCTTCGCGGTGGACGATGCGCGCGTCGGCCGCGTCGTCGACCTCGAGCTCGAAAACGGCGATCGCGAGCAGGCGCGCGCCCAGCTCGAACGCATGTGCGAGCAGCTCCTCGCGAACCCGTTGATCGAGTCGTACGAGATCGAACTGGTCGAGGACGTGTGAGCGTCGCTCGCCTTCGGCTCACTCCCGTGGGGGAAACCCTGTTTCCCGCACGAACGCCCTTTTCCACAGATGCGGGGGAACCTCCCACTCGCTCCGCGCCAGTTTCCCCCTCCCCCGCTCATCGGCCAAACGTTGGCCGATGAGCACAACCGAACCCAAGCCGCGCGTCGCCGTCGTCACTTTCCCCGGCTCGAACGACGACCGCGACGCGGCGCTCGCCCTCGAGCGGCTGGGAGCGGCGCCCGTCCCGGTCTGGCATGCCGACCGCGAGCTTCCCGAGGTGCGCGCAGTCGTGCTCCCCGGCGGCTTCTCGTACGGGGATTACCTCCGTGCAGGTGCGCTGGCGCGGTTCGCGCCCGTGATGGAGCCGGTCAGGGCGCTCGCGGCCGACGGTGGGCTCGTCCTGGGAATCTGCAACGGATTCCAGGTCCTGTGCGAGGCAGGCCTGCTCCCGGGCGCCCTGCGACCGAACCACTCTCTCAGTTTTGTTTGCCGCGACGTACCCCTCACGGTCGAGCGGACCGACACCCCCTTCACAGCGCGGTGCACGAACGGACAGCGTCTCAGCATCCCGATCAAACACGGCGAAGGCTGCTTCTTCGCCGGCTCCGAGTTGCTGTCCGAGCTCGAGGCGTCGGGCCAGATCGTCCTCCGCTACGAGGGCGAGAGCCCCAACGGGTCGGTCGCCGGGATCGCCGGCCTCGTCAACACGGAGGGCAACGTCATGGGGCTGATGCCGCATCCCGAACACGCCGTCGACGCGCTCACCGGCTCCACGGACGGCGCGCTCCTGCTTGGCTCGCTCGTCGATGCCGCCCGCCGCGTCGACGACGCCGCGCCCGCCGCGGTCTAGACGTCTAGCTGCCCAATCGCAGCACCTCCGCCAGGTCGGGATGCTCCGCCAGCGCCGCTCGCAGCCGCTCGAGGTCGCGCAGACGCAGGGTGACCGGACCGCGCCTTGCCGTGCCGCCGGTCGAATACGCGAACCGGACGAGCCGCTCGCCGTGCGGCGCCTCGAGCAACTGCACGACCGAGGCGAACCGCTTCTCGCCCGCCCGCTGAGGCAGCGTCAGCTCGTCGATCAGCGTCGCCGCGCCCCACGGCGTCGCAGACTTCGATGCTCCGTTCGGGCCCATGCAGCAACCGTAGAAGGAAAGGTCTGACGCGTGTGTGACCGCTTCGTGCCAACTTCGTGACAACCGAGTCGCTCGCCGCGGCCGCGACCGGCCGAGAGTTCGCTAGCCGTCCCCTAGTCCGAGCAGATTCGCACGCACGCGCGCGATCTCGTCCTCGCTCATCCCCGTCTCCCGGGCGGTCTTCTCGACCAGAGCCCAGTTCTCGGTGAGCAGACGATGCGTACCGTCGCGTGAAGCGAGGCCTTCGCCGCCCGAGGAGCGAGCAGCGCGCCTGGTCCGTCCGACAACCAGGATCCCGGTGACGCAGATGACGAAGGTGACGATGACGAGCAACATCAGTGCGGTCGAGGAGCTCACAAGGGCCTCTATCGGCAGCGTCCACCACTTGCGAGAGCGGCCAAATTCCTTATCCGTTTCTCAAGCAACGGCGATACGCTCGGCGGCGTGAACGAGAAGCGTCTCACCCGCCGCTCGATTCTCCGGCTCGCCGGACTCGCAGCAGCGAGCCTCGGCGCAGGAGCCTGGAAGGCGAGCGACGCCGAGGGCGGCGGCCCGGCCGCGGTCGAGTCCGGCGCCATCACCTGCGTGCTGACGCCCGAGCTGACCGAAGGCCCGTACTACATCCCGAACGAGAAGCTCCGCCGCAACATCACCGACGGACATCCCGGAACGACGCTGATTCTCGAACTCGCCGTCGTCGATGCATCAACCTGCAAGCCGATCCAAGGCGCCGCGGTCGACATCTGGCACGCCGACGCCGCGGGCAACTACTCCGGCTTTGGGGCCGGCAGCGGCAGCCGCACGTTCATGCGCGGGATCCAGAAGACCGATGCGCGGGGGATCGCAACCTTCCGAACGGTCTACCCCGGCTGGTACCAGCGCCGCAGCGTCCACATCCACGTCAAGGTTCACGTCCGCGGCAACGTCGTCCACACCGGGCAGCTGTTCTTCTCAGACGCGCTGACCGACCGCGTCTACCGCGACTCGCCATACAACAAGCGGCCGAACCGAACGACCCGCAATGCGAACGACTCGATCTTCGTCAACGGTGGCCGCAAGTCAATCCTGAGCGTGCGGCGCCGCAGCGCCGGCGGCTACCTGGGCAAGATCACGATGGGTGTGCACCGCTGATGACGAGTCGCCGGCGACCGGCGTAGATCGCGTCGACCGAATCCCCCGGCCCCGCCCAAGACGCACGAGTTCCGCAACCGAGCCCGCCCACGCTTGCCCGGCGTGGCTGTAGACGTTAGGTTCTGCGTCGTGCGACGGGCGATTGCCCTGCTCACCGGCGGCTTTGTCCTCGCGGGGGCACTGGTTGCGCTCGCCTTCGCGGGCGGCTCGAGCTACTCATGGCACCTGACGCCAACGGGCTCGGACGCGCGGCTCCGTGGGCTGTCAGCCGTCAACGAGAAAGTGGCTTGGGCGAGCGGCAGTATGGGAACGGTCCTCCG
>Ga0070707_100003732_pt1 | contig 14371 bp, 15 predicted proteins | sample KBSK5502metaG_FD_65468 | JGI IMG/M metagenome (GOLD analysis project Ga0070707, IMG submission 65468) | Corn, switchgrass and miscanthus rhizosphere microbial communities from Kellogg Biological Station, Michigan, USA - KBS K5-50-2 metaG | ecosystem: Host-associated > Plants > Roots >... | reverse complement strand
CGCAACGGGAGGCCGGAGCGAAATCTCCGCGAGGCTGCACGACGCGGCGGCATCGAGGACCAGGGATGGCGCGTTCGAAAGGACGGCACACGTTTCTGGGCTGATGTCCAGCTGAGCGCCCTGCACGATGACCAAGGCAAGCTCTTTGGGTACGCCAAGGTCACGCGCGACATGACGGAGGTCCGTGCGGCCGAAGAACGCGAGCGGCAGCTCATGATGGAGCGCCAGGCAAGGGTCCTGGCCGAGGAGGCGCTCAAATCGCGGGATAGGTTCCTGGCGATCGCATCGCACGAGCTGAAGACCCCGGTTGCGAGCCTCCAGGTAGCCGTGGAGTCGCTGCTCCTCAGTCGAGAGCAGGGCACCCTTGACGTACCGCGCACGGAGCGTGGGATCGAGCGGATGGATCGCGCCGTGAAGCGCCTCGCCATGGTGCTGGGCGAGCTGCTCGATGTCTCGAGCCTGGAGCGTGGCGCTACGACCTTTACCTTCGCGGACGTGGACGTATCGCGGATCGCTTCAGAGGTGATCGAGCGCTTCGCGGGCGTGGAAGGGCAGGGCCGCATCAAGGCCGACCTGCAGCCGTCCGTAATTCACGCGGACGGGATCCGGATCGATCAGGTGATCACCAACCTGGTGGACAACGCGCTGAAATACTCGTCGTCGCCGACACCGGTGACCGTTCGCGTCGCTCCACAGCCGAGCGGAGCTCTCATCGAGGTCAGCGACATCGGTATCGGGCTGGGGCTCGATGCAGCGAGCGGGCTCTTCGAGCCATTCTCCCGCGCCTCAAACGCCGCCGATATCCCGGGCATGGGTCTGGGCCTCTTCATCACCCGAGAGATCGTTGAGCGCCATGGAGGGCGGATCTCTGGGAAAGCGGCCCCTGGTCGTGGCACCATCTTCCGGGTGACGCTGCCGAAGCAACCCCCTCGGAACGGCGACGGTGGGAGCTAGACGCGTCCTGGTCGTCGATGACGACCCAACCCTGCGAGAGACCCTGGGCGAGGTTCTGGCGGACGACGGATTCGACGTGCGCGTGGCGTGGAACGGACGCGACGCCCTGGAAAAGCTGGATGGTTGGAACGCGGACCTCGTGATCCTCGACGTGATGATGCCCGTGATGGATGCCTTTGGCTTTCAGTCAGCGCTCGACGAACGCTCTGAGCCCGCTCCCCCAGTCATTCTTCTCTCTGCGGCTCCTGGGCTCGCATCGGCTGCATCCGAGCTGGGGGCCGTAAGCGTCATCTCGAAGCCGTTTCGCCTGCAGGACCTGATCGCCGAGGTGCACAGGGTGGTGGGACCGATGAATGGGACAGCGCCTGCCAGCATCTAGCCCGTACGATTCGGACATGAGCGAGGAGCCTGCCCGGGCGCCCAAAGCCTCGGTGATTTCGTGGCTAGTGCTCGTCCTGCTGTGCGTCAGCGCGGTGGCAGCTCTGATTCTCCTGGCGTTGCGCAGCGGCTGACCGAGGGCCTACGGGAAGAGGGCAAAACGCACGCCAACAACCACGAGCAGGACTCCAAACGCGCGCTGGACGGTCAAGGCGGGTAGCGAGATGCCGAGGCGGGCCCCCAGGTAGGCGCCCAGCAGGATGCCGATGGCGAGCACGATCGCCGCGCGCAGATCGATCAGCCCGGCCTGCCAGTACTGCCACGCGCCGAGCGCCCCAACGGGCAGCAGTAGCGCCGCGAGAGACGTCCCCGCTGCCTTGGTGATGCTGAATCCGACGAGCAGGATCAGGGCCGGCACGATCACGATGCCGCCCCCAATGCCGAAGAGGCCCGAGAGCACCCCGGCCACCAGGCCAATCGCGGCCACGATCAAGAGCGCAGGCATCGGTCCTCCTCCTGAAGTTGACGGCTGAAGGCTATCCCGTCCCGTTGATGCTCCCCACCGTGGGTGGCGGAAAGTACTCGCAGCCGATCAGGCGGTCGAGCTGGAAGGTGAGAGCCCAGGTGCTGCCCTTCTTCGACGGTTCCGGCGGCAGATCGACGGAGTCGGCGGTCGCGATCCTCGCGAGCAGGTCCGGGATCACGTCGCCCTGGCTGCAGACGACGCTCGTGTGGTGCGGTCCGCCTACGCTGCGCAACAGCTCCACGGCTTCCGCCTCGTGCCCGGGGTAGCCCTCCTCCGAGACGATAGGCGTCTCGCGCACCTCGAGGCCAAGGGCGTCGGCCAGCGGCTCGACGGTCTGGCGACAGCGCACGAAGTCGGCGGACACGATCTCGGTCGGATCGAAGTGCGCCAGCAGCCGCACCAGCTCCTCTGCCTGGCGGTAACCGGATTCGTCGAGCGGTCGGAGGCGATCATCCCCGATCCATCCCGAGCGACTGCCTGCCGAAGCGTGCCTCACCACAAGGACCTCCCGAGTCGGCGCCGGACCGCGGACGAAGCGCTCGAGCAGCTCCCGATCGGTCTCGCGCGTGAGAGCCTCGTGTGCCTCCGCGAGCGTGACCCAACGCAGCTCGTCCACCTCGCGATTGGGCGTGAAGCCACCACCCGAGGCCTCCATCGCCCACCAGCGGACGACCTTTGGGCGCAGGAATCCGCCCTGCTCCTTGAAGTACCGCGTCTCGCCCAATGCCCGACCGAGACGAATGCGGTGCCCGGTCTCCTCCAGCACCTCACGGATCGCTCCGTCGACCTCTGACTCTCCGGTGGCGAGCTTGCCCTTGGGGAGCGTCCAGTCGCCGTACCTTGGGCGATGGATGATGGCCACCTCGACGGCCGGATCGGCCATGTCGGTGGTTGCCTCGCGCCACAGGACTCCGCCGGCGGCGCGAATGGTGTCGGACTCTGTCATCGGGCCTTTCGCCAGCGCCTCGCGACGCGCCGCCAGGCCCTGGGAAATCGCTTACGGCCGTCCTGGACCGCAGCGACGCGGCGTTCGACAAGCCGTCCGAGAGTGAAGGCGTATGCGGGATCGTTCGTGTCGCGCGCCAACGCCTCGAGGTCGGCGCGCGTGAGCACCGCGTCGTGCATCGCCCCGAGCAGATCCTGCAGGGATGCGGCAGCCATCGCGAGGCGCGCGAGTGCGACTGCGCGGTCTTCCAGGCCTGGACCGATGGCCTCCGCTGCGTAGCGCAATCGCTTGGCCCGGATGCGAACGGCGTGGTAGCGCTCGTCGGGGTCATCTGGCGTGAGCGCCACTGACTGCGGCTCGAGGCGCCTCCAGGCGCGCTTCAGCAGAGGAGGTAGCGCCTTCCGGCTTGGGCGCCGGGCGCCGTTGCTGACGAGCGGGTCCCGCACCGCGTCCATCAGCCGATCAAGCAGCGTCACGTAGCGCTCGCTACGGAGCCCCGCGAGCAGCGCCTCCCGGCCGGCCGCCTGCCGGTTCCTCAATTGCTCGAGGTAGGCACCCAACGCAGGGACGAGATCCGCATCTTCAGTTCGCAGGCGTTCGAGATGGACATCGGGATCCCGGACGGCACCCAGCAGCCCGCCGAGCCACCGTAGCTCGTCGGAGAGCCCGCTCGCCCAGCTCCGGTCGATAATCGGGCGGAAGGTGCGCAGGTCGCTGCGCAGCCGCCGTGTCGCGACTCGCATCTGGTGCAGGCCCTCGACGTCGCCGAGGCGCGTTGGTGGGTCGTTAGCGATGAGGCGTATGAGACCGGCTGCCAGTGCGGCCTGGACAGTTCTTGCTGCAGGGTCGTCCGGCGAGACGGCGATGGGAGTGACGTCGGGCTCGGCCGATGCTCGCGGACCGAGCGCGCGGACGGCCTTCGGAACGGGCTCCGCGAGCACCGCACCCCCGCGGCGAAGGCGATTGGCTATAGGCCGCAGGGCACTGAGATCCGGCCCTCGGCTCTCCAGCTCGAGCTCCCGGAAACGAGCCACGACCCGGCTCCCGTCCAGGACGGAGACCTGGTCGTCCGCCAGCTCCGCCAGCGCCTGATCGTCGGATCCGCACAGCATCCAGCGCTTGCGGCGCGTCTCGAGCGACGCAACCGCCTGAATCGGGGCGCTGCGGACGAGCCCCGTGACGAGGTCGGTCGCCTCGGTCGGGACGACCTCCGGCGGGCCCCGGAACGTGTGCTCGTCCCGCTCTGATGCATCCCGTCCCTGGACGCGAAGCTTCAAGGTCCAGGCGGGGCCGTCCTCTTCCCCGGTCCGATACCTGAGCGTAACCCCGCTCCGCGCCAGCCGCAGATCGGCGGTGTCGTAGTAGGTGCTGGTCAGGGTCAGCTCGGCGAGCTCCTGCATGGCGAGCACACCCAGGCCGTCGTCGGTCAGATCAGGCACGACAAAGGATCCAGGGGCGGCTAGCTTGAGCTCCCGCTCACGCACGGACGGCGGCATGGTGCATGAGCTCGCGTTGCATGTCGATGGGCATTTGCCCCAGGGCCACCTCCATGCGTGCCCAGGAGCCGCTCGCCCCAAGCGTCCAGACCCCTTCGTTCGCGCGCATCGCGATGTCGAGTAGGCCCATCAGCCGGAACCGGGCCGTCTCGTCATCCACGCGGATCAGGGTCTCGACCCTGCGGTCGAGATTGCGATGCATGAGGTCCGCCGATCCGAGATAGACCTCATCCTCTCCCCCGTTGCGGAAGTGGAAGACCCGGGAGTGCTCGAGGAAGCGACCCAGGATGCTGCGCACCGCGATCCCGTCGCTCAAGCCGGGGATGCCCGGCCGCAGGGCGCAGATAGCTCGCACGACGAGCTCGACGCGGACACCGCGCTGGCTGGCTGCGTAGAGCGCCTCGATGACCGCTTCGTCGATGAGGTTGTTGACCTTGATGCGGACGAGGCCGGGCGAGCCGTCCGCGGCGTGTTTCGCCTCTCGCTCGATGAGCTCGATCAGGCGCTGCCGCATGGCGTGTGGGGCCACCACCAGGCGCTGGTATGACGGATGGCGCGAGTAGCCGGTCAGGTAGTTGAAGAGGCTGCTCACCTCCGCGGCGAGGCGCTCGTCGGCGGTGAAGAGACCCACGTCCTCGTAGAGGCGCGCCGTTATCGGGTTGTAGTTGCCCGTGCCGGCATGCACGTACCGGCGAATGCGCCCGGCCTCTTCGCGGACCACCAGGCACAGCTTCGCGTGCGTCTTGAGCCCAACGACGCCATATACCACGTGACAGCCGGCTTGCTCCAGGAGGCGTGCCCATCCAATGTTGCGTTGCTCGTCGAAGCGCGCCTGGATCTCTACCAGCACCACGACCTGCTTGCCTTCGGCGGCGGCGTGCACCAGCGCATCCACGATGGGACTCTCCCCCGAAGTGCGGTACAGGGTTTGCTTGATGGCCCGCACCTGCGGATCGGCCGCAGCCTGCTCGATGAAGCGCTGGGTTGTTCCGGCGAACGATTCGTATGGGTGCTGGACGAGCAGATCCCCACCTTTCAGGACTGCGAACACGTCGGGCAGCTGGCCATCGACGATCGACAGCGCGGCCGGTGTCGCAGCCTGGAAGGGGATGTCCTTGAGATCCGGGCGATCGATGGCGTGCAGCTCCATGAGGCCGGCCAGGTTCAGTGGGCCAGGCAGGCGTTGGACGGCCGAGGGCTGAACCTGCAGCTCGCGCACCAGGAGCTCGAGGACCTCGTCGGGCATATCCTCCTCCACCTCGAGGCGGACGGCCGGGCTGAAGCGGCGCTTGCGGATCGTCTCCTCGAGCGCCTCGAGCAGGTCCTCGGCCCCATCGTCGTCGACTTCGAGGTCGTTGTTGCGGGTGACGCGGAAGTCGTAGTGGTCCACGATCCGCATCCCCGGGAACAGCCGGTCCAGGTGCGCGGCGATCACGTCCTCCACCGGGACGAAGACGCCCACCTCCGGGCTCGCGAACCGTCCCAGCAGGGGTGGGACCTTGACCCGAGCGAAATGCAGGCGTCGCGAATCGGGATCAGCGATCTGCACGGCGAGATTCAACGACAGGTTCGAGATGTACGGGAACGGGTGTCCCGGGTCCACGGCCAATGGTGTTAGAACGGGGAAGATGTGCTCCTCGAAGAGCGCGGTCAGCGCCTGGCGCTGGGTCGCATCGAGCTCCGCCCAGCGGACGAGCCGCACGCCGGCGTCAGAGAGGGCAGGCACGACCTCATCAAGGAAGAGCCGAGCGTGACGGAGGGCCAGGGTGGCAGTCCGCTCGCCGATGCGGGCGAGCTGGTCTATCGCGGTGAGTCCGTCACTCGAACGCGTCGCACCCAGGCCGGCGGCTTCCTGTCGACGGAGACCGGCCACTCGCACCTGGTAGAACTCATCCAGGTTGCTGGCAAAAATGCTCAGGAACCTCGCGCGCTCGAGGACGGGCATGGCGGGATCCTCGGCGAGCTGCAGGACGCGCTCGTTGAAGTCGATCCAGGACAGCTCCCGGTTCAGGTACCGATCGGGCGGGACCTTAGACCGGCGGGCAGGAACCGGTCGAGCCGGGGTGGAGCGGCGAGCGACCGATGTGGTTGCCATACGAACCTCCAGCGTAGGCCGGAAACGTTAAGACACGTGTGAAGAGCCCACTGCGGTAGCGCCAATCCCGTGACTCCACGTGCGATCGTTTTGACGCGTGCTTGATCTTGCGCGGATACCGTCGCCCGCATGACCCCCGAAAAAGTCCTGTTCATCTGCACACACAACAGCGCCAGATCGCAGATGGCCGAGGGGCTGCTGCGAGCCTATGGCAGCGGCGCCTTCGAGGCTTTCAGCGCCGGCACCCATGCGACGCAGGTTCGACCGGAGGCGGTCGAGGTGATGGCGGAGATCGGGATCGACATCGCCTCCCAGCGCAGCAAGAACCTCGATCTCTACCAGGGTGAACGGTTCGAGTGGGTCATCACCGTCTGCGACCAGGCCAGGCGGGAATGCCCCGTTTTCACCGGGGCCGAGCACACGGCCCACTGGGGCATCGACGATCCCGGCGAATTCGAGGGCGACGAGCCCGCCCGCCTGGCCGCCTTTCGAACGGCCCGCGACGAGCTGCGTAATCGCATCCGCATGCTGATGCTCACCGCGGGACGAGAGGAGCTGGGACACCCCGTCGCGGAGCGCATTCCGGAGCAGCACGCCTGATTTAACACAGGCTTGACCAGCCACTAAGGCTGCGTTAAGCGCGGGCTCCGACCCTCGTGATGTCACGTCCGGAGCGTGCTGCGCCCGGGCCCAGCGCACCGAAGGAGACATCGATTGAACGTCCGCACGCAGTGGCGCGCGCTCCTCGCGCTCGTTACAACCGCGAGCCTGTTACTTGCCGCTTGCTCGAGCAATACCGGCTCATCCACCAGCGCCAGCAGCTCCGGCGGCTCCGGCGCGTCGGCCGGACAGATGAACCTCAACAGCGTTCCGCCCAACCCGAACTATTCGGGCGCCATCGCCGCTGACGGGGCAACGTTTCCGCAGCCGGTCTACGAGCAGTGGACCCAGGATTACGCCAACGAGACTGGCATCCAGATCAGCTACACCGGCGGCGGTTCCGGCCAGGGTGTCAAAGACATCACCGCCAACGTTGTGCAGTTCGCTGGCTCTGACGCGCCGCTGAAGCCTGACGAGAAGACCGCGGCCGAAGCCAAGGGCGGCCCGATCCTGCACATTCCTACGGTATTCGGCGCCATCGTCCTGGCATACAACCTCCCCGGCTTGAGTGCGCCACTGAACTTCAGTCCGGAGGTGATCGGCAAGATCTACACGGGCCAGATCAAGACCTGGAACGACCCGGCGATCAAGGCCGATAACCAGAACGCCAACCTGCCGGCCACCAACATCACGGTCGCGCACCGTTCGGATGGATCGGGCACCACGAACGCCTTCACCAGCTGGCTGTGCAGCGTCAGCCCTGATTGGAAGGCCAAGGTCAATCCCTGCAGCGGCAAGGAGGTCACCTGGCCGGTGGGTTTGGGCGGCAAGGGAAACGCCGGCGTCAGCTCGACGATCACCACCAACCCGGGCGCGATCGGCTACATCGAGCTCGCCTATGCCATCCAGAACAAAGTGCCGTTCGGCAACGTGAAGAATCCCTCCGGCAAGTTCATCACGCCTTCGCTTGAAAGCGTGGCTGCCGCGGCGAAGTTCAGCACGATACCGCCGGATCTCACCTTCGCCGCATTCGGTTCCTCAGTGCCGGATGCCTATCCCATCACCACGGCGACTTGGCTGCTGGTCTTCCAGCAGCAGGACAAGGTTAGCCAGGATCAGGCTCGCTCTGAGGCCGTAGTCCACTTCCTGCTGTGGGCCCTCGACAAGGGCGGCGACGACGCCAAGGCACTTGACTACGCCACGCTTCCGGACGCCCTCAAGCAGGCGGCACTCCAGAAGATCGCCACGATCACCTGGAACGGGACGCCAATCGTCAACGACCTGTACAAGTAGATCGATCGAAGCCTGCGAGGGGCGGCGTGCTCCGGCTGCGTCGTCCCTCGTCTCATCCTTGTCCATTCCCACCACGTCGTAGACACTGAGCAGATATGACGGCGGAGACCGCCCCCGGACGGCCCGAGAGCCCAGCCGCACTTGTGCGGCACCGCGGCCTGAGCGTGGGCGACCCGATTCTCAAGTGGACCGTACGCATCTTCTCCTGGCTGGCGCTAGCCGCGGTGGGGGTGATGCTGATCGACACGGCCGGGCACTCGGTGAAGCTCCTGCAGCACACATCGGCGTGGGACTTCCTGTCGGGGACAGTCTGGCAGCCGGCCAGCACCATCTACGGTGCGCTCCCCTTCGTGTATGGCACCGTCGTGACCTCGATCATCGCGCTGATCTTCGCGGTGCCCCTCTCGCTGGGCGCGGCGCTGTTGGTGAACGAATACCTACCGGCGGCGGTCGGTGCCCCGGTCGCATACGCGATCGAGCTGCTGGCGGCGGTGCCGTCCGTGGTGTACGGATTTTGGGGAGTGGTCGTCGTGGTACCGGCGCTGAGGCCGGTCCAGGAAGCGATCGCGAGCTCGCCGTTGGGGGCCATCCCCGTCTTCGCCGGTCCGGTCGCGGGACCCAGCTACTTCGTTGCGGGCGTCGTCCTGACCATCATGATCCTGCCGATCCTGACCTCGGTCGCCAGGGACTCGATCCGTTCCACGCCACGCATTCAGCGGGAGGGCGCCATGGCGCTCGGCGCGACGCATTGGGAGACCATCCGCCACGTGGTGCTGCCCTTCGCGCGAGGTGGAATCCTCGCTGGCATCATCTTGGGGCTATCCCGCGCCATCGGCGAGACGATTGCGGTGCTCTTCGTTATCGGCAACCAGCCGCAGATCAATGCCTCGATCTTCTCTCCGGGCTACACCCTGCCATCGGTCATTGCGTCCGAGTTTGCTGAGGCGAATCAGCCGTTCCATCCCGAGGCTCTGATCGGGCTGGGAGTCGTCCTCTTCATCATGTCCTTCGTCGTCAATCTCGCTGCGCGTGCCATCGTTGAGCGCTTCGAGCGGCGTGCTGGAGGAGCCGATGTTCGCTGAGCGCGTGCTGCGCGCCACAGGGCGCAGGCGGCGGGGCATGGACCGCGCGATCTACGCCCTCTGCATCGTCGCCGGAGCCCTCGCGCTCCTTCCCCTCGTGTTGGTCCTTGCATACCTGTTGATCGAGGGCCTCAAGGGCTGGAGTCTTGGCTTCCTGGTCTCGCCACCCGGCGGCATCACATCCAAGAACAGCGGAGCGTTGAACGCGATCATCGGCACGCTGGAGATGACCGGCATCGGCCTGGCTATCGCGGTTCCGATCGGAATGGCCGTGGCGCTCTACGTCGTCGAGTTCCACGAGGGGCGGGCGGCGCTCATCGTCCGCGCTGCAGTCGACCTGGTTGCTGGCATCCCCTCGATCGTTATCGGGCTGTTCATCTATTCGCTGATCGTGGTCAGGATGGGCCACTATTCGGGGATCGCCGGCTCGGTTGCCCTGGCGTTGATCATGCTTCCGATCATCGCCCGCACCAGCGAGGAGATGTTCAAGATCGTGCCCCGCCGGATGCGGGAGGGCACGATGGCGCTGGCGATGCCGCGCTGGCGCGCGATCGGCTGGGTCTACATCCCCACGGTCGCGGCGGGGATCATGACCGGCATCGTGCTGGCCGTCTCACGCGCCGTGGGCGAGACGGCCCCGCTCCTCTTCACTTCGCTCGGAAGCAACTTCGTCGTCACCGACCCGACCAGGCCAATGTCGGCGCTGCCCCTCTACATGTTCCAGAATGCGTTGAACATCGGCTTCCCCGCCGCCCGTCAACGTGCCTGGGCAGCGGCCCTCACACTGGTGGCAATCGTGCTCATCTTCAACATCCTCGGACGCTGGCTGGGGCGCCGGACGCTCGCTTCGGGCACGCGCACCTGACGTGGAGGAGTCCGATATGACGGCAGATACTGACCTGGTTCCCATTCGTATCGCGCACCCTGCACCGGAGGCGGTCGCGGCACGAGCAGCGGAGGCGGACACCGTGCACCAGCCGGCGGACGCGGCGATCTCGGTGCACAAGCTGACTGCCTACTACGGGACCAAGCTCGCCGTCCGTGATGTGACTTTCGAAGCCGGCCAGCACGCGGTGACGGCGATCATCGGTCCATCCGGCAGCGGCAAGTCGACCGTCCTGCGTGCCCTGAATCGAATGCTGGAGGTCGTCCCCGGAGCTCGCGTGGAGGGCGAGATCCTATTCCACGGGATCAACCTCTACGATCGCGATATCGAGCCGGCTGCCGTGCGGCGCACGATAGGCATGGTTTTCCAGCAGCCCAACCCCTTTCCGACGATGTCGATCTACGACAACGTGGCCGCGGCTGCCCGCTTCAACGGGCTGGTGAAGACGCGCCAGGAGACCGATGAGCTGGTCGAGCGCTGTCTCCGCCGCGCTGCGCTATGGGACGAGGTGAAGGACACCCTCGGCCAGTCGGGTGCCTCCTTGTCCGGGGGCCAGCAGCAGCGCCTGTGCATCGCGCGGGCCTTGGCGGTGAACCCCGAGGTGATCCTCATGGACGAGCCGTGCTCCGCCCTAGATCCAATCGCCACATTGCAGATCGAGCAGCTGGCGCGCGAGCTCGCACAGCAGTACGCGATCGTGATCGTCACCCACAATATGCAGCAGGCGGCTCGTGTCTCGGACCAGACCGTGTTCATGAGCATGAACGAGGAACGCGCGGGGTACCTCGTGGAGAGCGGCCCGACCGCGGAGATCTTCACCAACCCACGCAACAAGCTGACCGAGGACTACATCACGGGAAGGTTCGGGTAATGGAACGCGAAACGGTGACACCGTTCCCCACCGAGAGCCCGGCCAGGCGCTCGCTGCGCGCCACATTCGACGATGAGCTCGATGCGCTGCGGGACGACGTGCTGCGGCTCGGCGGCCGGGTAGTGGACGCCCTGGAACGCGCGGAGCGCGCGCTGGTCGACCGCGACGTCGATCTCGCCGACCGGGTGCGCTGGGAGGACGCCGAGACGAACGAGCTCCAGCGCCGCGTCAACGCCGAGATCACGACCATGATCGCGACGCAGCAGCCCATGGCGCGAGACGTTCGCATCCTGCTCGGACTGCACCACGCCTCGGCGGAGCTGGAGCGGATGGGCGACTACGCGGTGAACATCGCGAAGCTGGCCCAGCAGATGGCGTCCGAGCCCGAGACGCCCATCTTTCCGCAGATCCCGCGCATGGCCCAGGTGTGCCGTGAGCAGATCCGCGCTGCGATGCGCGCCCTGGTCGACATTTCGGAAGAGGAGGCGCGCGCGGTCTGCGCACGCGACGACGAGATCGACCACCTCTACTCCGAGGTCTACGAGGCCGCGATCGCGATGATGGAGAAGAGCCCGGAACGGGCCCGCCAGGCGACGCACCAGCTCTTTGCGGCGCACCACCTGGAGAGGCTGGGGGACCGGGTGACCAACATCGGCGAGGACGTCGTCTACCTGGCCACTGGCAAGGTCGAGGATCTGAACACCTAGCCGATGGCCGCCATCCGTCGCAAGCTCCTGGTGGTCGAGGACGACCGCACGCTGCGCCAGGCGTTGGTCTTCAACCTGTCGCGCGAGGGCTACGAGCCAGTCACCGCGGCCGATGGCGAGAACGCGCTGGCGATCGCTCGAGCTCAGCGCCTTGACTTGATCCTATTGGACGTGATGCTGCCAGGCATGAGCGGCGTCGAGGTGCTCCGGACGCTCCGTCGCGAGGGCATCGACACGCCGGTGATCATTCTCTCCGCCAAAGGCGAGGAGATTGACCGAGTGGTTGGGTTGAAAGTGGGTGCCGACGACTACGTCGCCAAGCCGTTCTCGCGCCCGGAGCTGCTCGCGCGGATCGAGGCCGTGCTGCGGCGCGATCGACGCCACGCACCGGAGACCGAGGGCGCCATCGCGCCGTTGAAGGTTGGGCCAATCGAGATCGATCGGGAGCGGCGCGAGCTGCGCATCGAGGGGGATTCAGTTCACGTGACGACCAAGGAGTTCGAGCTGCTCGCGTACCTGGCCGACCACCCCGGGCGGATCTTCACCCGGGATCAGCTGCTGACGCGGATCTGGGGCTATGACTACGTCGGGGACGGGCGGACCGTTGACGTCCATGTCAGCTGGCTGCGGTCCAAGCTGCGGGCGGTGGGCGGTCATAACTACTTCCGGACCGTGCGTGGGGTGGGCTACGCCTTCGCGCCTCCGGGTGCGGCATGACGGTTCGGCCCGACACCTCGAGCGTCGACCAAACGCCGCCAGCTGCGGCGCCAGAACCCGCGCCGGCCGATCAGGCGGCTGCGGTCCTCGACGTCCTGCTGCGCGGAACGGGCAGCGACTTCCTGATCCTCACCGATCGACGGCTGCGCATCACCCGCGCCGGTTCCACGGCGGCGCGCCTGGCGGAGCGGCCAGCGAAGGACCTGGCAGGCATGAGCCTCATCGCGGCCTTCGGATCCGTGGCGCTGGATGGGGTCGCACGTGAGGCGCTCGAACGCAGGACGCCGCGTCAGGGCGAGGTACGGCTTGGCCGCCTGGGCAGCCGCGTCTACCAGGTTGATGCGCTGCCCCTGCGGGCCGAGGGCCTCCTGATGGTGCTGCACGACGTCACGAACGTGCGTCGTGTGGAGCAGGTGCGGCGCGACTTCATCGCCAACATCAGCCACGAGCTCCGGACGCCGCTCTCCTCGATCAAGCTCATCGCCGAGACGCTCTCCGGAGGGGCGGTCGATGACCTCGTCACCGCGCGCGACTTCGCCGGTCAGATCGAGCGCGAGGTCGATCACCTGGCACAGCTTGTCGACGAGCTTCTCGAGCTCTCGATGATCGAGTCCGGCGAGGTGCAGCTGCACATCGAGCCCACGCCCCCCAGCCAGATCGTCGCGTCGGTGGTCGAACGCATGCGTCCGCTGGCGGAGCGCAATCGGATCAGGCTCGAGGCGCTCCCGGTGCCCCGTGGCGCGGAATCGACCACGCGGGCAGCTGCTGATCCGGCGCGTCTCGAACAGGCGCTCGTCAACCTCGTACACAACGCGATCAAGTTCAGCCACCCCGACGGCGCGGTCAGAGTCGGGTCGGAGGTGCGGCCGGGGCACGTGCGCTTCTCGGTCCGCGATGAGGGCATCGGGATCCCCGCGAGCCACCTGCCACGCATCTTCGAGCGCTTCTACAAGGTCGACAGGTCTCGCGCGCGCGCGTCGGAAACGCCCGGCTCTGAGCTCCGCACAGGGAGTGCCGGCCTTGGCCTGGCGATCGTCCGCCACATCGCCGAGGCGCACAACGGCATGGTGGGGGTCGAGAGCGAGGAGGGGCAGGGCAGCGCCTTCTGGATCGACATCCCGGCTGCCTGAGCATCGGTCCACACCCGCGCCGCATACCCGGCGTACAACGGAGGAGTTTGCATTGGCGAAGGGCAAGAAGGGCAAGCCGCATGGTCCAGCGGAGGTGCTGGTCGTGGAGGCCGAGGTGTTCCCCTCCGCGGTGATCGTGGAGCTGTGGCACAAGAACGCCAAGGGCAAGCGAGAGTTTCTCGACAGCCGCCGCTATGACGTGGCCGAGGAAATCGCGGAGCTCGTTCTGGCCGTCGCCGAAAAGCAGCGCTGAAGGGACCTTCATCCGACGCTGACGCTGGCTTGACGATCGGATGGCACGATCGTTCCGAGGTGACTGCTTGCGCGGCGCACACGAGGCGCACCCGGCCCGACGTCTGGGGGGAAGCGGTGGTCTGGATCGGGACGTCCGAAGAACCAGCACCCACCGAGACGCTGGAGTGCATCTCGCTCCTCGACGCGATGCGGCGCGCGAGAATAGCGGCGCCGCGCAGCTTTTCCCTCATGCTGCCGGCTTCCGCCTTCGCTCGCGCCCAGAGGAGTCCCCGCAACGGCGTGCTCAGCCGCGCTCACCGCATCATCCTCTGCCCTGAAACGGCGAGTGCCCGGCTCGCCGGGTTTCCGGCCGCGCGGCTCGGCGTCCTGCCCAGGCCATTTGACGTCGAGGCCTTCGCCCACGCGATCTCCTGGCTCTCCGTCACACCCCGACCC
>Ga0070707_100003731_pt1 | contig 14373 bp, 16 predicted proteins | sample KBSK5502metaG_FD_65468 | JGI IMG/M metagenome (GOLD analysis project Ga0070707, IMG submission 65468) | Corn, switchgrass and miscanthus rhizosphere microbial communities from Kellogg Biological Station, Michigan, USA - KBS K5-50-2 metaG | ecosystem: Host-associated > Plants > Roots >... | reverse complement strand
GGCCGGGACTACCGGACGTTCGTGCTGACCGGCGATGGCGAGTTGCAGGAAGGGCAGGTCTGGGAGGCCGCGATGGCGGCGTCGCACTACAAGCTGGGCAACCTGGTCGCCATCGTGGACGCCAACGGGTTCTCAGGGTCCGGCCCGACTTCGCTGGCGATGAACATCGAACCGCTCGGCAAGCGGTTCGAGGCCTTCGGCTGGCGGGTCCAGGAGATCGACGGGCACGACATCGCCACGCTCAAGAAGACGTTCGACGAGCTGCCTGACGCCGCGGCAAGCGAGCAGCCGACGGCGGTCATCGCCAGGACGCGCAAGGGACACGGCGTCGAGTTCATGGAGAAGCAGCCGCAAGTCTGGCACCTCGGCCTGCTCAATCCCGAGCAGTACGCCGACGTGGTCGCGGAGATCACCGCCCGGATGCAACTAACGGGGGCGGGCGCCGAAGGGAGCGCGCAGTGAGTCAGCCGTCCGCGCCGACCGAGAAGAAGATGGTCGACGTCTTCTCCGACACCGACAGGGACACCGCGCTCAAGGCCAACCCGTCCGGCTACGCGGTCACCGAGATCGCCGCCGGCGACGACCGTGTGCTGACCATGACCGCGGACCTGTCCAACACGCTGGCGGAGTTCCGCGAGGCGTTCCCTGACCGGTACATCGAGCTGGGCATCGCGGAGACGAACTCCGTCTCCGTCGCGGCCGGCCTCGCGGCCTGCGGGTACGTGCCGTACATCTTCTCCATGTCGCCGTTCGGCGTGCTGAAAACGGCCGAGCAGTGGCGCACCGACGCCGACTACAACCACCTGCCGGTCCGGCTCGTCGGGCGGCTGTCCGGCCTGGCCATGGGCTACTTCGGCACCAGCCACTACGCCGTCGAGGACATCGCGATCGCGCGGACCTTCGCCAACACCACCGTGGTCTCCCCCGCCGACCAGAACGCGGTGCTCGCGCTGATGCGGTCCACCGCCGCCGTGGCGGGCCCGGTCTACATCAGGATCGCCGAGGCGGTCGACCCGGTCTACGACATGGTGCCGGACATCCCGCGCGGCACGTGGCCGCGGCTGCGGGAGGGCGGCGACCTCACCCTCGCCGCGCACGGCATGGGGGTCGGCCTGGCCGTCCAGGCCGCGGAGGTCCTGGCGTCCGAGCACGGGATCAGCGCCGACGTCTACGACGGCGGCTACCTCAAGCCGTTCGACGAGGCCGCGATCGTCGACACCGCCGCCAGGACGGGCAAGGTGCTCACGATCGAGGACCACACCGTGAACGGCGGCATCGGCGCCATCGTCGCGGAGACCGTCGCGCGGCACAAGATCGTCGCGGACCTCGCGCAGTGCGCGCTGCCGGACGTGGACCTGGAGGTGGGCGTGCCCGCCGAACTGTATGAGTACTACGGGCTGACGGTGGCCGGCGTGGTCGCCAGGGCCCTGGAACTCGCGAAGGGATAGAAGGGAAACCGCATGCCAGAACCGCTACTCGATCCCACCGGAGACAGTGACCGCAGCACCAACACGACGCTGGCGGCCCGGCCCCAGACGCTGAACGGCCTGGTCGTGGGCCTGCTCGACAACTCCAAGCCGAACGGCGCCGTCATCCTCCGTGCCGTCGGCCGCGAGCTGCAGGAGAAGTACGGCGTCCGGGAGATCCGGATGTTCCAGAAGGGCTACTTCGGCACGCCCGTCGAGGAGTCCGTCGTCCAGCAGATGCTGCACAACTGCGACTTCGCGGTTGCCGCGATCGGTGATTGAGGCTCCTGCAGCGCGGCCAGTTTGGCCGATGGGATCGTGCTGGAGCGGGCCGGCATCCCCGCTGTCAGCCTGTGCACGGATGCCTTCAGGATCACCGCCGAGGCGATGGCGAACCAGATGGGGTTCCCCGGCTACCAGTACGTAGCCCTGCCGCACCCGATCGCCAGCCGCACAGAGAAGGAGATCGACGAGATGGCGCGCGACGCGCTGCCCGACGTCATCAAGGTGCTCGGCGCCGGACTGACGTACCTGGGGGTGACGCCGGCGTGACGCAGCCAGAGTCGGGCGCCCCGGACGCCGCCGAGGCCCGGCGCGCGATCGAGTACTACTACGAGCATGGCTGGACCGACGGGCTGCCCGTCGTCCCGGTCACCGAGTCCTACCTCGCGGAGTTCCTGGCCACGACCGGCCGCGACCCCGACGAGGTGCTCATCCCCATGCCGCACCTCAACAAGAACCTCACCGTCCGGCTGGCCGCGATCAACGCGGCGCTGGCCGGCTGCCTGCCGGAGTACTTCCCCGTCGTGCTGGCCGCGTGGGACTCGTTCCTCGGCGACGGCATGGTCACCAGGTCGATCTGGCAGTCCACGACAGGGACCGCCCCGTTCGTCGTGGTCTACGGGCCGGCCAGGCAGCGGCTCGGGCTGAACTCCCGCGGCAACGTGTGGGGATCAGGGTTCCGCGCCAACGCGACGATCGGCCGGGCGATCAGGCTCGGCGCGATCAACGGCCTCGGCCTCAAGCCGCACGTGTTCGACCAGGCCACCCAGGGCACGCCCGCCAAGTACTCCTGCTGCATCGCGGAAAATGAGGAGGACTCCCCCTGGCCAAGCCTGGCCGCGGACAACGACATCGGCCCGGACGACAGCGCCGTCTCCGCGACCGTCATCCGCTCGGTGCTGCACATCGAGGCCAGGCACACCACCGCTCCCGAGCAGCTCGCGGCGGACTTCGCCGACTCGCTGTGCCGCACCGGCGCGCTGGTGCGGGCCAGGGCCAGCGGTTACGTCGTGCTGAACCCGGAACACGCGCGGCTCTTCGACAAGCACGGCTGGTCCAAGGCCGACGTGCGGGCCGCTATCGCGGACCAGGGCTGGCGCACCTACCGGGACCTCGCGAGAGCGGGCAAGGAGGCCATCGCGGGCGGCACCGGCTGGCGGCTGCCCGCCGACCACCCGGACGCCCGGCCGCAGGAGACGCCGGACGACCAGAACAGCCCGGTCCAGCTGATCACGTCCGTCGACGCGGTGCAGATTGTGGTGGCCGGCGCCCCCAACGCCGGCGTGTCCTCGATCGTCGAGACGTTCGGCCCGTTCGACCGCGGGCCGGCGATCACGAAGGTCGAGGAGAGATAGCGGGAGCGAGCCCGCGGTACCGCGATCCGCCGCGGTTCCGGTCACCGCGGGCCGCTGTCGGCTCCTTATCCGGAACGTCACCGGCCGGCTCACCGGCGTATCGTGGCTCCCATGGCCGCCGAGCCCGTGGATGAGCCGCCTCCCGACAACGCACGGCTCGTCATCTGGGCGGGCCCCGCGTTCCTCCTGTTCTCCGTCGTGCTGATCCCGTGGACCATCTACCTGGGCTTCGACCTGCCGGACAGGCAGGAGTCCTCGCACTACAACATCGCCTGGGTCGGGTTCGACGTGATACTCCTCGTGGTGCTGGCCGCCACGGGGTTCTTCGCGCTGCGGCGGTCCCCCTTCCTGGCGGTGGGCGCCACCGCGGCCGCGACCCTGCTCGTCGTCGACGCCTGGTTCGACGTGATGACCTCCCCGCCGGGCAGCCAGTTCCTCGGATCGCTCGCCTCCGCGGTCCTCATCGAGCTGCCGCTGGCGGCCGTCTGCGGCTGGCTGGCCTACCACACCGAGCACCTCGAAGAGGAGCGGATCGTCCTGCTGCTGAACCCAAGGCGCAACCGATGACGGTACGGGCCCGCCGGGTGTACGAGGCGCCGGACGCGGCGGATGGCAGGCGGGTGCTTGTCGACCGGCTGTGGCCGCGCGGGCTGGCCAAGGCCGCCGCGCACATCGACGAGTGGCTCAAGGCGATCGCGCCGTCCAACGAGCTGCGGGTCTGGTACGGCCACGACCCGGCCAAGTTCGAGGAGTTCCGCCGCCGCTACGGCGACGAGCTGCGCGATCCTGACCGCGCCGCGGCGCTCGCGCACCTGCGCGAGCTGGCCGCCGCGGGACCGGTCACGCTGCTGACCGCGACCAGGGACCTGGAGCACAGCGAGGCGGCGGACCTGGCCGAGCGGCTCGGCCAGGGTTAGCGCGCAGACTGCCGTGACGTACCGCGCTTGCCTGTCCTCTTGCCCCGGCATGGGGCGCTGGCTCAAGCTCGATACGTGAACAGCGCAACGATCACCGAGCCGGGCAGGCAGACGCCGGTGTACGGGGAGTTCGACGTCGTCGTGGTCGGCGGCGGGCCGGCCGGGATCATGGCGGCGACGGCGGCGGCGCGGGCCGGGTGCTCGACACTGCTGATCGAACGGTACGGGTTCCTCGGCGGGGCCGGGACGGCCGGCGGCCTGTCCACGTTCTGCGGGCTGCACGCGCGGACCCACGGCGAGGACGTGCGGGTCATCAGGGGACTCGCCGACGAGCTGCTCGACCGGCTGGTCAAGCTGGACGGACTGAACGCGCCGCACCTGACGATCGCCGACGGGATCGCGGCGCAGGCGTTCGACATCTCCGCCTACAAGATCGCCGCGGACGAGCTCGTCACCGGCGCCGGCGCGCGGATCTTGTTCCACGCGATGGCGGTCGGCGTCGTCATGACCGGCGAGCACGTGATCGACGCCGTGCTGATCGAGTCCAAGTCCGGCAGGCACGCGGTGCGGGGCCGGTTCTTCATCGACGCGTCGGGCGACGGCGACCTCGCCGCCTGGGCCGGCGTGCCGTGGGAGAAGGCGCCGCCGGTCAACGGGCTGATGTACCCGTCGCTCATGTTCCGCATCAACGGCGTCGACGTCGCCAAGGCGGGCCCGGCCCCGTGGCGCACCGTCGAGCGCCTGATGGACGAGGCCGAAAAGGCGGGCACCCACACGTTCCCGCGGAAAAAGCCGATCGTCCGCCCGCAGCGCAACCCGCTCGAATGGCGGGCCAACCTGACCCAGCTGCGCACCGAAGACGGCGGCGCCATCGACGGCACCAGCGTGGACGAGCTGACCCGCGGCGAGCTCATCGGCCGCCAGCAGGTGCTGGACGCGTTCACGTTCATCAGGGAGCGCACGCCCGGCTTCGAGGACTCCTACATCGTGGACATCGCCCCGCAGATCGGCATCCGCGAGACCCGCAGGATCGTCGGCGCCTACCAGCTCACCGAGGACGACGTGCTCGGCTGCGCCGACTTCGGCGACACCATCGGGGTCAACGGCTGGCCGGTCGAGGCGCACGTGGCCGGAACCGTGGAGTTCCGCTGGCAGACGAAGCCGCGCGGGTTCAACCAGCTCCCGTTCCGGATGATCCTGCCTGGCACCGTCGCCAACCTGTACGTCACCGGCCGGTGCGCGTCGATGACCCACGGCGCGCAGTCCGCCGCCCGCGTCACCGGCCCCTGCTTCGCCATGGGCGAGGCGGCCGGCACGGCCGCCGGCATGGCCCTGGACGCGGGGCTGGCCGGCGACCAGATCGACGTCACCGAGCTGCAGCGCCGTCTGGAGGAGCAGGGCGCCTACCTGGGCCGCACCACCCCGGAGGCGATCCTCTGAGAGGTCCCAGGGGAAATCCGTGGCGTTTCCGTTGCCCTGGTCACGGAAACGCCATGGATTTATCTGTGGTGCCGCCCTATTGCCCACGTGCCTCCGGCGTATCAGGCTCTGGGGTGTGGCAGATCGCAAGCTCCGGTCTAACTTCACGCCGGGAACGACGCCGTGGGCGATGCGCCGCGCGCAGTGGTCCGCGCTCGGGCTGAGCGACGAGGACCTGGAGAAGCCCAAGATCGCGATCGTCAACTCCTCGTCACAGCTGGCCTCCTGCTTCAGCCGCCTGGACGAGATCGTCGCCCCGCTCAAGGCGGCCATCGAAGCGGCCGGCGGCGTCGCGTTCGAGGTGCGTACCGCCGCCCCGTCCGACGCGATCACCAGCGCCGGCGCGGCCGGGCAGTACATCCTGCCGAGCCGCGACCTCATCGCCAGCGACATCGAGGTCGCCGTCGAGGGCGCGCTGCTCGACGGCATGGTCTGCCTGGCGTCGTGTGACAAGACCACCCCCGGCCAGCTCATGGCCGCGGGCCGGCTGAACATCCCGACGATCATCGTGGCCTGCGGCTACCAGCCGTCCGGCGTCTACAAGGGCGAGTCCGTCGACTTCGAGGACATCTTCCGGTTCGCCGGGCACGTGAACGCCGGGCGGATGACCGTCGACGAGCTCGCGGAGATGTCCCGCTGCGCGGTCACCGGCCCCGGCGTCTGCGCCGGCATGGGCACCGCGAACTCCATGCACCTGGCCGCCGAGGCGCTCGGCATGGCGCTGCCAGGCACCACTCCGGTGCTCGCCCGCGGGCAGCGGATGTGGGACGCGGTGGCCCAGGCCGGCGCTCGCATCGTGGCTCTCGTCGACGACGACATCCGCCCCCGGTCGGTCCTGACGAGCGCGGCTTTCGCCAACGCCGTCACCGCGATCCTCGCGGTCAGCGGATCGGTGAACTGCCTCAAGCACCTGCAGGCCATCGCCGTCGAAGCCGGCTGCGACGCGGACGTGTACCGGCTGTTCGAGGACCTCGCGCCCAAGGTGCCGCTGCTCACCGACGTCAAGCCCAACGGCGGCACCCAGATCACCCAGTTCGACGCGGCGGGCGGCACCCGCGCGCTGCTGCGGCAGCTCGCCCCGCTGCTCGACCTGTCGGCCGGGACCGTCGCCGGGGTCACGCTCGGCGAGGCGATCGCCGCGGCGCCTGCCGACGGGGCAGTGATCAGGCCGCTGACGGCGCCGCTCGCCACGCACCCCGCCATCGTGGTGATGCGCGGCTCGCTGGCGCCCGACGGGGCCGTGCTGAAGCGGACGGTCGCCGACGACGCGCCGCTGAGGTTCCGTGGGCCCGCCAGGGTCGTGCACTCCCGGGAGGAAGGCGTCGCGGCGGCGCGGGCCGGCCGCTTCGCGGCCGGCGACGTCGTCGTGCTCACCGGGCTCGGGCTGCGCGGCTCCCCCGGCATGGGCCTGACGTCGGCGCTGATGTTCGCGATCGACGGGGCCGGGCTGTCCACATCGGTCGCGGTGATCACCGACGGGCAGATGTCCGGGCTCGTCAACGGCGGCCTCGTGGTGGCCGAGGTGGCCCCCGAGGGCGCGGCGGGCGGCCCGCTCGGCCTGGTCCGCGACGGTGACATGATCTCCATCGACGTCAACGCCAGGGCGATCGACTTCGAGGTCGATCCCGGCGAGCTGGACCGGCGGCGGGCTGAGTTGCCGCCGCTGGCGGCGCCGGCCGGGTGCGGCTGGCTGTCGGTCTACGCGCGGACCGTCGCGCCGCTCGGGCGCGGCGCGACCCTAGGGGGGCATGGGGGGACTAGTCCCCCCATGCACGCGGGGATCGCGGGCACGGTTGTCAACTACTGAACAGTCATGAAAGGGCGGGAGCCACGTGCGGGCCGTTCTGTATATCGATAAAGAAGAGGGGACGGCCGTCAGCGACGTGCCGGACCCCAGCCCGGGACCCGATGATGTCGTCGTCTCCGTCGACGCGTGCGGGCTGTGCGGCTCGGACGTGCACTCCGTGCAGAACGGGCAGTGCGCGCCGGGGCAGATCCTCGGGCACGAGTTCAGCGGGCGGATCGTGGCGCTCGGTGCCAGCGTGACCGGCTGGTCCGAGGGGCAGGCGGTGGCCGCCTCCCCGCTCGGCTCGTGCGGCAAGTGCCGGATCTGCGCGCGCGGGCTCGCGTTCCGCTGCCCTGCCGCGCCCAACATCGGGATCACTGCCCAGGGCGCGTACGCGCAGTACGTCGCGGTTCCCGCCAGGCAGCTGGTGGCGCTGCCGCCGGAGCTGCCGCTGGAGCTGGGGTCGCACGCCGAGCCCCTGTCGGTCGGGTCGCAGGCGGTCAAGCTGTCCGGCGCCGGGCCCGGCGACCCGGTGCTCGTCTACGGGGTCGGGCCGATCGGGCTGTACTCAATCATGGCGCTGCGGCTGGCCGGGGCCGGGCCGATCGTCGCGGCCGGGCGGTCGGCGGGACGGCGGCAGGCGGCCGCCGACGTCGGGGCCGACGTGGTGATCGACACTCGCGAGATCTCGGTCGAGGAGTACGCCACGCAGTCGGGCACGCGGTTCGCGGCGGTGCTCGAGTGCTCCGCCGCGCCCGGCGCGTTCACCGAAGGGCTCGCGGTGCTCGAGCCTGGCGGCACCTGCGTCGAGGTAGCGCTGACGCCCGAGGTGGCGTCGCTGCCGCTGTTCGGGATGCTGAGCGAGGGACTGCACATCGCCGGCGCCTGCGCGTTCTCCGACGACACCTACCGGGAGTCGGTGGCGCACATCGCGGCCGGGCGGGTGCCGGTGGAACGGCTGGTGTCGGAGCGGGTGACGCTGGATGACACGCCGTCCGCGCTGAAACGGCTGCAGACGCCAGGCTCGTTGGTGCGGATCGTGTCCCGGCCCTGGGGCTAACAAGCAAAGGAGCTTTGTGCATGGAAGAGTTCGCGGGCAAGACCGCCGTCATCACCGGGGCGGGCAGCGGCATGGGCAAGGCCTTCGCGACGCGCTGGGGCGCGGAGGGAATGAACATCGTGATCGGCGACATCCAGCAGGACGCGCTGGACGCCACGGTCGCGGAGCTGTCGGCGGCCGGGGTTCCCGTGCTCGGGCTGCGCACCGACGTGTCGAAGCTGCCCGACATCGAGGCGCTGGCCGACGCGGCCGAGGAGCGGTTCGGGAACATCCACCTCGTGCACAACAACGCCGGCGTCGAGGGTTACCTGGACGGGCCGATCTGGGCGGCCACCGCCAAGGACTGGGACTGGACGCTGTCGGTCAACCTGATGTCGGTGATCTACGGCATCAGGACGTTCGTGCCGCGGATGCTCGCGCACGGCGAGGACGGGCACGTGGTCAACACCTGCTCGATGACCTCGGTGATCGCGGCGGGCAACATGTACGGGATCTGCAAGCACGCGATCCTCGCCATGACCGAGGTGCTCGCCGCGGACCTGGAGGCGGCGGACGCCAACGTCGCGGCGACCGGGATCTGCCCGGGGATCATCGCGACCAACCTGTTCCACGGGTCGCGGAACCGGCCAGCCGCGCTGGCCAACGAGGGCGGCATGTCGTCGTCGGGCGCGTCGCTGCGCGACCACATGCACTCCGTGCTGTCCAAGGGCATGCCGCCGTCCGAGGTCGCGGACAAGGTGGTTACCGCGGTGCGGGAGAAGAAGCTGTACCTGCTGACCGACCACGAGTGGGACAGCAGGATCGTCGCCAGGCACGAAGCCATCATGGCCGGGGCGGTCGGCCCGGCCGCAACAGGGATGCTAGACGCGGAGGGTGTCCGATGAGCGTGCGGTACGGGCTGGATGGACAGGTCGCGGTCATCACCGGCGCGGCCAACGGGTTCGGGCTGGCGGTCGCGCAGCGGCTGGCGGACGAGGGCGCTCGCCTGGTCCTGGTCGACAGGGACGCCGACGGGCTGCGCGCGGCCGCCGAGAAGCTCGGCGGCCTGGCGGTCGTCGCGGACGTCTCGCAGGAGTCCGAGGTGGACGGGTACGTGCAGGAGGCGGTCAACGCGCACGGGCGGATCGACCTGTTCTTCAACAACGCGGGCATCGAGGGCCGGATGGCGCCGATGACCGAGCTGTCGGTCGAGGACTTCGACCGGGTCTGGCGGGTCAACGGGCGCGGCGTGTTCATGGGGCTGCGCGCGGTGCTGAAGGTCATGAAGCCGCAGGGGTCGGGCGTGATCGTGAACACCGCCTCGATGGCAGCGATCAAGGGCGCGGCGACGTTCTCCCCGTACATCGCCTCCAAGCACGCGGTGCTCGGGCTGACGAAATCGGCGGCGCTGGAGGCGGCGCCGTACGGCATCCGGATCAACTGCGTGGCGCCGGGGCACTTCGACACCCGGATGGGCCGCGACCTGACGCACCAGATCAATCCGGACGATCCGGACGGCGTGTTCCGGGCGGTGTCCGAGTCGGTGCCCTACGGCAAGCGGTACGGCACGGCCGCCGAGGTCGCGAACGTGGTGCTGTGGCTGTTTTCCGATGAGTCGGAGTACGTCTCCGGCGCGCTGCACCTCATCGACGGGGCACTCAACGCGGGCTGAGCCGTCCCCGCCTGAGTAGGCTCTCTGCACGTGGGAGGCGTGTACCAGGCGGTGTACCGCGTCGCGCTGCGGCGGCTGCCGCCGGAGGCGGCGCACGCCGCAGGGTTCTGGCTGATCCGGGCGGCGGCCGCCGTTCCTGGTGGCGCATGGGTGCTGCGGCGCTTTCTCGCGCCGTGGGACCCCGTCTTGCGGGTGCGGGCGCTCGGCCTGGACTTTCCCGGGCCGCTCGGGCTGGCGGCGGGGTTCGACAAGGACGGCCACGGCGTGGCCGGGCTGGCGGCGCTCGGGTTCGGTTTCGTCGAGGTCGGCACGGTGACCGCGCGGCCGCAGCCGGGCAACGCGAAGCCGCGGATGTTCCGGTTCCCCGCCGAACGTGCCCTGGTCAACCGGATGGGCTTCAACAACGCCGGGGCGGCGGCGCTCGCTGCGCGGCTGCGCGCGCTGCGCGAGGCGCCGGGGCCGCGGCCCGTCGTCGGCGTCAACATCGGCAAGACCAAGGCGGTGCCCGACGACGGGGCGATCGCCGACTACGTGACCAGTGCCCGGCTGGTCGCGGACGTCGCCGACTACGTGGTCGTCAACGTCAGCTCCCCCAACACGCCTGGCCTGCGCGACCTGCAGGCGGCGGACAAGCTGAAGCCGCTGCTGTCCGCGGTGCGCCGCGCGCTGGACGAGGCGTCCCCGCGCCGCCGGGTGCCCTTGCTGGTGAAGATCGCCCCTGACCTGGCCGACGCCGACATCGACGCGGTCGCCGACCTCGCGCTCGGCCTGGGGCTCGACGGCATCATCGCCACGAACACCACGATCTCCCGCGCCGGGCTGCGCGACAGCGCGGCCGTCGCCGACGCGGGCCCCGGCGGCATGTCCGGCGCGCCGCTGCGCGGGCGTGCCCTGGAGGTGCTGCGCCGCCTGCACGCCCGCACCGGCGACCGCCTGGTCCTCATCGCGGCCGGCGGCATCGAGAGCGCCGACGACGCGCGGGAGCGGCTGGCGGCGGGCGCAACGTTGCTGCAGGCCTACACCGCGTTCATCTACGAGGGCCCGCTATGGCCGCACCGCGTCCAGGCGGACCTGGCCGATGGTTTCCGCCGGATCGGCCGTCCGCCTCCGGGATGACCCCGATGCCCGCGGCCGCAGACCCCGGCGGCCTCTGGCCGTTTTTTCGCAGCAGAATAGTTCTCCGGCGCGATCATGAATGAAGGACCATAATGGTCGCGGCCGGAGTGCTGGTGGCCCGAGGGGAAGGAGCAGGCAATGCCTGGAATCGTTGTGGGGGTGGATGGCTCACCCAACTCCGAACGCGCACTTAACTGGGCGATGAAACAGGCGGTGGCTGTGGGGGCTCCGTTGACTGTCATAGCAGTGCACGAGGTTCCGAAGAGCTACTGGGGCGGCATCCCGGTGGTAGGCCCGGCGGACGCCGGGCTGCTGGACAACCTGCGCAAGGCCGCTGAAGAGATGACGCAACGGGCAGCCGGCCGGCTGGGCGATGCCGCGCCTGCCACGGTGACTATTCATGCTGTGAACGGCTTTGTGGTCAAGGAACTGGTTGATGCTTCGCAGGACGCGGATCTGGTAGTTCTCGGCGCACGCGGCGGCGGCGGCCACGGTTTTGCCCGGCTGCTCGTGGGCTCGGTGAGCAGCGAGGTTCTCCAGCACTCGGCATGCCCGGTGGTGATCGTCCCGCACGAGCGGTGAACAGGGGCCGGACAGGCCCGGCTGCTGAGCAGCGCGCGCTACCAGGTCTGCTCGGCGGCGCGGACGAGGATTTCGTTGACCGCCACCCGGCGGTCCCTGGTCACGATGTAGGCCACCGTGTCGGCGATGTCGTCGGGCCGCAGCGGGCGTACACGCTGCTTCCCGGCCTGGCTACCCGCCCGGCAGTAGAGCTGATCGTGACCAGGTCCGCCACCTGGCGGGGCGAGTCCGCGGCGGCGCGGACCAGACGCGGCAGCGCCGCGTGGGTGATGTAGAGCATGCCTTGCACGTTCAGGGCCACCATCTGGTTCCAGTCGCCAACCGGGGCGTCAGGGCTGGTCCCAGGAGCATGATCCCGGCGTTGCTGACCACGGTGTCCAACCGGCCCAGTTCGGCGACGGCCGCCTCGACCGCGCCCGCGGCCTGCTGCTGGCTGGTCACGTCCGCCTGCGCGAATCCTAGGAGCTCTGCGGAATCCTGCCATCCGCTTGCTGGTCTCGCCGGGCGGATCCGGACGGCGCGGCCGCGGGTGCCGTGGCGCTGCCCACAACGAGTGGGCGCACGAACTTCGGCGACTTCGGCAGCTCGGTGTGGTCGAGTTCGGTGACCGTGAAGCCGGCCTGGCGGACGGACTCGAGCGTGGGGCGGTTGCAGTCACAGCAGACCACGAGCCGGTTGAGCCAGTTCATCCGGTCCTGCAGGCGAGCCCAGGCGGGATCCTCGGAGCGCAGGTGCTCGATGAACAGTAGCCGCCCGCCGGGACGCAGCACCCGGCGCAGCTCGCGCAGGGCGCGAGGCTGGTCGTCGACCCCGCACAGGACCAGCGTCGAGACGGCCACGTCGAAAGAATCGTCCTCGAACGGGAGGTCCTCGGCCGGGGCGCGCAGCACCGTCGCGGACGGGCGCTGCTCCTTGACCCGCCGTTCCAGGCGCCGCAGCATCGGGGGCTCGGGCTCGGTGATCGTCAGGGACCGGACCTCGGCGCCGTAGCAGGGCAGGTTGAGTCCCGTGCCGCCGCCGATCTCGACGACGTCGCCGCTCGCGCCGGCCAGCAGGCGCTCCCGCATGGCATGCAGCCCGGCTTGCTCGGCCTTGGCTATCTGGCGGTCGTACGTCAGGGCGAAGAACTTGCTCCGCAGGCCCATGGTGTCCTCTTTTCGTCGCGTGAACGCTGATAGCACGAACGTAACGACGCGGCCCCGGGCAGCGCATGAGGCGAACACCCCATCTTCTCCGAGCCTGTCGGCGCTGGGCGGCGGAAGGTTACGCTTGGCTGGTGGGAGGGGTTTCCGGGGACCGGCGCGCCCGGCTGGCCGAGCTGGTCGCGGCGCTGTCGCTCGGCGTGGACCTGGGATTCGGCCAGCCGATGGAGCACGTGCTGCGGCAGTGCATCATCTCCCTACGGCTGGCCGACTGCGCGGGGCTGGGCGAGCAGGACCGGGTGGCGGTCTATTACACCGCCCTGCTGGTCAACGTCGGCTGCCACGCTGACGCGCACGAGCAGGCGAAATGGTTCGGCGACGACATCAGGCTCAAGTCCGGCAAGTACGCGTACGAGTTCCGCAGCGTGCGCGGCGCGCTGGCGTCCATGCGGCTGGTCGGCTCCGGCAACCCGCCGCTGCACCGGTTCCGGGTGGGCCTCGAGTTCGCCTTCTCCGGCCACCGCGAGCTGGACGGGATGATCGCCCAGCACGCGAGGCTGGCCAGGGCGCTCGCCGAGCAGCTCGGCCTGCCTGACACCGTGCGCGAAGGGGTCGGCACGGCCTATGAACAGTGGGACGGGCACGGCTGGCCCGGCGAACTGAAGAGCGACGCGATCCCGATCACGGCCAGGATCGCCCAGCTCGCGGAGTTCATGGAGGTGGCGCACCGCGTCGGCGGCGTGCCGGCGGCGACCACGCTGGCCCGCAGGCGGGCGGGCAGGCAGTTCGACCCGGCCCTGGCCGAGCTGCTGTGCACCCGGGCGAGCGAGGTATTCGGCAGTCTCGACGCGGTTCCCGCCTGGCAGACCGTGATCGCGGCCGAGCCCGCGCTGGCCGTGGAATTGTCGGAGGAGCAACTCGACGCCGCCCTGGAGGCCATCGCGAACTTCGTGGACCTCAAGTCGCCGTACACCCTCGGGCATTCGGTGGCGGTCGCCGAGCTAGCGGAGGAAGCTGGCCGCAGGCTCGCGTTGCCGCCGGAGCAAGTGCTGCTGCTGCGCCGAGCCGGGTTCGTGCTCGGATTCGGGCGACTTGGCGTGTCGAACTCGATCTGGGACCGGCCGGGCCCGCTGAGCGCGGGCGAGTGGGAACGCGTCCGGATGTATCCCTACCTGACCGAGCGCATGCTGCACCAGTCCGCGGCGCTGGCGCCGCTCGGCGAGATCGCGGTGCAGCATCGTGAGCGGCTCGACGGCAGCGGCTACCCGCGCGGTCTCGCGGGGGGCGCGATCTCCAGGCTGGCCCGGGTGCTGGCGGCCGCGGACGTATACGTATCGATGCGCGAGCCCCGGCCGCACCGGCCCGCGCGGCCGGCCGGGGAGGCGGCCGCGGAGATGCATGCCGAAGTGCGCGCCGGGCGGCTGGACGGCGCCGCCGCCGACGCCGTGCTCGAGGCGGCAGGCCATCGGCAGCCGCGCCGCCGGCAGGCGATCGCCGGCCTGACCGCCCGCGAGGTCGAGGTGCTCATCCTGCTCGC
>Ga0070707_100003730_pt1 | contig 14373 bp, 14 predicted proteins | sample KBSK5502metaG_FD_65468 | JGI IMG/M metagenome (GOLD analysis project Ga0070707, IMG submission 65468) | Corn, switchgrass and miscanthus rhizosphere microbial communities from Kellogg Biological Station, Michigan, USA - KBS K5-50-2 metaG | ecosystem: Host-associated > Plants > Roots >... | reverse complement strand
GCCTCCGAAAAGCTGCGGCAGACCTGGGCCGCTCTCGCCCGAGTAAACATAAAACACCACACTGTGACGTCGCCACAGTCCGGAAAACCCCGCAAATGGCCGCCGGATACTTGCGGCATCTCGTTTGAAAAACTTATTCTTGGACTAGAAAAGGTACATAGTTTGCACTTGCCGGAATGCCGCGCAGACGACAATTGCCGGAACCATGCGTCATCGTTTAGGCATCCTTCTATATCTTTGGATCTTTTCCGTTCTGCCTCTGGCGGCACAATCGGGCTCGCCGGTACTTCAATCCGTTGCTCCAAATCTTATAGTTGCCGGTTCCCAGAGTACGGCGATCACCCTCAGCGGCAGCGGTTTCAACCCATCCTCCGAAGTTCGCCTCTATCTTGGACTCGGCTCCACGCCGCTCCAGATTACGCAACTTCTATTGGTGCAACCTACATTCATCGACAGTGGCACACTACAGACCACAATTCCCCATGACTGGCTGACATCTGCGGGCACAATCGGCGTCCGAGTGTTTAATAAAGACACAAGTACTGAGTCGCTAACTTCCATTTTTACCGTTTTTCCCTCTGTTCCTCCGGTCGTGTCTTCAGTGAACGTTGCCGGAGCAGGCCGTGGCACGACCTACAAGATCTCTTTCACGGGCACGAATCTCACAACCGCGCGACTTTTGTTTGGCGGTAGTGGAATCAGCGTCGGTAGTTTGAGCGGAAACGATGCATTGTTCGTGGCCGACATCTCCGTCGCCGCTGATGCTCCAAGTGGGCCGCAAGCGATGACCATCTCAACTCTGGCGGGCTCGACGTCCACCTGCGGACAGACGCCATGCAGTTTTGCGGTGCTCGGCGATGCGGGTACGTGGACGCCAACTGGACCATTTCACGATTTCCGATCCAGAGCGGTTGTCGTTCGCCTGTTGGACGGAAGAGTGTTGCTGGCTGGTGGCGGAACCAACAACCAGACACAGGCCACGGCCTCCGCAGAGATTCTCGATCCCAGCACGGGGCAATGGACTCCAACAAGCTCGATGACCGTCGCGCGCACGAATGCAGGCGGCACGCTGCTTCCCGACGGGCGAGTTCTTGTGGCGGGAGGCAGCGATGGGAAGTCGGCGCTTTCTTCCGTGGAGATTTATGATCCGGTGAGTCAAACCTGGACTGCCTCAGGTTCGATGACGAGCAACGATCCGCCCACGCCCATTCAGCTAACCGACGGACGAGTTATGCTGCTGCATCAGGGTGGAACCATACTGGCCGAGATATTCGACGCCGTCCGAGGGACCTTCCAACCCATCGCGCGAACTGGCTCAAACTTCCAGAGAGTAGCTGCGCTGCTCCGGAGTGGCAAAGTACTTATTGCGGAAGGCGGCGTCGGTTCGACAATTTACGATCCAGGCACGAACACCTACAACGCGGTTACGACTTCATGCGGTCTCATATTTGGACCGACGGCGCGACTGCTTCCCGACGGCCGCGTTCTTTGCCGCAATACGTACTGCTTTAGATTCTGCGAAGTGAGCGTAAGCAAGAGCGCGTCGCTCTATGATCCGCAAACCGATTCCACAAAACAGTCCGCTGCCACGGCTTCTGGTCCGGATGTCCTGCTTCCTGGTGGCCTGGTATTCATCGCCGGCGACATCGGCGACATCTTGACTGGTTTCACCTTCCCTCGAGGGCCAAACACTTTATACGACCCCTCATCCGATCAAATTGTTTTTGTGCCGGTGTCGGCAATCGTTACGAATCCCGATACGATGATTCTGTTGGAAGAGGGCCGGGCTCTCGCGTTGGGTCCAAACGCCGCCGACATTTTCAGTTTTCCGGCTCCCGACAATCCTGCGCCTTCGATTGGTTCCGTGAGCGCGAGCAGCCCTGCGTCGGCTGCGGATTTCATCAGTCTCGACGTTCGCGGAGGCGTGTTTCTTTCGAACTCATTTGTCCAGATCGGTTCGACAAAGCTTGTCACTTTGTATCTGGGTTCGCATCGTCTGGTCGCATTCGTTCCACCAGCGTTGCGATCCACGCTTTCGAGCGGCGTCAGCGTCGTGAATCCTTCTCCAGGTGGAGGGGCAAGCGATCGTGTGCAGGTCGGATTTGCAGCGCCTGCACCGGTCATAAGTTCGATTACTCCTAACACGGCGGCTCAGGGTTCGCAGTTCGATGCCGTGATCTCCGGACAGAATCTGGGAAATGCGGTTTCCGTGAGTTTCGCGAGTGCGGGCGTGATTGCCACTATTCGATCTGGCGGCGATGCCACCACGCTCACGATTTCCGTGAACGTCGCTCTGACTGCAGGCCTGGGCCCGCAGTCTTTGACGCTTGAAACGGGTTCCGGTTCGACGACAGTAGCGAATGCTTTGCGGGTGCAGCGCGGTTTTCCAAGCACAAAGCCGTTGCCTATCGAAGACGTCGAACTCGTGCGGGTTCGCAGCGGTTATGCAGTGATTACGCCCGACGCTTCAACCGCGCCGCCGCGTGCCTCGCTCACGTACGGAGTCGTTCGACATGGACTGGTTGAGGCGCAGGCGGCAATTCCGCCCGATCCACCATTGACCGAGGCCGTTTTGCCACTGAATATCGTCCCGGGCATTAGCCGAAACGTGGGTGTGGCTGTGACCAACTTCAGCGGCACGCCGGCGTCGATTGTCATGACGATTCGTGACGAAGAGGGCAAAACAGTCGGCTCACCTGCATCGTTGACATTTCTATTCATGCACCAATTTGCGAAATTTGTAACGGAGCTTTTTCCGCCGGCCGTCTTCGGCGCAGCGTTTCGCGGCACATTGAACATTCGAAGCTCGGCTCCGGTCTGGATCGTTGGTTTGCGTTTTTCGGGAGTTGAATTCAGCACAATTCCTGTGTCTTCAACTGCGAGTTCGTCCTCGAGCTCCGGCCAAATCGTTTTCCCACAATTTGCGATGGGAAGCGGTTGGGCGACGACACTGGTTTTGACGAACCCGTCGGATTCGACGATCAGCGGCCGGATCAACATTTTTGATCCGGACGGCGTGCCGATGTTCATCAGATTAAACGGCTTTTTTTCAAAAGAGGGCACTTTCCTTTATTCGATTCCGCCCCACGGCCGCTTCATGCTCGGGCCCCTTGATTCCAACGGGCAGTCGCCTTTTTGATGCATATGAGAACCACATTGGGCATCCTTTTATCTCTTTGCATCTTCTTTGTTCTTCCCGCGGCGGCACAGTCCGGCCCGCCGCCGGTGAGCACGAATCCGATGCCGATCGAAGACGTTGAAGGCGTCCAACTCCGGAGCGGTTACGCCGTTATTACGCCGGACGCTTCAAACCCACTGCCGCTGGCCTCGCTGACGTACGGAATGGTTCAAGGAGGAGAGGTTGAAGCTCAGGCTGCAATTCTGCCCGATGCGCCGGTAACCCAGGCAACTCTTCCACTCGATGTCGTGCCGGGCATTGGAAGAAACGTCGGAGTAGCCGTTGCTAACTCGAGCGGTGTGCCGGCGTCGATCGTCATGGCGCTTCGTGATGACGACGGCACTCCCGTTGGCACACCGGTATCGTTGACGATTCAAAACGCACACCAGTTTGCGAAATTCGTGACTGAGCTGTTTCCCGCGAGCGCATTCGGCGCAGCACTTCGCGGCACATTGGCGATTCAAAGCACGACTCCCGTTTCGATCGTTGGGTTGCGTTTTTCCGGAATCGAATTCAGCACGATTCCTGTTTCACCTGCAGGTTCGACCGCGAGCCCTGCCACAATTGTTTTCCCACAATTTGCGATGGGAGGCACCTGGGCAACGACAATAGTGGTGATGAACCCCACCGATTCGACGATCAGCGGCCAGATCAACATCTTCGATCCGGACGGCAATCCGTTCTCCGTCAGGTTAAACGGCGTGTCTTCAAGTACGAGTTCATTTATGTATTCGATCGCGCCTCACGGCAGCTTCACGCTGGCACCGCGCGATTCCAACGGCCAGTCGCCTTTCTAGCGTGGAGACTCCCCTCCTCAGCCGAGGAGGGTGGACGCGACATTAATAAAATATCGCGAAGCCTCCTTTGATGGAGCGGACGGGGTGGTGTTGGTCAAGAAAATGTTTGGTTGTTGACCAACACCATTTCTTAAGGCTGCGCGCTATCGCGCTTGCGCTCCGCGCCCGTTTGCGCGGGCTTAGGTGGCTTCGCGGCTTTGAGGCGTGCGCCAGCCAAAAGAGTTTCCAGAAGAAAGACGGCGGCGAGTCGGGAAAGTCTACCGATGTAGCTCTGTGCTGAAGCTATTGAAGCCACCAAGTTCAAAACCAGTGCCGTCACTAGCACTAACCGCATGTTTCAAATTTACCGTCGCCGTGTCCACCTCCCGTGTTTTTGTTTCGAGAACGCGCTTTAAAACAAGCGCCACGATCCCAGGCGCAACCGACGTGGAGTGAAATGGACAGCATCGACGGGACTTTTCGGAAAACCGTAGCTGCTGTCGTAGGTGGCTCGAGGGAAACTATAACTGGCGATCGAAGTCCGAAGTAACACCCGGACCTTTCGATAGGACTGCATCGATCTTGGAGGCGCGGGGGTTTTCCCCGATTATCGAACCTGTCAGCAACAGCAGAACCAGCAATCTGTATAGCAATCGGTCCATGAATGTTTCCTTTCACGACCGCTGGTGCATCCGATAGTTGTGCTACCTGCTGGTGTTTAGGACCGAATAGCGCGCATTCGAAACATTGGCGCAAGAATCGTCCGGGTAAGGTAACTTTCGGTGTATACTGCGCGCCGCGGAGGAGGACCTGACGCCGATGCCCGACGGCGAAATTACGCAACTTCTCGGCCGGATGTCCCGCGAAAGCGGTGAAGTGCGTAAACGGACATATGATGAATTGGTCTCGCTCCTCTATCAGGACCTTCGGCGCGGTGCGCGGTTACAGTTGAATCGCGAACGGGCGGACAGCCTTCAGCCGACGATACTGGTTCATGAGGCTTATGAGCGCCTGCTCGGATACCGGATGCCATTTGAGAATCGTGAACACTTTCTCAATGCCGCGGCAACCGCGATGCGGCGCATCCTCATCGAACGAGCTCGCCGGTTGAGCAGCGCTAAGCGGGGCAACCGGCAAGTCAGCGCTACCTTGGATGAGGAATGCACCGCCGTTTCCCAACTATCCCATGATCCTGAGCTTCTGATCGATATCGATCGAGCGCTTAACACGCTCCGTCCCGATCAGGTTCAATTGGTCGAACTACGATTTTTTATCGGTTACACACTTGAAGAGGCCGCCGAGATCATGGGATTGAATCGGGAGGCCGCAAAAAAGCGCTGGGAAACCATCAAGACGCTACTCTACGACAAGCTCTCCGACCCCGGCCAAAGAACATGACGCCCGACTTCGAACGACGCCGCGACGAAATTCTCGAAGGAGCTTTGGGACTGCCACCGCAAGCTCGACCGCAGTTCCTTGATCAGGAATGTGCGGGAGACATCCCGTTAAGGCGAGAAATCGAACGCCTATTGCAAGTGAACCGGCAAATGGCTCCTAATTTCCTGGCGGACGCTGCAGTTCACTGGCTGAATCCGCAATTTGAACGCGGACAAAACATCGGCCGCTACATCATTGACGAACTGATTGGGGCTGGAGGGATGAGTCGCGTCTACCGAGCACTCGACCCGTACATCTCTCGATCCGTTGCTCTGAAAGTGCTGCTGCCTGCCGGCGCCGAAGGGAACCAACATTTTTTTGCCGAGCTTCGTACACTGGGAAGTATTAAGCACGACGCGGTGGTGCGAGTTTACGATTGCGGTGAGTTCAAGGGCATTCCCTATATCGTGATGGAATACCTGGAAGGCGAAGATCTGGCGCGCTCTCTTAAAGCCGGACGCTGCGGCGACTTCGCCAGTAAGTTGGACATCGCCCGCCAGATCGCTACGGCATTGATTCATGTGCATAGTGCAGGAATCATTCATCGCGATCTGAAGCCCGCCAACATATTCGTTGAGCCGTCGGGCCGGATCAAAGTCATGGATTTCGGCATCGCGCGCTCCATGGCCTCGGCGCTTACGCAGACGAAAATTTTGATCGGAACGCCTGAATATATGTCGCCTGAGCAGGTGAAGGGTCAACCGGCCACTCCCCTCTCGGACATCTCCTCGTTTGGGGTGATTCTGTATGAACTGTTCACGGGCGTCAGACCTTTTTCGGGGAACACCGCGGATATCCTGTACAAAATCGTTCACGAGCCGCTACCGCTGGAGCCGTTGCGCAAATCTGAGTTGCCGTCCGAGTTGATTGGCCTGATCCGGCGTACAACCGCGAAGGATCCCAATAAAAGGCCGCAGACCTTTACCGTCGTTCTCGATCAACTGGAAAACATGTCACACGAGGGGCAGCACCCCAGATCCAAGATGTGGCTTACGCATTTGCCGGTGCGCAGGACGATCGCGATGGCGACTATTATGAGTGCTCTGATCATCGTCCCGTATTTGTACGTTGCGAATCACAAAAGCGAACAATCAAATGTTCCGTTGAAAGAAGCCGCGGAAAGCATCTCCGACCGGGCGGCGCCGAACTTCAGCGAGGCAACTCGACATCAGGAGAACACCACCGCACCCGAACCGGTACCGCCCGCCCGAACCCCGATACGAAAGAATCCTGAAGTGGCGCGGAGCCGCAGTCCCTCAGCATCCTCAGTGAACGCACCCAATGAGGTGAAATCTACGAGTCCGGCAGAACCCGCATCCGTTCCAGTTGTCAGTGCGCAACCTTCAGCAATTACCGATTCACCGATTGCTCTTTTGTCGCAGCGTGAAGCCAATCGTGAAAATGTTTCGGCATCTGCCGCTAACGCGGCTTCACCTCCCGAACCTCAGCCGCCAAAAGTATCTGCGAGCAGTGCTTCTGCAAATCAACCGGCCGGCGCCGTTGAAGCGAACAGAACGGCTGATCAAGCCGTTATTGATCGTACGAAGGATCGCCAGGAGATCTTTTCCGTACTGCAGCAATATTCGGGCGCTTATCAGAAGAAAGATCTCCCGGGGCTTGTCGCAATTCGGCCGACCTTGACCCAGGTTGAGCTCCGAATCATGGAAAATTCGTTTGAAAGGGCAAGAACGGTCGAACATGACTACATCGTGGAAGCCGGCCCCGATTTCATTCCGGCGACCGCGATTCGGCCGCTCTCGGCTGTAGTTCGATGCGTGAGGCGTGTACGCATGATTCCGTATGCGGGAAGGGCTCCCGCACCGCAGGAGGATCGAATATCGGTGAAGCTCGAGTGGAGAAATGGCAGTTGGAAAATCATTTCAAGCGAATAGGAAGCCAGTCAACGAGACCGCTGCCGTGGCTGCTGCTGCGGTTGATTTTGTACGTGTGTATAAACACATTATTGCCAGTACCGGTAGGGCATGCGCAGAGTCTTGGGGCGACAACAGGATCATCGTCCAAACTAGCCTTTCTGATTCCGAATCTGCTCAACCAGAGCTTGCAGTCGGTATCCGATCCTGGCCTGAGATTGATTCTTCAGCAGGCGTTGAATCCAAACTTCGGGTCAGTGAATTCTGGCGTTGCGGCTGAGCTCTCTAGTCTGCCGGTTCCATCACCGGCTTCGGCGATCCGGTACACGTTCAATCGCGAACTTGGCGTGTATGTGGCGATCCCACAGAGCTTTGGGCCCATTCTGACCGAGCGCGCGGAGACGATCGGCAAAGATAAATTTTTCTTTGGTCTCACATATCAAAGATTTCAGTTCGATCGGCAGGACGATCTTGATTTGCGGGGCTTTCAAATCGCCATTCCGGTACAGATACCTCCGATTAGCTCAATTCCCGTTCGCATCGAAGGTCTTGTCAACTCCCAGACATCAATTAGCCTGAACATAGCCGAAACCAGCGCTCATTTCACTTACGGCGTCACGCAGTGGCTGGATACCTCATTCGCGCTGCCGATTGTCACAAGCAGTATAACAATGCGAACGGAGGCAACTTTTAGCGACGTATCTACCGGCACTGCGTTGGTCACTCTGCCTCAAACTTCGCTTGGAGGATCCTCGACGGGCATTGGCGATACTCTCGTCCGAGTGAAAGCGAAAGCCCTCGACCTGCCGGCCATCACGTTGGCTTTAGCGACAGATGTTCGCGTTCCTACCGGTGATGAATTCAATTATCATGGCGCCGGCGCTTATGGAGTGAAGCCGGCTTTCATCCTTTCGTTGGTGAAGAATTCGATCTCGCCGCATCTGAATGTCGGATATCAGTGGAACGGGAAGAGTTTTTTAGCCAGCCGTTCGGCGACACAAAACGGACAATTACCTGGCCAGCTGTATTACGCGGCAGGTGTAGACTCGGCACTTTCGCGACGATTGACACTATCTGTCGACATCATCGATCAGGTGATCATTCACAGTCAGCGAGCGCTGCTTTTTCCAGCTCAGACGTCAACTGGTGCCTACTCCACGGTGGAGGTTTTAAACAGGTCCCACCACGAGACGAACGCCTCCGCGGGATTTAAGGCGCTGTTGGGCTCCAATGTGCTCCTTACTGGAAATCTCCTGATGCGCGTAAATGAAGCTGGACTGCGGGCGCGAGTCGTACCGACATTTGGCTTGTCTCGTATCTTCTAACGCGAAGAAACGAAGGCCATCTCCAGCATGAACCGATGGTGAGCTTCGACGTTGCCTCGCAATGCGAGGACGAGTTTGTTAAGTTTCTTGCGAAGCCCTCCCTGCGCAAGGCATCTGTTCATGGCTTTCCCCGCCAATGATGAGGGCTGGCTGCAAGCGCCCCCCTTTGAAGAAAAAGTCGGTGTAGACGATGAGGATGGGCATCATGTGGAATTCCAGGTGGTCAGTACCAAGTACAATGCTGGGCCCGTCGTCAACGCCTCCTACAATTCGCAATCGGTCGGATGGTCCATCAATAAAGACAAGACTCTGAAAACACTGAGCCAGAGTGTAGTTATCGGCAAAGAGAAAGATCGAATCGAAATCAGCGCAGAGTATGACAGCCGGAAGAACCAGACAATCGTTGAGACCGACAGGCCAAAAGAGTCGAGAGTGGTCAAGCCCGGTCTGGTCCTGCTGCGCACGGCCACGACGAATGGGGCGCTTGCGATTGAGTATTAGTAGCCAGACGTATTGACACTGAACAATTCGTCCCGCCCCTCCGCTGGCGTCCTACGCCTCACCACGTTTCCGTTCGATAACACCTCCAAGATCGCCGCGCATCTCGATGCGCCGTGAGCGGCGACGTTGACAGCTACGGCAAGGTCGGCATTGCTGTCCACAGGCTGCAGCCCTTTCATCATCAGTTGCATGTTTACAGCGTCCACGATGCGTTGTTCCAAAAGCGCGTTTCTCGGAGTAACCGGCCTTTTGATCCACATGTTGAATGGGGACGCTTGGGGTGGGGGGAACAGGCCGGCGGGCGGTCGTGCCCAACAAATCGATGGGACCAAGCTTCGTGATTAGTGTGAAGTTGAGTCCGCGCTCAAGCGTTTCAATGTCCCAGAGAAATGGCAGCCCCGGTGGAGCGCCTCGCAGATAAGGCGCATAAGGCTCCAAGCTCCCGATCACCCGGCGCAGGTTGTCCTTCGTGCGCCGATATACGATATCCAGATCCAGCGTCAGTCGCGCTGATCCATGGACAGTAGCGGCCACTCCGCCAACCAGAATGAATTCCACGCCGGCAGTGTCGAGTGTTTGAAGCAGGAACGAGAAATCGGTCACCGTTCGCTCCGGAGCGCCTGGCCGGCCCTCCGTAACTCTTCAGCGAACTTCTGCAACTCCATAAGTTGGCAAAGCCGTTCTTCCACGGTGAGTTTAAGGTTTTCCCGAAGCAGCGTCCGATCGGTGTCTTTCTTATATGCCTCGATAACCGGATCTGGCTGCGCGGGTTCACGGGAAATGGACATGGCTCAAGTTTATCGCCGCATCCATGAAAGCACCGAAAAATACTGAAAATCCTTAAGGCCTTCGATTTTTCTCCTTCGGATCACGCCTGTAGGAGTGGCAGGAAAAAATGCTGAAGGACATCCGGATCAAAAGATTTCATCACAAATTTTCTCGTCCTTTATTCCGGTTACGCTTCGTGGCCCGTATTCCTGCTGAAGGTAAGAACACAAAAAAGGAGACGATATGAAAAGTAAAAACACAATTCAGTCGATTCTGCGGACAATGCGTCCGTTTGGAAATCTGGAAACACAAACCGGCAAAGCAACACTGAGCAGACGGCAATTGCTACTTAAACGCGTTGGGACATGGAAACACATTCTGGTCCTGTGCACACTGGCAGCGCTGTTGCAACTCACGCCGCCGGTCGAGGCACAGGTCATGACCGCGCATGTCGATCAACCTATCGCTTCCCCCACGTTCGTTAACATCTACTGGGATGCCTTTTGGGACCTCGATAATCCGACTATGACGAAAGCAAAAGTAGATTCGATCACGCAGGCTATCATCGGGAGTCGATATTGGGCAGGCTTGGCAGAATATGGCGTGATGTCAGCATCGTTTGCGGGTGGCTTCTTGCCGGACCCGCACTGTGCACTCAAGGCTCCTAACTCGGTTGGATTCTGGGATCCCTTCAACCCCGGCATAGCGGGCTTCATTCAGTGCGAACACGACAACGGTCCCCCGATATTTCGGCAAAACGACGTCATCTACAACATCATTCTTCCTCCGTCCGCGATAGAGTCGGATTTTTGGTCGGCGAACTTTTGTAATGGTCCGGGTAGTCCCACAGCGTGGCACTACCACGGGCTCCAGAATGGCTTTCCGGCATTTGGCGGACAGCCCATCTATACGATAGTCCTGGCTAATCCCCTGTGCCTCGCCGGTTCCAGCCTGTTTGAGAATCTCACACATGAGATGGTCGAAGCTGCGACCGACCCGTACCCGATTGACATCAGCATCTTTCCGCTACATTTCGGCATCTCGACAGAGACTGAGATTGCCGACTTCTGCGAAAGCCAATTTGTGAACTTCCCCGACCCGAACGCTCCCGTACGTGTTTCTCCTTACTGGTCAAATTCTCAACAAAGATGTACCAGTGGACTCGCGGCCGCAGCTCCGCCCACGGGGCCTGAATTCGCGCCGAACCAGAGTTGGACGATGCAACCCTACTACGGGAGCCTTGGGACGTTTTTTGCCGACGTTGACGGCGACGGGCGAGCGGACGCGATTGTCGTGAATACCAATACAGTAACGATCCGCCGATCAACCGGAAATGCCTTCGGCAACTACGAGGATTGGACGATGGGCCCCTACTACGGCTCACGCGGGACATTCTTCGCCGACGTAGACGGCGACGGAAAAGCCGATGCCATCGTCGTCAACGACGATACCGTCACCGTGCGCCGCGCTGGGGCTATTTGCTTTTTGTGTTTGGACTATCGTTTCAATCCGAATGAAGACTGGACTCATGGTAGCTACTACGGTTCGACTCTTACGGCCTTCGCCGATGTCGATGGTGATGGAAAAGCCGACGCCATTGTGATCAACGGGTCGCAGGTCGTTGTGCGCCGTTCCAATGGAAATATGTTCACGGGCAATGAGGTATGGTCTTGGTCGTTCGTACCTGGCACGATGGGGTCGTTTCTGTTTGACGTGAATTCCGATGGTCGCGCTGACCTCATTGCCGTCAATCAGGGCTCCATCATGGTCAGCCTTTCAACTGTAACTGGAGGATTCGCCCCCGCCACCAATTGGCTCGGCTCGGCGTGGGCGCCGGGAAGCGTGCCCGGCCTCAGGTCCGTGCAGTTCGCAAAATTCAACTGGTTTGGGAAGTCTCCAGCGATGGTCTATGTCACTAACAGCGGTGTCTATGTCTTTCCGGCTGCCACCGCCACCGGCACGACGCGCTTTATGAGCGCGGTAAATACGGCTTCGACACCCTTCACACAATTCGGTAGCGCTGTGACGTTCAGTTCCTGGCCGTACTATGGCGATCGTGGAACCTTTTTCGCCGACGTGACCGGAGACGGCAGCGACGACGGCATCGTCGTCAACTCGAGCAATATTACGGTGCGCCCGGCGGCACCTTAGGGTCAGCGGATACGCCACAGGGCCGCGCAATAACGAACTCACAAACGTCGTTGCGCGGCCATCTCGCACCGGCACCGCAGGCTTTACCGCATTTCAGCCATCGGATATCACCAAGAATCAACTTCCAGTAAATCCCGAGTACAACACGCTGCTCTTTGTCAAATCGGTGTTGAACCCGAAAAAAGCGGCGCACGCGTACAGTCAGAACGACAAAAAAGACGGCACCAAAGATTTTCGAGGTGGTCTTTGAAAAGCTTGATCCCGTGAAACCTCGACGTGCCCCGTGGTGGATGTACATCATCGCTGCGTCGTTCATTGGCCTGCAGGCATCCAATATGTGTTTGCGCGTGGAGCCGTGCTTGGTGTCGTTCCGGTCCTGGCGGGGATGCTCGTACATGAATAAGCGAATCAAACGGCATGGCGTAAGTATCAGGCGGCCTTTTGCGGAGTTTCCCGGTTGCGGCGAGGTCGGATAACGGGTTTTATGTTTACTGCCGACGAGAGTTGTTCAGGTCTACCGCATTTTTTCTGGAGGCCAAGGGGTGTCGGATGTGTCAGCGGGGGACACCTGTCGTATATGAACGTGATAGGCTCTCCGAGTCCGATGAATAAAGTCTGACTCCAGACCGTTAGGGCAGGAAAGTAAAAAAGGCGGCTGTGTGCCGGTTGCCGTCCACAATCCTGTCCGCCCTTGAAAGGTTACGACCGCCTGGACGTGAAATGATCCATTCATTCCGACAGCCGCTAGGTCTCACGGAGTGGCGGAGCGTCGGAGCCGGTACGCCACTATCGAAACCAAAATGAAGACAAGTGGCGGGACAAGGCTGCCCGCGGATACGAAGATCGCTTGGAGAAATAACAGCGGGATGAATTTCCCACGGTTGAGGAAGGCAAGCAGGAGCCCGCCGATATAGAAGACTGCGATAATAAGAAGCGCATTTAGGAGCTTGCCGATAAGAAAGTATCTACTGCCGATGACGATGTCACGTTTGCGAAAGCATTTCTCGCCGATCATTCCCGCGATTGCTGGAGCGATGCATAGCACTGTATAGGGCGTGAATAATCCTGCCCTCAAGTTGCCAATCAAAATTGCCAGATCAATTTGGAAGATCGCAATCATGAGGATGAAGTTGGCGAGCCGACTGAGGTACGGGCTGGCGATCACGCCCGCAAGGGCGGGCACGACGTAGATGAGTAGTTCCACGATTCCAAGCGACATGGGCATGACGGTTGTACGGCATGCTTACGCCATTCGCAGAGGGTCTTCGTCAGCAATTCGACGCCTGATGCGGCGCATCATGTGCAGTGGTTCGTGAGATGGGAGCGGGTGCTGTGGATTGGATGGTTTCCGGGGCCTTGTGAAGATCCAAAACACGACAATCAGCAGCGCAAAAACCAGTTCGCCGACCAGCAATCGCGGAATTGCCGTATCAGCCGTCGCCATTGCACGAAGCGCGATACTCACCAGACAAATGGAGAAGAAAGTAATCATGATCTTCGGAAGGCCCAATCTCTGCATAATGCGCTCCAGTACACCCTATCTTACTCGCCGGAAGCTCACAAGGCTATGCGCACCGCGCCAGCGTTAGGGTGTACGGAACAACAGCTTGCCCTTACTGTCGAACAGCACAATCGAGGACGGCGGAGCTAGTTCCGCAATGCCATTGTTGTTGACGTGCGACGGCACAGCGGTCGTGCTGCCTACAATCGTCCGGGTCTGCCCGGATGGATCAAAGAACGTGAGCGTCGGGCCGTCGTTGCTCACGGACAGATTGATGCGGCTTTTTCCTGCTGCGTCGGACATGACAAGGAATACGGACCCTGCGTTGTCAGCCACGAGAGAGGCGCGTTCCTTGCCTTTTTCGTCCACGAGGATGATTTGATGCGCACGCAAGTCGTCCTGCACTATGGGCTGTCGGGCTGGCGCTCCTTTTGGCAAAGTTTGCAGTTCATCAAGCTGATTGATCGAGAGGGGCACTTGCGGCAATCGCTGTGCCTGTCCCATCAATCCAAGCGCCACAACAACGATGCACGCAATGACAGCCAGAAGTTTCATCGTACGGAAGCGGTTTTCCAGAGTTTGCAGCCTCCTCGACAACAATTCCAAGTCAGTCATAGTCCATACCTCACTCGCCTGATATTACTCCTGAATTAAGCCGGTAGGATCAGGTTGGCATGCCCCAGTGAAACCAAGCCGACGCCACTGACGCCACTGACGGCCATTTGCATATTGTTTTTTCCTCTCCGCCTCCGAAAAGCTGCGGCAGACCTGGGCCGCTCTCGCCCGAGTAAACATAAAACACCACACTGTGACGTCGCCACAGTCCGGAAAACCCCGCAAATGGCCGCCGGATACTTGCGGCATC
>Ga0070707_100003729_pt1 | contig 14376 bp, 16 predicted proteins | sample KBSK5502metaG_FD_65468 | JGI IMG/M metagenome (GOLD analysis project Ga0070707, IMG submission 65468) | Corn, switchgrass and miscanthus rhizosphere microbial communities from Kellogg Biological Station, Michigan, USA - KBS K5-50-2 metaG | ecosystem: Host-associated > Plants > Roots >... | reverse complement strand
GCGGCCCGGCTCGAAGCGCCCGGCGTCGCGCCAGGCCTGCGCGAACGACTCGATGACGACCTCCTCGGCGTCCGCGCGCTGACCGGTAATCCGGTAGGCGACGGTGTAGAGCACCGTGGCGTATCGGTCATAGAGCTGCCCGATCGAGCGCTCGTCGCCGCCGGCGGCCTGTGCGACGAGGTCGCGATCGGCTGGCGCCGACGAGACCGGACCCGGATTAGGCATCAGCCAAGGGTGGAGGAGGCTGCCCGGCGGCTGCGCGAAGGAGAGGCCGCCCGCGATCCCCAGTCTAATCCGCGGACCGACCGTCCCACAAGCATCGTGCGGCGTCACGGCAGCGCCTTGGCCTGGTCCCCCCGAGTGAAGAGCAGGCTGGTCGTGCGACCGGCGTAGGTTGCCCGGACGATGTTGACCTGGTCCTCGAAGCGCTCGCACATGAGGGTCATCCGGATGCGCATGCCCCGGAGCCCGTCTGGCGCCTCGCCGCGGAGCCGGATCTGAACGATATCCCCCGCGCGGGTGATCCCTTCCCAACGGAGCCCGATGGGTTGCCCCGCCGGATCCGCCAGCGTCACGCGCGGCCGTACGTAGACTTCCGCCGCCGCCGCGCCGTCCGCGCCCACGGCGGTTCCGAAGTCGTCGGCGAACGCCCGGATCGTCACGATCACTTCCCGCGTGGCGGGTTCGTGGACCAGCTCCGCCACCGCGGTATGCATCGGATGCACGGCCGCGAACGCGGGCAGCACGAGCCCAGCCAGCCAGATCACCACGGCTTCCGCTCCACCGCCATTCGGGTCGCGACGATCGCCACCGCGGCGGACACCGCGACGACCCGCCAGCGGTAGGCCCGCCACGGCACCTCGGGTGAGTGTCCGCTGAGCAGGCGGTCCAGCCCGGCGAGGAGCAGGCCGGCCAGCCCGAGCACGACCAGCTGCCCCAGCTCGATGCCGACGTTGAAGCCGAACAGTGGGATCGCGATCGAGTCCACGAAGAGGCTCCGGAGATAGTTCGCGAACCCCGCCCCGTGCACCAGGCCGAACAGGGCCGCGAACAGCGCCCGGTAACGCCCCCGCCAGAGGGCCCTCGCCCGCCGGCGCACCGCGATGTTCTCCAGCCCGGTCGCGATGATCGTGAGCGGGATCAGAAACTCGATGACCGGCGTCGGCAACACGAGCGCGCCGGTCACCGCGAGCGCCAGCGTGATCGAGTGCCCGATGGTGAACGCCGTCACCACCCAGAGCGCGTCGCGCCAGTCGTCCCGGCGGTACACAGCCGCGAGCGCGAGCAGAAACAGGATGTGGTCGATGGCCTCGAGGTCGGTTATGTGCCGGAAGCCGAGCTCGACGAACGTCCCCAGCTCGCTCACAGGCCCCCCAGGGCGGCCCGGGCTTCTTCGGGCTGGGTGGGATGCCAGTACGGATTCACCCCCAGCGCCGCGGCCAGGTAGTGGCGGGCAAGCCCCCGGTCGCCCAAAGCCCGCTCGATCATCCCCGCATGGTAGAAGAGCATGGCGTCGCGCGTGCCGAGGCCGAGCGCCTGCTCCATCGCGGCCCGGGCTTCGGCGTCGCGTCCGGCCTTGTGGAGCGCCCACGCCAGGAGGTCCCACCCATACAGGTCGCGGCGCACCGCGATTTCCTCCCGCGCCTTCCCCAACACCTCGGGGATGCGACGGTCGTGGTCGAGCAGGAACAGGCTCCACGCCCGGTGGAACGGGCCGATCTGCTTGCTGACGGCCACCTCGAGGACCCGGTAATACTCCTCGGCTTTCGCGCTGTCCCCCAAAGCTGCGTAGGCGTCGCCGACGACCCCGAGGGTGGCGGGGTCGAGCGTCTCGGCGATGGCCCGTTCGCCCCAGGCGACCGCTCCGCGCCAGTCGTGGCGGGCCGCCGCCAACCGGGCGTAGAGCCCCAGCACCCGGTAATCGCCCGGGTGCGCGGCGAGCCCGGCGCGGAGGGACTGCTCCGCCTCGGCGAGACGTCCGTTGCGCAGCGCCAGATCGGCGACCCGCAGGTGGAACCAGGCGGCCTGCTCGGCCGGCAGGCTGTGCAGCTTGAGTGCGTTGTCTCGGGCCTGGAGCAGCAGCCGGCGCGCCTCCTCGTTCCTGCCCTGGAGCTCGAGCCAGCGGGCGATCCGGGGAGCAACCGCGAGGTCGCGGGTCCAGCTCTCGAGCGGCGCGAACTTGGCCCGGGCCGAGTCGTAGAGGCCCAGCTCCATTTCGATTTCGCCCAGCAGGGCCTGGACCGGACGAGCGTCCGGCTCGAGTGCCGCGAGGTCCCGCGCCGCGGCCAGCGCCTCGGGATAGCGGTGTTGCGCGAGGAGGCTGTTTACGAGCACTGCGAGCGCCTTGCCGTTTCGTGCCCGTCGGTTGGCGAGTGAGCCGCGCGCCGTTTCCTCGGCCCGGACCAGGTCCTGGTTGTCGCCGGTCTCGCGGGCGCGCTGGAGGTAGAGTCCCGCCAGCTGGGCGCGGTCGCGGGCGCCCAGGGGATCCCGCGCGATCCGGGCCTGATAGAACGCGATGTCGAGGTCACGCACTTGGGCCTCGGACAGCGCGGGGACCGGCGCCGGCGCCGGCTTCCGGCGCACCCGCGCGAGGGTGACCGCGGACGCGGCCACCCCCAGCGCGGCGACGATGACGATGATTCGCCGCAGCATCGTCGCCGTGCCCTAGTTCGGCGCGCCGAGGTACGGGAACGTCGTGGAGACCTGGGAGTCGAAGCTCACGTTGTCGTTGGTGAGCGCGGCCTTTCCCTGCGCTCCCTGCGGATCGAGCCCGAAGGGGTCGCCGAACACGGCGAGTAGGGCGAGGGCCACGACGTCGTCGGACAGCTTCCGGCCGCCCCAGCCGTTCTGGAGCGGGGGGACGCCTACCCAGTTGAGCCAGCTGGCGGTGCCCGGGTCTTTGTCGGTCTGAACGATCAGCATGTCGGGCAAGAGAACACTGCCGAGCACGTCCGCGTAGGAAGACGAGCGCCCGGCCACGCCGGTCACGAAGGCTTTGACCTGGGCGCCGGTGAGCGCGACATCCAGATCCGGGCCGATCGAGCCATGAAGGGGATGGTCCCGCTTCTCGAGCAGGACCTCGCTCACGAGCGGGTTGCCGAGTCGCTGCACCTGGTCATAGGTCCGCATGTTCTTGGGGTCGGTGGGCGACAGGCCACCGTTGTCGTTGCACCCGGCGGCGAACGCCAGCGCGGCCACCGCGCCGAGCGCGGCGCCGCGGCCACGCCGCCCAAAGAGGGTCCCGAAGGTCATCGTGTCAGTCCTCGAGTGAGAGTCGGTGGTCAGCTGCTGATCGTTCCCCAGATGCCCAGCTTGCCCGGCGCGCCGTTCTCGACCATCGAGCTCGGCAGCTCGATCACGATGGACAGCACGTTGAACCCTTTCACGTAATCCACGGCCTGTCCGGCGGGCCGGAAGAAAAACGGCGCCGACGGGTTCGGAGTGAGGGCGCAGGCGCTGGCGAGCGGGCCGGTGACCGGCTTCCGGTCGGGCAGGACGCAGAAAAACGCCTCGAGATCGATGAAGAACGGATCGTCCCGGGGACCGGCGAAGACCTGAATACCGGTCGGGCTGCCGAGAACCGTGTTCACCGGTCCCGTCACCGCCGGGGCTACCGTCGCTACCTTGTTGCCCATGGCCCCCTGGACGGGGGGCGCTACCGGCCCGCGTACCGATACCGTCTGGTTCGCGCCGGTGCCGTCGAAGGTGACCTGGATAACCTTGTCTTCCTTGGCGTCTCCGGTGTTGTCGATCTTGAACTGGTAGAGCAGACTGTTGTCGAACGTGGCTCCGGCTGTGCTCTGCGCCGGCGTCAGGAATGCCCAGCTGTTCAGGACCAGCACGATGCGGCCCGGCGTCGAGCTGGGGAACGCGTAGACGTCGGTCATGTCCTGCGTCGGGTTGAGCTCGACGAGCGGCGTGTCCTGGTGGTCCGAGCCGACGGCCAGGCGACCGGCGCCCGCGGCGGCGGCCACGAGCGCGCCCGCGACGAGCGCACGGCGCCCGGTCAGGGTGGGAAGGGGCATGGCGCGGTCTCTCCTCGCTGATTGTGGGTGGATCCCTCGTGCCCACCGGTACGCGCCGCCCCGGGGGTTCGGATGCATCGCGGAGAAGGTGATGCATCCGACCGGCTCGCAGCGCCGTACGAGAAAAGGAACGGCCGCGTCCAGGAGGCGCGGCCGGGTTTGGCTTGTTGGGCTATTGACTTGCTGGGCTATTGAGGCAGGTGAGGGGACCGGCTCGGCTTGAAGCTCACCAGCTCCAGAACCGATCCGGGCGCAGCGCGGTGAGGTCCTCGGTGGGCCGCTGGCCCGTCAGCATCAGGCGCAGGAGCAAGGCGCTGATGCCGGCAAGCAGAATCCCGTTTCGACCGTGCCCGGCGGCGTACCAGAGCCCGCGCAATCGGGGTTCCGCCCCGAGAATCGGGAGGCCGTCCGGCGTCATCGGGCGGAGGCCGGCCCACGTCCGGCGTACCTCGAGTTCGGCCAGCGCCGGCGCCAGCAGCGCAGCGCCGGCCATGATGCGGCCCAGGCCCGCCGAAGTGACCGACGCGTCGAAGCCGGCAAACTCCATGGTAGAGCCGACGACCGCCTCGCCGTCGCGTGCCAGCAGATAGCAATCCCGACTGTACAGGATGGTCCGCTCGACGCCGGCCGGCCACGGCAGGGCCGCCATCTCACCACGGATCGGCTCGATCGACAGGGGGCGCGGAAGCCCGGCGATGCGGCCGCTCCAGGCGCCGGCGGCGAGGACGACTTGCTCCGCGGCGTAACGTTGGCCTCGTCCCGCGACCCCGACGACCCGGTCCCCGCGGGTCTCGAGCCCGACGGCCTCGTCCCGGATCAGCTCGGCGCCATGCTTCGCGGCATCTGCGCGCAGGGCCTCCACCAGCCGCTCGGGGTCGAGCGCCCCTTCGCGCGGCGCCCAAAGCGCCCCGTGGGTGTGACCGAGCCAGGGCCAGCGCGCCTTGACCTCCGCGGCGTCGAGCCAGTCGCATAGGTGGCCCTGCTGCCGCTGCCACGCTACCTTGCCCCGAAGTGAGACGACATCGGGATCGTGGAGCGCCACGTTCGCAATGCCGCCCCGCCATAGCCCGATGTCGATGCCGGTTGACTCGCGGAGCGCTGGCGCCAGGTCCGCGTACAGCTCCCGCCCCGCGAGCCCAAGATCGAGCAGCGCGTCACCTTCCCTGGCCTCGATCTGGGGGGCCAGCATGCCGGCCGCCGCCCGCCAGGCCTGGCCCCGGGCGGTGTCCGGCTCCAGGATCTGCACGCGGCGACCGGTCCGGGCGAGCTCTCGGGCGCACGCTGCGCCGACAGCTCCGCCACCGATGATGATAACGTCCGTGGCTGCAGTCACTTATGCTGTGGATGAATCTTTTTGAAACGTTCGGGCGTACGGCAACATGACCCGCGTCTCGGGAGGATAATATCATGTTCCGAAACCTGGTCGGCTTCGCGGTCTTCGCAGTGGTCGCGATTCTGGCCTTCAAGCTCCTTTTCGGACTCTTTGGCGCCGTGATCGGCCTGCTGATGGGTCTCCTCTGGCTGGCGTTCCTCGGCTGGCTGTTCTACCTGCTCATCAAGGTCTTAAGTCCGAGCACGGCGGAACGGATCCGCGAGGTGATCTCCGGACGACAGGCCGCGTGAGCGAGGTGTGGGGTAACACTTCTCAGTCACCCCGTCTCGCCGCTCCCCACCGCCTCCACCACTCTTCGCTCCTGGCCGGGCCGGGGCGCGGGCGGCGACGGTGGGGGTAGACGCAGCTCGCGACGGGAGCGCCACAGCGCCACTGCGGTCTCCCAGGGCCGCAGCCGGCTGGAGCGATGGCGGAGGTCGTGACGCTCAACGACGGGGATCGTCTCGACCCTGCGAGCGACTCGCGCGGCCCGCCCGATCAGCTCCGCGTTGGCGCTCCATCCGTCGGCGGTGAGCAGCCGACCCTCCTGAGCGCGGAAGGCATGTCGTAGCGTAATTAGTCGGAACGCGATGAACCCCGATACCAGGTCGGACACGCCGGGCACCCGTACCCGGCCGCGCAGGAGCAGCGGCGCGAGACGCCGCACCATCCGGCGTGCGAGGGATGTCTCGCCGGCTAGCGCGCTTTCCGCGACCACGACGTCGGCCCCGCTCTCGAGCCGCCGGACCAGATCGGGAAGGAAGCTGGGGCCGTGCGCGAAATCGGCGTGCATCAGGATCGCGCTGTCGCGCTTGGGTCGGTCCGTCCGCTCGTCGGCCAGGCGAAGGAGCGCTTCGACCGAGGCGGCGTATCCCCGCCGGCTGTCGTGCCGCACGATCGTAAGCGGCAGCACCCGCGCGTACGGCTCCAAGACCTCGGCCGTCGCGTCGGTGGAGGCGTCGTCGGCGACGAGCAGGTGGTACTCCCGTGGGAAGCCGCTGAACACCTGGCGAATCTTCCAGAGCAGGAGGCCCACCGTCGGCGCCTCGTTGTGACTCGGGATGCAGACGTAGATCATGATGGGAAAGCGGGTTGGATCGGCGGGAAGAATATCATCCGTCGGGCGCCTTGGACACCCCCGCGAGAAGGGCCCGCAGCTCGGTGAGGCTGAACGGTTTGTGCAGATAGGGCCGGCCCACCGATTTCAGGAACGCCAGCGTGTCGCCGCGCACGGTATCGCCGGTGGCGAAGACGACCCGAGCCGCGAGGGCCGGCTGGTCCCGGTTGAGCTCCTCATAGAACTCCCGCCCGCCGAGCCGTGGCATCCGAAGATCGGCGACGACGAGGTCGAACCGATCGCGGACGAGGCGGTCCTTCGCCTCGGCGCCGTCCGCCGCTCCCGCGACGGTGTGTCCCCAGCTCTCCAGCGTCGCGCGCATGTAGTGGAGGATGTGCGGCTCGTCGTCCACCACCAGGATCCGAAGCCCAGTCGTCGCGGGGCCCGGACCGCCAGCGGCCGTGAGGGGAGCGTGCCACTCACCGGCGGGCAGGTACACGGTGAACGTGGAGCCCAACCCCTCGGCCGATTCCACGGTGATCCGGCCTCCGTGCTCCGTCACGATGCCTTGCGAGATCGGAAGCCCCAGACCGGTGCCTTGCCCTTCCGGCTTGGTGGTGAAGAACGGCTCGAAGACCCGGGCGACGAGGTCCTCGGACATCCCGGGACCGTCATCGATGACATCCAGCGCGATGCCGTCTCGCCAGTGTCGGGCCCGCACGGTGACCGTCCCGGGTCGCCCCGTGGCGGCGATTGCCTGAATCGCGTTATGAATCAGGTTGACGAACACTTGCTGGATCTGGTTGGGATCCACGACCGGCGTCGGCAGATCCGGCTCGTTTTCGAGTACGGCCTCGACGCGGGTCGCGAGCAGCTCGTTCCGAAGCAGCGCCAGCGTGGCGTCGAGCAGGGGCTGGATCGCCGTGGGACGGAGCTGACGTTCCTCCTTGCGCACGAAGCCGAGCAGGTTCTTGACGATGCCCGACGCACGCTCCGCTTCCTCCCGGATGATCGTGACGGGCTCCCGGAGCGCTGAAGGTACGTCGGGTCGCTCGGACAGAAACTCGGCGAAACCGACGACCGAGGCGAGCGGGTTGTTTAGATCGTGCGCCACGCCGGCGATGAGCTGGCCGATGGCCGACATCTTTTCGGCCTGGACCAGCTGATCCTGAAGCCGGCTGCGCGCCGTCTGATCGGCGAAGAGCACCGCCACGGGGCCTGGGGCCGGCGAGCCGCACCGCGCGGCCGTGACAGTGTAGACGTTGTTGTCCCGCTCGAGGTCCGCGCTGCGGGCCGGGTCTCCCTCGCTGATGATCCGATCGAGCTCGGGGATCCAGGCCGGGGGCACGACCAGCCGCCACGCCTGGCCGATCACCAGGCCGCGGTGATGCCCGACCAGGGTCCCGAAGGCCCGATTGGCACGCCGTATGCGCTCGGACTCGTCAATCACACACAGCGCGGGGGCGTTGGCATCCAGAGCTTCCTGCCAGGCTTGCCCTTCGGTGCCGAAATCGGGTGCCAAGCGCCCCAAGGCGAGCGTGGCCACGGCAGCAAAGGCCTGGGCGGCGACCAGATCGGCAGGGGTAAAGGCGCCCGGGGCTCCGCGGATCGCCAGACCCCCGACCGGGCAGCTGTCCGCCAAGAGGGGAACCAGGAGCCAGGACCCGGCAGGATCGTCCACCGGTACGGCGACCCCGGCGCGCCGGCACTCGTCCGCCAAGCCCTCGCCGAGCAGGGCCGGCCCACGCCGGCTTGCCAGCGCGAGGACTCCGGCGCGGTCCCCGACGGAGTCGGGATGCCGCCGCACCAGCGGCGCGCCGCCAGTCGGGCCCCAGTGCACGATGCACTCCCGGGCCTCCCACGCGGCCCGGGCGTGGCGGACCAGCAGCTCCAGGATTTCGCCCGCCGTGGCGGCGGGCTGGAGCTCACGACTCAGGTCGGCGAGGCAGGAAAGCAAGGTTCGTCGAGCTCGATGATGGAGGATGGCCCATGATCCGTGCCAACGCGCGCAGCCGACTCTCTACGACCGACCTTCAGCTGGTCGTTCTGCTGCTGAGCCGCGGGTCCGCCCGTCGGCGCGGAGCGCTGGAGCGGCAGCTGGAGGCGGAGGGTCCCGATGCATTGCTCGACGCGCCGGAACTGCTCGAGCGTCTGTTGGCCGTGCGGACGATCCTGGTGCCGTCGGAGGTCCTGTTCTTCTACGTGGCGGTCCGCCACACGCTCCGTCACGCTGGGATCGAGGACTGCGAGCTCGCCGATTACCTCGCCGCGATGCTCCTCGATTTTGGGCGGCGGGACCGGGCCTGGCGCGTAGATTGGAACGACGACCAGCAGCACCGCTACCTCGCGGACATCCTGCTGGATCTCGAGGCGAGCGACGGGGAGCGCCGATTCCGGGTGATGGTCCACCTCGGCAACTACGCGCTCTGGCTCGCGGGACTCTTCCCGGATTATATCGCGGCCCGACATCTCCGCAAAGGCGGGCCGGACGTCACATACTACGACGCGCTCGGCCGCCGCGGCTTCGCCCTCGCCAGCGACCACGCGCTCGCGGATCGCTACGGGCTCGACGGCGTGCTGCGGACCGCGTCGGACCGGTTTCCCTCGCTGCGTGGGGCGCTCAACGGGCTGAGCGACCGCGTGCTGTTTCCCGGTGCCGGCGGTCTCGAGCGCGCCCTACGGAGCCTGGGCGTCCACTAGTCCCGTCTCACGGCGCGCGGCCGTACCCCGTCGGTCGTTCGCTGCCCGCCGCGCTTCCTCGACCACCGCGCTGAACAACCCCCGCTCCGGCGCCGCGACGTCCGCGTGCATCTCCTCGGGGTGCCACTGTACCGCTAGAAGCCACGGGTCCTCGGGGCGGCCCTCCACCGCCTCGATCACGCCGTCGTCGGACCACCCGGTGGCGACCAGGGCCGGCGCGATGTCCTTCAGGGCCTGGTGGTGGAACGAGTTGGGCACCAGGCGCTCGACCCCCAGCGCCCGGGCGGCCCGGCTTCCCGCGGCGAGTCGCACGTGGTGGACGCGGGCGTCCCGAGCAGCGGGGGGATCGTGGTCGATCGACCCCGGCCGCTCTGACCGCAGATCCTGGTACAGGGTCCCGCCGAGCGCGACGTTGATGAGCTGGATCCCACGGCAGATGCCCAGGACGGGCAGGCGAGCGGCGCGGGCCGCCGAGAAGAGCGCCAGCTCGAACCGGTCCCGTTCTTGGTCCACGGCTCCCAGCGCGGGAGACGGGGCCTCCCCATAGTGCGCCGGGTCGAGATCCTCACCGCCGGTGAGCAGCAGGCCGTCGCAGCCTTCGAGAGCGCGCGGGGCCCCGGCCGTGCCCATCAGCTGCGAGAGGATGAGCGGGATCCCACCGGCTCCGGCCACAGCGCTCACATAGGCCGCATTGACGCCCACTCTGCGCGCGTTGTGCCAGTCGCGCAGTACCCCGCTGACCGCGATGCGCGGCGCCGTCATCGGAGCACCGAATCCGGGAAGAACGGGCAGCGAGGATCTTCGATCTTCGCCGGATCCAGCTGGATGCCGATGAGCGGCAAGGAAGCGGCTCCCACCGAGATGGTGCCGATGGAGGGCGCCCCTTCGACTGCCGGTCCTTCGTAGAGCATCACGCCTCGCGCCGTCCCGTTGAGATCGAGCACGACCACGCCGAACCCGGGCTTGGCGGTCGGCGGCAGCGGACCGTCCACGCCGACGATCCAGAGCGAGTCCGCCTTGCCCACCACGCCGCGATACGCCGGGCCGGCGACCAGCCGCACGACCAGGCGTTCCGGCAGGCGCTCGGGCGGGGCGCCGAGGGTCTGGTGGGGCACCGCGAATTGGGCGAGCAGGGTCGTCGGGCCGGCGAGCGCCGCGATACCGCACGAGGCCGCAGCGGCGCGCCCGTCACCGCACCCGGCCAGGCTCAAGCCGGCAGCCAGCAGTCCGAGATGGCGGAACGTCATGGCAGAGTCAAAGATAACGCCCCTGCGGAACGCGGCTCCGGGCGGCGGGTTTCCTTGACCGGGCGCCGGTCCGGGCCGTACCATACGATTGGTCATTTTCGACCGTCCGCTCCCAGGAGTCCTCTCTCTGAGCGCTTTCGAATCGCTGCGGGCCCGGCTCGACCGGCTGTTCGCGGAGCCGGTAGCCGATCCCCGCGCCCGGGCCGCGGCCTTGCGCGATGCGCTCGCGGAAGCGTCGCTCGGGCTCGACCGCATGCGCGACGCGCTCGGCGCGACCGAACGCGAGCTTGCGGCCGAGCGGAAGCAGCTCGACGACGCGGAGCGGCGCGGGCGACTGGCCGCGGCGGTGCCCGACCCGGAGACGGTCGCTGTCGCAGGGCGGTTCGCCGTGCGTCACCGCGAGCGGGTGGTCGTGCTCGAGCGCAAGCTCGCCGTCCAGCGGGACGAGCTCGGCCTTGCTCGGCGCGAAATCGAGGAGATGACGATCGAGGTCCGCGCCACGGTCCGCCCCGATACCGATGCCAGCCTTCGGGCCGCCTGGCGGGAAGTGGAAGCGGCGGGCGGGGTCCGACCGGAGACCGATCTCGACGGCGAGCTTGAACGCGCCCGTGAGGAGCGCGAGCTGTTGGAACGCGCCGTGGACGCGCAGCTGGCCCACTTGAAGAAGAAGCTCGGGAGAAGTGAGAAGTGAGCGGTGAGAAGTGAGCAGTGAGAAGGGGCGCCCGACCCAGCGCTGGGGGATCGTGGTGGCGCTACTTCTCAGTCCTCCCCTTCTAGCCCAGGCCCCTCCCCCCCATTTCCACAAGCTCGCTCACACCTACAGCATCGTCGCCTTCGACTCCGCCACCGGGGACCTCGGCGTCGCGGTGCAGTCGAAATTCCCCAACGTCGGGGCGCTGGTGCCGTGGGCGAAGGCCGGCGTCGGCGCCATCGCGACCCAGAGCCTCGCCAACACCGCCTACGGCGAGCGCGGGCTCGAGCTGCTGGCGGAGGGCGCCACGGCCGAGGAGGCGCTTCGCATCCTGACACGGGAGGACACCCTCCTGAGTGACCGGCAGGTCGGCGCCGTGGACGCCCGCGGCAACGCCGCGAGCTTCACGGGCGCGATGACCTTCGACTGGGCGGGCGGGCGCGTCGGCGGGCCGAGCGGGCGGGGCAGCATCGTCGGGGCCAAGGGCGCCATGATCGCGGGACGCACCTTCGCCGCGCAAGCGAACATCATGGTCTCGGACCGCACGGTCGCCAACATGGCGGCGTCGTTCGAGCGCTCTACGGGGCCGTTGGCGGACCGACTGCTGGCCGCGCTCAAGGCGGGGCAGGCGGGCGGCGGCGACAAGCGCGGGATGCAGTCGGCCGCGTTGCTGGTGGTGCGCAAGAACGCCGGCTACCTGGGCGCCAACGACCGGCTGGTGGACATTCGGGTATACGACGCGCCGGACCCCCTTGCCGAGCTCGACCGGCTGCTCACGCTGCACAAGCTCTATTTCTTCCCGACCGACCCGAAGGATCTCGTGGACCTGTCGCCGGAGATCGTCGGCCGGCTCGAGGCGATCCTGCTGCGGGAGCCGGCGAGCCAACCCAAGAAATGGCTGTCCGCGCCGCAGGGGCGGCCCACGCGCGCGTTCCTCGAGGCCCTGCGCGACTTCATGTACTGGGAGAACTACGACGTCCGCGTGCGCATGGACGGCAAGATCGACCGCGTCGTTTTGGACGACATTCTCAAGAGACACCGAACCTAGGAGCGAACCACTTGGCTACCGCCGCCGCCCCGTCCGCCGCGCCGCCCGTCGCCGGGGCACCCGACACCCGGTTCTTCGGCCATCCCCGGGGTCTGGCCACCCTGTTCTTCACGGAGCTCTGGGAGCGCTTCAGCTACTACGGGATGCGCGCGCTCCTGATCCTGTTCATGACGGCGCCGCTCGCGGCGGGCGGCCTCGAGTTCGACACGGCGAAGGCAGGGGTGATCTACGGGACTTACACCGCGCTCGTGTATCTCACGGCCCTGCCGGGCGGCTGGATCGCCGACCGGTTTCTCGGGCAGCGGCGCGCCACGCTCTACGGCGGCGTCGTAATCATGCTGGGCCACATCTGTCTCGCCGTCCCGAGCCTCGTGAGCTTCTACCTCGGCCTGCTCTGCATCGTCGTCGGCACGGGGCTGCTCAAACCGAACATCAGCACGATGGTCGGGCAGCTGTACGGCGCCGACGACGGGCGACGCGACGCCGGCTTCTCGATCTTCTACATGGGAATCAACCTCGGCGCCTTCCTATCCCCGCTCGTGTGCGGCTGGCTGGCGCAGAGCCCGCAGTTTCGCGGCATTCTCGCGACCCTCCACGTTCGACCGGAATCGTCATGGCACTGGGGCTTCGCCGCGGCCGCGGTCGGCATGTTTCTCGGGATCGTGCAGTATCTGGCCGGCTGGAAGCATCTGGGGGACGCCGGCATGCACCCGGTCGTCCCCGACGATCCGGCGGAGCAGGCGCGCAACCGGCGCCGGCTCCGGCTGGGGCTGCTCGGGACCCTCGGCCTCGCCGCTGCGATCGCCATCCTGGGCAAGACGGGCGTCATGCATGTGACCCCGGAGGGGCTGGGCGACGCCTTCGGGCTCGTGCTCGTGGCGATCACGGTTCTCTTTTTCGCGGGGTTGCTCGGTTCCAGCAGCTGGACTCCGGCGGAGCGAAAGCGGCTCATCACGATCGGGGTGCTCTTCGTCGCCTCGGCCATCTTCTGGTCGGTCTTCGAGCAGGCCGGCTCGACCCTCAACCTCTTCGCCGACCGGAGCTCGGACAACCGGTTCCTCGGGATGGCCTTCCCGGCGAGCTGGTACCAGTCGCTCAACGCGATCTTCATCGTCCTGCTGGCCCCGGTGTTCGCGTGGCTCTGGGTTCGGCTCGGGAAGCGGGATCCGTCCAGCCCGGTGAAGTTCGTGTTCGGGCTCCTGTTCGTGGCTGCGGGGTTCGCCATCCTCATCGTCGCCGCCAAGCTCGCGGCCGATGGAGTGAAGGTGAGTCCTCTGTGGCTGACGGCCACCTACCTCCTGCACACGATCGGCGAGCTGTGCCTGAGTCCGGTGGGTCTGAGCGCCATGACCAAGCTGGCCCCTGCACGGGTGGCGGGTCTCATGATGGGCGTCTGGTTCTTGGCGACGTCGGTGGGGAACTACCTGGGCGGGCGAGTGGCGAGCCTGTACGAGGCGTTCTCGCTGCCGAGCCTCTTCGGGGCGGTGACGCTGTTCGCGCTCGGTGCGGCGGTGCTGCTGGCCTTGCTCGTCAAGCCGATCGACAGGATGTTGAGAAGTGAGAAGTAAGAGGTGAGAAGGGGCTCCAAGCGTCACCGGGGCCCCTGCTCATTTCTCACGCCATACAGGAGCACCTCGTCCAGATCCTCCTCCCACACCGTGCCGAGAAGGCTCATCCCCACCTTCTCCGCGACGCGGATCGCGGCGGCGTTGTCGGGCGGAAGGCTCGCGCAGACCCGAGACACCCCGGGCTGGGCGAGCGCCCAGCCGACCAGGACTCGGGCGGCCTCCGTCGCGAACCCGCGCCCCTCGACGTTGGGGTACGTGGCATAGCCGATCATCACGGCCCCCTCGTCATCCGGTCCGCCCCCGAAGCCGACCGACCCCACCGCTTCCTTCGTATCCTTGCGGATCACGAGCCATGTCCACCATCCCTCCTGGGCGGGGTCGGTCCGGAGCCGCTCGCGGACGAGAGGCAGAACGTCCTCGGTGAGGGGAGGCGGCCGGAGCGGGGCGGGGAAGCGGGCGTCGGTGAGCGTCGCCAGCCGTGCCGCGTCGCCCGCCAACAGCGCCTCGATCGCTTCCGGTGTGAGCGAGAGAAGGACGAGTCGGGAGGTTTCGAGACGCATCGGAATCCAGGATAATACAGCTTGGCCGGAGGGGCGGCACCCAGCCGGGCCCGCGGTCATGACATGCCGTTTCGGGGCCGGGCCTCGCTAGGGGCCGATGGCGCGCAG
>Ga0070707_100003728_pt1 | contig 14376 bp, 27 predicted proteins | sample KBSK5502metaG_FD_65468 | JGI IMG/M metagenome (GOLD analysis project Ga0070707, IMG submission 65468) | Corn, switchgrass and miscanthus rhizosphere microbial communities from Kellogg Biological Station, Michigan, USA - KBS K5-50-2 metaG | ecosystem: Host-associated > Plants > Roots >... | reverse complement strand
AACAGGGTAAACTGGCTACCGCCTCCGCGGGGAGGTGGCAGAGTGGTCGAATGCGAGCGCCTGCTAAGCGCTTGAGCGGGTGTTTCCGCTCCCCGGGTTCGAATCCCGGCCTTCCCGCCATTGCACCCCTATTGAAGCGGCGCCCATGATCGCGATTACCTCGGCGGCGCGATCTCGGCGCGGGACGCACTCGACGATGGCGCCGGCTTCGACAACCAGCGCATCAAACAACGTGATGAGCAACTGTCGGCGATGGGCTCCGCTGCCGCGGCGCCAGGCGTCGAGCATTCCGGCCAGCTTGATTGACGCCCGCGGCCGGGTGCTGCTCTCCAGCTCGGCACGCAACTCAGAAAGCCGCTTGTGGTCCCGTTGGTACTCGGCCTCGTCGATGTGGCCCCAGGTAAAGAGCTTGCGGATCTTCTCGAGGCTGGCGTCGATCTGCGAGAGGGCGCCGGCGGGTTGGCGGACGCGCCCGTTGGCGTCCTTCGCGGCGTTGAAGCCCTCGGGACGCACAGCATCAAGACGCTTGAACAGAACCTCGGCCCACGGAAGCAGGGAGTCCTCACGGATGAACCGGTGCGCCGCGGCACACTGCCTGCCGGTGGCAATGTCCTGACGGCAGAAGTAGTAGACGCGTCCGCGGTTCGTCTTTGCTCGCAGGTTACGACCGCATTGAGCGCACACCAGTAGCCGCGAAAAGACCAGGTGTGTCGGTCGCGCTCCGGCGCGGCCGGTCCTGCGGTTGCGCTTCAAGGCCCGTTGGACGCCGTCGAAGAGTTGCTGGTCGATGATGGCCGGCCACGACGCCGGGATGAGATCGCCTTCACGTCGAGCCCGACTGACGGAGTAGGTCTTCGCAGTGTAGGCGACGTTCTGCAAGATATCGACGATCGTGTCGGGCATCCAGCCGAGCCCACTTGATCGCGACCCGGGCTTAATGATGCCCTCGGTGTTCAGTCGCTCGGCCAAGGTCGCGGTGCTGCGTTGCCCGGTGGAATAGTCGGTGAACAGGCGCCTCACGACCGCTGCCTCATCGTCATCAACCCCGAGGCAACCATTCATTCGCCGATAGCCATAGGGTGCCATGCCGGTGACGGCGCCGATCGAGTTTCGGTAGGCATAGCTGGCTCGAATCTTCGCGCCCGTCATGCGGCGTTCCATCGCGTGCGCGGCGGCCATGGCCGTGTACGTGAACTCCCCGGCGGGGGATCGGTCGAAACTCCCATGGACAAAAACCACGTTGATCCAGGGCCGTTTCTCCATGAAGGCGTAGAAGGTCAGCGCGTCGGCGGTGTTGCGGAAGGCGCGGGACTGGTCGTAGGTGGCGACCACAGCGACGTCGTCATCCCCTTTCCTAGCTGTCTCGAGGCGACCGATCAATGATTGCAAGCCGCGGCGCCCGGCCATCTTCCCGCCGCTAAGGTCCAGGTCCTCGAATATCTCGACCTTCGAGCAAGCCTTGACGGCGCCAAGCTGCAGGCAACCCTGACGCTGTGTCTCGGGACTGACCGTTCGCTGGTCGTGTCGGGATTGCCTGATGTAAACGAGTGCCGTACTCATCGTGCGCTGCCCCTTCCTGTCTTCTTGACTTTGCTCTTCGATCTGGCGCGTCGCTCACCGGCCTTGCCGTGAATGGCGGGTCCTAGAAGGCGTTGATCTCGGGCCAGTCGGAGTAGACGCCTTATGTTGTCGGCGGCGTAAATCCGACCATTCGACCACTTGTGCTGCTCGGCCAGAGCCTTGATCGGTGAGCGGCTTCCCGTCCTGACAAGTTGCCGGTATCTAACGGCCACCTCTCGAAGCAGTTCGGGTGTGATCGCCGGGGGTGGAGGCGGGACCGGCACTTCATGCCATAGCTCGTCGCCGTACCAACCAATGTGCTTGACTGGGAGGCCCGGACCTTTCGGGGCTTTCAGTGTCGGTTCGCCTGCTTTCGGGGCGAGCCACATTGTCAACGTATCGAGCAGCGCCCCGAGGGGGATTTCTCGGAGGCCGCGAGCGCTGATCTCTTCCTCCGAGGGTGCCTTAAGCTGCAGCATTGTGCAGACGAGTCGGCCATCCGAGCGTGGGCCCACGTGCATGCGCACTTGGTACGGCAAACCCTTGACGATCCAGACGCCCGTATCTTCCATTTGGACGCTTATCGTCGGCGGCATGTAGCCAGTAGAGTAACACACTATGTAGCGTGCGCGCTCGCTAGTTAGGCGTGCACCATCGTATGTAGCAGCGATTGTGCCGTTGTCGTGCAACACTTGGACAATGACGCTGCTCGAAGAGGTCCGTCACCTGCAGAGGCTCCCGAAGCCAGCGCAAGCGCGTGCTATTCGTCAGGCTGCGGGGATCTCCCAGGGGCGTTTGGCTGCCGAGCTAGGCGTCCACAGAGTCACGCTCCTGCGATGGGAGGCTGGCGAACGGATGCCGCGCGGAGCCAGCCGTCTTGCTTATGCGGACCTCCTCCGCGACCTTCAGCATGTGGTCCTGGCCGATGAGGTCCCGGTCGGTGCGTAATGAGACCGAGCCACTAGCTGGGCTATGGGCCGACCTGGCACGTACCTGCGGCCAGATCGAGCGTGATCTTTACGCCGGAGACAAAACCGCCGAGGCGGCTCCTGCCTCGGCGATCAAGGAGGCCATCATCAGTGGGACTAGCACTGACAACTCCTCGCCCGGATTATAACCCGCGGGGCGAGAAGGTCGAGCCGGTTTTCATAGGCATGAGCGGAATCATTCCACGCAGGGTCGAGTACCTCGACGATGGTCGCATTCCGCGGGGAGCGATGACGATTCTCATGGGTGACCCGGCGGTCGGCAAGAGTATGTCGTCCCTGGCCATCGCTACGCGTTGGGCAAAGCGGCGGGTCATTCTCTTGACCGCCGAGGACGCGTTGGCGCAGGTGGTCCGGCCTCGGCTTGACATGCTGGGGGCGGATGCCAGCCGCTATGAGGTGTTGGCCGGCATGCGGGACGAGGATGCACTCGACTCATCCGGGGATCGGGCCCCGGCACTGCCACAAGATCTCTGGGCACTCGAGGAGGCCCTATCTGGCGGCCTCTACGACCTGGTGATTATCGACCCAATCAACGCCTTCTTACCCGGTGATCTCGATGCCCATCGCGATGTCGCGGTTCGCAGCGTGTTGGCGCCGCTGGCCAGTCTCGCCGAGCGGACAGGGGTCGCCGTATTGGTCATCATGCACCTAACTAAGGGCGGCCGTGATCGGGCTCTCTACCGAGCGCAGGGGTCGATTGCCTATGTTGCCGCCGCTCGCTCAGTCCTGCTTGCGGGTATCGACCCGCAGGACAGTACCGGCCGTCGGCGCGTGATGTTGCACGTCAAGAACAACATGGGACCGCTGGCCGGCGGGATGGCGTTTGAGATTGCCGAGGGTCAGTTCTTCTGGCGGGGCGAGACGGAGATCACGGCGGCTGCCATTCTGGCGCCGGAATCCACAGTCGAGGCCGCCGACGATCAGGATGAGGCGGTCCAAGCGCTGCGCCAGCTGCTCGAGGACCACAAGGGTCAAATCGGTGCCAAGCAGGGGCGGGACCTAATGCGCGAACTGCAGCTATCCGACGCCACCATCCGGCGGGCCCGGAAGCTTCTCTGTGGGCATCCAAAGAAGGAGGGGTACGGCAGTGACGGCCGCTGGGTCTGGGAGCTTCGCCAAACCAAAGATGTCAAAGGTGTTAAAGGCGCAGGCTTAAGCACCTTACGCACCTTAGATCCGTCACCTAACGGGGCTCATGCGACGCGACCCTGCCCGGAGTGCGGTAGCAACGACCTGTGGACCCGCCCCGATGGCAGCAAGATCTGCGGCGTCTGTGTCAAGGCCGCTGGAACGAGAGGTGATCGTGATTAAGGTCTGCGCGGCAAGCCAGACCTATGGGGGGGCGGGGTTGCAACGCTTCTTGACCGGAGGCGCCGGAACCGTTCCCCGCTCCCGGCGAGAAAGATTTCGGGAACCCATCTCTAAAAGGAAATGAAAGGTGCTTAAGGTCTGCCTCGGGTGCGGTGGTCTGATTCCAGTGACTACGCAAGGCTCGCGCTGCGCGCTGTGTCAGGCGGCAAGGCTGGCGAGGTATGCAGGAACCATGGTGAAGCCTGGGCACGTCAACGGCTGGGAATGGGGAAGGCTACGCGCCAACGTGCTTCGGGCGCGGCCGTGGTGCGCCGTCTGTGCCGAAGCGGGGCGGCAGACGCCGGCGACGCAGGTCGACCACAAGATTCGACGCGTTGACGGCGGAACTGACGCGCCCGACAACTTGCAGCCGCTTTGCAAAGCCTGTCATGACGTCAAGGGTCGGGGGGCCGGTGTGCGGCCGTCTTTGATGAGAGGCGGCTTGGAACTGCGCCAGGGCTACACAAAATCTGTCATTTCAAAGGGCGACCCCGCGCACAGAAAACCCGGCAGGTCGCCGCTGTGACCGTCCGAGAGCTCGTGCGCGCCGTCCGCGACCGCATCCGCCGTTTGAGGCGCCAGAGCGCCCCTGAGCCGTCGCCAGGGCCGCTGTTCGCCTGGCGCGAGCCCGAAGACAAACTCATCGTTATCGCCGACACCGACCAATTCGATTGGAGGAAACCGACACCATGAGCAAACCCGCGATCGTCCCGCCGCTAGTCGCACCCGACGCCAACAAGACCGTTCCGCCTCACCTCACTCCGCCGACCACGGCACCGGGACAAACCGCTTTTGTTAGCGGCAAGGGTGCAAGCGCCCAGAAGCCGACCGGGAAGGCGGGGAAATGAGCGGTTTGCGGATGGTCGCGATCCGGGCAACTGGCGTTCCAGTCCGCGGCGGCTTCCTGCCGGTGATTATTCCGCGCGGCGCGATCGTGGACGCCGACAATCCGGCGGTGCACCGATTCCCTGAGCGCTTCCGGCCGGCCACGCCGAACGATGTGCGGATCGCGAATGCTCGGAGGAGGCAGCATGAAGATGAGTGACCTGGTGAAGCGTGGCGCGAAAGCGAAGGCGGCGCCCGTAATGATGGTCGCGCATACACGGGTGCACGTGATGGTCGGCGGGGTCGAGAGGGACGTCCGCGTGGGCGATCGCGTGCTCAGCGACGACCCGATTGTGGCCGCGAATGCCTGGGGATTCATTGAGGAATCGGCTGGCAGCGAGGCGGCGAAGCGCGCCGCCCAGGCGTTCGCCATGGAAGGTGACGCGCGAGCGCGGGCGGGTCTGGCGGAAACCGAGCGGCAGCTGAAGGCGGCTGAGGAGAGGTTCAAGCCGAAAGAGAAACCGCCGATCCCCCTGGAGCGGCAGCGGCTGGCCATTGCAGGCGCCGGCGTGGTCGGCGTTACGCAATTTTTTGGGCGCGTTATCGGGGGCGACCGCCTGTTAGGGCTTCGCATCCCCGAGGGCGAGCCCATGCACGTGCGCGCCGGCGAGATCGCCGATGCTGAGTGGCTGGTCGTGAAAAAGTACCCCGAGTGCTTTGTTGACGTTCTGCCTGCCGGGGTTGTTGTTGAGGACGCGCTGCTATGCATCGCCGATGAGGTCATCAAGCGGTTTGACGCCAATGGCGAGCGCGTCGTCTACCCCGGGCAGATGATCCACAAGGACGACGAACTCGTCAGGCTCAACCCGACGATGTTCGCGCCCGTTGGCACACCCTGGAACGCTCGCCGCGAGCTCATTACCGTGGCCGGCCCGCAGCAGGTTGTCTCTGACACCGGGCCCGGCACCGCGCCGCGCCACAGCGGCTACGTGGGCGGCTGATGGCAAATATTCCCCTGTTGGCGACCCCGGTCACCCTTAAGGCTTCCGGTGCCGAAACAGTCAGCACCACCGGGGCTGCGGTGCCGGTGGCGAGTGCATTCGCGGCCGGCTATGGCTTGTGGTTGGCGACCCTGGCCATTACCGCCACCTCCGGCACGCCGACGTTGCTGGTCGTGATCGAGTGCTCGAATTCAAACGGCGGCGCTTGGTTCGAGGTGGCACGAATCGGCGCGGACGGTGTGTTGACCTGGGGTCTGGGAACCCAGCCAGCACCTTTTACCTCGGCGGTCACGGTCCAAGCGCCCGTTTCGGCGATGGCGTCGCCGTTGCGGTACCGAAGCATCATTGGCGGCGGCACGCCATCGCTGACCTACAGCGTGATCCTTCAGTTTTTTACTGACCCCTCCCACGCTTAGCGGGGTTGGCGGTGTTGCTCATTCCCGATGGTGAGGAGACGCAGGAGGGGAGACTCCTGCGTCAGGGAAGCGGTTCGACTTCGGGAGAGCCGGTCACCTCCTTTGCCCTCTCGGGCCTCTGCTCAGCGGCGACGCAGCCGCTCCCGTCGCAGCGTGGGCAGGGGGAAAGGGTCTCGATGGCCTCGCGGAACTGGTGGCCGGTGCCATCGCAGTCGGGGCAGCGGACGCGCATCAGGGTTTCGGACTCGGACAATGCAAATGCCCTGGCGTGGAAACATGCTCGTGACAAGCTGACAGTGATGGCGCGCCCGGCGGGGACGCGGAGCCGGTGAGTGGGTGCGCACCCATCAGCGTCAGCACCAGCACGAAGGTCACCGCCGTGAGCGCGGTGAGCGCCACGAAGCGAAGCCATCGCCAGTACCAGGGCCATTCCGTCATCACGTTCCCTCCTTAGCACCCTCGTCAACCCGAGCCGGGCTTCGGTCTCTGGCCCCGCCCCGCCGCAGGTTGACGTGGGCGCGTGGACACCGTAGTACACTGGCGGACACAAGTCAACACTGGCGAACACCTAATCTGGCATACACTGCCGGACAGTGGCGCTCGAGGAGAATTTGATGTTTGTCGCCGAGGCCATGAAACAGTTCGGTCTGTCTCGCTCGACGCTGTACGAGTACATCGCGAAGGGACAACTCAAGCGCTATCGGAAGGTGGGTGATCGCCGGATTCGCCTGGACAGGCGGGAGCTGGAACGGCTCGTTAAGACGCGAGAGGTTGAAGGATGACGGAGGGTCGATCCTGACGGTCGAGCCAGCGACAGCGGTGTCGATGGGGTGACCTGCCAGACAGCGGGCAAATCCCTTGCGACAAAGAGGCTCAGCATTTCGGCGAGATGTTCGAGGGTGAGGAGTATCCGCTATGCGAGGACCATTTCGGGGAGTGGCTGGCCTTGTATGGCTGAGCCTAACTACCTTGTGGGTGATCGGCGCATGATGTACGACATGCGCCGAACTGCGCCCGCTGTTCGAGAAACCACGCGAGCTCAAGTCGTGAGGCTCAGCGGCTTTCTCTACCGCCTGGCCCGAGCGTCGCGTGATGTGGAGGCGGTGACGCGGACGGCCGAGACCGGCGATCCGGCCTATGTGGCGCGGCGCGTTAAGAACAAGCTGGTGGGCCGGACATTGGGTCGGCTGGGATTCTGGCGGCACCTGTGGCGCTGAGTCACGACGGGACAGGTCAAGCGGCTGCTACAGCCGAGGACGGTTAAGGGATGAGCGCGACGTATGAATTTGACAAGGTCGAGATGGCCTGCGGTCACGTTATGCAGTGGCCTCATGGCATCGAGCGGGCAGCGAACCGCCGCTGCAACCAGTGTCTCGTTATTGCCGAAGAGATGACGCAGGCGGATGTTGACCGTTGGTGGGCGCAGTGGGGTGTTCCGCGCGAGCAACTGTGACGCCCTGGCGCGCTACGAGGCGGATCTGCGTAAGTTGGTCGTGCGATACCGACGCGGCGATGTCACCGTTGAAGACCTGGAAGACATCAGCCTGACCGTACTGCGCGAACTAGACGAGCAAGAGGGGGACGATGTCGCTTAGGCCCGCGCGGAATGAGCCGGCCCGGTGCTTGCCGTGATCGACTGTACATGTCAGACTGATCTGCGGCGGGCGACGTTCTGGAGTGACAAGGGGGGACGCAACTGGTTTGGCGGCCTCGCACGGCTGAAGCGGATCTTGCTTGGCGAGAGGCTGAGGAGGTCGAACCCCTCGACCCCGGCCGCCATGCGAACGAGGCCTACATCGTGACCCTGCGCGGTGGCCAACGCGCAGTCCTAAAGCCACAGGCAGGCGAGAGGCCTGGGCTCAGAAACAGCATCGCTGTGGGCACATACTGGAGACGAGAAGTCGCGGCCTATAGGATCGACCAGACGCTCGAGTTCTTTCTCGTCCCAACGACGATTGCCCGCGAGGCCGAGGGTATGTTCGGTTCCTTCCAAGCCTTTGTCGACGGTGACGACGGTCTTGGGGTAGATGCGTATGCCTCGTCCGATCGGCAGATGATGGCGGCCTTCGATTACTTGATCGGAAACACCGATCGCAACGCGTCAAATTGGCTTACGCAGCACGATGGCCGACCCGCTGCGATCGACAACGGGCTGGCCTTCCCCACGGCGATGACGGACGCGTTGTCCTCTCCATGGGTAGTGCCGATGTTGGGCCAGCCGTTCGAGGAGTCGGTCGCGCGAAGGATTCGGGTCGCCGCCGCCGATGCATGCGTTGAGACTCTGCAAGAATGTGAGATCGAGGGGCCGGCGGTCGACCTCTTTAGGGCGAGGTTGGCCGAGCTGCAGATCGTTACGCTTCTCGGGCGAGCGGGTGGTCTTGCCCCGTAACGCAAGGCGAAAGGTTCACGTTGTATGTTAGTGGGAATATAATGAGCACGGAGCAGAGACCGACTAGGGTGGCGGCAATGCAAGTGGGCCTGTATCGGACGACAGGCACCGGATCTCGGCGAGTTGGCGAGCTAATCCTTGCTGAGGATGGTTCAGTCGAACTGGTGGTCCTCGACCCGAAGCACCGTCGGTTTCTGGAGCGGCTGCAAAGCGAGGGAATTGCCTCGCGTCAACATCGGCGAGTGATAGCCGTAGCCGAGGGTCGCGCCTTCCTGGATGCTGCCCTTGAGACCCTCCAGAGTTCGTACTGGCGCGCCAGGGATGATGCTGAGCCGCTCCCGGAGCGCGTCCGATCGAAGAGACAAACGGCGGCGGCCGTCTAGCAGCCGCTCGCGCGACCTCTTCTGCGCCTTAGCTGATCCTGAGCCTATAAGTTCCCAATGGCGGGTTCGAATCCCGGCCTTCCCGCCATTTCGTATCGATCGGAGCTCGGCCTGTCCAGATGTCGACTTCGGGCAACCCGTTGATGCCCAGGGTTTGGCCGATTTCGGCACAGTGGTAGGCGTCGTGCGTAAGAAGACGCATCAGCACAGACTGCCGCGTATGGATCTGGATCTGGCCGTCTCGCTCTCGCTCGAATTCGCCCTCGAGCATCTCCGGCGTCCATCGTGTAAGACAATCCTCAACGATTGTCCAGCTTGACCCGAGCGCTGAGACCAGCTCGCTCGCGCGACGAGGATGGGCAAGGTCGTCCTCCCATCCGTCGCCGTTCGGATCGGTGAACGGCGTGCGTTCGGCGCCGGGCTCTTTGAATACACCGCAGAGCCAGTAGACCCGTACTGCGGCGGTATGCGCGGCAATGGCCCAAATCGGCCAGAGATGCGGTGATGCTCGCAACCCAAGTTGCTCGGGAGAAAGGGCGCCAATCCTCTCAACCATGCGCTGGTTCGTGAATTGCCAGCCTTCATAGAACGGGGCGACGCTCTGTGCAGTCATGTCCATCGTCACGTCTTATATACCAGCGAGATAAGCGTCCGCGCGTCTTTAACGGCGTGCCCATCGATGTCATTGTTGAAGTAGACGAAGACGTCGAGCTTATGGCCGCTCCATTCGAGTAGGTTTTTCGCCCACGGCTGCAGAGCTCGCTCGCCGTAGCCGAGGCCACGCGGAGGCAGATGCATCCTTATATATGTGAAGTCGCTCGTGATCTCGAACGACTTCGGCATCTTGGGGTGATCGGGAATACAGAGGGCAATATGGTACGCCCTCAGGACGTCGAACACGGCCGGCATGAGCCAGGAGTCATGCCGAAACTCGAGCGTGAATCGGAAGCCCGCCGGCAGCATGGCGACGAAGCGCTCGAGGCGCTGCAGGTTCAGGTGGAAGTTCGCCTGGAGCTGAAACAGGATCGGGCCAAGCTTGTCGCCGAGGCCGCAAGCTGCGTCGGCGACCAGGTCGATCGACTTCTGCTCGACCGCCAGGCGCTTGATGTGAGTGACATAGCGGCTGCCTTTGACGGCGAAGAGGAAGCCCGGCGGCGCCTGCTCCGCCCATGCGACAAAACGCTCGCGAGGCGGCGGTCGATAGAAGGAGTTATTGAGCTCGACGGTGTTGAAGTGTTGAGCGTAGAAGGCGAAGTGCTTCGGCGCCGGCAGCTTTTCCGGATAGAAGCGATTGCGCCAGTGCGGATATGACCATCCCGAACAGCCGATCCGAATATCGCCTGCCATTCATGATCATTCTGAGCAAGAGCGCCCGGGTTTAGGCGATCGGTATGGCGTCCGGCGCTCGCGCCGAACGATAGTCGTAGGTCGGCGGAATGGCCAGCACTCTGTCATCGTCCGATCGCGCCAGTTTCCATCCGCCCTCGTGCACCATCCAGTGGTGCCGATGACAGAGCAGGATCAAATTCGACAGATCGGTCTTACCTCCCTGCGTCCAGTGAACGACGTGGTGCGCGGCTGACCAAGAGGCTGTGCGTTCGCAGCCCGGCCACCGGCAGTGCTGGTCGCGCGCGTTCAGCGCTCGGCGGCTCGCGCCGGAGACCACCCGAACTGCCCGGCCAACGTCTACGACGACAGAATCGGGACCGAAGAGGACCCGCGCAACGTTCGCATCGCATGCCAGGCGTTGCACGGTTACGGCCGAGATCGGCGTCGAGAACTCCATGTCGGCCGCCGGCGATCCCGGCAAGGACTGGAGCGTTTCGAGCGATGTCGTGACCTGGAGGTGCGGTCGCTGGCTCGCGTGCTGCGGCACGAGCCCGGCATCGAGCGAATGAAGCGACAATTCGACGAGTCCATCGCCGAGGCGACGCTCGAGGCAGCGATCGTCGCCCTCGCCCGTCGGCTGTGCCAGCGGCTCGAGGGCCGTGCGTAACGCCGCTCCGCCGACGGGGTCCAGCTTTCCACTGATTTGCAGCGAGCCGTCTTCCCAGACGCGCAGTTGGAGACGTCGTTCCTCGACCGCAACACGATGATCCTGCTCAACGCCTTCCGGGTCGAGGGCATGGCGTAGGCGTTCGCAGTAATGCCAAAGCCGTCCGGCTGACGATTCGCGGGCGTGCTCGAGGACGTCATCCTCGTCGAAGGTAGATTCGGGTGCGGCTTTTGATAGGGCGCTCGCCGTGCGCGCGATTACCGAGAGGTGGGCGAAACCAATCTCACCCTCGACCATCGCCTGCCCGCATTTCGCAATCCGGGGTAGCTGCTCACCGACATTGATGCAGTCGTAGGCCGCACCGCTCTTCATCTTGCAGTTGTGCCGGATCCACTCGCCGGCGGTCGTCGCGTCGAGCCAGTTGCCGGTCTCTTCCTCACGAAACTCGGCCGACAACCGTGCCGCGTCTTTTGAGAACGCTAGGTTCAGGCGATCGCGCACGTAGGCGAGCCGCTTGAGCCTGCCGGTGATGTCGCCGGATGGCAGGTCGCAAACCACCAAGTCCAAAAACTCATCGACATCGCGACAGAGTGGCTCCCAGACAGAGTTGCTTCGGGACGGTGCCGCGAGAACGGTCATCGAGGTTTGCAAAAGAGGGGGGAGGTCCGCCACATACGCAGCTCCAGCTGGCGCCGCGCACGATGGAGCCGGCCGGCCCGGGCAAGCTCGTCCTCAATGCGCTGGTCCGTGAGACGGATGTGCTCGTCAATAGCTGTTACCAGATCCTCCAGACGCACGGTGGTCCCCTCCGAGACTCCCCCTACCCCCATCTTCACGATGACCATTATACGAACATATGTTCGTAGTGTCAAGGACTTTCGAGCCATCGCAGCGAGGTGAGAGAATCGCTCCGTGGTCACCGCGATCGTGCTGATCGAAGCCGAGCGGTCGGCGATCGCCAAGCTCGGGCCGGCGCTCGCCGACGTGCCAGGCGTCGCCGAGGTCTATTCGGTGACTGGCGAGTTCGATTTTGTGGCGATCCTCCGCGTCAAGAACCACGAGGAGATCGCCGACATCGTCACCTCAGAGCTCTCGCAGGTCGCGGGGATCACAAAGACCCACACCCACGTGGCCTTCAAGGTCTACTCGAAGCACGACCTCGAGGCGATGTTCAGCGTCGGACTGCAGGAAGCGCGCTAGGGCCGACGCAGCCCGCTTCGTCGCAGCCTGAGCGCGATCAGCAGAAGGGCCACCACGCCGAGGATGCCGAGCACGACGCGCAATGCAAGCTGGGCTCCGGTCTGGCCAACCTGGGTAACCGCGGGCAACGCCCTGGGGGTTGGCTGAGGCTGATTTACCACCATCAAAAGGTGCCCCTCGATGTGGGCGCTAGTTCCCGTCGGAACGATGCTGGCGCTGGTGCAGCTCGCCGCGCAGCGCACGTCGACCATCACGCCGCCACCTTCTGCGGCGACGAGAAGGTCACCCCCGCCGACGCCGGCCTGAACCAGGTCCGCCGCCATGAGCCGCAGGATGGTATCGGTGCCGGGATGAGGGTTGTTGGCGGTGGCGCGGTCGGCGACGTAGACAGCCCCACCAGTGCTGAAACCAGGCGGAACGAAGGCGGCGCTCTCGACTCCGATGTCGCCGCCGTGGGGAATTCCAGAGGCGACGAGTACGCTCGACTGACCGGTGGCGCTGATCGCCAGCATCACGCCGCTGTTCTCATCGGGGGCGATTAACTCACCGGCATGCGTGCCGAAGTCAGGTGGCGCGACCGCGAGGCCACCCTCCAGGGCTGGCGCGGCATCCGTGACCGGGACGACGCCACCTTTGCAGTCGATCGCGAGGACCGTGCTGTGCTGGTTATGCGGACCGGTCACGAGCAGCCGGTGGTCGAACCGACCGACCGTGTCGAAGACGATGCCATTGAGGGTGTCGACGCCCGTGATGTTCGCGAAGTTGGTCGCGTGACCGCTGGAGTCGACCCGGGTTATCCCGAGCGGATTGCTCGGCCGCAACACCAAGAGGTCGTCGCGCGCGAAGTCACAACTCGCCGCCGAGACGTGGAGTCCCGGCGAGAGCGCGATGTATGACTCCGGCCCGGACGCGACATGGTAGCCGTCGGATCCATCGGCAAATGGCGTGATCGTGCCATCGCGGGTGACGAGAAAGAGCTGGCCGCCGGCGGCTGCCACCAGCCGGCCGTCGCTGCGCGGGCCGGTCAGGTCGAAGACGCCAGCCAGGTGCTGCCATGACTGCCAGCTGAGCGGGGCGGTGGCCGTCATGCTGGCCAATCCGAGGATGGTTGCGAGTAGCGCGCTGGCGAGCTGGAGGGCCATGAAATCGACAGTACCGCAAGATGGAATACGCTGGACCGCTGCGCTTGACACTCGAACATTTGTTCGATAACATCTGACCTGCCTCAGCGATCTGCTCCTGCGTCCCCGGGGAGGCCTGATGTCACGGCGGTTGTCGTCATCTCTCCTTTGGGGCTGCTCAGATGCCAGATCGTCTCCAACAAGCCATTACGGTGCTCCAGACCCGCTTCGGGAGCGCCGCGCCGCGCCCGGCGGCCCCGTCCTGTCCGGTCAGGCCCTCCGGGATCCCGGAGCTCGATGCGCTGACGGGCATCGGCGGGTGGCCGGTCGGCCGGTTGAGCTTGCTGGCGGGGCCCAGAGGCTCGGGCAAACGGACGCTGGCCCAGCAAAGCGTCGCTGCCGCCAGCCGCGAGGGCCCGGTCGCCTACGTCGACTTTCCGAGACGGCTCGATCCCGAGTTTCTCAGCTGCTTCGACGCGCGATTGGATCAGCTGCTGGTGGTGCGACCGAAATCGCTGCGAGAGGGGATGGCGAGCATCCGCGTGCTGGCGCGCGCCGGTGTCGACCTGATCTGCATCGACCTGCCGCGTACGCGGTCCGCAGGACTCGATGCCGAGCTGCCACATCTATTGCACCGTTCCGCGGAAGCCGAGTGCACGCTGCTGCTGGTGCACGACGCCGATGCCGATGACGCGATCCGCTACTACGCCAGCCTGATCCTGAGCTTCGAACGCAGCGCCTGGGTCTTCCGCCGCGACGGTGACCTCGAAGGCCTGCAGGTCGATGCCACCGTCGTGAAGAACCGGCTGGCGCCCCCAGGTCTTCGGAAGCAATGGATCGTTCCCTATCCAATCCCATGACACACGGGAAATCCCGTGATCCTGAAATCTGCTGCGCTCGCACCCCGCATCCCTCGCTGGTCGCCGCCTGGCTCCAGGCGCCGGTGTTACGCGAGCTGCCACTGATCCTTGGTGGGCTCGCGCATGAGCGCGGTTCGGTGACCGCGGCCTCGATCGAAGCGCGGGCGAAGGGCGTGGTCGAGGGCATGAGCCTCAACCAGGCGCAACAGTTTGCGCCGGACGCTACCTTTCAACCGGTCGACGAGGAGGCCACAGCCAGGGTCCGCCAGTCCCTGCTCCTGACCCT